>Ga0058701_10000539_pt1 | contig 25674 bp, 5 predicted proteins | sample AgamicOrMae_FD_97039 | JGI IMG/M metagenome (GOLD analysis project Ga0058701, IMG submission 97039) | Agave microbial communities from Guanajuato, Mexico - Or.Ma.e | ecosystem: Host-associated > Plants > Phyllosphere > Phylloplane/Leaf | place: Guanajuato, Mexico | collected 2012-06-04 | reverse complement strand
GTTAATTTCTATCAAGTAGAAATCGAGCAATAATTTGGCCGACCTCATTTACGCTAGAAAATGATTACTTAGTGCTAGCGCATGTTTTCAAACAGGACCCTCAAGCTATGACGTAATCGAGGACGAAAATTGACGAAAATCTCGAGATATTTTAGAAGGCGTTGGACTGAAAAATGTTATGTTTGTAGTCTTCCCCTGAACTGAGGATCGTGACTGAGGAGAACCGGTCAGTTCTGGCGATTCGCGAGGTGCTGCCGGAGATGGCGGGAGATTACACTTGCCGGGCGGAGAACGTGGCCGGCTCGGTAACCTCAACCGCCACGTTGAGCGTGCTACCAGAGACGCAGTGGGAGACCACAGGTCCGCTGGAACTCGCTTCGCCCCAATTCGTCAAGCCCGTCGAGAGCCTCAAAGTCATGGACGGAGAGAAAGTCACTTTCACGTGCCAGGTAAGGAAGTCTCACAAACCTTCCTCTGGAACTCGCCACGTCCCGGAAGTTTTTCGACTTACAACGAGACGCATCCTTACCGATAACCAAACTTAACCAAACCTCAATGAATTCTACTTTTACTAAATCTTACCTCTAATAAACCTTGCCTAACCTTATATAACCTCATATCACGATACCTTTCCTCTTACCGAATCCCACATAAGCCTTCGTTCAAGTACAGAAATCTTTTAAATGCGAGAGAGCTTCATTTTTAGAAACCCGCTCTTGTGGAGCTACTGTCCAGCGTTCCTAGCAGTTGAATTTTCATACTGAGATTGTAGTTTTTAACTTTGAGCGAGTAGATTTAACTCTTAACCCACCAACGCCGAGCGATGCCGTTCGAAAACGGAACAATTTATTTTAGAGGATCTTCCAGTTCAGTATTGTCACAAAAAAAATATCACCCCTCGGGAAACCTGAAATTCAATAATTTAGGCATTTTCCAAAGCCTAGAATTTCGTATTTTAGTGGAAAAAATCCTTCCAATTTCTCTTAGGCTAAATTTCACTCCAAACACTTTGGGCTGTTATGGGTTAAGCTTTACGAAAATGAACGACTTGATGTACAGTAATGGGCCATATCTACCTAAATGTGACTGACTGAAACATTGCTAGTATAGACCGCAGATCTTGAGGAAATTGTAGTATAGCTATGTAGTTGGTAGGCAACCGGCAAAGTATGAGTGTTGTCTGGGTTGCCTATCCATTTGATTGACTCCGGTTTTCGCGCAGGTGGTGGGTAAGCCCACGCCACGAGTCACCTGGTTACACGACGGTCAACCGATCAAGGAGGCAAAGGACGTGGTGATATTCCAGGACACCGAGGGTGTCTGCCGGCTCGCCATCTCCGAAGCATTCCCCGAAGATGCCGGAGTTTATACATGCACTGCCACCAACCCCGTCGGAGAAGCTGTTTGCGCAGCCTCTCTCGTTGTCGAAGGTAAATTTCAGCTTTTAGAAGTTGGCGATACCCAAACGACGTGATTGCCTCAAAAATATCCCAGTTAAGACCGAAGACATTAATCTCAACTTACCGTAGTATCTTTTGTATAGGTACCATTCGTAACTTGCATATTTATGATAAAACCGCAATTTCTTCACCTTTGCAGCTTACGAATACGTACCTGATTCAGAAATCCAGATCACTTCCCTCCTCACTGGTCAAAGTGGTTCCGAAGAAGATCTTTTGGATAAGGTAAGTCTCGATTTGTATTTCTATTTCGTTTTGAGCTTTTTTAGAGCGTTACTAATGATACAAAATTTTTCAGGAGTCTCTATCCTCGGGAGAGGAGAAGTCAGATGTAGAACTACAGGCCCCGCACTTCGTCACTCCTCTGCAGCCAGCTATTGCTACCAGAGAGGGTGAACTAGCCAGGTAACTAGCAGTTTTATGAAGACATAATTTCAGTCTTATTCATATTGTTCTCCGAACCATTTGTGAGCCACGTAAAAAAAAATACTCAGCTATTCATATGCTCTGCTGTTATTGTCTAATGTAAAATAACATTCGACTGCAACTAGTTCTATGAAAAGTCTGACACTTTCTACATGATTTCTTACAAAATGCTATAACCTAGTGTTTTCTTGGATCTATTGACTACGAAATCTGAAGCTTTCTCTTACGGTTGATTCCTTGGTTTCTAGGTTGGAGGTTAAGGCCGTTGGAAATCCCAAACCGACAGTTCGGTGGTACAAACAAGGAGCGCCCATCGTTCCTAACAAAGATTTCCAAGTGGAGAACTTCGAAGATGGCACTTCTGTTTTGACAATTATGGAAGTTTTCCCGGACGACGTGGGAGAAATATCTTGCGAAGTTCAGAACCCGCTGGGTGTAGATCAAACAATTACAGAACTTCAAGTTCTCGGTACGGATATAATGTCATTTAGTATCTACGATGTATATTCATTGCTATATTTCGAGGGAGGTTCTCTTAAATTGATATATTCTGCTTTTTTGAGCTTTATTTTCAGCCTGCTTCTGTCTTCAGGCCTCGACTTCGACAGTCTGCTTTGGGAAATTTGGGATCACCCACTAATCTGCCTGTCCTTATCATCTCCCATGCATACTCACACCATCCGCGCACATACAGACAAGAGCATAACATTTTGTTTATACACATTTTTTACTCCACAGCTTGTGTTGATCAATATTTTTTGTTGAGATTTACGATGTTTGCCGAGGGAAACACAACAAATTTGATCATGTTTCCTGCTATGATTCGAAGGAATTGGATCACCTGCGCTGAGAATAGACCTCTAAAATTTCCATTTTCGTCGTTCATGTTTCAACCTTCTTTGATATTGACGTACTTTTTTATGACTAGAAATTTCGTGTTTTCTTTTTTTTTATCAAGGTTGACTCGTGACCGGAAAGTGAGTTCTAGACATCTATTTTCTGCATTAGAGGACGATTTGTTGTTGTCTTTTTTCTTGTGTTAGGCAGCCGGGAATCCTCAGTTTCTTCTTGCCAAGTTTTACTTACGACGTGATATCTTTGCAGGTATTATTGGTACGAAGGAGTACCGCAAGCCATCATGGGTGACCCAAATGGAGGAACTGAAGGACGCACTGAAAGGTACTTCCCTTGAACCCGGGAAAAAAGATCGCTTGATGGGCCTTTCTCTTGCTAGCGAAGGTAGTCTCTCCGTGGACAGTCTGGACGCAACTTCCGGCAGTCTTCTCCGACCGGAAGCGGGGCACACCCAGCGCCTGGTCGGCAGAACGGCTTCCGGTAGCTGGATATCTCTTGCGGATCTCTCCACAGGAGACGACTCTGTGTTTGTGTCGACCGCTAGCTCTTGCTCAGAAGAGATGCATGCTACTCACGAAACTAAACCGCTTGCAAATGTCCCAACCACGAAAGAGGAAAGAAAGAAAGAGTCGAAACCATCCGAAGTGAGGTGCGAATCCTCTAGTCCCGATTCAACGGAGTACTTCAGCATCCAAGAAGTGGAATCTCAGAGCGACTACGAGTCGGATTTCTACAGTCCTCTTCCGATTCGGTCCACGGAAGAATGGGAGGAAGGAGATCCGAATGTTCTGGTCGAGTTTCCGGAGGAAGGAACCACGGAAATCGTGGAAGTAGAAGAAGAACCAGGTTATTACTATCTATCGCCGATCCTTGAAAGCAGCGAACCGTCAGATAGCGCTAACAGCGATAGCGCGGAAGAAGTTAACCAAATCGCGCCTCAGCGACAGATGTCATCCTCTTGCGAAGCACTTCCCACGCAGGCGCAGTTAGCGGATTTCCAGCAGAGATGCCAAACCTTCCCGCGGACGCGCTCTTCCTCTGGGAACGACCCCTCTCTTGGAGTGAGAACTTCCTCTCCTAGGACTCTGTATCCCCTGGAACCGCGGGAACTGGATCCGTGTAGCTTCCAGCAGTTACACACCGCGGATAGTACAGATGAGTTGCAGGAGTTTCTGCTCCTGGAAACTCAGTGCATGGCAAACGATGAAGGAGGTTTGGCCAGTGCCTTCATTAATTCCGATTCACCTAATGTTAGTGGATCAGGTAAATTCTTCCTCTTGACAAAATGGTGGCGGGACAATGTTGGTAATCGAAGTGTTCTAAATGCATGCTAATTAAATAGTCAGTGTTTTGAAACTAACCTGTGTGAATGATTGCGCAGCAGATAACTGATGCGAACCCGCCTGCGGTTTCTTCTTACCAATTCTAGTCATCAGGTACGCTTATGGTCTCTTTTATATTTGAATGCATTGGTCGTAAAGGAGTATCGAACAAATTACAGAGATAGGATAAAGTTAGTAATGAAAATGCCATGCTGATTCTTTCGACCAGATATTATTGTGAATGCTGAAAATAGTTGGTTTTCTTCGTCTTTATCAGGTGAAACTCAAAAGCTTTTATCAAAAATTCAAAATATTTTGAGATCATTGAAGTTTTTGGACTGGGCTTTCAAAGAAGCTATGTTAAAGGTGCCCCTTGGTTTGTTTAGGGGCATGTGAAATCGAGGCTCCTAGCACAAATTTCTTGTTCTGTAAACTCATTTACACATTTTATAACAAACTTACTTATCTAATGTCTGTAACGATTTCGACGAAAAATCATTCCTGTTGTTGCAAAGGGTATAGAACATTTTTTGTTTCAAACAATGGTAGTTATTTAAACGGTGACACTCCTTGGTCTTAATATTGTTTGGCAATGTTTATATGTTTACCGGTGCTGCTGCTGTACTTGTGGTAAAAGCACCATTTTGGCCGAACTTAATCTTTCATTAAAATGAAACGAAGACGGCATAAGTAACGCAGCTCTGATAACTAAGTTTTGGTTCTTCATTCTAGATTTGCTAGAAATTAATAGTTATCTCTTTACAGCTGTTCAACAGGTGCCAACATTTGTTAAGGAAATCCACGATAATTACATCAAAGAAATGGATTCTGTGACATTCGAATGCATATTCGCGGGACAACCGACACCGGGTATGAAAAATACAGTACTCTCTTCTACTTAATTACAGTCTGGCCTACCTTGCTTTTGTAATGGTCTGTCACTGTGTGTTGTGACCAGGTTTTTTCGGATCTTAAGTGCGTTTCTGGAAGATTTTGGAAAGTGGGGAAAAATGTGTGTCGTTGATTATTATTTATCTTTTCCAAACTCTTAATGGGCAGAATTCATTGCTTTTTAAACAGATAAATTTTAATGACAGAAGTAGCAATCAATCACCTCAATAGATTTGCTTAGACAAAACCTAATCAACGACCCACAGATGTTTTCCATTTTCCGAAACCACTTTCCAAAATTTTTGAAAAAAGCACTTCCGACGTGTACAAGCTGGTCACCATATACAAAGGCGTGACATCAGAAAAGTGACGTCGGTCAGCCGAATGATATTGATGACAAAGTACCCTAATTTTTTTAAAACTCGTTTCAGATGTCATTTGGTACCACGACGACCAAATTATTCGCAATACGGATAATGTTAAGATTCGCATCAAAGACAACAAGACAACATGCACCATTAAGAAGGCCACCAAAGAGGATGAAGGCAATTACGTGTGCAAGGCCACGAGTGACATCGGATTAGCAGTCACCAAAGCTAAACTCAGAATAACTGGTGAGCGTTTTTTCTAATTACTTCGTCACTTCAAACCGAGTAGGAATTTACAGCTGTTTTCTTCCAGAACTGGATGATGCACAGCGCGCTGAGCGACAGCTACAAGAAGCGCGAGAGCAAGAGGAAAAAATTCGAGGTGAACGTGTTAAAATTGACAAGAAAGAAACTAAGAAGAAGAAGAGGAAGAGTCGGTGGGTCGTCGAAGATGATCAGAAGTAAGTAATCCAATCAGAAAGAGTTATTCTACCTCTTTACGTGAATAATGACGTTATTTGTGTGTACAGGGAACACTTGGAAGTGGAGGAAGTTCAGGTGGTGGAAACATCTTCCGAATTCGATGACACTACAGAGAAGGTATGCTTGAATTACAGCCCTTTATAAGATAGGATCCTGCCTTCATGTTGGCACTGGCTTTGATATACTCGTGAAGGGAATGGGTAGCTGTCATAAGCGCCAAAAACCACAAGCGCCAACGCCGCAAGCACCTATCCGTAACCGCCGAACGAGAAAAATCGCAAAGGCCAAAGGTTTTACCGCTATTCTAACCTAACCTAACTTAACCTTACTTAACCTAACCTAATTTAACTTGACCTAACCTAACCTATACGAACTTTGGCGTTTGCGACTTTTCTCGTTTGGCGGTTACGGACAGGCGCTTGTTGTTTTTGGCGCTATCGAATGCCCCCCAAGGGAATTGCTCATTATATCTAAATCATATGCAGTCTCGTACTGAATAGGAACTTTTTTGTGAATCTTTTTTTTTTTTTGACAATTACGAGTAAAGTAGATCATCATGACTATAGTTGTACTGTCGATCAGTGGCTTAGCCAATCGCTAGTGATCAGAACTTTTGACTGTGGCAGTAAGTGGTTTCTGCTACGAAGTTGCTGACCCTTTTTACAAGTGAATTTTTTTTTTGTTTTCAGGCTGTGGCGGAGCGAAGACAATCTATTCAAGATTCGTTGGAAACATCGGCCATCGCTTCGTGCAAAAAGGTCGACGAACACACGGAGGAGATCGAGAAAAAGCAGAGAAAGGCGAAACCGAAACAAGACCAGCTGGATACGGCTAAGGTGACCGTCGTCAAAGTGGAAGAGATGATCAAAAAGCACAAAATCAAGATGGCCAAGGAAGTCGAAGACATCCTGGAGACTGTTCAGGCGAAGGAGTTCGGACCTGGAGAATCACCGCTTCGGGAATTGGCGCGAATTGGGTCAGTAACTAATCCTTTAAATAGCGTTTTAAAAGTGTCCTTTGACAACAAGTTTGAGATAATAGTCTAGAGGCAAGATATTTTAGGCTAACAGTAAGTCAAAAGGGCTACAGGCAAGAAGGCTAGTTCAAATCATGTAAGGTTAAATTACGTCATGCAAGGTTAGGTCAAGTCGTGTAAGATTAGGTTCAGTCAGGTAAGGTTAGGTAAATCATGTAAGTTTATGTTATGTCTAAGGTAAAGGTTAGGTAATCATATAAGTTAAAGGTTAAGTTACCGTGAGATTTATTTAGAGTTTGATGATATCAGTGTGGGCGTGGTAAGGCCAGGTTTAGGAAGGTTAGGTTTATTCGACTTATAGTTAGATGCCATCAAGAAGATGATATTAAGAATTAATCGTCGCAAATGATTTGATCAAGTGAGATGAGGTTGCTACAGGCCAGATGAGGTGCGGTTGTCTTGAAAATGCCTACGGTTACGGTACAAAAGTTTCGAAAGCATTCAATATATGCTGCAGGAACTTTTTATGATACACAATCGAAAAATCCGAACTTGTTTCCCAATCAAATATAAAGCCAAAGTATAAAATAAACAAAGTAGATATCAAGGGGTAACACCTTGCTGGAAATCTGTACACCGGATATCAGGATATCAAGGATATCAGCCGGATATCAGAGGTATAGTAAACGGATAACAAGAGGAAATTGACCAAATTTCAATGAAATATCCAACTGATTTCAGCAGAATATTAAAAGAATATCTGCTGGATATACTTGAATATTAGCCAGTTATCAGTGGACAGTGGTCAGAGAGTAAAAAACATGTAAAATCGTTGAAAACAGCCATGTTTCGATCGGAGCCATCAGCCGGATGTCAAAGATATCAACCGGATATCAAGGCCTTTTGTACACCGGATATCATGAGTTGTCACCCCTTGGTAGATGTAGAGAAAATATTTAAAATACTCGTAATTAAAATACTCGTAAAAGGAAACATTTGAAATACAGATCAAGTTTAGAAAGTTTATTTCTAATTTGTTCGATGGTTGCTGTGTAGATTCCTCGTTCGGCACGGTGTGACCACCAACGAAATCACGATAGTGAACGACAACACCGATCACTTCGGGGCGTTGAGGTCCCCGGCAGCGCAGTCGGCGCTCGTGACGCTGGTGGAGCGCGAGGGCTACGGGCCGCTCGTGTCGCAGGTTCTCACCGAGGAGACCACCACCGACGAGACCCTCGCCGCCGCCACCGTCGGCCTCCGCGCCTTCCTCCGCATGATCGACCTCGAGCACGTGTCCGTCGAGGAAGTTCTGCCGCACTTCCAGCCTCAGGACTTCAGCAAACCCATCTGGGAGAGTTCCGAAGCGACCAAGGTACGCCTATATGTCCGCACACAAACTCACCCGAAGTTCTTCTCACGAAAAGCCCCATTCCGACATTCTGCAGGAGTAAATATCTTTGAGATTTTCTTGAGATACGGATATATCGACAAAACTTATTTTAGCCTAACCCCATTTACCTTAACCTGCAGTAACGATACTTACCTAACTTACTGTAAGCTTGATCAGGGATGTCACAGGTCAGGAAAGTCAGGATAAAATCAGTTAAATAGTTGGTCAGGAAAAGTCAGGGAAAATGGCTTCAAAGTCAGTAAAAATTCCTATTTTGACAAATATTTTTAAAACTGTCCTTTTGTTGTGATCGAGACGCCGCATCGACAGACACTGGAATTCTCAAACGCTTTTCGGAGCTCGTCAGGCGGGCCGCAGAAAAATTGATCGAAATTGGTCAGGAAAAAGTAAAAAAAATATCCAAAGTAAGATCTTGTGACAATCTTGTTGATTTAAGTTAGTTCAATTTAATTGAATTTCACACTCGCGTAAATTAACCTGACCAAATTCATGTTCACCTAGCCAATATTATCATAACCTATTTTAACTTTACCTATTGAAGTCCACCATCACCTAAATAATCTGAACCTAGCCCATCTTAATCTATACTAACCTTATTTAACTTAGCCTAACTCAGCTCAACCCAACCTTGTTTGAAATTACGAATTCCACTTAACCTTATCTAACCAACTTCACCTACCTTACGCAGACATGAGAAAATCTGTAGACCTGTGTAGCAACTTCTGTGTCCGAGAACTTCCTCTTAACCACTTCTGCGCTTCTTACTGCATTGAGATTGATCGTGTTTGTGCCAAAAAAACGCTCGTCAAACGTGATTGATTTTTTTTACAGGTTGTGACGGAAGACCTGAAGACAGTGAGGATTTCCGAAGAGAGAGTCCTTACCGGTCAGTTGACTTTTCTGATTTTTGTGTGTTTCTGTGTTCAGTTGGTTGATTTTGCATGATCAGTGTGTGGCTGCAGTATTTGTTTCAGACTCTTTTTTGGTGTTTTCAGAATTTTAAACGTTAGTTACCTTTAAAGATCCCAAATTATCTAAAATGACCGAAGTTATGCAAAAGTCTGATGTTTCCTGTTGCATGCTGGAACATGTTAGCTTATAGAAACTGCGTGCGTGTTTTTTTTTCTTCTATTTTTTATTAATATGACAGGTACTACCAACTTAAGTATTCCCTCATGTTCATTAATATATAGAAATAATTATATACAGTAATACCGTATTCACACGTGGAATAAGATGCACCCAGATTTTCCGGGAGCAGTTTGTTGAAAATAAGACGTTTGTACCCACGTATTTGACAAACCTATAAAAACAAAGTTTGTCGGGAAGGGAAGTACAATGTAAGGCAGACAGTATAGGTCTAGTGATTTGACCAGATTCTATTGGTAGTAAACCATTTACATTCGTTTTATTTTTGTTATTTTATTAATGCGTTAAAGTTGATATTCGTCTGAAAGAATATCTTTATAAAGGTAAAGCACACTTCAGGTAACAATCATTAACCCTTACAGGAAACGACTTCTTTTCTTAAAAAAAATATTTATAAAAGTTTGCATAGATCGGAATTTTATGTAAATCGAGAGCATTGCGTCTTACCTGCGTGTACATAAACGACAATACCAAAGATCGATATTAGTTGCAGCGCGAATAGTTAAAACGAGGCTTTTCTGTGTACAATTCGTATATTGCATGGAGTTGTTGAAATATTTTAAAGTTATGCATGATGATATTGTTTGTGTGACTTGTTCCTTTAAGCATTCTGTGATACTTCGGGGTGGTAGTTTTGAAAAAGTCGATCGGTGGGAGAAAACGAAGTACTTTACTCAAGGGGTGACAACTCATGATGCCCGGTTTACAAAAGGCCTTGATATCCGGCTGATATCCGGTTATTATCTTTGATATCCGACTGTTGGTTTCGGTCTAACTATGGCTGTAGCGATTTTTCAAGTTTTCTACTCTTTGACCACTGTCCATTGATATCTGGCTAATATTTAGGTAGATTCAGGTGATATTTTTTAATTTTCTGCTGAAATCTGTCAGGTATTTAATTGAAATTTGGTCAGTTTTCTCTTGATATCCGTTAATGATACCTCTGATATCCGGCTGGTATCCTTGATATCCTGATATCCGGTGTACAGATTTCCATCAAGGTGTTACCCCTTGACTTTACTATTCGGAAGTGACTTCATTTAAGGAGAATGATAAAATGGAATATATGTGGGAGTAGATGTGGTGGAAACCTTTAAATTTGAAGGGACTGGGAGAACTTCAGCTCAGAAGGAATGGTAATGATGAATTTCAAGTATGGATGTGTCTGAAAGAGGGACGTGCGACGATAGAGAGGGAATACCATGTGTTGGATTCCCTCGGTGTCTTGTATTTGTTCTGAATTTTTGGTTTGGTGTGACCTGTTTAGCCGGCGTTGATTGATTGCATGCTTAAAAATCATAACCTGTTTGTTTCATTCATTTTGTAAATTATTGTTAAGTTTTTCTTATTTAATCTTGTATTTATTTATTGAAGAGAACAAACATTTGAAGTACACTGTAAAGTATTTTTCTCAAAACGTGAGCGCTCTTATCTTTTACATTCCTCTTCTATACCGTACAACACTTTTAGAATGAAGTATTTTAGGTGTTCATAAAATGGCTGGTGAGGCATTGAAAAGACGGGTGGCGCGTTTGCCGTAATAACTATTAATATTCTTATTTGCTCAAGCCAGTTCTCGGGAACAGGTTAACGTGGAATTCACAGCCATGTAATTTACATAAAGGCAGGAAAGTTGGATTGTAAGTTAAAAGTTGCTGAGTTAACAATCAGGCGCCTAAACGAAATAAAAGTATCTTTAAGAATATTTGAAATGGAAACCGAAGTATGATGTCCATATTTATGTTTGTGACCGCAAAGTCGGTCTTTATTACTTAAAATGCTCTGAAGCAGGTAAGCGAACGAGACGAAGCGGTGCGTTCGTCCGAATGCATCAAGTGCGAATCGTTTTTTTTAATATTTTTGAGAGCAAAGCTGCCTATAACTCTATAGAACTAGGTAAGGTTAGTTTGGGTTAGGCTAGGTTAGGTTATTTATAGAATTACAATCATACATATTTATAGGCAACTTTGCGCTTAACAATGTGTTAACACTATTCGGACTTCATGCATTCGGACGAACGCAATGTTCCCGAAGGAGGGGCAGGACAGCTTCAAGCGATCAATTCGTAAGGGGAAATAGTAATTTTTAGAATTTACGGGCCATTGGTTCGTCAACATGCAAGGGGGTCCAAGCGGAATGAACTCCCTTGTATTAAAACCCGGTTCATTTTGGCCGATACGGATAAATTGCTTCGGTGCGGGATGTGGGCGTTGATGAAACAAAGTTCAATTTCCTAATTTTTCGCGTTCCTCTTTTTGTAGCGGCGGAGAAGTCGAAGAAGAAGACAACGCGACTCGAGGAAGATAAAGAAGGTATGATCATCTAACAGTATTCTCTTTACCCTCCGCAAAAATCGATGCGCTCAGGAGGAAACCGTTTTCTGCTAAATCAGTTTTTGATTTGCTTCATCTGAGCCAATACCCCTAGAGTTTATTTTTTTGAATATATAAGCTGAAAGTAATTTAGACGTACCTCCATGTATCATTTTTATGTAGGATTAGCCCTCTGTACATAATTGGAAACTGTTGATTGAAGACTTTGTAATGCTCAATCCAATCATCTTAAACAGTTCTTCGCTGCTTAAATGTGATCATCTATGCATCCTTTTCTCTCTAACGCTGCTCAAGTGTGAGAGTGACAAAGCATTCATCCTTGCTTCTTTAATGTACACAATGCGCATTCAGATTAAAAAGCGCTTAAAACATTCCATATCTGTTCCTGTAATACCCCAGCGGATAGGCCCCTAGAATATTTAATTTTTGATGATTATTTTTCTATTTTTTTTTAATCGGTGAAAGGAATATTAGAAGCCTGTTGTAGCATAGCTTGACTGACCCTGATATTCTCGCTTGAGGTAGATTTTGAAATAGAAGTGATATTATTGGGAAGTTCGATCGAAGGATTGAAATATAAGCATCGCTCAAAGTGTTGAGGAAGTAATTATTTTCCTCTTGGAAATTATCTCTTATTCCTCGGAAATTTTAGCATCATTTTGACTAAACGCAGGGGGAGCTCTTGCGAAAGTCAGTATAGGCAGTATGCCTTACATGCACGTGAAGTGGTTGCCTATCCCGTGACTTGCAGGCGCGAAACTCGCTTTACTGCCTCACCCCGTGATATTTACGCATTCCATGAACAAGTTCCATATGCCCCGCTATATTTTAACGTCTTTGACCTGCATTATCGCAACAGCGACATTAGTATGAACATTCGCGTAACCATCACACAAGCGGCGAACTAATTCACTGCTACGAAGTTTGTATCCAGCGACGCTTTTTTCATGGTGAGTAAACAAAGCATGATGCCTTCGGTGCGAGTAATAGCTCATCGCTGCTCGACTTATGCTAACGCTAAACTTATCTTTTGAAGATACCTCTCGCTTGCTTCGCATTGTCGTCAAGCCCATAACGATAGAGGCGACCCATGTGAACGATGTGTCCGGGATCAGTGCGTAAGTTTCAATTTAAAATAAATGAATCCCCCATTTCAAGTGGCAAATTTATGCACTCACAAAGAACATGACAAAGCATGAAACAATTTGAGTAACAACGAACGGATACTGGATGAGGACACGTTCACTATACTCCGTACACATCTCGCCAGCTCTCTTACATACCGTATGTGCTTTAACACAACCATTACAAGCGCTTACTAACATAATCATCGATTCACACAAACATTTTCAACCTTGTCCTGCCACTGTACAAAATCTTCTTCGACACGTGACAATTTTAAAATTGTATTCCACAGCGAAGTTTTTTCTTGTTGACTCTGCCCCCGATTAATTTTCGATTCAACATTCTTATCTTTCTTTCCATGCTGAAAAAATTTGGCTGTTTTTAAATATTTTCAAGCATTAACTAAAGAGAGCCCTCCTGTGCTTTTCAAAACGTGTGTTCGAGAAAACTTTGCTGGGCAATGCAATGTAAGATGCTAATACTTGGTTAAATCACTGACACTGCATTAACATGACATTCCACAGAAACCCTCGAAGAGGTAGAACGGAGAAAAACTGGACAGCTCACACGACAACACAAGACACAAAAACCCGAGGATAGGGAAGAAGGAGTCACAATCACGGAGGTCACTGAAGAGGACAAAACAGTTTCGGAGACTTCAACTGGCATTGTGTCCCATCCCGAAGAACAGAAGAAGAAGAAGAAGATCGTTGAAAGTGAAGAAGAGATCGAAGAGGAAACGGTCATTAAGACGCAATCGGGCGAGGTCGAGAAGAGAAAGAATAAGAAGAAGGTAGTCAAACAAGAGACCGAAGAAGAAGTCGAAATCGAAGTTGAAATCGTTGGAGGCGGAAAGAGGATTATTAAGAAGAAGATTACCGCCCAAAGGCCATTCGAAGATGAAGAGATCGTAGATGAGGATTATATTGAGGATCTGAAGCCTTTAAAGGACAGGGCGCAGAAGCCTTTGCCAGTAGTTAACACTCCTAAGCAGCTCGCGGAAAGCATTCCATCTACCGAGCTCGCTCAAATATCGATCCCTGGGAAAGATTCAACAGAGCAAGTGACTGTCAGCGTCGTCACTCACAGCGCTGTCTCTGGTCAAGAAGTTCGGCCTGAGGAGAAGGAGCAGGAACAGTCCAAGTTTGTTACTGAAAGCTCGAAAGCAGCACCCAAACAGGATGTCGTTGAACCGTTCGTTGTCACCGAACCTGACGTTCAGACAAAACCTGGAGAGTTCCAGACCACTTTCAAACCACAGACAAGCGAGGCCACTCAAACGGTCGTTCAAAGCGAGGGCATTGTCGTCAGCGAGACGCGGGTCGATGACTCAATCACTGAAACGAAGAGCGCTGAACACAAGAAGTCTACCGCCACTTTCTCTGTCATGCCTCAGGAAGCACCATCGATCACCGAAACAGAGACAGCTCACAAGGAGGGTCCATGGGAAGCAGGGAAGCTACCTACGCAGTTCCGGGCTGATAAAAACGTTGTCCCTCAGGAGGGTATCTCAGTTTACGAAGTTCACGAAGGCACCAGGGAAAATGAACTGGGCGCCTTTGCCAAGCCTGTGCCTGTCCAGCCGAAATTCGACGTGCCTACTAACGAGCCCCTGGTTGTCAGCGAGGTCTTGACGGAGACTAAGGCCAGCAAGTACCATCCAGAGCTATTCGTTGCTACGGAGACAGCAACCAAATCAGTTATCGCCCAACAGTCTCTGACGACCGACGTTATGCACGCACCCGAACTCCCAGGCGATTTCATTCCTGGAAGACTTCCTCCTTCGCAAGTCGCTGGTCTGGATATAACCCCTGGAGAAGCCACCATCGTATCCCAACACCACGTGCAAGAAAAGGAAGGCGACTGGTCTGCTCAGCGTAAGCCGGAAGGTGCGCAGGCGTCTGAGGATGTTGCTCTTCTTCAAAGCGTGCTGGTTTCGGATGTTCAGCCGCATGACAGCGAGGAAACCTTGCAAGTAGTCGCGAGGGACGAGAAGACAGCAGGTGTAGAGATCCTCCAGAAGGAATCAGTCGTGACTACCGTGACAACTTCTACAGAAAAAGAGGGTTTGTTTGCTCAAGGAGAGTTGCCTGACGCTAAATCCGCCGAGACGACTATTACTTGTCTTGAGACATCAGGCGTTGCTTTGCCATTAGTCCAAGAGTCGGAAAGTGAGCTAGTTCCGGGTGAGAAGCCAAGCCATGTAAGAGCAGATGCCAGCATTCGACCAGAAGAGCCCCTCAGCGTTTCAGTTGTGGAAGGACTCGACCATCCCGGAGAATTCACTGACAAGTTGCGCTACCGAACAGACGAAGCTGTACCTCTTCTGGAAACTCAGGAAGCTAAGGAAATTTCTTTTGTACTTACCGAAGAAAAAGAAGGGTCCGTTGCCGAAGCCGAGCGTCCCACTCCATCTTTCGTTGAGAAGGCTTTCCAACCACAGTCTGGTATAGCCGTGGTAGAGATGCAAACTGGAGAAAAAGAGGACCACTTCCCCGTGTACGAGCTCCCGGAGTCCCACAAAGGGAAGCTCACTCCCACTCACCCTATGGTTTCTCTCAGCGTAGAGGAGACTGCTCCGGAAGGACATGCGGGTGACCTGAAAAAGGAGACCCCAAAGTCAATAACGGCGACAACAGAAACTGACACTCTGCAAGAGACGATCATTGAGGAAACGGTGACCGCCGAGGGAATTTCGCTATATGAGGACAAAGTAAGGCCTGCTGGCAAGAAAGCTGACGTCGTCATTATGGAAAAGGAAGGTGTCACCCTAACTGAGGTTGTTACGCAGGATAAAGAAGGCGATCAGTCGCAAGCTACTATACCAAGTGAATGCTTTGCTCAGCCTGATATTGCCGGTCAAACAGTTGCGATCAAATCAGAAGTGAATCCAGATCTCTCGGCGCAGAGACTTGAAGAGGAGGCTATTCCAAAGGGCATCGCAAAGCAAGAACAATCTACCGTGGAAAGTATTCTTGTGACGCATGCACAGCTCGTAGAAAAGGAAAGCGACCTTGCTAAGGATTTGAAACCAGACACCAAGCAAGCAACAGTCGAAATCAGCGAACAAAATGAGGGTATCTCCGTCGTCGAAGTTCAGCCTCATGACCTCGAAGGTAAATACGCCCGACCAGAATCACCTGAAAAGGTCTCGGCTGATACATCCATAACAGGAAGACAGATTGCCATCAAGTCTGAAACTCAGCCAGATGTCAATGTCGGTGATGTGCCCTACTTTGAGCCTAGTACTGGTATCGCAAAGACGGACAACATACCACTGACTGAGTTAGTAGTAACGGAAACTGCAGTCGCTGAAGTTGAACGTGATTTCGATAAGGAAGCCAGACCTGAAATGAAGAAGGCAGAGATAACCGTTGGAGCAGGAAAGAGCTTGACCGTGACGGAAGTAGTGCCACAACACCATGAAGATGTCCTCAAAACCGAAGAAAAGCCCCAAGCACGAAAGGCTATCCCTGATGTTTCGGGCAGTGAAGTCGCAGTCAAGGAAGAAGTTGTGACAGATGCCCATATCGGAGACTGGAAACGAGAATCGCCGCTCAAGGAGACCGCTACTCCTGGCCAAGATGGTCTTCCGCTCGCTGTGAGCAATATTCAAGCAGTGGGTGAGAAGGAAGGCCTATTAACTGTAGATCTTAAGCCAGAAGGCCATATAGCTGGTCTGAACATTGAAGAAACACAGGTTTTAAGCGTGACCGAAATAAACGCCGTTGACAAGGAAGGTTCTTTGGCTCCTGAAGAGTTGCCTAAAGGAAAGACGGCTAAACCTGATATAACCACTCAAGGAGTTGCCGAATCAACGCAAGTCATTCCGGACTCGTCTGTTGGCGTGGTCCCGGATATGGTTACCGTCTCTGCAACAGCGCTGCCAGATCAACTTCCGTTCGAGAGTTTAGTCCAGTCGGTCGCAAACGTCGCCGAACAGGAGGGTCAGTATAAGCCTGGATCTAAGCCGGACTCCAAGACAGCTTTGCCGGCTTTCGAAGAAGAGATTGGCGTCGCTGTGACCTTGGTTACAGTAGAGGACAAGGAAGGTGAACTGCCGGAAGCGGAGAAGCCTCAGAGTAAAACGGCCAGCGCTGATGTATTAAGCCGAGAGGTAGCGGAACAGACGGAAGTTCGCAGTGAAAGCGCATTAGACGAACTCGAAGTACTAGCCCCGGCTTTGGCAAAGGCTACTCCAGAACAACTTTCTCATCAAAGTGTAATCGCAACAGTAACTGCTCCCGGTGAACTTGAGGGTGACCTTACTAAGGACGCCACACCTGATAGAAAGAAGGCTGACGTCCTATTTGAAGAAGGCCAAACGACAGTTAGTGTATCAGAAACGATTCCTGCTCAGAAAGAATCACCATTCGCTGCACCGGAAAAACCGGAAACTAAGCAAGCTAGGCCAGATATCACAGGCCAAGAGGTAGCAGAGAAATCTGAAACATTAGCTCATTTTTCTGTCGGTGACGTCGCTGAACTAAAACCCGTCGAGGTCAAGGCAAAGGGAGAGCATGTGCCCTTCGTAAGTCTGGAGCAGGCTCAAGCGACAACGCATGAAAGTGAGGGCAAGTTGCAGGAAGCTCCAGGGGCCACAATGCAGAAAGCACAACCAAGTCTCGAAGAAATAAGTTCTTTGAGCGTAACGGAAGTTACTTCGGGAGATACAGAGTCGAAATTGCATATTCCGGAAGCTCCAAAGCAAGGAGTTGCTCACCCAGAAATTATTTCGAAGGAGGTAGCTTTGAAAGAAGAAACTAATGTGACCCATAATGTTGGTAAACTTCCTGACGCTATCGACGCTTCTGTCCAAGCTCATCCTGATGCTGAACTTTGCGAAAGTATTCTTTTGACTGAATCAATCGCTCAGGAAAGCGAAGGGGATCTGAAGCCAGGCGAAAAGCCTTCCGAAAAGCTCGCCGACTTACTTATACCGGAAACTACTGGTGTTGTCGTTACAGACACTGTCTTAGTGGACAAGGAAGATGAGCTTGCCGCTCCCGAAAAGCCCAAGGAAAGAATCGCGTCCGAGAATGTCTCTGGTCGTGAAATTGCTTCGAAGGAAGAAGTAGTAACAGCTCTCAGCACGAAAGATATTACTGAAGAAGCTCCGTTATCAGCTCAAGCAACTTTGGATCAAAGGCCCTTCGAGAGTGTGGCTGAATTCCAGACGACGGTAATTGAACAAGAAGCTGAATTTCCCGGAGATGCAAGGCCAGATATTCGCATTGCTGATGTCGACATTGAAGTCGGTAAAGGGGTCACAGTGTCTCAGGTGACTTTGGGTGAGACTGAACTTAAATACGACTCACCTATTCTACCCTACACCAAGAAAGCTGCTCCAGATATTACTCCAAGCCAGGAAGTAGCTGAAAATCAAGTCGTAATACCTAGTGTTGCCACAGGTGATTTCGATAAGGTAACCCCTAAACGTGAACAGGCTCAGCCAGGGCAGGAGACTCTTCAAGGCCTTGTGGTAACTGAACCACAACCTCAAGAGCAAGAATTCGAATTCGAGGGGCAGTTTAAGCCATCCACTAAAAGTGCCTCCGTACTTTTGCACGATGCCAAGAGCGTACAAGTTGTCACAGAAACGCAGTCAATTGACAAAGAAGGCCGTTTGGAGGATATGGTGAAGCCTACTGGGAAAACAGCGGTGCCGGACATCACTGGGCAAGAGATAGCCGAAACACTAGAAGTCCTCAGTCAATTTAACATTGGAGATCTTCAGCAAACAAAACCGCTAACTACACAAGCGAACGTGGATCAAGGTCTTTTCCAGAGTGTCGTACAAAGCGAAGCATTGGTCCAAGAAAAGGAGGATGAAATGTCGTCGGTTTTGAAGAAGGTTGAGAGTGTTGCTGTCACCGCATTCGAGGAAGGAAAGTCGGTAATCGTTGTGGAGGTAACTGTTGAAGATAAGGAACGCGAGTTCGCCACTCCTGAGAAGCCTCAAGGTAAACGGGCGCATCCAGAAGTATTGGCGAAAGAAGTCGCCGAAAAGTCGTTGGTTCTCACTGAAATGGGCTTGGGAGCCTTGTCGTCTGAGAAGCCAGCGGCTGTTAAAGCTCAGACGGACCACATACCGTTTGAAGGAGTTCAGCTCACACAGGCATCAGTTAATGAACAAGAAGGGACATTCGCGGATTCGTTTAAGCCAGAGAGCAAGAAGGCTAACCTTGGACTACAAGAAACCTCTGGTGTAACTGTAACTGAAGTAATTTCTCAGGACAAGGAAGAAGCTTATACCAGTCCAGAGACCCCAGCCGGAAAGGTGGCTCAGCCCCAAATATCCGGCAAAGAAGTTGCCTCAACCTTCGTAATGACTCCAGACCTATCTACTGGTGACGTCACTGTCACTAAGCCCACTCCAGGCGTTGCCAACGTTGATCAAACTACAGTTGAGGGTATAATCGCAACTCAGCCGTTGATCTCTGAAAGCGAAGCGGTTCTAGACAAAGACGTTAAGATTCCTGGGAAGATCGCTGACCTCGCGTTTGAAGAGGGTATAAGCGTGAATGTAACTCAGGTGGTGTTGGAAGATAAGGAATCGGCCTTACCTGCGGATGCTGCTCCGAAGAAACGAATGGCGCAGCCTGACGTTGTTAGCCAGTCTTCAATCCAAGTAACCGTGACTGACAGTCAAATGCACAGGGTAGATGATAAGGTAGAACCAGCTAAGCCCACATTCGAACGTGCGGACATCGGCCAAGAACCTTTGGAAGGGGTTATTGTATCTGAAGGTGTCATCCAGGAGAAAGAAACGCCGTTTGACGAGACGAAAACGCAAACAAAGAAAGCAGACGTCGAGTATGAGCAAGGAAAAGTTGTCGTCGTTTCTGAAGTTGTTCCGGGTGATAGGGAAACGGAATTGGAAAAGCTACCAACACCAAAGGAAAGAGCCGCTGTCCCAGATGTCTCAGGACAGGAAATTGCGCAAACTGAGGAAGTTCAAGTTCAGTTGGGCCTGGGAGACCTACCTACCACAAAGCCCTCTGCAGAACAGGCCGTTTCGAGTCATTTACCTCTAGAAAGCGTCATGCGAACAGAAGCTCTGGTTTCCGAACGAGAAGGTCAATTTAGCTCTGACGTCAAACCAGAGTATAAACATGCTCAACCTACTTTGCCAGATACCCAACAGGAGATCGTGGTAACAGAAGTGGTAACTGACCAGAAGGAAGATATTCTTGACTCAGCTAAACCGATAACCCAAAAGGCGCAACCGGATATTACCGGTCAGGAAGTCATCCAACAGACCGAAGTTGTTTTTGGCCAATCTACTGGCGATATTAAGCAAGCAACGTTGCCTGCTGGAGGAAAAGCTTCCCTAGCTCAAGTTCCATTCGAAAGCATCCTGTCAACTGAAGCGACAGTTCGAGAAAAGGAAGGAGTTTTCGAAGAGGGCAGAAAACCAGATAGTACCAGAGCGGATCTATCGTTCCAGGAAGGAAAGAGTATCACGGTTACGGAAGTTGTCGCCCAAGACAAAGAGGGCAGCGGAATAACCAAGACGAGTTTGAAGGAAGAAGTTGCCCGTCCATCTGTGATAGAGAGAGATGTTGCTTTGAAGAGCTTGATTCAGACGGAGATGGCGTTGGGACCTTTGGATGTTGAAGCACCTTCGACTACTGTGGCCAAAGAATCAGCTCCTATCGAACATCACAGCCTCCAAGTCACTGAGGTAAAAACCACAGGCGAGGTTGAGGCCACACTTCCGGACATGGTGACCCCAGACACTAAGAAAGTCAGATTTAGTGTGGAAGAACGGGACACTAAACTACTGGTAACAGAGGTCCAGCCGGAAGACCGCGAAGGTGAGTATCAAACTACACCTGTGCAGCCGTCACAGCAGGGATCTGTTAAAGTGTTACCCTTTGCAGCTACAGTAAGAGAGGAGGTGCAATCCGAAATGGATTTACCAGATTTTGAGACAAAACCATATCTTATTAAGGGAAGTGCTGATATTTCCGCTCAGTCAACAGAGGCGGTAGTCGTCACTATGACTACAACTCATTCTAGGGAAAGTCCGTTGGAACAGGAAACTCCTTCTCAAAAGGTAGCAAATGTAGATTTTACCACTCACATTACAAGCATCGTTGTTGAGATAGATGTTAAAGAGTCAGAGGTAGAACATTCCCTAGCTAAACCCACAAAAATGGTTGGGTCCCCATCAGTAATACCCATAGAGTCCACAATTGTACAAGAAACCAAACCGGAGGAAATTATTGAGCCTTTCAGTCAAGATAAACCGCAGACGCGTGCGCTAGGTGTTGATTATCTATCCCAAGAATCTGTGACTGTAACGATCCCTGCTGTGTCGGAATGCGAAGGGCAATACGAGGCCGAGCCACTTAAATATAACACACTTATCGCTGATATGAAGCTCACTGAAAGCCAAGGTGTCAATGTAAGCGAAACCGTGTCACAACACTCAACAACCGACTCAAACATCACATACACCGTCAACGAACAATATGCAGAAACACATATCACCACACAAAAAGCTACAGAAGTTCAAGAAAATGTCACGGGGGACACATTTAATGCTATCCCACAGTCAGTCCTAGAAGAAAAAGTCGAAGCATCCACCGAAATCGTTAGTCAGAGCGGAGTAATTACAGAGGAAATAGCCCCGCAACAAGACGCGGAAGAGCTATACGCCTCGATTGCTCCGTCGATAACCCGAACAGGAACGAATATGGACACCAGACCCGTCGCGATTGTCCAGGAACAGGGAACTCAGCAATCCATTACGGACTTTTCGGTTGATAAAGTATCGACAGGGACGGCTAAGCCAGATGTTGTTTCGATTGAGGTAGCAGTTGCGCAGCTTCCCGTCACCGAAGGCGACGCGAAGGAGTTCGAAAAGTTCCCGTTGCCTGAAAAGTACGCTAGGCCTGATGTAGAAACGCGTCCAGTTGCTCTAAGCGAGCAGCCCGAATCAGGACAGGGTCTGGATGATTTGGCTATTGCAAAAGTTGAAAAGTCATCGGCGAGTCTGAATATTTTACCTCAGGAGGCAGCAGTTTCGTACGACGTTATTGTGCACCAAGGAACTAGAGCTTTAGCTCCAAAAGATACAGTTCCAGAAGCCCATGCGTCTGCCAGTCAAGATTCGCAGATGGTTGCTGTTGTTGAAGAACGTAACACAGAGCAAATCGCTGGGGAGTTTACTAGGGATAGTGTTAAAACGACAAGAGCAAAGACGTCCTTTGATATTTTAGAGGTGGCAGTATCGGATAAGCCGTTGGCCGGGGATAACATTTCAGATTTTACGGTTCCCTCCATGAGGAGGCCAAGCAAGGCCGAGGAAGTGCTTGATTGTCGAGATGTGGCTATCAGCGAACAACGAACCACAGAACAGACGGCAGATGAATTCAAAACAATTTTCAAGCCGGAGGGATCTCATGCCGACGTTCAAGTTTCGACCTTCCAGGGCGTGGTAACTGAAAAGCCCAATGTTGAGTTCAGTGTCGCTGAAATGCCTGCACAGCCAATGCTCGAAGGTTCGAAAGCGTTGCCGAACATTCAGCCTCTTCCCGTAGCTGTCACAGATCAGCCATCTATTGAGGGACGAGCTGATGATATCCATACTTCGCTAAAATCTCGACCATGCTCAGCCGTTTCGGATATCACTACCCACGAAGTTGCCGTAGTGGAGCAAAGGACTGCAGAACAAAGTCTTGGGGAGCTCACTGCCGATAAGTCAGTTCAACAAACAGCTCAAACTCGTCTGGACGTTAGTAGCGAAGTGATAACTCAAGAAATAAGTCCGGCAGACTGCATCAAATACATGGATGTCGATTTGATGAAGAATTTAACGGCTTTGCCAGCCTTCGAAGTAAGAGATATAGCATTGTCCGAGAAGCACGAGGTCCAAGGCAGTACTCTCGATATTAATGTTCCGAAGCATCCCAAAGACGCTGTGGCTGTTCCGAAGGTCGTTTTTCGGGAAGTTGCTACGACGGAGACTCAAAATGTTGAAACTACTGCAGAACAGATGTACCAGGCTGAGGTTCCGAAGAGCGTCGAAGCATCCATGGATATCCATTCCCTGATTGTTGCGATTACAAAGGAGGCGGAAACTGAGATGGTATCACCTGATGAATTAGAGACTAAACTTGATAAAGAACAAAATGCTGTTCCTGATATTAATGCCGCTGAAGTTGCCCAGAGTCAGGTAATCGAGCAGCTGATCGCTGATGGAGAACTGGTGTTACCACAACCTGCCTCAGCTTTCCAGGCCTCGCCGATCGTGTCCAGCAGGGACGTAGCTGTTACCCAGCAGCCAATTCCTCAACAAGTCGTATCAGAAATACAAGCTGCTCCAACGGCCAAGGAAAATATAGCGGTGCCTGACTTTGACACGTTACCTGTTGCGTCTATGGAAGAAGTGACTATAGAGGGAACTTCAAGTGTTATCACCCCCTTCGCTAAATCGGACGCATCAGCCTCACAGCAGGTCTTATCATTGGGAGTTGCAGTTCAACAACAGCCTGTTGTTGAAAGTACTGTAATTGATCTGGACGTTCCGGAATGTCGAAGAAAATCGCTTGCTACTCCTGGAGTCATTTCGAGAGATGTTGCCGTCGTTCAAGAATCTTTCTTACAACAAACAGCCACAGATTTACCTGCCAAAGAAAAAGTTTCTGAGTCTTGGGCGAGACGAGAAGTCATTCAAAGAGATGTTGTTGTGACTGAACAAACTGAGACGTTGGATGTAGGGGAAGATTTAAAGTTGGACAAAGTTGATGTTGTGAGTGCCACGCCGCTTGTTTCTAGTCGTGAAGCAGCTGTAACCTGCAGTGTTCGCACAGAACAGACTATTTCTGATATCCAGCAGCAGGAACCTGTGAAACAAGTCAAAGGTACACCAGGAGTTCTCGCCACAGAAGCAGCTGTTATTGAAGAGAATATTCCCCTAAGCTCGAGTGAAACAACATCAGAAACGTTACCTACCGGAACCACTGCGCGCTCTGAAGTTACACCCAGCGAAGCTGTCATCGTTGGCATGCAGGAAGCCGCTCATACCACTGTAGAAGCAAAACCCAAAAAGATAAGGAAGGACTCGACTGCTTCTTTGAGTGTGACGTCAAGGACGGTAGCTGTGACACAAGAGAGGAGAAGCGAAGAGAATGTTGAAGAATTTTCTGTTTCCGAAAGCTCACGGGGCACGGCGGAAGTAAATATTTTACCTAACCTGGTCGCAGTCAAAGAAATGCGAACAGCGTCTCACGATGTTACTGATTTCACTTTGCAACCTGGACCAGTACAGCAGGAAGCAAGACCGGATGTTATTTCGCGTTACGTGGCTGTCACTGAGATGCATCTCGCCGAACAACCGGTGGGCCAGTTAAAACCTACGAACACTCCGGGGGCAACTGCATTGTCTGATATTCAACCTTTAGAGGTTGCCCTGAAAGAACAGCCTTCGACAGGTCAGACAGTGTCCGATTTTCTTCCTAAAGCCTTCCCGAAATCTACTCAAGCCGCCTCTGCTCTCACACCAGCCGAGACGATTGTTGTATCCGAAATCATTGTAGACCATAGTGTGGAGGACCTACAGACATCCGCTTCTGGCATTCCTGTATCCGCCGGAGCTGACATCGATTCACGAGACGTAGCCGTTTCTGAAAAATCATTTGTAGGTGAAGGTGTTGTTGACCTGAAACTTCAGGGAGAAAGAAGAGACTCCGTAGCAAAGATTTTACTTACGGAAACGCGGAAAGTCGCAATGACTCAGGAATCCGTCTTGTCTTCGATGACTACGGACTTCGAGCAAAAACTGGCAGATGAGGCAAAGGGAGTTTGTGATATTCAGCAACCGCACTTGATTGTAGGCGTCGACGAAAGTGCTGTGTTAGATTCGGAGAAATCGTTCGAAACTGGTCGCAGGATATCCCTTACAGCGAATACTATATTTTTATTAGGAGAAACAGTTGCCGTTAGCACGCACACGACCTCAGAAAGCACGAGCGAACTTGCAGGGTTAGAACCGGCAAAACCGCTTAAGGGCGATGCTATCTTAGTAACTAACAAAGACTTCGTCGTTACACAAGAAACTTTAACATCACAAACTGTTACGGATAAGCCAACACCACAGGAACACTCACAATCGGTCACACTACAGTTAACGAAACCGGCTGAAACAGCCGAAACTGCACAGATAACACCACATGAAAAAGAAAAGCCTTTGAACTTGCACACAGTACACGAAGCGTTCGCTGAACTCACAGAAACTCCAGGAGACTTGCATTTAGAGCCCACAGAAGACACAAAGTACACTGTTGAGACACACACTGAAGAAACTGCTAAAACACGAAAAACCAGGAAAATTCGCAAGCCTGAAAAACAACCTTTAGCCAAGAAGGGCTCTAATGCTGATATTCCAATTTCAGACATCCTGGATTCCGGTGAAAAGAAACCAGCAACCGCCACTCAAAAATTATCAGAGGGCATTACAGCTCCAGTAGTCATGGAAACGACAACAGAAATGAAGGAGGGTGAGTACGTCACAACAACTCAAAGAGCAACAGCAACAGAGGTAACAGAACAGATTTTGACTGAATATAGAACAATATCACCATCAGTTACAAAGGTAATACATAAAAGAAAGCCATCCACAGACAAACCACTCACAGAGGACGCAGTAGTTCTAGAGGTTCAAGGGGAAGAGGAAACCGTAACAACTAGAAAACCGAGTAGAAAGGAAAGTATAAAAGTAACTGAGCATGTGTCAGAAATCGTGGAAAATGGAAAGGTAAAGAGAGTAAGGAAGCGGATTGTAAGGAGGAGGGTGGGGGATCAAGATCATGTCACAGAAACCATTACAACTGAAGAAGACGGAAAGGAGACTGATGTAAGTG
>Ga0058701_10000538_pt1 | contig 25692 bp, 12 predicted proteins | sample AgamicOrMae_FD_97039 | JGI IMG/M metagenome (GOLD analysis project Ga0058701, IMG submission 97039) | Agave microbial communities from Guanajuato, Mexico - Or.Ma.e | ecosystem: Host-associated > Plants > Phyllosphere > Phylloplane/Leaf | place: Guanajuato, Mexico | collected 2012-06-04 | reverse complement strand
GACACTGGGGTCCACTGCCTTTGCAGAAATCCATGTCGTGTGGTAGTGCCCGAATGGCGCAAGAAATGTCGATTGCATGACTCTGGTAGCCGAGCTACCCCTCGAAGCTGAAGTACCACACTTATGACTAGCACTTAGGCTTGTTGCTCGACTGGATCTGAGCTAGTCTACAGGGTGGATCTGGCAGCGGGGGCGACTGTCTTTGTAAGAACCTATGTCATGTAAGAGCACCAGAATCGCGCTAGAGATGCCAGATGCACGACTTTTGCACTGTGGCTACCTCTCGAGTCAGAAATGGCACTATCTTGACTGGTATTCGGTCTCGTTGCTGGAGCAACTCTTAGACAAATAAGGGGGCAGATCTCGCACTGAGGTCGAGTGTCTTTGCAGGGACCTGTACCGTGTAAGAGACACCAAATTGTGGTAGAGGCCCGTGATGCACGACTTATGTATCATAGCTATTTCTCAAACCAGAAGTACCACACTCCCGGCAAGTATCTAGTCTTGTTGATGAAGCAGATCTGATACAGACGAAAGGTCGATTCGGTACTCATGTATCCTGTCTGTGCAGGAACCTACGTCAAGCAAGGCTTCAATTTGTGGCTCTTCTAAGGGTGCTAGCCTCACAAAGAGATGTTGAACATGCTTCTGGTATGCATTTCATACAGACAGTCCTAGCCAGTTCGAGACAGTCCTCCCGAAGATTGACTGTTCTAAGAGGCTGATATTTGTATCGGCTGGCTGGATCGTAATCACTTGACGATGGCGTCGTCTGCAGAGAATTGGTCTCTGCAGACGTTGATGAGTTATCAACATCTGGGCCATCGTATCGTTTCGATGAGTTTTCCCAGACCACGACGTGAATATTTATTGAAAATCTGCAGGCAGGCGAGCTCTTTTCTCTGGTCATCGGCGAGTGAAGCCGCTTGATTATAATCTCGAAGGAAAGTCAAGGAGCGATATCTTTTCGAGTTATCCAAACGGCGGAGCAGTTAGACTTGCCAGCAGAGTTCAAAATAGACCCTATTGTGCTGTCGATGCTAGTGGGAGAAGGCCGAGGGGCAAAAGGTGAGTGACAATTGGAGTAACTTGAGATCGCCGGAGCAACTTGTCACTTTGTTGAGCTGAAAAGGAACAAAGCAGGAGTCTAGTGGGCGCACAATAAACGATCGAGACAGGCGGACGTCTTTGGAGTTTATTTATGGACTTTATACTCCAAGAGGCGACCACACAGACGCGCGAGCTCCCCTTTGCTGCATTGGATAGTGTCGCGTCTTGTGCCGAGCCAACACCCAAAAATGGTCAACTTTTGCATGGCCACTTTTGAGCTTGAAGAGGGCAGACAGGAGACAGTGTGGAGAAAGTCTCCCAAAGTCTCCGAAAGTCCGAAGAAAAGACTGTCTGCTGGAGAAACAGGATCAACAAGACGAGAATAGTTTGGTGAAAGTGCGCCGATGACCCACTTTTGGGCCTTTTCGAAGCTGGTCATTTGTTCATTGTGGTTCGTGTTGATGATGAGAAGGACAGTTGAATCTTGGACGATTTTGGCCACTTTCAGTCAGTTTTGAGCCAGAGACAAGGATGAGAAAATACAGAAAAGTTCCTTGCCACTGAGTGACGCAACGAGGAATCCAAATCAAACTGAACCAAGATCGAGACTGGAAGAACCGGGAGAATTATCGAGAGTTAGATCAGTGACAAGAGTAGTTAACAAAGTAGACATTAATCAGTATGAAAATTGCATTATTGATTCGACTGGCAAGCTAAAGAGAAGCTACAAAAAATACAAACAAACGAAGCAAGACTTTGCCAAAACAGAGTGTCAATCTGGAAAATTTCGAAGTTCTCAACGATAATTTCCCAGAGTTTCAATTCACACAACAAGTTTAATTGCAAACCATTGACCAGTTGAGTGCACCAAAGGAAGACTTTTAAGAGGGGAGAGCAAGACTTTTTGAGAAAGTCTTGACGAATATAATTTTAGAGAAGAAGATAAATATAAATATAATTGAAGCACAAGATGGGCCGGCCGATGATGGTTTTGCTGATCTGCGCCAATTTGGCCTCCATCAGGCTGGTTTGTGGCCAGCTGGCAGGCAAAGAGGCGGCGGCCAAAGAGCTGGCGGCCAACGAGTCGTCCAGCTGGACGGGCAGCGTTGAGGCGCTGGAAAGGATTAACTCGCTGGACTTTGGCCACCCGCCGAGCGGCAGCAAGTGGCCAGCGAGCGAGCCCTCACCTGTGGGCGCCCAAATTGCAACTTCTACAGCAACAACTTCCACCCAGTCGAGTGGAGGCGCCTCGCCAAAGAGGCGCGCCAAGAGCTCGCCGGGCCGCGGGGGACAGTCTGCGGGGGCGGCGGCGGCGGCGGCGAGCTCGCTGCTGGTGGGCCTGTTGCGCCAGCTGGAGAGTGTGGATCTGGGGCGCCTGTTTGCAGGCTCGCCAAGCTGGGCGAGCCCGAGAAATGGAGCTAAGGTCTGGCTGGAGCAGACGAACAGGAGCCAGCTGAACGAGAGCTCGAAGGGCGATAGGGGCAAGCAGAATGGTCAAGGAGTGGACAAGGAGTCGAGGCTGAATGTGAGCGCCCTGAGCGCCGAGGGGGCCAACCTGCTGAGCATCACGAAGCAGCTGGTGAAGCTGGCCAGGAACCAGGTGCTCTCGGGGGGCCCCATGGGGATGGAGCAGTGGTTTGGCTCGCCGGGGAGTAGCTTCGGGGGGGGCGGAATGGGCTTGCCCTCGTCTCTGATGTCGGCCGCCTCGAGCGCCTTCAACGAGGCGCTGGAGCCGCACCACCAGCAGCACGCCATGGGCAAGTCGGACTGGTTTTGGCTGGTGGCGCCGGCGGTCATTGTGATCGGGGCGGCGGTGATCGTGATTCCCCTGGTGGCCGCCTACCTGGTTTCCAACGCCATGTCGCAGAACACCTTCACCGTGTCGGCGGGCCGGCGGCGCAGGAAGCGGGCCGCCCAGGAGGCGGGACTGGGCTCGGTGGAGGCTTTGCTCGAGTTGCAGTCTGGCCAGCGGCTGGTCGATAGGCTGAGCCAGTTTCACGGGGCGCTCGAGAGTGTGGCCAGAAGGCTGAGGCGGAGCGAGCCCCAGCAGATGCGGCTGCACGAGCGGCTGCAGCAGCACAAGCGGCACGCAGAGCAGCGGCACGCAGAGGAGCCGCACGCGCGCCACTTGTAGCACCAGAGAGTGTCTGCGGCCGCGTTCAACAGGTGGCGGCCGCTCTCCAAGCGCCGCGCAGGCTGGCCACTGGCAATGCAGGGCCCAGTTGAGATTGGGATAGTAAACAACTAGTAAACAAGAAGTAAAAAATGCTGCTCTGGAGGACCAATAAAAGCGGCCCAAACTGCACACATTCCGCCCCACATCTCCCGTTCCAGATTCCAGTTCCAGTTCGGAGTGCACAGACAATGGTCTGTTTGTGTGTTTGGGCCCCCAACTGGCCGCTTGGCGCTGGCCTAAGGAGCCAAAAGAGCCAGAGAGCCAAAGAGCAAAAAGTTCGGGCCCGCAGCGAGCGGGGCTGCAGTGTTGGGCCGGCATTGTGTGGGGCTTGTGCTACTCTTCGGAGGCTTCGGTGGCGCCCGTGTTTGTGTTTATGTTTCTCCCTCCGCCTCCGCCTTGGCCGGGCCCCTCTGGCTGGGCCGCGTTCTGGCCGCATTCTGGCCGCCCCGACGAGTAGGCCAGTTGGGGAAGAGCAGGCGGCGCCCTCGGGAGGCGCAATTGTGGCCCGCAAACAGGCGGGCGGCCTTGTTGTTGTTGTTGTTAATGTTTGGCGCTCGTTGACTGACTGGCGGCCCAAATGAGGGGGGCGCGCAAGAAGTGGGCTGGCCCAGTGACAAGGGCAAAGAGAGTGAGCCGAGTGGGCAGTGTGCAGTGCGGGTCAAAAATACGGTTACATTTCTGCATAGCGCTGCACGGGAATTTATGACCGTACTTTTGGCGAACAGTGTGGCTCAGTTTTCCTTAGTGCGCGCCAGCTGCCCGTGCAAATTGCGCCCGCCGGTGCACTGGCCGCGCGCCGCTCGCACGCTAATGCCGCGGCGGCCCCAGCGGGCGCGCACTGCACACAACGGCCCATTAGCAAGGCGGCCCAACAGGAGCGGGGGGCACAAGTGGCCGCCGACGAGCCGGGACACGACTTTTTGCGCTTCCTCTTGGGGCCGGCGAGGCTTGGGGCTCGGGGCTGCTGCTGCTTTCGGGGTGGCGGCGGGCAAGAAAGGAAGCGCCGGCTGGGGTGGAGCGAAGGAGGCGGCCGCTCTGGGCAAGCAGTGGGCAGGCGGTGGGCAAGCACAATGGGCCGGCGGGCGCAAGTGGGGCTGGTGGCAATTTGAATGGCTGCAGTGCGGCTGCGTGGAGGAGCCGCCGGCGAGCACGAGTCGCCGGCCGGGCCAGCGGGCCAACAGGAGAAGAGGAGAAGAGGGCGGCACAAACATGCACTTGCGCACGGTTGCGCATCGGCGGCCAACTCGCGCCGGCCCTTAGGTCTGGCCGCTTGCTGCTTGCTGCAGGCCGCTGGCTAAGAGCAGAGTGCGCCGACGGAATAAAATAATGGCCCAGAGGGCCGAGGTTTCAAGTGGCCGGCAGGGAAGCTGGCCATTGGTTGTGCTGTTTTGAGCAAAGCAACAGAGCGCCTTTTCTTCGCCCACTTGGAGCGCTCATGGAGGCGCGCAGTAATAGCACACAGACGAGGAGCGGGCAGAGGAAGCGGCGGAGTTGCGAGAACGGCGCTCAAGTGTTTGTCTGCCTCTGCTTCTGCCTCTGCTTTTGCCTCTACAAGGGCCTGTGTCTACCTCCAAGTGTGTGTGGGGCTGCTCTGCACTGGACGCGACTAACTGGCCGCCTGGCATTGCCTCACAGTGTTCAGGTGTGCTTGTGTCTGAGTGTGTCTGCGCTCGTGTGCTCATGTGCTCATGAGTGTCCCAGCGAGTGCGTGTGTGTCCGCGAGCTGCAAGGTGGCGCCCGAGAGACAGTGTGTGCCAGTGTGCCAGTGCGAGTCGAGCGCGAAGGAGGCACGAGTTTTTTCTTCTCTCTGCTTGCCGCTCATTGACCATTGCGGAGATTTCTATTTTTTTTCCATTTTCTTGGGCCACATTTTCGCCATTTCTTTGCCCTTTTTCGCGCTCCTTAGCTCAGCTCCCACCGAGCGGCCAAGCGTCAAATCCGGCACACTTTTGACTCTGATTGAGGACCCAAAAGTGTCCACTTGGCCCGCACAGTGAGCTCACCTTAAGCGACGAGAGACAGTGAGCAGTTTGTTGGAGTTGGAGTCTGTTAGTGAGTGCAAGTTTGAGCAGATGACTGAGTGCTTGGAGTTGGGAATGAAGAATTTGCCAGAATTTGCCAAACGATTCACCAAATTTAGATTTAACAAATTCAGATTTTAGATCTGAGATCTGTAAAATCTAGAGACTCAAGTTAACCTTAGGGAAAATTATCTCGCAAATTTGCAGTACGATTTGCGACCAGAAGAAGCCTGAAAAAGAAGCTGAAAAAGGAATCTGAAGCCAGATCGGTCGATTGGGAAATCTCGAAGCAGCAAGCAAAGCAGCCAGAAGCCAAGAACAAAAATCCGTATCAAGATTTTCTCCACTGAAAACAAGAGGGAACTGCGCGAAGCTGCAAGAGCACAGAGAGAACAACAAGAACAAGCTAAGGGCCAAAGAAGGCCCTCAGGAGAGCCCCAAAAGCGCCTCGAAAGGGGCCACACGAGAGACAGTCTCTCGCAGTGAACTGGGACAGAAACTCGCCGCAAACAGTCCCATGCGGTCCCACTAATTGGCCCACACCAAGAGAGCAGCGCCGGCCGAGAGAGGAGAGAGCAAGCATGGTGCAGGCGCACCAGCAACAGGTGGCCGCCGCCTTTGGCCTCGAGGCGCCGCTGCAGAGTGTGCTCGCTGCAGGCCACCAGCCGATGGGGGCGGCCACTGGGCAGTACTCGGCGGGCCAGCAACTGTACCAGCAACAGTTGATCAAGAGCGCCCAGCAGTTCATCCAGCCGCAGCAGCAGCACTTGGCCGCCGGCAGACAGTTGCAGCTCAACGGCCTCAACGGCGGCCTCAATGGTGGCCTGAATGGTGCCCTAAATGGCGGCCTAAATGGCGGTGGACTCGCCACTCAGTCGGGCCCCAATTCGGCCGAGCAGAGTTCGCCAAGCCAGCAAATCTACTCAAGCTCAAGTTCAAGCTCAAGACAGCAGCAGCAGCAGCAGAGCTCGGTCTACGCGCAAAAGCCCACACCAGCCCAGTACTACCAGCAGCCCATGAGCAGCGCACTGGCCCAGCAGCAGCAGCAGGCCTACTACCAGAGCGCGCGCGCGCCCGCCGCGCTGCCCACCGCCACCAGCGCACTGCAGGCCGCCTCCAGCGCCTACTACTCGTCCTCGGGGCCCCTCGCGCAGTCCGCCGGCTCGCCAAACGTCTCGGCGCTGCTCTTCGGCCAGCAGCAACAGGCCGGCCAGTTGCAGCAACAGCAACAGCAGCCGCAGGCCTCGCTCAGACAGCAGCACCAGGCGGCCCAGCTGGTGGCCGGCTCGATGCTGAGTCTGTCGCCGGGCCAGCAGCAGCAGCAGCAGCAGCCGGTGCAGCAGACGAGCCTGCTGATGAACCAGTCGTGGAGCAGCGTGGACAGCCAGCAGCAAGCTCAACAGCAAGCTCAGCAACAGCAAGCTCAACAACAGCAGCAGCAAGTGCAATACCAGCAGCCCCAGCAACTGCAGCAGAGCTTGGGGCTGGCCAACGGGGCCAACTGGGCCCAGCAGCAAGCTCAGCAGCAGCAGCAGCAGACGCAACTCCAGCAGCACCTCGCCACCACACACAGTCACCCCCAAATGCAGGCCCAGCTCAGTGCACAGCAAATGCACGAACAACAACAACTCCACCAGCCCAGCGAGCAGGCCAGCATGCAACACGGCCTCCAGACAGTGCCCACCGCCAACCACCTGCTGGCCGCCCACAAGGGGCTGGCGGTGGGCGCCGAGCTGCCGGCGCGCCCACTGCCAAGGTTCCGAAGCTCGGGGGCGGCCAGCCACGTGAGCGACCGCGACTCCGTGTCCACGGTGAGCCGCTTGGGGGCCGGCAAGCTGGGCGGCCTCGGCGGCCAGCTGGCCGACGACGGGCGCTCCTTCACGATGCGCAGCCAGTTCACCAGCCAGCCGAGGGAGCGCGGCGACAAGGGGCCCCGTTTCGGCTTCGTGCAACTGACCGGCGAGGCGCTGAGACAGTTGCTGGGCGTGGGCCCGGCGGCGTGCGGCGAGCGGGCCGCGGGCAGCCGGCCGCTGCTGGTGGGCGGCGGGCCGCACGCGGCGAACAGCGCGGCGCGCGCGCCCGACCAGAGCGCGCACTCGCCCGAGGCGAACCCGAACCCGAACAACGGCAAACAGGCCAGCGTGACGGTGATCGACTCGGGCGACGAGCACCACTTCAAGCGCCGGGTGCTCGCCTACCGGCTGGCCATCCTGCGGGCCGCCCACCTGCTGCTCAGTGCCCTCGTCCTGCTCTCGCCCGTGGCCATGCTGCTGCTGCCCAAGATGGAGGGCGTGTTTGAGCGCGGGGGCGTGTCCGCGGGCGATCACTTGGGCGAGTTTCCGCTCGGCCCGCTCGCCGGCCAGCAAGCCCAAACCGGAACTCCCGGCGCCCCCATAGCGCACAACCTGGGCCTGAGCCACAAGCTGCACCAGACGGGCGGCGGGCGACTCGGCGAGCCGGCCGGCGGCGGCGGCCAGTCTTCGGGCTCGGCCACGCCCCCGCAGTGGCGCATCGCCGAGTGCGCCTCGTCCGAGTGCGACGGGCCCCTCATCGGCTTCGTGCTGCGCCTCTTCCTGCTCGGCCTGGCCCACTGGGCCATCTTCTTCCGGTGCCCCACTGCCTCGCTGCCGCGCGTCGACTTTGAGCGCTGTTTCGTGATAATGCTCGCCCTGCTGATCAGCCTCGCCTACTGGTTGTTCTTCCTGTTCCGCTTGTTCGACAAGCGCCACAACGACTTCGAGCTGGCCTACGCGACGGTCATCCACTTCGCCGTATCAATGCTCGAGACGCTGATCCTGCTCCACTACTTGGCCTTGGTGCTGCTCGAGCTGCGCAGCCGCCGGCGCACCTTCTGCCTCAAGGTGCTGCGCTCGCCCGACGGCGCCAGCAAGTACCTCACCTGCGGCCCCATGAGCATCCAGCAGTGCGCCCACTTCCTGCTCGACAAGTACCACGTCCAATTCGGCGCCCTCTCCGCCCACTCGCTCCAGCTGATGGCCCACGAGAGCGAGGCCGCCCGCCAGCTCGCCGGAACTGGCTCGCAGCGCCACCGCCACAGCGAAAGGGCCGCCGGAAGCAGAGAGGAAACCGGAAGAAGGGTGGACGAGCGCGAGCAGGACCAGCTCGAGCGGGCCAGCCGGCGCTCGGCGGCCACCCTAAGGGCGCGCTCGGCCTCCAGCAGGCGCGACAAGCGCCACCTAGACGCCAGGCAAGCTAGGGAGCCGCGCGCAGACTCTTCCGGCCGCGACACCGAACCAGAGGGGGCCGAGCGCCGGCCGGAAGTGGCCAGGCAAGAGGGCGAACCTTTGGGCCAGGCGCAGGGTGAGAGCGGCGAGCTGGAGCGCCGCCGAACGGAGGCGCAAACGGAAACGGAAAAGGAAAAGGGCGCCTCCTCGCCGGCCAGCCAGTCGAGCGGCTCGCCCAACGGCCAGCACCCAGCCGAGTCCAGTCTCGAGACAGTCAGGGCGGCCGGCGCGGCGCCCCCACCGGCCACTTCCGCTTCCGGCGGCCAGCCCGACCTGGAGATCAGCGAGCGGCCCAGAGGCCAGCAGCAGACGGCGGCGACAGTATCTAGCAGACACGAGGGCGCCGAGCTCGAGTCAGTCCGCTCGGGCCGGAGTCGCCGCTCCACCGGAAGTCGCCTGCACTCCAGAAGACACCACTCGCACTCACACTCACACTCGCACTCACATTCACATTCGCATGGACACTCAGAGGGGCGTGGCCGCGCCTCCTCAGCCGCAGACAGACACCAGCGCGAGCGGGCGGCGAGCAGCTCGCGGCGCCCACACCGGAAGCACGGAAACCACTCCGACGACGAACCGGAAGAGGCCCACGAGCACCGCCACGAGCGCCGCCACCACCACGAGCGAGCCAGAGTGTCGGCCGAGCAGCGAGACGGCCACCTGAGCCACCTGGACCGCCACCAAGACGACCAGGAGGCCCAGGCGGACAGTCTGGCCGAGGTGCACGAGCGGAAGTTGCGCCGCAGAAGATTGCGCCTCCTCGGCTCAGTGGAGGAGGCCTTTGCGCAGATCAAGCAGCTAGACGAAGGTGAGTTTTTCTACACATTTTTCCTTCACCTTAGCTTGACATTTCCTGTCCAAAGATGAAGATCTTTGTCTTTGTCTTGGCAAAAATCGCCCGATAGAACTTTTTTCCGAACTTTGGACTCGATCCTTGTCCATAGATCCCCAGTGGCAAACTCCGCCCACTTCCACTTCCTGTTCGTCTCGCCAGCTTCCGGTCGACCGATTCTGCACTGACAATTGCAGCCTCGCGCAGCCAGATCATGCATGGAGTGTCTCTGAGGCTCCGGCGAAGCTTCGAAACTACTTCGAGCAATCTTGCCAGCGCGGAGCTGCCAGTGTTGCTCTGGCGCAGCTTGGCGCTCGCCAATCTGCTTGCCAAGCAGCTTGCTAAGGACCGACCGATCGAGAGATGCTCCTGCTCGCTTGTGGCGCCCAAAAGGGAGCTTCTCTGTGAGAAAAAGAGCCTCGAAACGAGGAACTTCCCCTCGAATTCCCCTCGACTTGCCTTTGCAGCGCGATTAGTCTCGGGCCAGCAAATCGAATTTGCCTCTCCGTCTTCGAAGAGGCGCATTAATCAAAGACACACAAGTGTCTGTGTCTGTGCTTGGCGGCTTCCCTTTGGGCGAGCGAACATTTTAAAGCATTTTAAAAGTTTCAAGACTTCCAAGACGTTTGGGCAGCCGTTTTGGGCGAGCCATTTTCACGCTTGTTGTTGCCCTAAACACAAACACAAACACAAAACTCACCCAAGCCCAAGGAAACAAACTGTTCCGCTAAAGCTTGTCTCCGGCGGCCACTTGACTCGCAAACGGCCCAAGCTGCCTCCAAACAGCTCTCAAATGGACGTGTCGAAGGCGTCCATTTTAAACAACCAGATTCGATTAGCCGCGCCAATGCAATGCGCCGCCATTGACCATCAATCAGGCGGCCACAGTTTGGTCCTTCTTCTGTTTCTGTTTCTCCTTGGCTTTGAATCACCTCACTTCACTGGCTCGCAGCCGTTCGAGACTTGCAGGAGAGCTGCAGGAGATCTGTGGGCCGGAAAATCGGCTACAAGCTGGCCCAAACTCTTCCCACTCGGCGTCCTTATTGCACCCAATAAGCGTCAACAGTTTTCCGCCGCAACAAGACCGGCAGACAGTCTGCAGTGCAAAGTCTGCAATGGCGCACACAGCACAGAGCACAGTCCACAATCTACAGTCTACAGTGCAGAAACCGCAGTGCAGACAGTGCACAGTGTGCGCCCTGCAGTGTGCCTCCTCCGCCCCTAAGGTCTGGCCGCGTTGAGTGGCGCCAAGCCCGCGCCAGACCCACTCCATGGCGGCTCAAATGTCCATCAATCAATCATTCGGCCTGTCTCGAACAACACACAACGAGCAGCCACTTGGACTTGTACTCCAGCTCAAGTCCAGCCTGCAGGCGTCTCTCCTCGGCGCGGCCTAATGACGCCGCCAAGCTGCATCCCTTTCCATCCGGCCGCCGGTGCCCCTCGGCGGCCTTGCTGGCGGCCAGCACGACCCAGCTCGGCCCGTGGAACGCGCCAAGCTTGCGCGGAGGCGGCGCCCACCATTTAGGCCCAAGGCCTGGCCGCACATTTTCAATTGGCGCCAATTTTGAGCCTACTCCTTGAGCTACTCTAGTTAGCCCACTCGACGAGCGCTTAGCTCCATCGGCTCCATTTTCCAAACTGCGGCGGCCCTTTCCACCTCCTTCCGGCCGCTGGAAACTTTGCTCCCTTTCGGCCTTTTTTTCTTAAATTCGTGACTTGTCACTCAAAAGCGGAGGGAAAAGAATTTATTTCCAACCCTCAAACCTTTTCTCTCTGCCCAGCGGAGCTTTGGGCAGCAGTCGGGCGGCGCTTTGGTAGCATTAGGGCAGTCCTGTGGCAGCATTCAACAGTCGTCTTGTCCTTTTCTGTCTGTCTCTGTCTCTCTCTCTCCACGGCCAGCCCGTTTTGTTTGCCTTTCGAGTTTTGCACTCGCGGCGCCGGAATTGAATCACGCACCGCCAGAAAGTTGACGAACGCCAAGCGAGACCGCCGCAGACTGTCCATCCTTAGCTCCAGATCAATTCCAACTCCGGCCACTTGAGGGCTCCATTTCAAGGCTGCCCAATGGGAAGCTCAATGAGGAGCTCAACTCTGGAGCTCTTCGAAGAGTCCATTATATCATATTGGGCCAGCTGTCAAGGAGAAACCTCTGCTCGTGTTTGCTTCGTTTGAAAGAAAGAGTTTTCGCGTTCGAGCTTCTTTTGGCCGCCGAAAAACGGTCTTGCTCGCCGGCCGGATGCAGTTCAGCTCGACAGGAGCGTGTGTCTTAGGGCGAGAGTTGGAGATTGAATTCCGGCGACATCTCCTCGTGGGCGCCGAGTGGAAGAGGACGCCTTATTGTTGTTGCTAATCTGCAGCCTAAAGGCTAGTTGAAACTCGGCCAGTGCACGAGTTTTCGGCGAGAAATCTCACTGAAACGACGAGGAAGCCGCCAAATGGTCGCGTGGATGCTTGAGAGAGTGTGTGGAAGTTTTGAGAGCAAAACTGGACACCAATTGGCGACCACAAAGAGCCGCAGGAGAAGGAGAAGGAGGGGAAAGAAGTTGGAGAAAGAGAGAAGAGAGTTTGCTGCATAGAAGGCACAGAAGGCGAATGAAAACAAAGGATCAATTAAAAGCGGCGCTCACCTGGAGCGCGAATTAAAATTATGATTATTATTCTCCAGTTGTTCTTTTGTCGCTGGATTGGAGTTTGCGTTTCTTTGCCGTTTCGTTTCGTTTCGTTTCTTCTTTTCCTTTCGTCTCGGCTTGTTTAGTTTGGCTTGGCGCTGGGCCCAAAAGGAAGGCCGATTGAGCTTCAGCTAAGGGGCGGCACTGCAATGGCGGCACTGCAACGGCGGCACTGCAGTGGTGCAGCTCCCCAGCGGCGAGCCACACGAAGAGGCGGCCGGCCCTTTGGCCAAAATGCGAGGGGGGAAGAGGCGAAGCAGAGCGGAGGAAACGGGCAAAAAGATTAGCAGAAAGACGAGAAGAGAGCGCCATTTCGTTTCAGCAAACTTAGCCGCCAATTAATGAGCTCGGCGGACGCTTGTTGGCCGGCAGGCTCGTTTGAGCGAGAAGGAGAAGTAAACTTCGAGACTTTCTGTGAAGTGGTTCTTCTGTGATGTGGAGAAGAGAAACATGGACTGCTCATGGACTAAGTTGGCTCAGAATGAAGAGGAAGAAACTTGAACTTGAAAGGTTGCCCGACGAAGCCAGCGCTTGGGACTGGCCATACTGCTGAGGCACCTGTTGCGTGCCTTTCCTTCGTCTCTTCCCCCCTTTTGGCCCCCTTTCTTTTCTTGCTCTCTCTCTCTTGATGATCGTGAATTTTATTATCTCGCCAGAGAAGCTCACGCGTTCTTTTTCGCGTTCTGTCTCGCCGAAGTGCATACAACAAGTGCATACAGTGGCCCAGGAGAGAAGGCCCGCCAACTGGAGCTCCTCCAGCTCGAGATTGGGCAGGAAAAATGAGCTAAAAACAACAGTATTAGCGCAACAGTTTGCCCAATCCAAAGCCCGAAAGTGTCTAAATTGCAAGCTCCTTTAGCTTTGGCTTAACTTTGGAGCGAAGTTTAGTTTAGGCTACAAAATACTCACTCAGTGGTCTCCTTTGGGTAGGCCAAATGATCGCCAACTAGCCACACACGAGCTCTCTTATCATTCTGCTGCCTCCACTTCTCCACTGCTCACTCACCCACTTGGCTGCACTCTGCGGGCAGCTAAGCCATCGCCGAGCAATGGCGAAGCCGCTCAGAAGCATGTCTCGACGCAAGAGGCGAGCAAGACTCCCTCTCGGAACTCGATAATAAGCAGCCAACGAGCAGAAATTGATTTTAATTATTTGCACAAACAAATTCTCTCCTCCTGGAGGCTTTTTTTCTGAGCCAGTCTCTTGAGGGCGCGTGATTTTGTTATTCTTTTGAGAAAAACAAAATCCAGAAAATCCACTAGATTTCCACAGACAGTCCTCACTACTCCCATGCGCCACACTTGCCCAAACAGCCCGCCAATAGTCCACCATTGAACTGTCCCAAGTGGGCGGAAATTCCTGCTGGCGAGTTTCCGCTCTCGTGCAGCATTAGTATCAGCAGGAAACAGAGACAAACTGCCCCGAAAGAGTGTTCCAAAGAAGCGCCCCCAAATGGTCGGCCTCCTGCCATTTGGCACTCCACTTCAACAACGGGCCGCAATCAAATCTCAATGGGCCGTAATAATGGGAAAACGAGCGTGAGGCAGTGGAAAAACCCCACTCATTAAGACTGTTTTGCCATCAACAGGTGGCCTACGTGCTTTTTTCTGTCCCTTTTTCTCCTTTGCTCTTTTTCCTGCCCTCCTCAGAGAGCAGCAATCACTCTTTCCCTCACTCTTGGGGGGCCCACCGACGAAGCCAAGTCGACCGGAACTGGCCCTTTTGTGTGGCTCCTCTTTGGCCGGAAGTGGGCGTTCTCCCAATTTGTCTGAGGGGGCAGATGTTCTCCCAATTGGAGGGGCGACCTGTGCATCAGAGGCCAGCATCGAGAGGGCGAGAGGCATCTGCGTGTGCTTGAAAATGAGAGACGGACTCTTTCGCGAGTCAATTGAGCGCTCAAGTGGCCCTCTTGGCCACTTCTACTTCTAATCGATGTGTGACCGAGACGAACACTAATTGAGCTTGGGTCTGTTTGTTTTCTTTTGTTTCGGTTCTTTTTTTGCTCGGCCTACTTGGAGTTTTTGCTTCATGGCTGCCCCAAGTTCGAGCATGAATAATTAATCGCCAAAAGCCGAGAGCACAAAGCTGCTCCAGACTCGCTCGGCGGCGGCGCAACATTTGTAGACCTAGTCTCGTCTGCAACAGTCTTCCAGACACACAGTCTTGGCCGGATAATTCGGCCCACGAGCAAGTCTGTTGTTCACGGCCAATATTTGGGCCAAAAAGCGAGCATTTTCTTCATCTCGAAGACGAGGACCACCAGTTTGCTCGTCCTCAGCGCGCTTTTGTCCTCGGGCGACGGCGGCCCAAAATGGGCAAGTGGTGGAGGCGCGCCCGCACGGCGCATTGTTTGCCCCCAAAGAAGCGGCCAGCAACATCTCGGGATGTCTAGCCAGACAACGAGAGCCGATTGGGCGGTCTTTGCGAGTTGGTCTTGGCGGCAGCGGCGGCGAGAAGGCGCAGCTGGGCGAGTTGGTGTGGATGGAGTGTGGCCGGCGGACTTGTGGGTGGACTTGCGTTGCGTATGAGTGGGGCTGGTTGTGTGCGGCGAGCAAGGCGCTCTGCATCATGGACAAGCTGCCGCCTTTGGGCTTTCGAGCAGTCAACTCTGCTGTGTGCTGAGCCCCCAAGTTGACGAGTTGCCTGATGATAGATAAGCTCACGCATAAAGCAGATTAAGCGCCCAACTATTTCTATTTCTGTCTTGTTCTCCAAGCTCTCCAAGCTCTCCAAGGCTCTCCCAAGGCGCCCTCGAGATCTCACTCGCCAGATCTCTCAACAGCCGCCACCGTGGTTGTCGAGTAATCATTGCCTCCTCCTCCATCTTCTTCTTCTTCTCCAGCCTTGCTCCTCTGGCTTGGCGAGCCTCCCAAGAGCAACAGTGCAAGTTGCTCGCGGCCAGTCTATTCCAATTCCTCGGGCCTTATTTTTCTCCTCAGCCACCTTCTCAAATGGAGCCGAACACGAACCGCCTCGAGCTGAACTGGCCATTTCTGCCCTCCAAAAGAAGCCCGCATTTGCCTCGCCTCCATCTTCTTCTTCTTCCTCCTTCTTGTCTGACTTCTTTCGGCCCAACCGAAGCTTGTCATCGGCAGCAATCAGTGATGAACTGATTCGCTCCCTTCCTAAGCTGCGCCACCTCAACAACAAGCTGTGAGCAAACAAGGATTTAGGCCAACATTGATCGCCTTCCATGCGCCTTATCTACACCTATGCAGCTCGGATGGTGCAAAAGCGGGCAGCTTCCTTCTGGTTGACAAGTGTTTGCGAGCACCACTGATGAGCAGCTTCATCGAAGATCTGGCCAAGGTGTGAGCGCGTGAGTTTCTTTTGACAAAATTCTCCTTCTTTTCAGGACCATTTCTCAGTTCTCTATTTTTTCCCTCTTCCACTCTCAGTCCTAAGGAGATTCTCAAGAATCACGCAAACCCAGTGGAGCAAAAGTCCTTCCTCCAAGCACACACGCACACTCTTGCCAACCGTTTCCGTCGAGCTCTTATTTTGCTGTCAAAATGGCCGAATTTGGGAACAGATTTCCTCATCAAACAAGTCCAAATTGGAGCCAATTTCCAATGGGACCAACAGCTCTCCAGCTTGCCGCCAATCCAATGCCACAAGCCCCTCCGAATGGTCGCATTCTTGCACACTGGCTCGCCTCGAAGTGGCCAGCGTTTGAGAGCTTAGGAGTCGCCAAGAGCCAGGCAAGTGTTGCCACCATGCGAGTTCTGGCCAGTTCTTGCGGATAGCAAAAGCCCAGCTCGCCACCAAGCCCAGCCAGCACTGCGAGCCCGGCGAGGGGCAATCAATTTTTTGCCTCTCCAAGCTCATTTGCATCTCCTTTCCAGTTTGCCATTTCGCGGGCCGAATTATCGACAACCTGTTGCTGTTTGGCGGCGGCGGCGGCGGGAATCCAAATAGTGGGCTTGAATTGAGTGAAGTGAGCTGAATCCAATATGAGTCCGTTCCCGAGCTAAGAGCTAAGAGCCGGGAGCTAAGAATGAGCAGGACAACAAACATGAGCTGCTCGTCTCGGGCAGACAAGCGAGGGAATTTGCGAGCAACAAGAAAATGGTTCTGCTTGTTGGGCTTAATATTTCGTGATTCCTTTTCATGATCATTTCGCGCCTTTTTGCTCACTCAAAAGCACAGAGCTGAAAGCCCAAATAAACGCCAGCAGAGCAGCCTACTCCTCAGGATGGATCTGCCGTTCTGTTGCTTTGGAAGAAGTGCGAATTCCCAAATTAGATTCCATCGAACGAGCGTCGAGCAACTTGTGAAAGATTTATGGCCAACACGACAGCCACACTGCTCAAAGGAAGCCCCAAAAAGAGACCAAACGAACACTCCCCCTCGCTTTTGTTGTTGCTGTTGTTGTTGTTGTTATTCGACACAAGTTGCTGGACAAAGCTGTCTGGCTGAGAATGGCGAGCTTGGCAGCGGTCTTTGTTGTTGTGGTTATTGTGTGCCAGAAACTGGCCAAGAGCGCCGCCCAAAAGGGACCAGCTGGGGAATTGTGGCCACAAGAGAGGCGTAAAATTGTTGCCACTTGTTGCTGCGTTTCATAAACTTTCCCAAAGTGAGTGTCCGAAAATCATAATCATCGGGCCAAATCGGTTCACACCGAACGGCCTAAAAGGATGCTCAGTGGCGACTTTGGGGCGCTTTTAGACGGTCGTGCTCAGCACCTTCTTCATCTGCGACCATTTCGACCCTTTTGTTTGTCACTTGCCGCCAGCATCAAGCTGGGGTGGCCATTTTTTCGGCCGCCAACAGACTTCAAATTTTCAGCTAAACTTTGGTCCATTTTCCACACACCATCAATGTACACTTGCAGCCCCCGTTTCCGATCGGAAGCGGCCAACTGGCACTTGATCGCTGGCCAACAGTTGCACTTTGAGCCGGTGGGAAAGGCTCCAAGATGGTGGAAAAGTTGGAACGAATATTGCATCCAAACAACACCTTAGGTTAGGCGCTTTTCTCCCACACGGCAGACAGCCTCCCCGCCAAGCTGCCACTCAAGACTCTCTCTCTCTCTCTGGCTGACTTTCTGCCTGCCTACCTCGCTGGCTAAGTGTGGCCTTAGTGGTTAAAGTCTGGTCACAAACTTCGAGAGAAGTCTATGCAGCGGTCCATTTCGGTGTCCATTGTCGAGGATTGGTCTGGATTTTGTTTTCCAGCAAGAGCTGAGAGAAAAGATTGCCATCAAACGAGTGACACTCACTGTTTTCTTTCTCTCTCCCAGAATGCGATTCCTCGACTCCCCTGTCGATCGGCCACTCTAATTGCGGGACAAGATCCTTCGGGCAGATAAGAGCCAAGAAGGAGCGTTTGTCCCGCCGGATCGGCTGGGCTTTTGGGCGGGGGCTAGTCTTCGGGCGGCTTCGAGCTGCTGCAGCTTTATTGCAACAGGCACACTGGCCAGTGGCGCCAAGCGGCCGCGGCAGTTGCATGGGTCGTGATTGATGTAATTGGATTCCTTGGCGTTGCTCTTTTCCGCCCAAGTTTCGCCCCCAAGCAAAGCCAAACGAGTTGAGCAAAGCCACAGGTGAAGGTTGGCCAGCAGCAGCAAGAGCAACTCACTGCCATGTTTGCCGGAAACCTGTTGATCGGGCCGAGAGATTTCATTCAAATTGCCAGTCAGCCACATCGGCCCATCGCTTGGGCCATTCTGTTTTGCTTGTTGTTGTTTTTCTCCGCCTCTTTCTCTTCGCGTCCATTTGATTGCTTCCGACGATGATCTATGGCCATTGTTGTTGGTCATTATTGTTTGCTAGATTGGACGAACGGCCAGCTCTCCCGAGTGGTCAGCTCGGCAGGCCATGTGTAGGCCGAGCGAGTGGCCTCAAAGCAGCAAACAGGAGAGAGACTTGGACTTTTGGAACAAAACAAAATAGCCGCCAAAACATCTGCCCAACTGGCAGCTTTGGCGCAACAAGACGCCAGGGTCAAGAACAGTCGAACGCCAATTAGGAGCCGCAGCGATTGAGCTGTCTTGTTGTTTTAAGAATTCTCACTTGAAATTCATTGTCATTGTTTGTTGCCTCCTCTTCCTTTTGCTGCAACTGGCACTGGTCTTTGCATCGTCCGGCCAGACAGACTGTGTCTGGCTGCAAGCTTGAGGCTTGAAGCTGGAGCTCTTTTCCTCTCAGCTTGGTGCTCAAGCTTGGTGCTCAATCAAGTGAGCGGCCTCGGCAAAGGCCCGGCGCCAAAGCCTCTTTAGACTCTTAACGGGGCAATTGAATTTTCTGAAGAAGAAGACAAGAGTCCGAACAGATCGGCCCAGGCGGAATTTCCCTTCCAGTTCGATTTTTATTTTTATTATTATTTTTATTTCCACTTTTATGGCGCCCCTGTCCAAATGGAGTTGGAATCTGACCGCGAGCTGAGCATCGACTCCTCGAACAGCCACTGGACGCAATCAGTTGGGGGCAGCAAGAGAGTGAGTTGCAGCAGACACAAGGCAAGCGAGAACAAAACGACTCGTAAAGAGGCGCAACTTTTCCCGAGGCTCAGCCAATTCTAATTAGCAATCAATTGCAGCCACTAAGCGATTCAGTTGTCAGTCAACAGGTGGTTGTTGTAATCATAAACTTGGCCTTGCTTGCCCCTTTGGTGTGCTGGAATCATTGAGTTTTGTGAGTGTGCAACTGAATGTGACTCGGATGGAAACTTTTAGCTCAATTTCCGCCGTGGATTGGCCAAACTTGAGGCCGTTGTTTGCTCATTGAGCTATTCGAAAGATGCCCCTAAGATCGGTTCTCAAGTTCAATTGGAGACTCGCCCAAGTGTGAGTCTGTGTCTACACTTGGCCGCGAGTTGGCAACTTCCTGCAGCGCTGTATTAGATTCAGCATCTTTTTTCTTCTTTTTTCTCTTCCGAGTTATTTAGTCGAAGAGCAATAAGAGTGGAGGAATGCTGCTCGTCATGAGTGGTTCCTTTGGGTTCGGAGCTGTCCAGCAATTTGATTCGCTTGAGTTTTCCTAGTTTTTCCTAGTTTCATGCAGAGTTCGAGTCGAAAATGGCCACCAATTACCACTTATTTCCTTCCTCGAAGTTGCTCAAATCATTAGCTCGCCATAGACAGTTTCCACTTGGAACTGGCGCAACAGGTTGGCACAAAAGTTGGCCCTAAAGTCAACTGGACAGATCTCGGTGAATTTCGCCCAGTCCTCGTTGTTCGATGGCGGCATGGCGGCATTAATAACGCTTGCCGCCAATCGCAAAGATTTACACGCAACCGACGAGCAGACGCAACAGAGCCAACTGAGATGGCCAGCAACAAACTTGATACGCTTATTTATCAAGTGTTAATTTGCACCAACTTCTTCTCCGTGTCCATGCTCGCTTCTTCGCTCCATTCATCTGCCGCCACGGCCAAAAGCCACCTCATGCCCTCTTAGGTTATCTCTAATTTATAAACACGATTTCTTCGCCTCCTAACCACTCCTACACTTTGAGCTGCCCTTGAAGCTTGCGAAAAGTGTACTCTTGGTGCTCCCACAGCTTAGCGCAAATGTTTTCCGCCAAGCAAACCTCAGACAGGGAGCAAAAGTCGGTTTTCTATCGCTCTCAGCGCTAAATGACTACAAACACGACAGAGACCAATATAATTAACTAATTTGACCAACGAAAATGGAACTCTTCCCCAAAACCGAACCCCCTCAATTGCTGCATCCAAATAGAGGCCATCCTGCAACAGAATGCAACAAAACAGGCCGCCGCCACTGGATCTACAAGTGTTACTGTTCCAGGAGCAACTCTAAACAGGAGCCCTCCGTTGGGCATGGACGCCAGTCAGGCGGCACGCTCGATGTATCCAACAATTGCTCGCTCCTTGCAGAAGTATCTCAGACTGACCAAACAGACGGGCAGACACAATCTGCAGTCGATCTACGAGCATCTGTCCAAGTGTTTGCTGTACAAGCTTGATGCTCGAGCTTTCTTGGAGAAATTCACCAACATGGATCCAGTTTGGCAGCAGAACGAGACCAAACTGTTTGCCCAATGTCGTTTGATCAATCCACAGGATTCCACCTCCTCTGATTATCAGAAACAACTCAAACAAATGAACAAAGAGCCTGAGATCAACTCCTGGTCATTGATTTGTGATACTCTTCTGTCTCGCCAAATAGACTCAGGTAAGTCCCAGTTGATATTCCTATTCAATCCATTGTGCAGTCTATTTTGAACTCTTATGCATGTGGTGGACTCTGCAGGGAGAAATACTGGAATCAAGCTCATATATTAACTATCAAGTATTCTCAATCAATTTCTTGAACAAAATCAAACAATTATCACTATGGAAATACAGGTACCTTCTTTGTTCTAAAACAAGGACAAATATCTCTACTCGTGAGCGTGGCCAAAATGCCCCATCTGAATCTTACAGAACAAGTGATAGACCAAAATCTGTGCAGATTCTCTTTATCGGCAAATCCCAGAGAAACCACATCCGTGTGAAGCCAGTGGCTCCAACCAGGTTTCATGCATCCCATCCTATGGACTAGCGCCTGAGAAATGTGTGTTTCATCTGGTTTATGGAAAGTTGAAAACCGCTTTGGAAATAGAATAAAGTTTGTTGATTTTTACCGTTGAACTGATTAAGGAAAATCTCTTACAATGACCATTTTTTTTCTCTCTTATTTGTTCTTCTTAAAGGTTAACTCGGTGAGCGTCGGGATCTCTTCCGTTTCAGCCTCACGTGGCTTATAAAACAGGCGCAATAGCATCGAAACTGATGGCCTACCAGAAATTTGACCCATCTTCATAACTACCTGAAAACTCGTCGGCGTTATGACTGATACAATCTCAACATCTACCTACAGAGCATTGCGATGTGAGAACTATCCACTCATCTATTGATTGGTGAAATGTCCATATGGGCAACCATTTTGATGTTGGACATCGAGACAGAATCTCCAACACGATACATAAAACGATGGAAATGCAAAAGATATGCAAATACTGGCCATTGGCTGCTTGTTTTCATGAGGTGTCGTTAGATTTGAAACAATTGGGCGGAGTCCAGCAGAGGATAATTCGCGAGCCTGAATCAATTTAGACAAAGATCGACCATTTTGGCGCTGAGGTGGAGGAAAACGAGGGACACCTCGCCTTCCAACCCTCATGACAGGTTCAATAAGGTGTTTCACGAAAGAATGAAGAGATGAATGAGCAGGAAACTTCTGAGTCACCCTTTCCGGCAGAATAGTTATGCTCACCGGCGAGAGACGAACGAAAGTTCGAGTGGTGACGAGACGCCTGAAGACATTTCAAACAAACATAAGACGGAAGTCAGCTGAGTTACGCTAAGTCAGGCCCATTTTTTCGGCCAAATGCCGCTCGGAAACTGATCTTTCAGGCTCAAATTTGGTGATCAGCTGAAGTTAGTTGGTTTTCAACCAATGTGATTATTCGCTGCTTCCAAATGTTTCGACAATTAATACAGAAAGTTCACTACATGAGAGTTTCTTTGGACAAGATGTCTTCATCATCTTTGGTTTTATTGTTTATGCGTACCTGGGTCCGAAGATACCCCCCAGAATACTTATGATTATGAGAAACTATTGATTTGAGTGAGTTTTCGATGATGAGGGGGAGGTGGCGAAAGAAAACATTTGGTTAGATTCAGATGCTAATCTCACCAAACACAGCACTTGCCATGCAAATTGAATAGATTCACGGAACTCACCAAGAGGACGCCGCAGACCGCCATAGGACACCTGCAACAACAACAGAAACAATCATTCGTTTCTGCGCTCACATTAACCAAGGTGGGTGCACCTGCAGTAGGCATATCAACCCGGACATTGCTCGCATATGAATAGTTCGGGTTCACCTGACTGGGAAATGGCTGGCCCATATAGCCTGGCGCATATGCTGGTGGAGCTGAGGCAAATCCTTCACGTTTTGAGTCTGAATTTGATGATGAGTTTAGTTGCAGCGATGAGAAATCCTGTCAGTCTATGGTTCCAGTTTGGAGGAACTATCTTCTTGAAAGAGCCAAAACTTACCCATGTTTTGAGGCCAAATGAGTCCAAAAGCTTCAAGGAAATCAGATGATAATAGTAGCTAACCGAAGTCGTTCCAAGCAATGAAACTCACGAGCTTATTTCGAGCCCCCGGTGTGACTAAAAATATGGAGAGCAATGTCACTCAATGATTCAACCACCAATCACTCCAGCTGCGCGATCTATGAGTATGAGACAGAGAAAATGTTCACAATCATTGCGTTGGTCGAACGGGTGCATTGCTCAATAAGCTGGATTTTATCTGAACAGAGCATCTAATCAGCAAGGCAGCATAATCTTTCTCTTTGGCCGATCTACCCATGCCACTGCAAACCATTAACAACAGATCACCTAAGCACAATGATCATTGTTGTTTGAGCTGCCGAAACCATGAGCCTCCTGGGCCCGATTGTCTCTGCTTCGAACTCTCCACTTAAAACCTCCCAAAAGCTATTGGTAATCTTCTAGCCTCTATCCTGGAGGGATGGGGATTGTGTCGGAATAATTGATCACATTTCTGATGGATCAACCCCATCGAGGAGCGATCCGGAACATGTGCCAAAGTTTTTCCCAGGATTTCCTGCCTCTCAGGCTGCCTGCACTGTCTCCTTGATGCCCGGCTGCATCAAGGAGACAGTGCGGTCAAAATCTGGTGTTCAAATTGGACCAGATTTGCGTATCTGGACTGATTTTTCGCTCTTCAATTGTCATTTCGATGTAAATTTACAACTGCTCTGCCTCGCGAAGGAGGTTTGCAAAAAATAAACGGACGCAGAATCGACTAAGACTGAAAGGAAACAAGGCGGAGGGTAATGAAAATCTCCATGGCCACGATCTGTTGACATTCAGATTGAATCAGACTCCACTGCAGGAATGCGAGCGATCTTCCTATCAAGCTTATTTCGACTACCTGGAGCTCCTCTGAGTTGTCACTTCTTACCTTAGAGATCCATAAGTGCATACTTGTCACAACTTTTAGACTGTCCGTGCGCTAGAGACACCTAGACCTTACCAGCAACCTGCGCAACAGGTCTCAATCGAGGTGTTTGCGGAGATACAATACATAATGATGCCATTGACAGCTTAGAACTTTTGGCTAGTTTTTGAGCTATCTTTTTTCGTGATGAAAAGAAATCAGTTCATTCGAAAGATCTTCATCGATGAGGAATATTTGATCGACCATGAGTCCAAGAAAAAAGAAAACATTGTCCGCGGGAAGTCAAGAAAATGTATCCACGTCCGAAACTGGTGCATAGGATACAATCCGATCTCTTTAATCATTCCTCAGAGGTTGGCAGTAACATGAATCCGTCCCTAGCGGGGGAACTCTGTGATCTAGAGTCTTTCTCTGGAGGTGCGACACTAACTGGATTCTTGGAATATATATAAATTGATATTGTCACAAGTATAAGTGCAATAGCAGTGTGCGAATCAACACTGTTACCGAACAGAAACCAAGCCAATATTGTTATTGCAAATAGCTCCAGAGCAGATGCAAATGTCTTCAGGATAGAGTTCAGACTCTTCAGGAAGAAAGAGGCCACTAGGCCGGATAGGGCGTTATTCACTATGAGTATGAGCACCAGAGGACTTCTGAGCATATTCAACAGTGCCGTCGAAAGTGAAACAGAACTCTGACTCGTATCCATAAAATTTGGACTGGTTTTAACATCATGTGGCACCGATTCACTTCCTGAAATGACGTAGACAAACATGTTGCAGACTATAGAATCGAAATACATAAATATGTTCTGCAATATAATGTCAGCACTGCCAGCAGTTGATGTATCTTTCAGTAGGTACTCGTTGTATACTCCAGCAAAACAAGAGCAAAACATTTGGAACAACAGCATCAATGTTGGCCAGAGGATTTTGGACATTGTGTTAACTGTGTCATTACCAGTGGTTGAAGTGGCTGATGGCTCCGAATAATTCCCCTTCGGAGAGGATGATGTCATCAGCTCGGAAGTGGCATTGTGTACATGTTGAATCTTGGAAATGTGACTATACAGACCGTACTCTTTGATCAAGCACCCAAGGGTCAAGATTATCAAAGACGCCCACTGGATTAGATTCAATTTTCTTTTGAACAATATCTGGTAGATCACAGCAGTGAGCACTATCCTAAACTGCATCAAACAGTAGTATGTTGCAACATCAAACAGTCTCAGATTGATAAAAGTTAAATTGTTGTATAAACAATATAGAAAAGCTGGAACCAAATAGAGAATCAACAGTGTGACGTTTGACCGTATATCGTGCATCAACGTTGTCAGTCTATTTTGACTTCTCATCAAATATATTGCCAGGCATATGCATAGTTTGACTAGTTCGGTCAACAAAACAACAATGATCGAGTTGAATCCATCTATCTGTCTCTTCTGTACAGCTGTGACTAGTAGACCTTGGATTACAAATAGGGATATGTATGAGGTGAATGTGAGGAAAGACGACTTAGATGGAAACAACTGAAGTTTCTCTCGGAACTGAGTCGTGCTCATTTTACTCTCTTCTTTGTTACTGTTATTGGCACTAATGTATCATCATGAAGATTATAATAAGGGCTCTTGGAGCTGAGATAGAGTAGGACAGATAGTGGCAGAAATATGCCTTTCCGATAAATCTTGATCAGTGAGAAACTAATATATCAGCATACATCTAGTTGTACGTTACAGTGGCTTTTGCTGCAAGTCCACCTGTCGACCACATGACTGTTGCATCAGAAGTGGTAACAGGTGGTCCAAGTAGCCACCACACAAGAATGTTTGAGCACGATGGACGTGAAGGCGCCCCTCACATACAGCCATCTGAATGATTGTAATACGAAACAAAAGATGTATTCTGCCTGAACAGAGCGTTAACGCGCTTTCAGACGCGTCGCAATTTTTTCTCTCTTATGAAATGCAAGGTGCTTTTCCTCTGCAACTTGAATACAATGTCCGATGAGTACAACATGCTCCGAGTAACGGATAGTTGCCCCTTCTGAGGTCTGTTCCAAAAGCTGCAATGAATGAGCCATCGATCGACATATTGGCTTCCGCGGTCTCAGCACATTCCATCAGGACCAAAGAGGACCAAAGAAAGGTGGCAAACTGTCGGCTGTCTAATCCACGGCTGAGATGAGACACATCAGATGCCGCCTTTGACAGATACTCTGCAAGTTGATTCCTTTGATCAAAAAAAGGTCCTGGATGGCGCTAAATGACATAAACAATCCAAGGCTCGCACAGTCTGCTCATGATCATTGATGTTGATTCATTGCTGATGTATCTTTTCACTCCATCAGCGTCAAGTTTTGATGGGGGTGATTTCGGATTGGTGGGGGAGCGTAAAATGTCGCCAAGTGAGTATGCGCAATTGTATACCATGGGCAGTATTGAACTTAGGAGCGTGTTCACCATTAAACTTTGGCTCGGCTTCCAGCTTCTCGAAATCTGAAAATGTGGGGAAATCTATCACCATTTATTGAAGAATGATCTCATCACGCGATGAGTCAGAGTATTTTTGACGTGAAACGTCTATTAAAATCGGTATGGGGGGGTCTGTGCGAGAATTCGCGTTACAAAATCTGTCACGGAAGTAAAGTACGCCTGCGTACCACTAGGAGGGGCAAATTGGGAGACTATACAGATAGTGCCGCTCTATTCTACATGAGAAGTGGATTCCTGTCGAATTTAAAGTCTCT
>Ga0058701_10000537_pt1 | contig 25753 bp, 5 predicted proteins | sample AgamicOrMae_FD_97039 | JGI IMG/M metagenome (GOLD analysis project Ga0058701, IMG submission 97039) | Agave microbial communities from Guanajuato, Mexico - Or.Ma.e | ecosystem: Host-associated > Plants > Phyllosphere > Phylloplane/Leaf | place: Guanajuato, Mexico | collected 2012-06-04 | reverse complement strand
TGAGCCCAAATGGGCCAGACGGTGAGCCATAATGACCGGCCGGGCAGCTGATTGGCCTGCGTGGTGGGCGCGCGGGAGAGTGCGGGCGGCGCTTGGGCTGTGCGCGCGGGCCGACCGAAAGTGCGCGCGTGTGTGCTGATTGATCGATCAATTGCAGGCGCGCGTGCGGCGCCCCCGCCCGCCCGCGGCCCGCGCGCAACTCGGCCGGCCCGCGCGGGCCCGCCCGCCGCACTGGCCACGCGCGCCCCAGATAATTGCGCAACCATGCGGCCCCTCCAAGCTGCCTCCAAGCTCCACCACCGCCCCACAGCTGACCACTGGCCACTGGCCGCTCGCACGCCCCTCCCCCGAGACAGTCGGCGGGGCAATTTTCTCTAAATTTCTGCCCCCGACCCTCAGCTCGGCCATGATTAATCATAATCAATCTCGGCCCGGCCAGCCGGCGACCATCTGAGCGCGCGCTGCCCTTCGCCTGAGTCTCGGAGCTCCCAAGCTAGACCACTCGGCGAGCCAGTAGAGCGCGAAATCTGTCCGTCAGACTGCGGCCGGCCCGGCCAGAGAGAGACAGTGGCGCGCGCCCCTCGCCTCGCCGCAGACAAGGCGCCGCCGCGAAGCCTCCATTTCTCGGCCCAGTTCTACTCAGTTCTAGTCAGTCGCTGGACACGAGGGTGCCGCCTAAGTGGCGGCCACTTGTTGGCCGCCGCAGACACTCACCGGCGCCAGTCTCGAGCGCCAGTCTGGGGCGTCATTCCCACGCGAACAACGTAAACTAATAATGGCCAATGTCACTCACACGCAATCCCAATTGACCGACCTCGTCCAATTGGGCGCGATGGAAACCGATGGAAACACCAAACTGGCTGGACACTGTGGAAACGTGGAAAACGTCGGCCGATCGGAAAATGGGATAAAAATGGAACAAAACGCAACCGAAACGTAACGAAAACCATTGGGGAAACGAAAAAAATGGCAAAAAAATACGTGAAAAAACAATGCAAACACCGAAATAATGTTGCCACAATATCGCCACAATAATGTGCCCCCAAACACAACAATAGAGACTCGACATTCGCGGCAGGATCAAGGTGCTGCATGGGCAGCAAAACAAACAGAACCTGGCCAACTCGGCCACGAGCAATGGGAACGCCCCTCCGCTGGGCAAGAGGGCGGCTGCGGCGGCCGCAGCGGCCGCCGCTGCAGCAGAGGCGCGCGGCCACGCGGGCCGTGCGGGCGAACCCATTCTGGCCTTCTTCGGGGTGTGCATCCCGTTCGGGCCGCCGTCGCTGCTCGAGATGCCGGCCAAGGACTCGGTGTTCAAGTCGAAGCACCGACTGGACCTCAGCTTCATCAGTGTGGACTCGCGCGGCAAACAGTTGCTGGGCATCACCGATCTCACCATGAGCCCCAATGGAGTGCAGGCGGCGCGGGCCGCGCACACGCCCACCTGCAGTTCGCCGCCCGCGCAGAAGCCCGACCGCGCGCACGCCAGCGAACCTCAGCACCAGCACCAGCACGACGCGGGCCGCACCTCGGCCGCCACGCCCACCCCCACGAGCGTCAGCTCAGCCAGCAGGCCCGCCAAGCAGGAGAACGGCAACGCAAAGGGGGCGCCCAGCAGCAGGAACCAGCCGGGTGGCGCCCACAACGCCCTGAGCGCCTACGACCTGGTGCACCAGGACGACCTGTCCTATATGGCGAGCGCCCACCAGGAGCTGCTGAAGACGGGCGCCTCGGGGCTGATTGCCTACCGGATGGTGTTGGCCAACGAGCCGGCCAAGCACCAGTGGCTGCAGACCAGCGCCAAGCTCTACTACAAGAACAGCAAGCCAGACTTCATCCTGTGCACCCACAGGCCGCTCATGGAGGAGGAGGGCCGCGACCTGTTGGGCAAGCGCACGATGGACTTCAAGGTCACCTACCTGGACGTGGGCGCCTACCAGCAGCAGAGCCAGTCTGCGGGCCCCAAGGGCGCCTACTGTGATAAGAGCAAGGCCTTGCTGGGGGACGAGCTGGGCGCCGGAAGTGGCTCGGTGGCGGCGGGCGCGCGCAACCACCAGAGGTCGCCCAACTTGGAGGGCCAGTGCTCGTTGTTGGGCGGCCACAGTTCCTCGGCGAGCTCGGCCAACTCCTACTCCTCCTCGTCGGCCTGCACCTCGGGCTCCTCCTCCTCCTCGTCCAGCTCCTCGTCGGTGGTCTCCTCTGGCCTAGTCTCGCCGCACCTTAGCGAGCTGGCCGCCAAGACGCCGGCCGGCAAGCGCCGCAAGCAACACCCTGCCGGCCAGCAGCACCCCCAGGCCGCCTCGCCCCTCGAGCAGCCAAAGCTCGTCTACGGTCTGGACGCCGGAAGCTACGCCGAGGCCTACGAGCACCAGGCGGCCGCATACAACCCCTACTACGCGGCCGTGGCCCAGGCCGAACCCCTGCAGGCCTACAAGGGCCAGCTGGCCGCCGAGACGTACTACGACCTGGACACGCCCACGGCCGTGTTGCAGCCCTCCGGCGGCGAGAAGCGCAAGAGGGCGGCCCAGGCGAGCTCGAGGGGGACGAGTGCGAAGCAGACGGGCGGCGCGACGGGCGCCCAAAACGGGAAGACGGCCGCCCACAAGCAGTCGAAGACCAGCTCGGGTCCCGCGCACGAGCAGATGTACGGGGGCGTGGCCGAGCGGGCTGCAGCAGCCGCAGCAGCGGCCGCCACACAGCCTGCGTACGTTGCGGCGGCGGCCGCGCAGCAGCAAGCGGGCGACCACGCCTCCTACTACCAGCACCACCCGCACTACCACCAGTACGGGGCCGCGGTGGCTGCGGCCTCTGCGGGCCAGCCCGACGAGGTGGGCGTGTACCCAGCAATTCAGGCCGTGTACGCCGCCGCCGCCGCCCAGCACCAGTCGCCCGGCCAGCACTACCAGCAGCACGCGCTGGCCGCGGGCCACCACCACCCGCACCACGCCCACCCGCAGCACCACCAGGCGGTGGCGGCGGGCTCGTACGCGGCGAACCCGCTCTACGGGCACGCCCACGCGCACCAGCACCAGCAGCAGGCGGCGGCCGCGCATTCGGTGCACCAGGCGCAGCACCAGCAGCACGCGCAGCACCAGGCGCACCACGCGGCGGCCACGCACCACTACCAGTTGGCGGGCTCGGGCGAGCTGGCGGCCGTTACGGCGGGCGCTCACCAGCACCACCAACAGCAGACCCACCAGCAACAGCAACAATTGCAATTACAACCCCTAGACCACCAGCAACACCAACACCAACAGCACCAGCAGCACCAGCACCACGGCCAGCAGCAGCAGGCGCAGCTCGACCCGGCGAATCTGGCGGCCGCCAGCGCGTACCAGCAGCAGCAGAGCGCGGCGGCCGCCTACTCGCTGGCTGCGGGCCAGCAGCAACCGCAGGCAGCAGCGGCGCAGCACTCGCACGCGGCCGCGCACAGCCACGCCCACCAGCTAAGTCTGCACGGCCCGCACGAGCACCTGCTGCAGCACTACTCGAGCTCGCTGGCGGCAGCCGCCTGGCCGGGCGCGGGCCGGCCCGCCCACAGCGTGGTGGAGGCGGGCGGCTACTCGAGTGCCGCGGCCGCAGCCGCCGCCGTGGCCACCCTGGAGCAGCAGCACGAGCTGCAGGCGCTGGCGGCGGCCAAGCGCCAGGCGGGCTCCCACGCGGCCTCCCTGCTCGGTCCAGCGAGTCTGGGCTCCGATGGGGGCGGCAGCAGCGCCCACCGGTCGCCGCTGTCGAGCGCCGGCGGCGACAGCAGCAATGAGGCGGCCCAGCGGCCTGGGGTGGAGTTGGCCGCCTCGGGCTACCAGAGCTCGCTGGATTCCTCTAGTCAGCAGCAGCAGGCGGTGGTGTACGCGGCCAGCCAGCAGTACCAGTCGGCGGGGGCCAGCTCGGCGGCCGCCTACCAGCAACAGTATGCGGCTGCGGCGGCGGCGGCGGCGGCTGCAGCAGCGGCCGCAGCAGCAGCCAGCGTGCACCAGCACCAGGAGCACGGGGCGGGCCAGCAGCAGTCTGCGGGACTGTACGCTGCAGCCAGCGTGCACCAGCAGCAGACGCACTTCGGCGCCGCCCAAACGGTGCAGCACCAGCAGCATCAGCAGCAGCAGCACATTCAGCAGCAGCAGCAGCACCACATTCAACAGCAGCACCACATTCAGCAGCACCAGCAGAGCCAGCTCAACGAGCAGCACCAGCAGCACGCCTACTTCCAGGCTGCGGCCGCCAAGTTCTACGCGGCAGGCGCGGCCAACGGTAAGCTAAGATCCGCTGCAGCGGCCGCCACTAGTTAGCCCTCTCTTGAAGTAGAAAGGAGCCAAAAGAGCAACCGACTGGCCCCCAAGTTGGCAACAACCGCAACACACACACTCTCTAGCTGTCCGGCCCACCACCAGACTGTCCAGCCCCTATTGTTTGGCCCCCCGCAGGCCCGCCCTCGCCCGTAGTCTCCACGCACAGTGCACTCAGCTCGCCCTCGAGCCGCCCAGACCAGACCACTGACCCTAAGCGTAGCCGCAACAAACCACCAAACAGGCACCAACAGTGCACTCCACAGCCACCAGCAACCAGAGGCCACCTCTTTTCAGCCTTCCAGCGCGGCCAGTCACTCGCCAGCCGGCCACCAGAGCCTAGCGCCGGCACCTCAGAGCGCCCTCGGCGGCCACCCAAGTGGGTCCCACTCGCCGCCGGAAGCGGAAGTCCAGCAGCGGGCCCAGGAGCAGCCGTACGAGCAGTGGTCTTCGGGTGGGCTGCTTGCGGCCGGCAGCGCTGGGGAGCCGCTTGGCGAGCAGCCAGAGAGAGCTCAGCTCGAGTGTTTCTTCGCCCTTTCCACTGCAGGATCGCAGGAGGCCCCCAAGACGAATGGGGGAACGGCCGAGCTGCTTGGAATGCGCCACAACCACAACTCGTCTGCAGTGGAACCACAAGAGACTGGCCTGCAGACTGCTGGCGACCAGACCAAAGCCTCGGACCTCAATGGGGAGCAAGACGCCAGAGTGTGTCAACCTGTTCAACCAATTGCTGTGGCCCAGCAGAACGAGAGTGAAACCAAAGGCGAGGAGGAGTGAGCTGGACCAATTGGGATTCGTCCGTTGGCTCCACTTCTCGTCCTCTATCTCCAACTGATCTCACCATTCATTCACTAGTGGCCAGTTCGTTCCAAGAGTGCTTGAGGAGAATATAAAATTGATTGAGCAAAAATCGGAAACTATAATACTTCTTTTGTTTTCTCCTAAATGTGATCAAAATTTTGTGCAAATTCACCCAGGAAAGAATCATGCCGCAATCCAGACCAATAAAATACAAGTCAGATATCAGGATTATAGATTAATAAAATTAATGAAAATCAAAAGGGAAAATAGCCACAATACGCTTCACGAGACTGTCCTTAATCTTTACTTTGTTTCTAAATATCTTCACTCTGCTTTAATAACAGTACCTAGTGTTTATCTTTCGGCTGCCTCCAACTGCACCTTATATAGACCCAACAGCTGCCACTTGGTCGCCCGCAGACTGCACGTACGACGGTCGTACGCTTCTTGCAACTCGATAAATTTGTGTGGCATACGCACGACGGCCCTCAGCTGCCGCCAAAACATTGCTCCCTCTCACGTGGCCTCTCCAAGACCCTTTTTCCTATTGGTACCCACTTTCCCAATCATTGTTCATTAGCTTTCCCCCAGGATGATCCACTAAATGTCACCCGCTCATCATGGACAACTTTGTCTCACCATACAGGATATGCGTCAGCATATTCATTAAGGTCTACTGCACCCAAAGACCCCGCTTGGCGCCCAAGGAGAATGGAAAGATTTGTCTCCTTCTGTTGGATATCATGAGACAGAATGAGTACACCTTTCGTCAATTCATAGAAATGATTGAATCTAAATGCGACTCCATCATAGTGGGACAGTTTCGCAAACTGATCGACGAAACAATTGCTGACATAAGTAACTTGTTCGAACTTATCAAGCAAACGCGCGATTGCCCGCATGTAGAAAATTTGTCCGTATCTGGAATGTTTTTAAAAAAGGTTACCCTCTATTTCGATCGCCTAACACATCAAGCTTGCTCAAGGCTATATGATGATCTCAATTCCTACGTTTCCAACACAACGGTCAAAAGACGAGGCCATTCTGTCGCCTGGCAGACGCCACGTACCACACGATCTAGTGGAATAACCTCAGATCATTCAATGATCGCTAGTAAACATGTTAAACCAATCTATCAGATTACCCATGAAATAACAAAACTTCAAGCAAATGAACTACGTGCTATGAATCCAAGAGAACTACATGAGTCCCTTAAAAGGCCCAATCACTCGTGCAAGAGTGATGCAACATTCCTCCGTTACCTAAATCTGTTACGGGTTAATGAGGCTGTCGGTTCGAAGCATCTATTGTTAGCTTATTTTGATATGGTATCAGATACCGTATCTCGGAGTTACTCACCCCTTAATTATGCAATATTGTACCTACACCATGGCGAGTATAAACGAGCTATCGAGTGTCTACAGGAGTGTTATTGTTGTGCTCAGGCAGCGGATGATGATAAATGCCTATTGATCGCTCTCATGTGGCTGGCCAGAATATTGATACAAGCTAAGCAGAAAAATTCTACCAAATACAATGTGCAAGCCTTGTTGGAATTAGTTCGGCGGAGGAGTCATAAATCGGGTATGCCTTATGTCCAAGCAATGTCCTCAATGACTCTCGAACAGTTGAATGGTCCAATGGATGACAGCGAGGCTCTCAAAAAGTCTACTCAAACACTAAAGCAAGTTGTAGAAAACAAGCAACCCAACCATCTCATAACTGGTGCGAGCCAGCCCAATCCCTTAGATAAGGAAGACGGTTTACCCTCGGCGGAGGTTCTAGCCGTTAGAAACTCGATGAATGATGTTTTAGCTATGTACTATGCCCTCTTGTCGGCGCACCTTGGCCTTGTTGATGCCAATCAGTCGTCAGCCTTAGCCTCTCAGGTTCTACTCCATTTTGATCTGATAGAAAAGTGTGGTAACGAGGATGTATTTCTAGTGAATGAGAACACAATCATAGCAGTAAGGAATTTAGCTCACCATGTTTGGAATTCGACCCGTGATATTACCCTGGTACGTGAGATCTTAGTCGATCTATGTTCAAATAAGATCCCCGTCCATAGGACGGATAACCATTCAATTTGGCGACAAGCTCTATCAGAGATCTCTTTCGAATACTATACGGAACAAGAAAATTGGCTCGAGGCTACTAAAATGATATCAATAATCAAAGAAACTGATCAAGATGGCGCACAATTACGTCATGCAGAGCTATTGAAACTCATGGGTTCCTATGAGGAGGCTCTGGAACAGGTAGATGACTTGATAGAAAGGATTGAGTTTGAGGAGAGTAATCTAACTGATCCAGTGGAGAATAAATTACCCGGTGCCGAGGAGGTTAAAAGAAGCAACCTGGACTCTAGCGACACAACAGGTGAAAAAAATCCAGTCTCAAATAACGAGATTGATTCCAGAACCGGTCGAAATCATGGGCCTAAGAGACAGCCCTCTGGAGACAATATCGACATGGCACAGCTTAACAGAAAGACAAAAGCAGCGCGATCTCACCCCGTCCATCCGTCACTATCAATTGAGCACAAAGCTTTCATCAAGTCAAATGCACTACTGCTGAGGGCGAAGCTCCTCGACGATGAGACGAAAATACTGGAGAGTCTCCACTATGCGAGTGTGAATCGCTTCTTGCACGTTCGAACAGCTTGCTTAATGTCGCTAGCTCAACGTTGGGCAAACGAAACAGACAACGTTCTGGAGTCTATCGTGATAGAAGTTTTAGCTAATGGGACTAGGAAAGAGAAACAACAGTTGAGAGAATTGATAAAAGCTAGATAGGATTGCTGCGTCCATTCCGATGGTCACAGCATCGATGAGGTCTTAAGAATGAACTAGAATCGCTTGGTGTGGTCTAGAGTTTTGCTCCGTCCGTTTGATAATTGATCTTGGCGATGAGATGAGCCTCTTTGGAGGAGGCAGATTCGCATTAGTCGTGGATTGGATATCGCGCTGATGAACTACAGCTGCTATGGTCTTTAGATTGGCGCAGCCTAGAGTTCTATGACCGACCTAGTGAGACATCGGAGAGATGATGAGAGCGGACGATAGAGAGACACACTAACGGCAAGGAGTGGGCCAGAGCTAGAAGGCAAGCCATGGGATGAGCTTACTAGTAACCGGCTTGCATGGTCGGGACTAGGTTCAGTCATCGCACTAGTGTATGAGGCGGGCAGTGCAAATCGGAGGCGCAACGAACGACCCGTGAACGGACTCTTATGGCACAGTAGCGGGCTTTGCGAAAATAGAACTCGTGCATTGGACAACTTGCAGTGCACTTCTCTTCGCACGGACCACGAGAATGCGCATGACACAACGGGACAACAACAACAACAACAACAACAAGAGCAACAGCAACAATAAACTGGGATCAACAACAACAACACACTAGCACTGGCAACAGAAAAACTCCATTTCCATAACGTGATCTCTACTCTCCTCTTTCTCACACCGCCAAAGTCTTGTGACGCACCTCAAATCTTATTGCACAATCTTGGAGTCTAGGAACAGTTATTTGACCTATTCGCATAAGTCGCTCCATGATTAGCATGGCTTACCAGAGGCGAAAAGAGTATGAGAGAGCGACAAAGGCTAAAAAGTCTAAAGGTTCACAGAAATATTTCAGCTCTTTAGATGAATATGAGAGCATTCAACCAGTCAATGAGCCGGGACCATTGTGAAGAAATAGTTAGTTTTCAGATTACACCCGACAAATAATAGCAGTCCCCCATCTTCCTTCCAGTGGTGCACCATTTAACGAGCACAACAGACCTGCATTGTACAATCCTTAACGAAAACAAAGACCAAGTGAAACCAACATACTTTCAAATAAGCAACATACTCAAAGAAGCCTTGCTAACTCGTCCTATTTTTTTACAACAAAGTGTAAAAATTTCTAGTGATCCAGTGAAATACGTCCTACTCTTAGACATTCACCAATCATTGTACAACTAAGGTGTCCCGACAATCATCAAGTCTTACAAGTATTACAATTGTTTAATCAATCTGATTTTGGTTATCTACTCCATCGATCATCGTTTCTGTGTTACTTCCATTAGTCCAATCAAAGTGAATCCCAGCACATTATTAGGATAAACATAACTGCAACACACTTTCTTAAGACAACAACACTAAGGAGAAATTCAATCGAGCGAGCTATCGGCCATCCAACAAGTAAGTTAGTGTTTCTTTCACTAAAAGCAAGAAGAGATAATCACTGGAGGTCTGAGTTTAGCTTCACGATAAGTAACTCGCTTATCTTCGAAGGCCACGCTCAGATGAGCACGAATTTGTAGCCATGCAACTGCCACAAGAGATTGACTATGTCATCATCTTTGGTGGATAGATTATCGCTCGTGGTTAAGCGAGGCATGGTTGAATGAGTTCGGTTGTAGCGATAACTTTCCCATTCACACTATTTACGCATATTGCCTGCCAGGAGCTCATTAGCTAATCGAGTCCGTGATTCTGTCGTCATTTGTTTGGAAAGTAGGAATCTTAAGTTTCACCGAGGCCAAACTCGTGGGTCCGAGGATCAATCGCTATCGAGGCAACTATAAACTCGTTTTCGCGCCCCGTGCCCTATCGTTCAGATTGACAAGGCTGTCGAATCTTCTACAATTTAGATTGTCATATTTGAAATTCTGATCGCTATCTTATCAGGAACTTGTATTCAAAATCATCTTATCGGCATACCTAACAGGATTCTATTGCTACACACACACACATAACCGCACAGAAAGACCGAACGAAGATTAGAGGTGTACTTTCTATCTTTGCGAGCCCGGCCATTCATCGTCTATAGATCATATCTGTTTCGACTTTCTCTTGGTAGGGGAAGCTGAATATTGTAGTGTTGTAACATATGTAAGACAAAACAAGACAGTAAGATTGAGGCTCCACATGTTGCCCCAAGCATTTATGCATTTCTGAGCAAATTCAAGCCCAAATCACGAACTTCAAGAGCTAAGGCTCGCCAAAGTGCATGATGAGTTTCCCACTAATCAATCTTAGGTTTATATTGCTGATTAGTGCATCGTTTATAGCGATATTCTCGTCAATAGCAATCTATTTCTCTTTGCCCATTTTGATAAGCCACATTGTCAGGAGTCAAATATCACTAAGTCCTAGCTCGGGCTCCTTTGAACAATGGAGAACGAACACCGTTTTAGATCAAATCTATTTATATAACATAACAAATCTAGCCGAACTACTAACTCAAATTGATAACTCCTCATCAGAAACGGACTCTTTCAACAACAATCGGCACTCGCAAGATGGGCAAAGGCCATTTGTGCCGAAGCTCAAAGAGATTGGACCATTTACGTATAGGCAAATTAGAGAAAAAATCAATATCAAATTCGATAGAACCAATGAAACTGTCTCTTATGATCAAAAGAAATGGTGGAATTTTTCGCCAGATGAGAGTATCTCAAAATCATTGGGTGATATGAACACCTTGTGGATCAACCATATCAATGTACCCTTGTCAGGTACAACATTGAATGCCGATTATGCGGAATTTATGAATCCAGTGATATTGGAAAATGAATTGAAGCTCTTTTTAAATCACTCTGTGGGAGAGTTATTATTTGATGGTTATTTTGACCTACTAATGGAGCAAGCGAAAGCTAGTGGCCACATTGATGTTGATCGTTTTGGTTGGATGCATAATCAGAACAACTCAATCACAGGAGCAATGAAAATTTTCACTGGACCATCGAATGCAACTCTGGATAAGTTCGGATCTGTGGACGAGTTCAATAATAAGCGAGAATTTAAAGTTTGGCACAACAACAACACTAAACCTGCTGATTTCAGGAACGTTCAATGCAATCAATTTAGATTGAGCTCAGCAGGTGAATTCTTTCCACCACCAAAATACTCATTCATAGCTTACAACAATCATCTAAGTCAAAATTCTGGACAAGATCCACCAGATCGCTCACCTTCCTCTGGAGTGAACTCAAAAGATCAATTCAATCAAAACCAAGTACAGCCATCCAGTAGCAAGACTAATTTTGATAAATTTCAAAACTCCATATCCATATTTATGCCAGATCTTTGTAGAACAATCAAACTGTTCTACAATGGCACGCACAAGCACAAAGATCTCGAAGTTAACAGATATGTGGCCGACGAGAGAACATACAAATATTGGTCTCAAAGGAGGAGCTCTGATTCGGGGGAGCTGGATAAGAGTGAGAATGAATCCATGATTGAATCAAATAGGTGCTATTGCAATTACAATGAACTTAGCCAAACTCTCAATTGTCCTCCAAATGGAATGATGGATTTGTTCCAGTGCCAGAAGGGTAGTCCAGTGACCATATCGTTTCCCCATTTTCTCTACTCACAAAAAGATCCAACTCTCGAGCCATATCTGAGGCTATTCGACATCGAACCAAATGGTCTTAGTGAAAGAGACTACGAATTTTTCATCGATTTAGACACATCTCTGAATATGCCAGTGAAGGTTCAGATTGTATTCCAGTTCAATGTGCATTTGAGGTACGAGAAGCAACTCAACTTCACCAAAGATTACTCCTTCTTATTCAAAGACCCCAAACAACCAGCAGAGACTCTCAATGATTTATACTTGCCTCAAATGTGGATCAAATCAACTGCTGAGATAGATCACGCTAATTTAGAAAATCTCAAATTCATTCAAAAGCATCTGGGCCTGGTAACACCCTTTGCCACCATAATAACCTTCTTTTTTGCCTCAATTTTGCTGATGGCCTCGGCCAAATTGGCTTACGACCTCACTTACGGGCCTAGCTCTAGGCTTGCTTGTGATGAGGAGTCGTGCTCTGGATCGAATCGTCCTGATAATTTATGTCTGGGCTACATGGAAGAGAAGCGAAAATATCTGGACACGGAACTTTTGAAGAAAAAACACAATCATTGTTCTGGCATTGCGGCGGAAGCTGTGGGTGGCGGTGGTGGCCAATCTAATGGTTGTGATGGGAAAAGATCAACCTGTAGACGTGTGTTGGGACTGACATTTGGCAAGGCCAGTCACCATCAGCAGGATGAGCGAGAGCACTACGATTGTGCATGCGGCAAGCAATCAATGATCAGCGCCGAGCCAACAACCTCAGCAAAGCTCCTCATCGCCTCAAACGAGACTGAACCGACCTCTAAGAGTACGCCAGGCGGCAAGGGCGATTATTGTGTCGAGGAGAAAGATAATTTTGAAGAAAGTAGGCCTTTGAACGGTGAATGAGCAACTGATAACCTAGGTGTGCGAATGAATGGGTGCAAACTCAAATTATGTATATCAAAGAATAAACACACCGACAATTTCGCCATCCTTCCACAACTGCCCTTAGGAGTTTCTAAATTCTGTTGCACGTCCATTGCTATGGGTCAGATTGAACACCATCCCGTTTCTTTCTAGCTTTAGTCTGACGCTTTTTAAAGCTCTTCGAAGGCAGAATTTAAATTCTGCATTTGCCCCAAAAGAGACTGGCCGATTGGTCCAGTTCGGCTGGCCATCAGGACGAAGTGGTTCTCTTAGACACGAAGGTCTCATAGACTCTCTCAGAGCTGGTAACCGAACCAATGCTCCAATTTGCACTGGCAAAATAGGTCCACTGACTATGAGAAAAACGCGTGTTCAAATTGTGCAATTGATTATCTGGGCGGACGCTTATACCCAGTGGATTTGGTTCTCTCTTCGTGATCTCGGATGCTCTCTTTCGTTTCGTATATTCTGCCTTCGAGGAGCTCGAGTGGACCTTTCTTGGCCTATTATGGCACAGAATGTTCCAGGAAAATTGTAGCAAAAGAGGCTGCCGAGGAAAAGGATGTCACAAAAGGAGTGGTGTTGGAAAATAGCCACAGACGTTGGCTGACACAATGATGAGTGTGCTCCAAATGAACGGGGAAGTGGCGCTGGCGACCAAGTAGCCAAGTGGCCAAGCGACCGAGTGGCAAGCAAGGCACAAGGCAGAAGGAGAGACAGTTCAAGAGAGACATTTACTAGCGTCAAAAGCACAATCTAGCAGAGGTTTGACGTTGTGGTCCATTGTAGTCGTGGCGACATTGAATCCGTTAGGATTTTGTCTGCTCGAGTGCAGGCCGAAGCGAACGAGCAAGAACAGGTAAATGGGCGTGTGTAATTGAACAAAACCCAACAGGCGTCTGCTTGTGACTTCCAGTTGAAAATTTCGACCCTTATTCTGGGCTCTTCCTATTTCGAGATTGCTCTGCCTTTTCTCGGACCTTCGCGGCCCTTTTCCTCGGCCCTCTTTGGCGCCGTGGCTGTCGCATCGGCGCGCTCGGCTACGAGCTCGTAGTGGTGCCTTATGGGCCTGCTTGGCAACCTTTGCACTGCTCCCGCAACACTTCTGCCTAGGCCAATGTGTTTTCTGGAGCACTTTGGTGCCTGCCAAGACGCCGACTGGCTCGCCAAGCTGGCCAAGCTGGTTGGCTGGCCAGCGAGGCGCAATCAAGCGCACAATTTGTCGAGAACCCGGCGAACGCTCCTCCTGTTGCCATTGGAACACTGCTCACGGTGCTCAAACTCCACAACTACTTGCCGATGATGAGCAGCCCCACTACCGCAACCACTTACGGCCATTGTTCCCGTGCTCACACAGCCACTTGTTGCCATGTTAGGCCGGCCAAGCACTGGGCTCAACTGCTAACCGAATTTTTTCTCTCTCTTTCTCTTCTCTTTTTTGCCTCCGCCTTTTGGCTGATCAGAAGAATCATTTCGGCAACTACATGTTGATTCTGCGCAGGCCAATCTCGAGCTTGGCCACCAGCACCGCCGAGGCATGATTGCCGCACGAGGCTCCACTAAATTTGGTCCACCTTCTGGCCAAGCTAAGGCCTGTTGATGGACAACAACAGTACATCGTTGCCGATTGTTACTTTGCACGCAAATTCCGCTAGAATTTTCTCCAATAGTTCAAGCTCGTTGAGAGTTCAAAACAATTCCACGCGCCGAAGTGGAAGCGCCACAAAGAGACAGACACACACAGGCAGAAGAGGGCGACTTTCTGTCTTGACAGATAGAGAACAGAGAGACAACTGTGTTGGATTGCGGTTGCGAGTGAGTTGCGTGCAGGCAAATTGTCGCCAACTATTGGCCAGCAACATTTCGATATTATTTGAGCAAAGAGAGAAATATTTCATTTGAAAATTGTCCCCAACTCTCAAGTGGCCAAAGTTGAGGCCGAACTTGCGCCAAATTCGGACAAACCAACCACACTTGTTGGAGGCAATTTTCTCCAGATTGCGTTGCTCGATTGGGTTGCTTTCGATGATCTGCTGGAGCGAACAAGTGGAGACTGGACCTTGCCTATCCAGAGCTTAGCTGCTTTGTGCCTAGAGGAGCAACTGAGGCAAAAGAGTGGGCCAAAAAAAGAGAGAGAAATTCACCTAGTTTCGACTATTTTTATATCCAGCAAAATTATATTGAATAAGTTGGTCAGTGAGCCCGAACGGCGGCGATCGGGCGGCAGCGACAGTTGTGGCTCGATAATAGAGCGTCATTATCTCCAGGTGGACACGTAAAGCGCGCAAACAATTGTGTGTCTCCTGCGTGTGTATGTCATAGTGTGTGTTGCATAGAGGCTGCTCATGTGGAGGGCAAGATTGTCTCTATTTATTGACATACTTGGGAGGAAAAAGTTGAAGCAACTGGAAGAGACTTGGAGCAGCAATTCGAGCAGTGTTGAAGAAGAAGAAGAAGGAAAAGGGGCAAAAGGAAAACTGGCGAAGATGAACTTGACTGCTGCAATGTAGTCGCTTGTTTGGCTGCTGCATCTGTGTGAGTGATATTTCAAGAAAACAAGAGCAAGTAGAAACAAGTAGAAGTGACACTTGTGATTGGCCATTCAGATGCACACAGAGAGTTCGTTTTTCCATCGCTAGAGTTCATTGTGTGCCATTGTTATTCATGAGGCACTAGTAAGCGAAGGCGCATTGGCGGCGAGTGAACAAAAGTGTCCGAATAAAACAAACCGTTCCAATAGGCAGACACAAAATAACTGCTCACAAGCTTGCCAAACAAACAGAGAGAGAGAGAGAGAGAGAGAGACCGGCGCTCAAGTTGAGAGTTTTGGACCACAAAATAGCTGAGGAGGATTGTTTCTGATGCTGAATGTTGGTTGAGAGAAAGCTGAGAGTTGGTCATTTCCAGTTGCCCGTCTTGCTGGCTGCTCAGTAGGTGCAGTTTGTGTGCATTGGTTCTATTTCATAGTTTTGCCCTGAAGCTCTGGTTGATTCCCACAAGCGGCTTGCGCACAGCTCACGAGCCCCGCAAAAGTCCAACAATCTCACTAAACACTTGGGTGTGTCTTTATCAGACCTGAGCGCTGGTGGCATCACTTTTGCTTTTTTCTCCACAGCAATCGCATGAGTTTGGAGTCGAGGGAGTTCGCAGCGAGGAACATTGTTTACTGTAGTAGTCGGCCGAGGAGAGCAAATTCCTGCAAACAATAGTCACATTTTAGTCTGATCTTTTCAGCGAACACCAAAGCGCGCCAGAGGAAGATAAATCAAAACTGCTCGAAGATGAGAGTGAAGATTAGCTAGATTGGAGCTGCGAGTTGCGATTGTTTTTAGAATTTGGATCTCAGAATAGAATCTCAAATTCTAGAATTCTATTTCAGTCCAGCTGCACAACAGGCGTGCAATAGAAGCTTGCTAAATAGCGGAAGAGCCCAAGCAAAAGAGAACAAGATGAAACCGTTCAAAATCGAGACCCCAACCTTCGCCCTGCTGGCCATCTGCATCACAATCACCTCCAGCCTACTGATTGACTCGAGCACCAGAACTGGCCCAAGCAAGCAAGCAAAACTGGCCAACTCGTCGCACTCAGACTCAAGGGAACTTCAGCCAGACTCGCCGGAAACGAGCGGGCCCCATGAGGGCGTGGCTCAGGTGAAACGAATCACCCGCAACGTGCGCAAGAAGATGGACCTGCTGAGCGAGCGAGTGGACCAGATACAGTCCATCATTGCGCAGGACCACAACGGGGCCCAACAGGTGGCCGCGGCGGAAAGCAACGCGGACAGTGGCCAGCCGAGCCAGCTGGCCAGCAGCTCGGACGACCAGCTGTCCAATGGCTCGAGCGAGCGCCAGGAGCAGTGGTCGTCGGCGCCGCTCGTACTATCTAGCCACTCGGACGAGTCAGACCTTGACTCGAACACCGACTTGGCGCCCAACGAAGCTCACCTCGAGCTGGACAACGGGCCCAGCCAGGAGGAGGGCCAGCACGAGTTCGGACGTCTAAGGGCGACCACTGGGAGCGGAAACTCGCAACAGCAGCAGCCCATTAGGTCCGTCATTCCGGGCCACCTGGCCGCCTCCACTTCCGGCTCATCTAGTGCGACATCCAGCGCGAGCTCAGCTTCAAACGTTGGCGCCGCAGACGAGGACGCGCCCAGTCGGCCGGCCAACAGTTCGGCCAGCAATGCCACCGGAAGTGAGAGCTCGGCCAGCGTGGCGAGCGAGCAGGGCGGCGGCTCGGCGAGCGCCAAGGACGAGCCCTCCGGCATGCTGGGCCCCGAGTGGGTGCCCAACGGGAGCTACCACTACTTCAGCGAGCTGAACGCGAAGAACCACGGCGGCTCGGCGGAGACAAGCGGCGAGTTGGCGGGCGGCCAGCCCACGTCGGCGCCTCTGGTGGCGGCCGCACCGCTGCACCAGCGACTGGCGCTCAACGGGAGCACAGTGTTCGGCGCCCACGAGCTGCAAACGCAGAGGAGCCAGTTGGGCGGAAGTGGGGCAGCAGCAGCGGCGGCAAGTTCGAGCACCACGAGCACCACCACGCAGCGGCCCCAGTCGGCGGCCATGCAGACGAGCGAGTCGCAGGAGGCGCCCAGCGCGGCCACAGCGCTGCACAGAAGGCGGCCCAACAACAACAATGGCGCCGTCAAGACCTACACGGCCGCAAACTACGGCAAGAGCCACCAGCAACAGCGGGCGGCCGCCAGCAACCAGGCGGCGCCCGCCGACAACTTCCTGTATGGCGACGGGGCGGCCGAGTGGTCGCCCAAGCAGACGAACGACAGTCTGATCCGGATGCTCCGGCGGGGCAACTTCTACGAGCCTGCGGCTGGCCACACCCAGTCCACGGCGAGCAACTCCATCAGTGTAAATACCAACCACAACAGCGAGCCAATCAGGTGGCCCAGCATGCCCAGCGCAGTGGTCGCCCAGGAGGCGGCCGTGGGTCTGCCCGCCACGGGCAACAGTTACTCGCAGAACCGCTACTCGTCCATCATGCTGCCCACCGCCAGCGCCGCCGACGAGTACACCAGCACCGCGCTCAACTACGGCCCGCTCGCCACCGACCAGCAGCAGCAGCAGCAACAACAACAACAGCAGCAGCAAGGACAGTTCTCGTCCGAGACGGACGGCCGCCAGCTCAACAGCCACAGGTACCTGGTGGGCTCGACGGGCGAGCTGGACGGGGGCCAGCTGGTGAGCCACAAGCTTGGCGCGGCGGCGCGCGACGACAACCCGGCAAACTCGCGCCGCCGCTCGATTGAGGCTCGCCGTAGACTGTCCAGCGTGACCGAGGGCAGTGTGTACGAGCGGCGCCACACGCAACAGCCGCCCCCGCCCGACTCGTACAGCAGCCGGGCGGACGACGCGTCCACGGTGACCAGCGGCCACCCAGGGGGCCAAAACGGGGCCGAGCTCGCCGTCAGTAACAACCAGAGCGCCCCCTTCGACCTGAAGCACAGGAGCAGCTCGCTGGGGCCCTCGCTGGCCAGCCAGACGGAGGACTCGTTCGCCGCCGCCCCGGCCACTGTGTCGCCCATGGCCGCCTCCAGTCCGCCGGCAGGTGTCTACTCGGGCCCGGGCGACACGCTGCTGGCCGCCGGCGACCAGCAGCAGCAGCAGCAGGCGATGCCGGCCGACCCGCAGGGCCCCGGCGGCTTCAGCAGACAGTATGGAGGCGCCCTCGGGGACTCCTACTCAGTGCAGGCGCCGCCCGCCAGCCACCTAGGTCGCCACCACTACTCGAGCGGAAGCACGGCCGGTGCCCAGCAGGCGGCCGACCTGGGCGCCCACTTCGTCCACCAGCAGCAACAGCAGCAGCAACAGCAGCAGCAGTCGGCCGACTTGGACTCGGCCGGCCTGGACAGGGAGGGCCAGCTGCAGCTGCAGCAGCAGAGACAGCAGCTCCTCGAACAGATACTCACCGCCGAACAGCAACGATCTCAATTCGGGCCCCAGCAACAGTATAGTCTGGCCGAGGGCGCCCTAACCGCACGCAAGCAGCACCAGGAGCCCGACCAGGCGGCCCAACTCTACCTGCAGCGCTACCAGCAGCAGCAGAGGGCGCTCGCCGCCCAGCTGGCCCAGCAGCAACAATTGCAGCAGCAGCAACAATTGCAGCAGCAACAACAATTGCAGCAACAGCAACAATTGCAACAACAACAACAACAATTGCAACAACAAACGCAAACACTGCCCAACTTTTCCTACTACACCAGCGACTCGCAGCCGGCCGAGTCGGCAGTGAAACGGTTCTCGCCCGCCGACCAGCCCGCCAGCAGCTACCACCTGGAGGGTTCCACGCGCGCCGGCCTGCCCCTGTCTCTGGGCGAGTCGTCGCTCGCAAACTTCTACTCCATGTCCGCCGGAAGCGGCCCCGCCGCCTACCAGCCGCAGCAGCCTCAGCAGCAGCAACCGGTGGCCGAGGCGACGCCGGCCGAGATGCGGGCGGCGGCCCAGCTGGCCTACCAGCGCCTGTTGTACGCGCAGGCTGCGGCGGCGGCCGCTGCAGCAGTGGGCGGCCCGCAGCACCAGGCCAGTGATATGAGCTCGCCTGGCGCCAGTTCCAAGGTTCCGACAGCCAGCCAACAGCCCCAGATGTTCGCCACCTCGGCCGTCAACATGCCCGTCTTCTACGAGCCGCAGCAAGCTACTTCCGCCGGGCCCACCGGCAAGCCCGTGGAGCCAGCCGCGCCCACCAGCCACCGACGCAACTACCTGAGCAGCCTGTTCAAGCCGCAGGCCTCCAGCCGCTACTACTACGCCCCCCAGCTGCTCAGTCCCATCAACTACTATGCGCCCTCCAGCGCTCTGGCGACGGGCAGCGACAGCGCCGGCCAGCCTTACGGCCAGTACTATGCCACAAACCCCTACTTGGCGGCGCTCTCCGCCCAGGCGGGCCACTTCCAGGCCGCCTCCTCGAGTCCCTACGTGTCCACCGCGGCGGCAAACCCCTACCAGGCCACCATGGACGTGCACCAGCAGTACCAGCAGGCGTTGGCGGCGGCCGCAGCGGCAGCGGCCTCCTTCCAGCCGCCCGCCACGCAGCACTACGTGAGCCAGGCGGCGCGCGGCTATGCGCCCGTGGGCGCCGCCTCCGAGGGCGCCGAAATGGTGGCCGAGTCGTCGCTCGTCGGCACCAACGGAGACGCGACCAGCTCATCGGGCGACTCAACTGGTGGCGAGCAGGCGAGCAGCGAGACTGCCAGTCCGCCCGCCTCCAAAAGTAGCGGCACTCTCAAGCAGTGGTATAGTGTGGCCGGCTTGCTGGCCGGCATACTGCCCATGGGCGTCCTTTTGGCCGCCCTGCTGCCAAGCATGAACCTCGCGGGCCGCAAGAAGCGCGAGCTCGACCTCCAAACGATGCAAAATCTCACCGAACGACTCAACAACTGGTCCATGCAGCCCAGCCACATCCTCAAGACCATTGCCGGCTCTCTGGCCGCCCTGTACGAGCAGACGCAACCTCAGGGCGACCAGCGGGGCCGCAGGTCAGCCCGACTCGATCTGGCCCACATGAGGCCCTGGCGTTCCAGAGCTCAGGCGCGGCCCCAAGTGGACGAAAAAACTTGGCCCAATTCGAGCGATAATTCCACAGGCCAAGCTAAAGCCGGCCAGACGCAGGCCGCCACAAGCTCTGCTCACACAAATCAGCCAGCGGGCCAGAACCAGCAAAAGACCAGCACCGGTGGCTCGGGTTTGGCGGGCGGCCTCAAGTCGACCGTGAAGCGAGTTTACGGGGCAATGAATCAGTACATTGTGAGTACGGCCCAGAAAAGGAAGCACCGGAGCTCGCTGATCGATTTGGCCCAGCAAAGAGGCGGAAATCTATTTCGCAATAATCCCCTGAACTTGTCCCAGTTCAAAGCTCAACTGGCCGAACTGGTGCGAGCTCGGCTGATTGCCAGCGGCGTCCAATTGCCGCCAACTGCTCTCCTGCAGAAAGCGGAGCCCACTGGGCAGAGCTTTGGGCCAAAACTTGAGTCCCAAACCAGAATGGAAGCCAACTCGTCCAGGGGGCAGCCGCCGGGCGGCAAGAGCCAGCGTGTGGGGCCCAGCCATATCATTATCACCACAGGAGAGGTCCGATCTGAGAACGACACCGCCGGACTGGACCCGAGCGGCGAATCTAATCGTGAGGAGCCAATTCCGTTGGCCAAGACGAGCACACAAATACAGGTAACGGACCATGATTCGTCCTCATTGAGAAGGGAGGAGCAAGCTAACTATACGACCTCAACTGCCGCCAGCAGTTTGCAAACACCGACTGGTTGGACGTCGGCGATGAAATTGCAACCTTCAGCCATTCCGAGTCAACAAGAACGGCTGATGTCTAATCAGTCGAGCTTCAACATGGAGCAGAAGCAGTCTGAACATGCAAACAATGGGTCTCAGTCGAAGAAGGGTCTACTGTCCTGTTTGTACAAAATACTATGCGATATTGCCACCCGAATGCGTAGGAACAGCTCGCAGACTAGTCCTGCCAGGGGTAATGCAGCCAACCAGCAGGCCACGGACGATAAGGCTGCCAAGGAGTTCTTGAGGCAGCTAATCGACGAGATCAACGAGGCTGACAAGGATTCCAAACTTTTTGGATTGAAACAACTGAATGGTGGCAACGCAATCTCAGAACAGGACACTAGTGATTATAGTCTAGATGCCCTCTTCAAGACTGTCCTCAAGCAACAGTGCTCCCAAATCTACGATTGTCCCGATCCCATGCTATTGAAAAAATCTCTGTTGAATTTGAAATTAGCTAAGAGCTGACGAGGAACCTAACGTTGTAATTGTAAATGAATGCAAATTCTTTCACGTTGGTCCTGATAATTAAATATAGATGCCAATAATTGAAACTTTTGATCATGGCTAACATTTGTTTCGTGGTTAGGATCAAGGATTTGCGAACACTATACTCAGTAGCGGTACTATTTCAGCGCAAGTGAGGGTACGTGTTCGGAAACAATCCCCAGAAGATTCCCGCTTTGTTGTGCACGTCAAACTCTTTATTCCAAGTCGAGATATCCCATCCACGACTTGAGCAAGACTATGCTCTCAATACTCTGGTCGGTTAGCCGGTTCCTATGAGTGTATCGACGTTTCCTGCTACCGAAAATACCCTTTCTGACCAGAAACTGGTCGCCTGTCTACATAGAACTTTTCGAGCAATTTGAGCCAGTTTGGGATACTGCTGACCTTCCATTGACGAGTAATCAAATGCGTTCTTTCCTGCGCGAAAAGTAGCTCTCTAGTTCGTCAAAGGTCCCCTCTTCTGATGTTAAACCGTTAATGAGTAGGGAATTTGGTTGAACTAGTAAATTCAACTGCTGACTCGGTGTGGGTTAGAGAGAATCGAGCATCAGTTGAGTTTGGTTTTGACAACTGACGATATCTTGGAAGACATGTTCATCAATTTGCAACGTGAACCCAAGGCTGCAGCAATACACTCCCGGACACATTGAAGTGAGCGGGCAAGATTCGGACCCTGTGCGATAAAAACGCTAAAGAACTCACTGAATACTGTTCGAAAGCGCCTGAAAGCAGGGCAGCAGAAGTTTTAGGGTGGAATCTTTCATACTTCCGCGAGTTTCAAAGAAAACCTTATTGTCTGACTCATGCAACGCGCCGTATTAATCTGACCGGCCCAAAGATACAGAAATTCTGCGGAAATTGTTTGCAGCTTCGGAAAGATGTTTTAATAGTGGGTAAGTGACCAATTGAGCTTGACACACTCAACAAGCCGTCTTGGTATAGAGTCAAAAAGCTTGAGTAGGAATTCTCTTTTTCCGACATAGATTTCGGTTACGGCCTCGTCTATCGCTCTCCATATATCTGTTGTGCAGCCTAGGGCGCACCTGGGTGCATCGAACACCTCTCTTCTCTTCACTCCCGCTGCACCCTCAACAATAGAGGCGCTTGGACCTCTATTGCTCGACCATCTCAGGTATCAGAGCGACACAATGAGCCTTCTAACTCGAAGTTCTACAGTAGAAACTTTGAGGTATCATAATCCATATATACAGATATATATTTATCCATATAACGAATCCTAGGCCTTCGGAGGGCGGCTCTCCCCAACGGACACAGATTGGGCGCCAAACGGAAGCAGAAATAGGCGCCAAACCAGGAAGCACAGGGGAGTGATGGGAAAAATAAGGAGAGCTAGTCGAGATATGTGCTCTCATTCGTTTCTCATCTCTTTCTGCTTTTTATTTTCGAACAGTTCTCTCTCTAGCTCTAGATGTCGAGCTTGATGCTCCAGGGCCCGTCTGGAACACCCATCAACAGGGCGTTTCCTGCGCCCTTTCGGGCGCGCGGAGCTAGAAGATAGAGGAGCATATGAATGAGAGAGCGCAGTTATGAGACAGAGAAAGAGGGAGAATAAACGCTAATAAATAGACTATTAGATCGAGATCTATGCTTCGCGGCTATTGTACATATCTTGAGACATAGAGAGACGAGAGAGAAGCAGAGCGAGTGTGATCCATGGAAAAGGGAGCTAAGCAATTTCTCGATATCGTGGAGGCACCGGGCACCGACGCTGGAGCAATCGGAACAATCGGAGGAATCAAAACTGATTTTAGTATTAGCCAGCTAGGCCCGTCGAACTAACCCGTTTGGAAGCGCCAGGTATGGCATGTCTTGAGTGCCAGAGGGATGAAGAAGGCCCTCGAAGACGAGAATGTATCCCAAGAGACAGAACGAATGGTGATGGCGATTCTGTTCACAGCTCTCGACGCAGATAATGCTGGACTAGTGCTCGACTGCACGAGTCCACTGTAAGTGATATCTATGACACCATAAGATGTATCCTTATTTGGCACTCGTGTCGAAATGTGAACCTTCGTCAAACTTCGCCTTTTACGGTCTTGTTGACAAGTTGAGTCGTCAAGCAATTACGCATGCGTTCTGTCGAGTCTGAGTCTGACGATGAGGCGATGAGTTCCTGCCGATACGTATCGGCGATCAGTTTCAATTGTTGAGTTGTTGAGTGAACTTCGGAATGTCGAGCGATTGCCCTGCGTGCCTTGAGAGTATGAGTGATAGTGAGCGAGATGGGGGAAGGTGTGCTTGGATTTCCCCCTGTGGCCACAAGTTTGTGCTGTCTGAGCCAGTGGCTAAGAGAAAATGAATGGTGCCCTTTGTGCCGGGTGAGAGCAATTATATATTTTACCCGAACTATAGTGTATCCGGTAATTCACCCGGAAACACCCAATGCTCAACCCGATCTAATCGGAGGAGTACCAGCGCGAGTAATAGTTTCAATTATTGGTCACTACGGGTGAGGAAGAAACACTCGCTATGCGGTGGTCGGGACTGACCGAAGGGTCACTTTCGAACTGGGATCTGCCTTGGCCGTCAATTATAGAGCTCTCCTGCAGGAGTAAAGAGCGAGGATCAGAAATCAATAAGCACCCTAAAACTTAGAACTTCTGTCCCCTTGCTTTCTTTTCTTCTATTGTTTCCTTCTATTCTCTTAGTCTATTGTCTTGACTGGTTGGTCAGTCACTGGTCACTACTGACCAGTACCAGGACCACAGGTGGTCAACCAAGACCCAAATCAACAGGTAGTTGACCTAAACCCAAATCAACAGGTGGTTGATCAAGTCAACAGGTGGTTATGTGATGACAATTGCTTGCTCGTTGTGGTACAGATCACTGTAGTCTTTGCACTGAGACAGCAACACTGAACGTCATGGATCACTACTTGGACTCTTAGCTGTTAACCACTCGTAACAACCGCTTGATTTCTGATGAAATACTCTGGAACTATGTCCCTCTTCTTGAGAGCGGAAGTAAATTGTCACATGTGATCAACTCTTCTTGACGCGATGAGTGAGAGCGTTGCCCTAGGCTTAACCAAAACGTACATTGTGAGCTCACCTCGCTCAGTAATTCGTCTCTCCTCCTTGATATGCTATTCTCCCATAGCAGTGATCGATCGGTGATTGTAGGCTCGTTCCGGCCTCTAACTTCTGACAGATCTCTCAACTTCCTCTCTTCTCTGATTGAAACAACACACCTTGTTTCTATGAGTTATAGTCCTGTTGTGCCTCCTAATTTGTAAGTGCGGCTTGATTTACGAGTCTTGTTAGTACTCGGGAGCCTGCGCAGTCTAGTCACTAGAATCAATAAATCATAAGTTGAAGGAGCTTGGTTATATTTGCGCACTTAACATATGTAGCTTGTTTGTTTTTGATCATCCCTTAATCTTTGAGATATCGAAAAAATTCTTGGTGTTATGGCTTTCTCTTGATCAAAGCTACTTTCGCTGAACCTGACAGAGTGATATCTCTATGAGGCATCATCTCGATACACTGACAAACAAGGTCGAATGATTTTGTCGCCCAGAACTTGTCGATGATGCTATAATTTCCTGTACAGCAAACGTATAAAGTCTACCTTTGCACGTCAATGACATTCGTACAGATTGATTTGCGATGAGATCTGACGTACTCCCTCTAACCGAAACATGGATTGCCAATTGATCAGAATGACAATATGCAAGAAGCTGCTCGGTTACAGCATTGTGGAATTCCTTCTCTCCCAGTCTAACAGGCGGAGGAACCGCGATATATGTGAGAGTCTTGTGTTATCAACAAGAGAATATGTTCTCGGAGGGTTGAATCGTCTGGAAATGGTCGGCGACATACTCAGAATTTCTATTTCGGATGGATTTCCAGATCCACTAATCTAAATAGTCGTCTATCTGCATCCAGGCTCAACCAAAGAGGAAATCAGATCATATCTGGGGACGGACTTAACATATTTTCATCGCAGATCCTCGAAAGTGGCGAATCTACTAGCTGTGACAGAGGGTTTCAATATCGGTGTCAGAAAACACGACCGGATATTTGGATTTATGGACGATAACTTCGGCCTCACTTTCACATGGAATGATAGACCGACAATCGTAGGAGGGAGTATAATTTATCTGATTCTCACTAGACGTGTGGAAGAAGACTGCATGCCATACGTGCCATGTTCAAACTATCATCGGCCATTATTCAGTAGAGTCTATTAGCAAAACTGATGGCCGGGTCATCCCAATCAAATCAAAGCCACTCAACAGATTTTTCTGTGACTCCCCCAAATGTTGAAGATGCGAAAGACATGAGTTGAAGAGAGAGAAATCAATCTTGGTTCGGCTAGTTTCTCCATGGTACGGTCTGGGAGCAGGAACGTATGCATGCACTGGAAGGTCGCGGAAGAGGAAGCCATTGTTTGGAAAGCACATTCGCACCCGCTCTCACGGCGTAACCAGTAGATGACAGAGAAGGAGCAAATGGGCAATTTAACAGATGCTCGATCAATGAGTGAGATGTACTAAATCAGGAGTGATGGGTAGTGTTAACACAGACTTGTCATATGGTTGGAGGATGGGCGAACAAGACAAAGCAAGGAGGCCGG
>Ga0058701_10000536_pt1 | contig 25762 bp, 16 predicted proteins | sample AgamicOrMae_FD_97039 | JGI IMG/M metagenome (GOLD analysis project Ga0058701, IMG submission 97039) | Agave microbial communities from Guanajuato, Mexico - Or.Ma.e | ecosystem: Host-associated > Plants > Phyllosphere > Phylloplane/Leaf | place: Guanajuato, Mexico | collected 2012-06-04 | reverse complement strand
TCGTCTTCTCAGAGTTCTCGAAAAAGTGCTCAGACACGTGGAAGAAGATGAGCGAAAGCGAAAAGAAGAAGTACATCCAGATGGCTGACAAAGACAAGAAACGTTACGACTCTGAGATGGCCACCTATGTCCCCCCGAAGGATGCCAAAGGCAAGAGGGGAAAGAAGGCGAAAAAGGACCCCAATGCACCGAAGAGGGCATTATCGGCCTTCTTTTGGTTCTGTAACGATGAACGCAACAAGGTCAAGGCCTCATTGCCCGCAGGAGCCGGTGTTGGTGATGTCTCTAAGGAGTGCGCTAGATTGTGGGCTAACCTGAACGCGAACCAGAAGTCCAAGTATGAGGCTCTAGCTGCCAAGGACAAGGCCCGCTACGAAAAAGAGATCACAGCCTACAAGAAGAAGGCTGAGGCCTCTGGCCAGAAGAAGGGCAAGAAGAGCAAGAAAGTCGATTCGGACTCCGATGATTGATTGAAATTATAATCCTTAAGTAACTATCTCGACCGCATACATCCTTGGGCACCAAAGTGCCAAGGATGCCGCACGACACATCACTTGCTAATGAAGAATTCACCAGCTAAGGATTTATCGAAGGATCATATATGTATCTATACAAATGGGACGATCTAAAGAAATCTGGCATATACCATAGGAAGAACCAGGAGCACCAGTATACTGAATTGGGTACTCCGGCGTGAATGGCGTTGAATCTTTCTCGTTGTTCGTGTAAATTCAATTGTAAAAATATCATGATACTATAGAACAAATAATTCTTGAGGTACGCCCCCATGAGGAGATAAGCTTCTCTCAACCTTCTCCTAAGGAATATGATTAATCTATGCCATACAGAAAGATTGAAGTAATATTATTGAAATGTAACTCCCCATCTATGTGAACAAGATATCGAAGCAGCCTGATTGATCAGAACTTGAAATTCCTAACCGACGATCCCTCCACATGGATTCGATGGTGACACGTGCACATCCGAGTTGTGTTATTGAGGGACCTCAAGGATTCCGGTGAGGGCGCGCAAAGTCGCTGGCGGCACGTGCGCATATCAACTAACGCGAGTGGACCTTCTTACCAACGTAGCAACTCTCTGGTACCCTAGATGGCGTATCTAATCCCTTCGGATCCTGTCTTCATGGGATGCCTTTCAGGATAAGCTAATTAACAGGTCTACCATTTAGCCTGCAATCGAACCTCGATACTCACTCATCGCCTCAGAATCTATCAACTGACCTCAGTGTACATTCAACTCTCACCACCACCTGAGATTTATGTGGTGGAGTATATCTTGACAACAAAAGCTCAATCCCTCATCAAATTGCCATAAACAGAATAGTTGACCTAACCCCCATCAAAGCCACCTAGAAATTCCCCCATATTCATTACGATCTCATCGGGCCAAGTGTCAAACTTTCGATCGATCATTGAAGACTGCCTTGGAACACATTGGAACCCACCCACGTAGAAGGATTATTCAATATTAATTTCAACTGAAAGATTCTGAAACTCGGTGAAATTTGAACTAATTAAAAAAAACGAACCTTTTGAAAGACATATCTTAAGTGAGCTGGTTAAGCCCTCCAACCGGTGAAGAAATCTGCCAGCCTCTCGCGCGGCCAAGGCTCAGTTTATTATCGGCTCATCATACTGGTTTCTATCTTGATCTGATTCTTTCGAACCTGCGGCCATTATCATCCCGCTCCCAAATTTGTTTTGACCCAGATTTATAGACTTGGACAGTGGTATCTTAGGTCCACTCATTTGGTTCTCGGTATCGAGAGATGGGCGCAGCTCATTCCCCGCCGGCAGTTGATGATTCCGTTGGGCCGAATCATGACAGGTTCTTGTGACTATATTTGCGTATGACTTGGTCTTGGTCATGGACCCCGAGTTGACAACTTGTTGTTTTCTACCGTTATTTTGTGGCTGAGCGAGATTGTTATTAGCTTGTTGTTTATGCATCACGGTTGCAAGTGAGCAAAGGTGATGGTCTAGGAAGGAGCTACACTGGCCACTGTGGAAGTTGAGCTGCTCGTAGATTTGTTTAACATTAGGACGCAATGTGGGTATATCACTTAAGCATTTGCACATTAGTTTATAGATCCCATTTGGGCACAATAAGGGCTGCGGGGGCATCAAATTTGACCTTACAGCATCGATTACCTGCTTACTTGAATAACCAAAATAAGCTACCTCTCCCAAGCTAAAGAGTTCATATAGTAGGCAACCGAAGGACCATATATCAGTTTGCTTGTTGAATTTGTTGAATAAAATTGATTCGAGCGGAATCCAACTCAACGGCAATAGTTGGCATTCTGATGGACGAGAATCAATAACATAATAGTCCAACAGGTATTTAGGACGGATCATCGATTTCAGCCCTCGGTGTTCGCTTGGGCTGCCGGTGTTCTCTTTCCATTGGGGCCCAGGAGTGTCATTGAGCACCAGTTCGTGATTGAAACTTGCGAGCTTCACCAACATCTTAGTGACATCGAGAAAGCAATTACGACAGGCCAAATCCTTGTATATGATCTCTCTATCGTGCAAATAATCCAGCGCGAGAGCTATTTGTTTAGCGAAACAGGTGAGATTTTGTCTCAGATTAGAGGAGCTCTTGGAGAGTTGATCATCGGCGAATGAATCTTTGCTCTGATCTCGCAGCCAATCATTCAGATCAATCAAATGGCTCATGTCGAACACCAATGCAAAGGTTGGTTTATCGTTCGAAATTTGCCCATCTTCGTGCTCAATATATCCTATCAACTTCAACAGATTCAGATGGTTCAAATTCTCCACAAGTAGACTTCGCGCCTCGAAGACTCTCCTCTCAATCGCCGCCTCCTGTTTCAGGGCGCAGACCGCCACTTGGGCACCAATTATGGTCGACATGGAGCCAGGATCTTCGCCTTGATTTATATGAGCCATCTGGACTTGGCTAAACTTTCCCTCAAATATCGGCTGCCTGTCGTACAATATGGATACGCTGTCACCATCTAGTTGTGGTAATTCATTGGCCAAGATGGTCTGACATCCATCCTTCGAATCGATCCCTTGCTGACCTTCAGTGGACTGATTGCAACTGTTTGAGCTGGAGCTATAAGAGATGAGCTTGTCCAATGAGGGCTTTGTCAGATTGTTGACGGCCAGATCACATTGATCCAAAATGGACAGAGGCTTGCTAGTTTGACTCCCATCGTCAGTCTGGTTTTTCCTCTCTGAAGACCGCTCACCGAGGAGAGTGTCTCGGACGTGGCAACGCAAGGTGGCAAATATGGGCCCATTGCTGATTGAGGCGGCCGTTGGTTTCCGGAGGAAACTTGTTGCCTCTTGATGGTTCTCCATGGAACAGCTACTTGTTGTTGGCGAGTTCAGCTTTTTGTCTATGAAAATTGGATTTATCGACTTGCAGTGAGGCAAACTGGGCTTCTGATGAGCATTTCGGCTGAACGGCTGAGCTTTCTGCTTGCATCCAACAATGGACGAGGATTGATTCAAGCGCATGGATTCACCCGATTTCGGGCTCATTGAATGGCTGTGAACGAGCAACTGATTGCTTGCACCCGAACTGCCACTTCCGCCAATGGTGCTCCCATCACTCCAATCGATGTCGTCCACAATCTCGAACATATCATCCTGGCCCAAGTAGGAGCCCAAGCTCTTGCCGGCGCCACAATTGTTCCGCTTTGGGCGTCTCCTTTTGCCAAAGCGGCCCTTTGGGTTAGCGCCAAAGGCGAACAATCGATTTGCATTTCTTTGCAGCAATCTTGCGAGACCTATTTGCTTGCCACCCGAATGGTTGGTGCCCAGTTTTTCTTCAAGCTGAGCTCTCATGTTTGAGGATGAGCTCGGGTTTCCATTTGAGGAATCGAACGAGCCCGATTTCTTGGTGTTCTTATGCTCATGGTGTGCAAAGATCGAGTTGTACTGTGCCTTGCGGATGACCAGGACCACCAGGGTGACCAAAGAGGAGAGCAACACCAGCAGTGCAAGAGGTGGCGCCACAATATAAATCCAAAGGTATTCACTGCATGCTGGTATGTTGCAAGCAGACCTCACGATTGACACAGTCCTCCTTTCTGGCGCTCTACCGTTTGTCTTGAGAACGAAACACCAGGGGCCTCGCGAGTCCCCATTTGGGTTGCGGCAGTAGTTGTGGTCGAGCCCTTTTAGTGGCCCTGGTTGTCTCGTTGTTGGCTGTGTTTGGAGCAGCGAGGTCTTGTTGGCGTTTGAGCGAACCATCTGGCTCACTTGCGACCAACTGAGGCAGGCCTGTAATCCCAAGCTCGTTGAAACGTTACCCCGATACTGCTGACCCGAGCCAGTGTAGCAGTTCAAGTCGGGAGCTATTCGTTGGACCAGTCTGTTGAGACGCCATTGGGCGAAGAAGCCCCCTGGCCACGAGAACTCCTGCTGGACCATTTCCATTCGGATCATGTTTGGCGGAAACTCTGCCACTTTGTTGCCCTTTGGGCGCCCCTCCTCAAGGACGGGCCCTTTCTGCTGCTTGTCCATCTCGGCGGACAATCCCAGAGGCGAATCTGAGACGGTGGACGTTTTGTTTTGCTCGGCCTCATTAGGAAAGTCGGCCACTAGAGCGGGTGATTCATCGTCTTTGTCGTTGTCTCTTGGTGTCCACTGATTTCCCATTTGCGGTGGCATCCTATTGGTCGATGCCGATTGTCCGCTCTCGACGGGCCTTGCACCAGTGCCGCTACTGCTGCTGCTGCTGGCACCCCCACTCGACGAGGCCAACCAATCCAAATATGCCTCTTGTTCCGGGGGAACCGCTTGCAGAGGCTGTCGATGAAAGAGCTCGTTGTCATCATTAAGCTGCCCGATAATGGTGCCCCCGTTCAGCGAACCCGAGCCACTAATGAGCTCGAGCCGATCGCCCGAGTGCTCCAGGCGCATGTATAGATCCTCGTCGTCCTCGAACTGGCCCGCCCAGGACGATTGGCCCTGGTGGACAGATTGGCCGTTCGCTTGTTCCGTTGAGGAGCCCCTGTTATTATTGTTGTTGTTGTTATTGTTGTTTTGGTTATTAGAGTCTGCATTTGAGTGGGTGCAAGTCGGAATCCAGCTGAGACGAGATCGATGATTGCAGCGAGCGAGCAGTATGAATTAGGGCCCTTTGGATGAGGAGAAAACAAACAAACTATTCAGAGGCAATCACGGTTATTGCTGATTGCAGGGAATCTGTCTCGAATAAACACTTTTGGATTGGGGATAAACTGGTAAACTTTTCCACTGTTTCTCTCCCAGTGAAGTAGTGGAACAGTGATACAGACATTTGGTTGGCCTTCGATCAAAATGGGCTCGTTCCAAACCAAAACTGCGCCCAAGTTCGGAGCTAAAGTGCATAGTTTGACAATTTCACAGTTTTTCAGCACCACTTAGCTGAACCAGCCAGCTAGACAGCAGGTGGGAGCCCCGAGTTTATGATAAACCGAAACGAGGGACATGGTGAACTCACGGTCATGAGCATAAATGGCTAGCGAGCCAGACAAGTTGCATCCGATTCAGTGGCAGTGGAATCGACTTGATCGATTGGCAAGGCCAAAGAGCTCGCTCCGACAATGCTCTTTTCACTGGCAGGTTCCCGATGGGAGCCCAGCGCCGGTCGAGCGAGTCCTCCGTCCGATATCTGTCGATGCGTTGAGCGCGCTTGAACGTCACGTTGCCCCCTCGTAATCTAGCCCGGCCGCATTGGCTCGTTAGCTGATCAAATTGTGCTCAAGTGCCACCGTAGACTGAGGCCAGGGACCTAATCGAGATACGCTGGCTAGCCTGTTCCAAGAAGAGTCAGTTATCAATCTAGACGAGCCCTTTTTGGCGCCGCCAGCGAGTGTGTGTTTGTGAGTCTCTGCCGATGAGCATGGCGTGGCTAAGGGGCATACCAATACAACAAGGGGCAGCACGCTAGCCGCTGGTCCAGTGCTAGTGGACGCGGCCAATGACTGGTTGCGATAAGACGGCGAGGATGTGGAGCGTATGTTAGGCACAAATGGGCGCCCAGCCCACGCCTCGTGCACCGCGGTTGGCGCGCTCTTGGACTTTCCATTGGAAAAGTTATGTGCTCCACGGGCCCTCGTTTGGGCTGAAGATGAATGAAGACAGGCCCACCACTGTGAGGCCCCTGGCAAGGCGGCCAGCTCGGCAAGACAACTGGCCCGGGTGTCACCAGCAGGCGCGCATCTAGGCCGCAATATTGCTCATCTGGTGGCCGCCCAATGGCACTAGACGAGGGCCACAAGAGGGCCACCAAAGCCGAGGGAACTGCCATCCATGGGAAGGGGCGAGCTAGTCCAAGGGGGACAACAATGAATCCATGCTAAGCGCCCAGAAGAATTATTGCCGGCAGGACGGCAGCCCATTGCCTCGGTTGGCCCCCTCCCCTCGCTTATGGCTCTTAGCACGTTAGATGCAGGCCGTGTTTTTTACCAATGGGAATTGCTATTGATTGGTGTGGGCGGCGCCTAGAATGCAGAGGAGAATTGCAGCCTCCAAGTTGGGCTCGTGGCTTGTATTGTTGGTGCCGCTAGATGGCCATTGGAAGCGCCAATGGGTGCTGAAGAGTGCGCCCTTTGCCCGCTTCGTGCTGGCCAAGTTCGAGCTTCATTTAGGCGGCAGAGATGGTCTCTAGCTCGTCTGGCTAGCAGCTAGCAGCTAGGCGAGAGCCTACTCTATGGGAGTTATTTGATCTCGCCAACGAGCCAGGCAAACAAATAGAAACCACTCGCCCTCGGACGCTGGTCCAATGCACACTAACAGTGCACTGCTGGGCGCCAGCCTTTGGAAATATGTATAATAATAGACTTGCCGCTTGACCAAGAGAGAGAGAGAGAGAGAAGGAGAAGGAGAAAGAGAGCTAAGTTTCATCTAGCGCGATAAAACTAGCCTTGTGGCTTGTGGCCATGGCACGAGAGCATAAGTTTGCTCTCTCAGACATTGGATTCTGCTTGCTCCTGTTTCAATGGGCCAGCCCAGACACACTTTTGGCCTGGCTAAATTTGTACAAAGCGTGCACATAAAACACTGTTCCCCTCTCGGCTCTAGTCTAACTTTTGGCCCTGCTGCCCAGTACGTGGCGCCATAACCGTTTCGGGACCACTTAGCCGGACAAATAGTGAATTTGTTGCCCCAAACTGATGGCACAAACACCATGCAAGCAAAGAGCTGGCCAAAGAAACAAACAAACTAGCTCAGACAAGGTGTCTCGCTGCCGAAGCCAAACTAGTACTCTTTCTCTGCCACTAACTAGCAGTGGTGGCTGCAGATGAGCTTGGCATTTCCCTTTTCGCCACCGTCTCATTGGCCGCTAAACGGTCAAGTTGGCACGATAGGCGACCACTGGCCGAGCCAGAAAGGGGCTAACTGCAATGTCACGCTCTGGCTATTGCAAAGGAATGAAAACACTGACCAGAAGGAAGCCCATCAAATGGACTCAAACTTCAATGGCGAAGGGGCAGTTCAATTAGAGACAGGCGACATTTGGCAACTAAGCCACTAGACTAGAAAGAAGACACAAAAGGGGGCAGGACCAATTTTATCTCATGCCATGACATTGTTAGGGGCGAATTAGTGGGAAATTGGGCGCATTGGATTGGGGGAGGAAATCAATCCAGCGACACTGGTCGTCGGTCTGCGGAGGGACAGAAGTTGGACACGACCAGTTTAAATGAATAAACACTTGCAACCAGCTCCAAGACTTATCGGACGGCACTATACCAGTAGAGTTGAGCCCAAGTCACCTTGGGATGAAAGCTAATGGCATGGGGCACGCGTGCAGTCTCATTGTTCTTGCGAGCTTGCTGTTGCAAAGTTGGGAAGAGAAGGAAAAAGAAGAGGAGCACAGACTCAGTAGAGACTTCGGATCATCATGCGATGGTGGCCGCCTCGAATAGGCCACCAACAAAGATTAGTTGGGCTGCAAATTTGGGGCCCAAAAGGGCAGATAAGCTCGCCTGTCCATACGACTCATCGCCAGCACACGCCCGGCCGCACCGGCAACATCTCCAGGACGCCACTGGGCCCTCCTGATTGATCGGTCGGCCAGCAGGCCACCTCTACTGTCCCTCCCATGCACGAGTGATCATCCGCCTCAAGGCTTGCAATGTCTCTTGATTAGTTGCCCTGCATTTGGGCGCACCTTAATTTCGAGCCCTGCAAACAGTTGGCCGAGTTTGAGTTGTACTCCTGGCCCATGTTGCAAGTGCGGCCTGCTGCTGAGTGAGCCTGGCCGAGTTGCTGGCTCAAACTCGTCAGATATACATTTAGCCCTAAGCTCTAGTTGGAGCAACCTCTACACCAACTTATGCAACCATCACTCGTCCCATCTGAATGGCCACACTTTATCCATCAATTCTGCACAAGCACAAAAAGGCTCTCTGCCTTGCAGGAGAGCAGCTCCCACCACTCTTCGTTTCTCTCCCACTAAGCACAACAAACGGCCCACCGAGCACTCGAATCTGGACCCCTTTCCGGTTTGGGCCCTAGAGCACTTCCTAAAGAGTGTCCCTCTTGCCAAACAAGGCTACCAATTCCTCTGGGATTGATCGACATTGTTAATATCAATATCAGCCTTGCTCGAGCCGTACGCCAGCAGGCTAGACTGTGGCTCATTTTTGCCCAAAAAGCCCCAGGCTCTTGCGGCCAAAAGACGCTCTCTCAAGACTCCGGAAAAGGCCACACATGTACAAATGCACAAGCAAGCGAACACATGAAGGCTGGAAAAATTTGGCCACCAACTTTTGCTCCAGAATCAATTTGGATGGCTCTATTTGCGCCATTTCAATGGCTAGAAAATCTCAGCTTAGATCAGCGTCAAGCTGGCGAGCCAGCCCAATGCCGTTACATGACTCATTCTCGCCTCGCTTGACGTTTGATGGAGCGAGAGGAAGAGGAGAGCTCCTTGCTCACTTACCCGTTCGATGTTCGGCCTGTAAGCTCGTGTGAGGCCTGTAAAGTTTGTCGACCATTTGGGGCCAGTTTTGTCTCTGCATGTGTGGGATTTTTCCCGTTGGTTTGGGGTGGATTTGGCAAATTGAAAATTGTTGTTGTTGTTGTTGTTGTTGTTTCCCCAGTTGGAGGATGTGGAGTGTGATGAAAAGTTAGAATCCATCTCTGAACTGGGCACTAGAAGAGGAGAGTTAGTGGATAGTGGTTGGCCGTAGTCTGTTTGTGGAAATTTCAACCAGATTACATTACTGCCATTCAGCGTCGTCTGCATGGAGCCTGAATTTCATCTGCCCAATGGATTTGTGGGTGGCCCGAATTTGGCTCCATCCACTTTGCCTCCCAACTCGCCGACTTCAAGCCCCATTCCACTGAGCTGATCTGTTCACATTCCATTTCGCAGCCGGAGATTGGGATTTTCCAAAAAGTAATCGGCCAGCTCGTGTCCCGATTCGGTCGAACCATCGCCGGGGACAATGGCTGGCCCTCTTTGCACACTCCTCGACACATGAGGGTATCATCGAGGGAAAATATGGGGGCAAGGGGTGGAGGGCAAACAGAAAATCGGGCCCTGGACTTACCTTGATCGAGGGTGGCCTTTTCGGGCCTCGTTCCAATGTCGACCACCGACAGATGAGACACACGATTGGATTCCAGCAGCTGGTCCACGTCGAGCACTTGCAACTGATTGGCCGCCCTTTGAGGGCCAATCTCGTCGAGCTGTTGTCTGAAATGGGCTCTCGCCCTGCACTTGTATGAGGCTGAATCGATTTTTCTCAGCGAGGTCAATTTCAGTCTAGATGTAAGCTTCAATTGGTGCTCGTTGAGGGTGTTTTTAATCTCAATCCTGCTCCGATTTGGCGCCCATCCCAAACTTTGGCCAGGCCCATTTCCGGCATTCCGATGCTTGTTATGAATCGATGGTTGTTGTTGTTGTTGTTGTTGTTGTTCGTAGTTTTGCCCTATCCACTGGTCGTTCTTATCGTTTTGGTGCTTGTTCACTGGTTTAGTTTGACCATTTGAGTTGAAAATACTGTTGCTTGTTGTAGTTTTATTCAGCGTGACATTTATTACGCTGACATTAAAGTCGCCCCATTGGAATTCGCCCTCTTGGTGCCTATTTATCTGCTCTTCGTCCCTAAGCCAATCTATGTGAATGCTCACATTGCTCAGCAATGGCCATCTGCTTCTAGCTTGATTCTCCTGAAAAGTGAACCCATTTTCACTCGGACTCCACTCCTCTGGCTTCGCTGCCCCACTGAGTTCCAGCAAATTTGCATCCGATCTCAATCTGCCCTTGTGTTGGGCCCCATGTTGTCCACTTGGCGCCAGACGCACCTGGCATTTGAAGATCTGCTGCTGGCCAACTTGTTTGATTGTGGTTGAATTGTCGAGCTCATTCTGGAACTTGAGCTCAAATTTGACCACATTTTGCTGCCTTATTGCCAACTGCTCGTCGGCGAGAGCTCCCTCTTGGCACACTAAAACTATCAGACAAATGATTGTGAAAGTCTTCCCAAGCGATTCCTTGCACATTCTTGATCCTGTCGAGTTAAGGCGCGCCGATTTTTGGCTTGATGCTGCAGCGTCTCGGCAGCTGTTTCCAGGTGGCCCCTTGGCTAAGGAGGCGCTCAAGCTCGTCCAAGGGAACCTAAGCGGCGCCAAGCCCGACCAAATGGCGCCCACTCTCTCAGGCATCATTTGCGCCAGCCTGCACAAAGGACAATTCTCGATGTGTGTTCCACTTGCAACTTCTCAGAGCATCTTGGCTCCTCTCTCGCCCTGCAAAATCGCACACAATTGGCCGCCCACTGCACACACAGTCTTGCCAAAGTGATGGGCCAAACGTTGGCTACTTGCCGGCTACTTGTCGCTGGCTCGCCGGGGCCACTCTCTCGCTCTCTGGCTGCCTCCGCTCGACAATATGTGGGAGATTTGTTGTTGTGAAAGAGGAGCTCTTCCGTTTTGCCAACTTCCTCTCTGCTAGAAAACTCTACTCTCACTCTCACTCTCTCGTGATTCGTCGCGTTCGCTTTCAAGTCCCAAGCGACCAAAGTGGCACCAAATGGAGGGAAACCTTTGCTCCACGAGACTGAACCAAGTGGGCGCCAAGTGAAATGAGCCCCACTGGAGAGGCGGCGCAAGTTTGCTATTGCGCCTGCGCGCTGCCCATGCGGAAATGGCCAAATCCAGGCCCCCAAGTGAATGTGAATGCGAGTGAGGATGTGACTTTGAGTCCGAGTTTGAGTGTGGGTGTGGGTGTGAGTCACACTCTCTCTCTCTCTGCAACAACCAACAACAGTCTCTGGGGCGCCCGACTGGAAAAGAGTCCAACTTATCACCCCAAGCGAGGCGCCAATGAGTCAGCCCATATCGCGGCCCGTTGAGTTTACAAAGTCAGAGAGTGGGCCAAATTAAATGGGCAAAAAACACTTTCTTGAATCAATCAAAAGGCGACATTTTCACTTCCGTTTGGGGGCCCGAATTCCGGCGGGCAAAGTGCATTCAATTCAGCAGTGCAGCAAGCAATGCACTGCCTCCGTCCAATTCCATAACGATGTGCATGTCTTGGGGGCTCTTTCAGACTCTTCTCAGGCCGTGGACAGTCCTAGTTGCTGTTGTTGTTGCTCGGAAAACATCTCAAAAGATTCGCATCTCAATTGTTCAGACAGTGACGCGCAGTGGTGGTCTAGGACTGAGGGAGAAAAGGGGGCACAAGTGGTGGGCGGAAAGAGGGTGAGGAAAACGGCTGGGACGAGCTAAGCTCAGAAGGAGGCGGCGACTAACTCGGCCATGAAAAGACTGCGGCGCACTGCAGAGAGTCCTCCGGGCAATGCTGTGCTACTTATTTCAATTTGAATCACTACAAATGAATAGAATAAGGATTAGAGGGCGAAAGGAGACAGTAAAAGAGTGAGAGAGTCTCTTTTGGTCTCCATTTGGTCTTGCTATTGCGCTATTGCACTGTGGCGCCTTTGCACAGCGCTGTGTGCTGGTGGGCCAAGGAGGCAGGATGCTGGCTGCTTGATAACAACAATAAATGGCCGCTCGCAGAATGAGAACGACAACCAGTTCATTTGGTATTCAGGTCTCACACTTAGTGGCTCGTCTGGGCCACTTGGCATGTGGTGAGGCGGCTGCATTTTGGGCCCCTTTTTGGCCCAAAATTGCGCTCGCCGGGCGGCCAATTGTAAAGAGATTGTCCTCCGCAGCTCTAGGGACTGTCTGCCTTGGCTTTCCCGCACCACCAAGTCCGGCCTGATTTTTCACCACTCGACTCCCAAGCGCCACGCAGCAGCCACCCGGCCCAATCTGGTGTACAAATTCCCTCCAGCCACCCTAATGGATCTCGGCCACTCGCTTCCGGCGCCCCGCGGATCATCTTGGCGCCGCGACGGGCGCCCCATCGCGGCCTGGCCACGGGTCTCTCACCGTCCAAAGAGAGTCTTCCGCCCGCAGACAGTCTGCCGGCGGCGCTGAGGAGGCGACGAAATAACGAGAGCCCGCCAGGATGATGCCAAATTAAGCGCGCCGGCTCGGTTCATATTTTTCCCCCTGGCCGTGCGGCCTCGCGTGCCTGCACGCCGCCCTGAGTCCAGAAATGACTCACGATGATGGCGGCGATGATGTTGCTCGTCTGTCTTGCAGCCCCGGCCGCTCACTGGGCGCCCACTGGGCGCCCAAAGCGAGCCTGGCCAGCGGAGCAAGGCGCTGAGCGAGGGGCCCCGCTCCTTGTCCGTCGCCGCCCAGGGGCCAGTGGGGCGCAATCTCGGCGGCCTGGCGGGTGGGCGCGAGCTCGCCCGCCGCCAACCACCATCATCTCGCCACTGGGCCGCTGGCCACTGGGCCGCATGCAACGGGCGCCAAACTCTCGTTTGTCATTGGCCGGCCAGCAAAGCGAAACGCTGCTCCTTCCGCTACACTTGAGCCGCGGGCCCTGGGCTGCACGCTCTGCCGGCGTGTTGGGGGCGCCATCAGCGTTGTTTTATTTCATTCATCTTGTCACCCAGGCCGCTCGCTTACTGGTTCGAAGAGATGACGACGACCGCTGGCCAGCCGCCCCCGACCTAAGGTGTGGGCCACTAGCGAGGTTCTGCGCGCCCGAGAGGCAAAGCAAACGCCCGATTGTTTCCACAGGGCCGACTCCTCGCTGACTAACGCCCCCACCTTGGCCGGCCGCAGTCTCGCCTCTTCCGCGGCGGCTCCCTCACGAGCCTTCCGGTGCGCCTTGCGGACTGTGAGCCGCAAGGATGGACGACGCAAGACTGGCCGAGCCGAGGGGAACAATCTCGCTCTCTATCAGGCTGTTTCAATCTCAAGGGCCGCCCCACTGATTCGTGAAGCATAGGCGGCCGCCAACTTATGTGAGCCGGATGAGTCATTCGGGGCCAGTCGAATTAGAATTTGGCCCACCCTCTTCTGTGGGCTTGTGTGTTGGCCAAACTGGCGGCCGATTGTCTCCCCTTGGCCGGCGCCACTTGGGGCGCCAACTCAAACTGCAGTCCAAACTCTGGCTCCTGGTCGGCGGCTCCTCAGAGGCGCCTGGTACTGTTATTGGAATTGCCTCTCTTTAGCGCACTCTTGCCGACGCTCTGCACTACAGTCTGCAGTCTAGAGTCTGCAGTGTGCAGTGTGCAGTGTGCGGGCGACGCGAACCGCCCGCGAGTCAACAATGCGTCACACTGCAAGCCTGGCCGCGCGCCTAATGTGCGGCCCAAAGTGCGGCCGCCGCAATAAGGGATCCAATGGGGCCCAAGGAAAAAGCGGGATGACGACACACACCATTGGCTTTTGCTCGGTGTTCGCTGGGCCCCAAATTGCAAGAGGAGCCAACTTCTCTGGCCAAGTCTTTAGAAGGGCGCAAAGTCTTTAGGGGCGAAACAAGCGGGCGGCCACCAACACGTTGGTGCCAATGGCACAGTGGCAATAATAATGACGCCGCACTGCTCCCCCAAATAGCCTCCTCCTCTTCTGGGCCCAGTCTCGGCCCTCCAATACAACCTAGGGCCACCCAAAGGGCACCCAAACGTGCGGATGACGATCCCCCGTTATCTGTGGCTCCTAATCGTAGGTGCAGGAGAGCCGGCTGGCCTGCCAGCGAGCAAGTGGGCGGCCCGAGAAAAGCTGCCGCCACCGGTGCCTAAAGCAGAGACTGTCCCACTGGTGCGCCTACCAGTTTGGCCGCCACACACCAGCGGTCTGAGTCATCGCTCGACGGGCCCTAATGCTTGGGGCCCAAATGGATTGTAAAGCCCCCACGGCCCCGAGACCAATTCAATTCAATTGGCACCATCTCCATCACTTAAATACGCTCGTGTCCGGCCGCTCGCCAGAGTGTACAGTGTTCAGTGTGCAGTGTTCAGGCAGCACAGTGAAAGGAACAGTCGGATTGATAATTCAATTGCTTGGCGCTGGAGAATACTCGTGAAATATAAGCTAAATGTTGAATGTTCGGACAACAGTCTGGCCCTGCTCATTGTCAGAAGGCTTCCAGAGACTGTGTCTCGGGCCGCCTGGATGGCGCAACATTGACGCAACATTGGGCGGCTGGCAGACGAGAGGAAACATTCCAAAAGTTGCCTGGCCCAACGACGAATTCGCCCAATCGATGTCCCAAGTGTATTCTCGACACCAGTTTGCCACTAGTTCCACTAGTTTCCAGTTTCCCATTGGGCCAGGCCTGAAGAGTGCAGTCAGAGAACAGCTGACAAGCAAATGGGCGCCCATCCATTGTACTCTCGTCCGAATGCCACACGTTGGCCCCAGGTCACTCTCCAGAGCAACACACTGGCGCACCACAAAATTCAATCACATGGCCCCTGTCTGCTGGGCGACATTGGGAAATTTATTTATTCCAACTCATTAATGGTGGTCAACTACACGGAAATGGACCCAAACGAGAGGCCACACTGTCACAGACTCGGCCGGCCTTGGTTGCCACTCTCACTGGTCCTTCTGGTGTTGGCCGCCCCAGTTCATTTGTCGGTTCCAATGAACTCCATTCAGCTTGGAACTCTATCCAACCCAAATGAGGGGGCGTGCAAATTTGTGGCCGAATTAGAAATATATTTGATGGACGTTGATTGATCCTCCCACGAGCAGACTCAGTGATGTCCCGTCTCCCAGTTGACAGTTCTCACACCAAAGGGCATTGAGCTCGGATCTGGAGCTCAGCAATTGAGCTCAATCTCAATTGCTGAACTAAGATTTCGTTTTCATTGGTTTCAGTCTCCATTTTCGGCCCAATCAAAAGTGGCATGAAAAGAACTGGCATTTCGGATTTTGAGCAGCTTTGAGCAGCCTACAGAGCGGAAAATTGGACCGGGAAGCTCATCAGTGTCTGAGACTATTTTGCTAAATGGACTCACATGCATGATGGAGACATGCAAAATGTCTCCATCAAAATTGACGCTTCATACTCAGTGTTCCGGACTCCGCAGCTAGGGGCAACTAGCCTTTCTCTTCTGATAAGCTAAAACAAATTCGCGAGCGGATTCTCTGCTGGCTCTGACACTTGACCGCTGGTCGATAGAGTTCGCGAGACAGTTTATGTGGTGATAGGGGAAGAGATGCTGCTAGTGTCATGTTATCATAGGACTGGAGCCAATATCATTACAATATTGTTTACGATAGCGATTCGCATGAAACTAGCGTGTGCTCTGATTAGCCATTGTTATTAGCCTCTGATTTGGGCATGATGATGCAAAGTTTCCATTGTGTGGCCCGAGGGCGACATTATGGGATGGCGTTGAGACCATTATTACTAGGAGAAAAATTATTGTTTTTGACCTTGTCTGGCAACCGTCGGCGGACTATTTGGCACGCAATGGCGCTGGACACAAGTGCGCACCGTTTGGACGCTTAGGGCGACCGCTCGTGATGGACTTGGTGAACTTTCGGTTCGACGAAAGGCGTGCTTTTGTGCCTTTCGTGGTAAAATGGGCCAGCGAGAGGCCAAAACCAGGGGGCTCCCCCTGAAGCGGTGGGCCGTTGGTGGCTGGGGTTCTAATTTGTGTGCATCCTGCGCACCATGATCTCTGTGGAGCGGCCGACGCAGAGAAACTCTCACAAAGGTACAAAAGCACGTATTGTCCACAAAACACGCTGGCACCACAACAGTGTGTGCTTTTGTACTCGGCCTAGCAAACTTTTGCGCCGCCCGCTGGCACATCAAACTCGCAGGCCTTGTTGGCTGGCCTTAGGCCGAGGTTCTGTGGCTGGCTCGCTAGCTGGCACACAAGCACACCGCCATGGCCCTGCCAGCTCCACTTTAATGCGTCGCCGTCCTCGTCTCGCAGGGCCACACAAAAGCCCAGACACACACACTCGGGCTCGCTCTGCCAGTCCCTGAGAGAGAAAGAGAAAATTTCTGCTCTCTGTGTGAGCGCAGCCTTGCTGCTGCTGCTTACCAAAGCTGAACTCGTAGGGAAAAAAATTCTCCCTTACACACAGTGATGCACAGAAACCCAGGCAGAAAATCACTCGCTTTCTACCAATTCAACGTTTGCGCTACACAGCTTGTGATCCCTTTATCATAGCAGTTGTTTACAACACATATTGCGCTTCCCAATAGCAAAAAAATATATAGATATGCTTTCCTAACGGATCCGCAGTAGCAAGCGACTTTCACAATCGAATAATATGCATCTATATACAATCAATTCTACACTCTAGCCAATCACATCTAGGACCATACATGAGCAAACACCAATTTCTTTTGATAAGCAGCTCGATTTACACAGGTCCAATAAATTATTCGACAGATACCATGATTCAATCCTATGAGACGACCAACAAACAGGTGCTCTAGTTGCTAACATAACTTGAACAACCAATTCAGACAGCATTTTCGAACCAAATCCCTTTTGACCAACACTACTCAGAGGTCTTCACTTGCAAAACAACAATCTGACTCATATCTTCATCAAGGGAATAACCCACCTCAAGTTCAAAACTGGCGCCACTTACTATGACGGCTTCGCCAACGGCTATTCCACCCTCTCCGCCGAAAACAGCGGATGGTGGTAATACCCTGGCAGCCTTATTCGCTGCAGCTGCAGCCAATTCAATGCATTGTGGATTAGCCTCCACATCTACAAAGTTATCACCATCGGTGACCAAAGCAAGCTTCATTAATGATCGGGACGATAGTAAAAGTAGTGCAGAGCTGGCGGCTTGGCTATCCTCTATCACCTCAACTCCATCACCAACGACGTCGTTGCGGAAGCAAAAGGTTATAGAGAACCATAGCGATTGCGGGAAAACTGCTACTCAGTTGATTGTTAGTCTATTGAAAAACTCCGCAAAGAAGCAAGAGCACTCGACCCCTATTCGAGAGAGACGAGTCGATGCCACAAAGCAGGCTGAGACTTCGAATCAAGGCCAACAAAGTTTGATCAGACCACAGCCTACCCAAAGAGCCGCCAAGCCGATTACGGCCTCTCTGTCTCCAAAGTCGAATGACACTCTGAAAACAAAGTTAGCCGCCGAACAAGTTTCCACACTCACTCAAAGCCCTGCTTCTGGAAAGAATTGTCACGAAGAGGCGAACAATTCAGTTGAATTAAGGAACCTTGAGACTTGGCATGATGAGGACGAAGACAGATTAGATGAGAGCCATTACCAGGAGTTGGTCGATTTAGGGAACACCAATGGATGGAGTGCGGATGAAATGTTTGAGTATAATGAAAAGAGACACAAAGTAACTTCCAGTTATACCGAGAAAACTCTTGGTGATAAATACACCACACCATTACCGAAAATCAAATCAAAGACAACTGTTCGTATGGCCATAAAACTCGCAAAAGAGATTGAGGAAAAGTTACAAGCCGATGGTAGGGTCACACCGGAATCTAGTGATGATGACGAAATGTTTGAACTCGAAAGGACTCGAAGAAATCAACTGAAACAACAGAAACAGCTGGAGCAATTGAAGGTTCTCAAAGCCGTCAACAGTCTAAGTATCCATAGTCAGAACGGTCGAAATCCAGACGGCTGTAGTCCTCGTATTGATCTTAACAGAAGCAGTAACAGCAGTGAGGGTAGTAGCACCAGCACCGCTAACGGCCACAGAAACAAAATCAACAATCGCAAATCGGCTCCAATCAATAATCAAAGTAACGTGGGAAATATGAAAAGAGCTGGCAACAAGTCGTCATCTCAGCAATCCAACTCGAGCACAACACCGGTAACAGCTTCTCTGTCATCCAGCCCAACGTTAAATGATTCCATCAACCATCACCACCTTCATCATATAACGAAACCCGTGACGAGCAGCAGCAGAAACATTCTGAGAACATGCTTAACCTAACGTTAACAAGATTCAACATCTCCTTTATTGCTTGACTACCAAAGGGGTATGTCAATTGTGGCAAGGCTCATAAAGTCATTACTCTGGGATTTTCATCGCATCTTCCATCAGCGATTTGAACTCGTGTAAGTGAACGTGTTTGCTTCCTGTGGCAGGGGCCGCAGATATGTTCCTTCCGATAAAGCGGAGCTGTTTGTTAAGATTCAGGTGCTGTAGGACGCATTCGATCTGCGGCCAAATAAAAGACCAATAACCCTGGTTCTTATGCTCCTCTTGAACCCAGAAAAATTGCGCGTTTTCATACTTGTTGATCTCCTGTTTGATTAGATCTATAGGAAAGGGTGACAACTGCTCAACCCTGATCAAGGCGATTTGATCGTCCAAATCTCTATCTTTCCTTTCCTTGAGAAGATCATAGTAGACCTTGCCGGTGCAGAATATTACCTTCTTAACTCTTGGAGCAGTGGTCTCCGCTTTAGCATCAGGTATTAGGCGTCTAAATTCCGTTCCTGGTAGGAGCTCATCGAAGCTTGATTTCACGTCTGGGTGGCGAAGCAGCGACTTCGGGGTGAAGATAATCAATGGTTTCCTAAATGGGAGGGCTATCTGCCTCCTGAGAACGTGGAAGAAGTTAGCCGGCGTTGAACAGTTGCATATTAGCATGTTTGCATCATGCAACTGATTGAAAGAGAAGCTCTCATCGATCTCGGGCATTTCATCATAATGTGTGCTGGAGAGCTGCAAAAATCTTTCTGGACGCGCGCTTGAGTGCTCGGGGCCCATTCCCTCCATACCATGAGGCAAGAGCATGACCAATCCGCTCTGACGGACCCACTTCGCTTGGCCACTGCTGATGAACTGGTCGATGATACATTGAGCTACGTTCATGAAATCACCAAATTGCGCCTCCCAGATCACAACAGCGTTCGGGTTTGTCATTGAAAAACCTAATTCAAAACCTAGAACTCCATATTCAGACAGTGAACTGTTGCAAACAGTGTAAGGTGCTTGATTTTGTCCTAAATTACAAAGGGGCCTATAAGTAGTTTTGTCGATAGTTTGATGATGAAGAACGTGATGGCGATGACTAAAAGTTCCTCGCTCTACATCTTGACCGCTCAACCTGACATGTGTCCCTTCCAAGAGGAGAGAGCCAAAAGCCATTGCCTCCCCAAGGGCCCAATCAATGGTGCGCGAGTTGACTAGATCCATACGAGATTTCAGAATTCGCTTGAGACCTGGATGAATATGAAAATCTTTGGGTGGTTCACTAACTACTTTACCTACATGGAGTATTAAGTCCTCAGGGACACCAGTCGTCTTTTGCTTGGCGTCAGGGTTTTCAAAGAAGTCTTTCCATGGTGAGTCGAGCCAGTTCTTGTTAAAATAAGTAGTCTCCTGTTTCGCGTTCTTGTAAGCGTCTTGCAACACAGTCTCGTACTTGGTCTTGACATCGTCAATTTCAGCCTGATCGACAATGCCCTCATCGAGCAATTTCTTAGAATACTGATCCATTACAGGCACTTGCTTTCGTATCTTGGTATACATGATTGGTTGCGTGAACATAGGTTCATCACCTTCATTATGTCCATTGCGTCTATAACAAACCAAATCTATCACGCAATCCTTGCGAAACTTCGCGCGCCAATTCGAGGCAACTTGACAAACGTGAACTACTGCCTCGGGATCGTCCGCGTTGACGTGAAAGATTGGGGCGCCTACAACACGGGCCACATCAGTGCAGTAAGGCGAAGAACGGGCTACTCGAGGATCGGTTGTGAAGCCGACCTGGTTATTGACGACGATATGGATTGTGCCGCGAGTTGTGTAGTCGGGGAGATCGCTAAGGTGAAAAGTTTCATAGACAACACCTTGACCGGCACACGATGCGTCGCCGTGCAATAAAATACTCATGACTTGTTTGCCTTGGCTATCTCCACGATAAAACTGCTCTGCTCTTGTCTTGCCCTCAACAACCGGATTCACTGCCTCTAGATGCGATGGGTTGGCAACAACTGACAACTTGATCTTCTTATCTGTGATGCGATTTATCCTTTCTATGTAGACACCTAAATGATATTTGACATCACCAGATCCCTCATCAGCCGGTGCCAGAGCACTGAATTGACTAAAGATATCCTCCAAGGGTTTTCGACAAACGTTAGCGATGACATTTAGACGGCCACGATGGGGCATTCCAATGTTGAAGCTGTCGACTCCCAGCTCACTCGATTTATCAATTATTGTTTTCATTGCGGGGATAAGAACTTCGCATCCTTCGAGTCCAAAACGCTTGTCGCCTGGGAATTTCTTGGCCAAAAATTCCTCAAATTTATGAGAACGAACTAGACGAGCCAAGAGTAAACGCTTTTGATCTTTGGTTATTTCAGAGACTCCGGGGGTTTCAAATGACTCTTTGAGCCAAAATAGCTGCTCAGGGCTATTGATGAACATATACTCGACGCCGATGTGGTTGCAATAGACGTTCTCTAGGCGCTTCAATATTTCTTGAAGTGTCAGAACAGGTGAGTCGCCGCCAATATAGGTGCTCTCGGGCAATCGAAAATTCCTGAACATATCCTCGTCCTTCAACTTGTAGTGCCTCAGAACTATCTCAGGCTTGTCTGGTAAGCCCTTGGAGACTCCTGAGTGGATATTGGCATTACTCAAATTGAGGGGGTCTAATTGAGCGGCCAAGTGCCCACGCATTTGATAAGCTCGTATGATGTCTTGAACCGAGAGATGGTCGTCGATCTCACGCACGCCCATTTGTGATATCCCATTGAAATCATCAACCTCTTGGGCTCTGAAGTAGTGGTCCCATGACTCGTGAACAGACTTTGGATCTCTCAGCCAAGATTCATACATTTCCTCGATGTAAACTGGTGAAGCACTAGCCAAAGTTTGGGTGTACTCACCAGATCTCGTGCTCATGGCTCGCCGGAGGAAACCCCGGTTCGCCAAAGTAGCCGAGTTTACATATCCAACTAATAATCGATACATATTGGCCTAATAATCTCGAAGTAAAAGACGTAACAGTTGATATCTGACGACCTAGTGCATCAATATTTTTACACCGAATGTGCTCTACGCTACCTTTGGCAGAATATCTCCAAGCGGGATTCGTGACCCCTATCCCGCAAAACTCGGAGTGCGCGGTAAAGTCATCCCGCATGTTCTCTATATAAAGACACTACATGAAGTCCGCGTGCTTCGGCACGCCCACCTACTCTTTGCGAGAATTTGTTGACATAGATTTATTCATATGTTCGTCTAACTCCTTGAACACCTCAGCCCAACCAACGGTACCGCAGTGAGGCGAGCGCAGTCCCTATGGGTAGAGTCAGCGTGATGCGGCTCGCGCGGACGCATGGGTGGAAAACTTTTGTTTGAAACTTTGATTGTTAAATCCAGTCCATGATAATCGCTATTTTACAATGGCTGATATTGCAACCACAAGTTCCGACTCCATCGACCCTGTCGCTCAGGGGGTGATGAATGTCAGCCAAGAGGACCAGCAGAAAATCAATCTTTTTGCTCGCTTGAATGCCAGGTGGGAGGACGCAAGCGATGACATCACCAACAAAGTCAATGAATTGAAAAATTACGAGGATGCCTACAATGAGGCGGAACTCAAAGTACTTGAAGATTCGGGAGATAAACTCCACATACAGGTAGGAGACATAATGGTAAATATGAACTCTGATAAGGTACTTTCATGGCTCGAAGAAAAAAAGGAAGCCCTTCAGAAGGCTCTAAAAGAAGCAGAGATCAATAGAACAAAGATATTGGAGGAATTAGTTAAGCTAAAAGCTCACTTGTATGCCAGGTTTGGAAATAATATTCACTTGGAGAGTGGACCGTAGGCCAAACTGCCACCAGTTATCTTTAATAAACTTTTGAGTGGACCCATTTGCACTAATAACTGCGACCAAAAAGGCACCAAAACTTGGGCTTCTCGGAACAACTTGGGTATATGCATTTCGTTGATGAACCTAATTCTTCAGATGGTTGTGCTCTAGGTATACATAAAGATTTTGCTCCCATCAATGGTCCCACAATTCCATCAGTAGATTCACGAGCGCTGTCCTTCTTTATGTTATCCTCGCATGACGGGAGGCCACAAAATGGAGATATCAAAGTGCATTTTTCATTCAGCTTTGTAAGAAACTCCTCCCATTTGGTTGTTTTAACCTGGTGAGATAACATTTCAGCCTCTGCTTTTCTATACAAGTCCGCCTGGATCGCATCAAGCATTTTTGTTATGCTACCTGCGAAGTTTTCTAAAGGAAGATTGCATTTCTCGCCGGTATCACGACGACAAACCACCATCTGTGATTTTTCCAAATCTTTGGGGCCTAACTCAATCCTCAGACAGACACCTTTTTGCTCATAATAATTAAATTTCCAGCCTGGCGTCATATGTTGAGATCGGTCAAGCTTCGACCTAATGTTAGAGGAGTTTAACTCAGAGTGAATTTTTTCACACTTATCATATAGCGCTTCCGCTGTCTCCTTCGGAGCTTGTGAGGTTATTCCAACAGGTATTACAACTGCTTGTAGAGGACTGACACGAGGCGGTAACACTAAGCCCTTGTTATCACTGTGGGTCATTATCAAAACACCGATTGTGCGAGTTGACAGACCCCAAGAGTTCTGATAGGCGAACTCTCTCTTCGTTGGATCCTCGGGACTTTGAAAACTAATGTCGAACATCTTTGAAAAGTTCTGGCCTAGATGGTGAGATGTAGCACCCTGAATTCCACGTCCGTTAGCACCTATGTAACCTTCGACGGTGAGGGTGTAGTCAGCGCCTGGGAATTTCTCTTTTTCCGATTTACGACCCCGAACCACGGGAATAGCAAGGAGATCCTCATACACGGACGCGTAGAATTCACAGATCTGCTCTACCTCCTCTTTCGCCTCTTCGTATGTGGCGAAAGCCGAGTGACCCTCCTGCCAAAGAAACTCTCTTGTTCTGATGAATGGAGTAGGATCTTTGAACTCCCAACGGACGACATTGTTCCATTGATTCAGCTTGATAGGTAAGTCGCGATGCGATTGGACCCATTTGGCGACGGCTGGATACATGACAGTCTCAGAGGTAGGTCTTATTGCGATGGGTTCGGCAAGCTCCGACTGACCCGAGCGAGTGACCCAGGCCACTTCTGGAGCAAAGTCAGCTATGTGATTCTTTTCCCTCTCGAGGGCGTTCTGGGATACAAATATTGGGAAATAACAGTTCTGTACACCGATAGATTTGATTTTTGCATCGAAGAAGGCTTGTATGCTCTCCCAGATGGCGTACGACCAAGGCCTGAATATGTAACAGCCGCTAACATCATAATATTCCACCATCTCTCCTTTTGTAATTACCTCAGTATACCACTGGGAGAAGTCTTCTTCCTTTTTGGCACCGACAGAGAGCTTGGTCTGCTTTCCAGAGGTAGTTTTCTGCGGCTGAGGCTTATCGCCTCCCTTCTTTTGATCTGATGACTTCGGCTCTGACTTCTTAGATTTATCAGCTTTTTGTGATTGTTTAGCAGCGCCTGAGTTTTTTGGGTTAACATTCGACTGCTGCTGCTTAGATTCTTTCGGCGGCTTATCTGAGCTTTGCTTCGGTTTCTTCCCGGAGGATGCGATGATTGTTGAATATGGATTCTTCGAAGTTCCATCCGGTATGTAAATCATGACTAAGGCTCCAGATTCCAATGGCTGGTCGCATATGAAGTTACCTTTGCGTTGGAATTGCACAATCTTTCTGCCCTTGAATTCCTTAGCATCGGGTTCAATATATGCTGGAATCTCAGTTTTACTAGCCCTATTGATAAAGCTTTTGAATTCTTCATCTTTCCCGAGGACGGATTTAGTGATCAGGTGATCATAGTATACCAGCTTAGCTTCAATCAATGAGTCGCTGTTCAACCATGTCACTTTGAGGGTTTTCTTAAAATCCTTGTTATCTAGATCCATTGAGGCGTGTATGACCTGAACTACGCCGTTCTCATTCTTCGTTATTTTATTGATCCTGACATTTCCAAGACTCAAGAAAGTTGCTGTATCGTTCTCTTTCATCTGGACGGCATCGACTTGTTCAATAAATAGTTCTTTTGACACCCTCATCTTTCTTGATCCCATAGATTCATCTTTCGGATGCATTCGCACTTCTATATCCAGATTCCCGTCATAATCAGAGAAGACAACTTTGGCAACATCATTCTTTTCAATAGCAGTGAAACGTGGGACAATTGGATCCAGATACTTCTTATTGAAAGCCCATATCTTATCCCATTCCATGAACACGATATGCTTGGAAGAACCTTGAGCTATGATAAACTGTTTCAGCCCTTCGACTGTGAGGCCGCGCCTGAGTATGCCTTGGACGGTGGGCATTCTCGGGTCATCCCAGCCATCTACAATCTTCTCATCCACGATCCAGGTAAGTTTTCGTTTGGATAAGACAGTGTTCATCATGTTCAACCTTGAGTACGCCGCTATCATTGGTTTTCTCAGTGAAAGAGCCTCACAGAACCAATAGTACTGTGGATCCCGGTCAACATATTCACTTGTCCTGAGTGCATGCGTGACTCCCTCGACACTATCGACAAGGGGACAGGCGAAATCGTAGGTCGGGTAAACATTGTACTTATTACCATGTCTCGGATGGGGTTGAGTCTTACATCTATAGATAACTGGGTCACGCAAGCATCCATTCTTTGATTCAAAATCGATTTTAGCCCGAACACAGCATAGTTGTCCCTGTTCAGTTCCCTTGAGCATTTCGTTCCACTTTTGCAAGTTCAACTCGAGAGATTGTTCCCTGCAGTTAGACATCTGCCTCTTTTCCCTCTGTTGTTTCATTTCTTCAGCTGGGGTGTCGTCGACATATGCCTTACCGAGTTTGATTAATTTGTTGCACTCTTCGAGAAGAAAATCAAAATGGTCGGATGTATACGTGAGACGATCCCATTTGATTCCGAGAGACTCGACATCTTTGATTATAGCCTCTTCGAAGTCCTCTTTTTCCTTTTCTGGATTGGTATCATCAAATCTCATTATGAACTGCCCATCATAGATGGTTTTGTAATGGTAGTTTAATAATGCTGCCTTAGCGTGACCAATATGAAGGAATCCGCTAGCTTCAGGAGGGAATCTGACGACAACCTGCCCCTTGACAGCACCTTCAAGTTCGGTGAAAAGCCCAGAATCCATGGTTAAAACTAATATTTCAGTATCTAGTAGCCGATAGTAAGATTTGGCAATATTATAATTCGACTGAGAGGAGTTGACTTAGTGGATACTTTCAGAGGGAAATATGTCAGTACCGCTTTTGCAAAGTGCAGAAATGCATGCATGATAGTGACGCGCATGGGCGCACAATTCAAATGCCCCAGTTGCTGAAGCCACATTCGAGACCTTTGGAAAGTCAACAGACCGAAGTGTTAGAGACTCTTATTGTTTCATTTCGGTGAGAATATCACCCAAAGAG
>Ga0058701_10000535_pt1 | contig 25820 bp, 16 predicted proteins | sample AgamicOrMae_FD_97039 | JGI IMG/M metagenome (GOLD analysis project Ga0058701, IMG submission 97039) | Agave microbial communities from Guanajuato, Mexico - Or.Ma.e | ecosystem: Host-associated > Plants > Phyllosphere > Phylloplane/Leaf | place: Guanajuato, Mexico | collected 2012-06-04 | reverse complement strand
TCCGAGAAAATCGGAGGCGGCAAGATAAGGTACTCCCCTAGTTAGTTTAGGTTATTTAACTTAGGTTAGGTTTAACTTATTCAAGTAAGCGGGAACTTCCGAAATTCACCAAATATCTTTGCAACCTTAAATCCATAACGCAACACCCTAGCTCCAAGAAAGTTAAACAATCAAACATTTTCAGGCGAGTCGGTAATCCCTGAATGAACCTAAACGACACTCTTAGATGCAACGTGTTAATTAAGACGTAAAATTGGTCGTCGCCCGAGAAGCTGAGATGCGCGCAGCGTGTTGACAAATCTTCACGTGACAAAACTATCGGCTGCTTTCTTCGGGTCCCACCTGGCTTTCACGCGTTTCTGGGTTTCAATCACGTCGCGTAAGCCAGTTCAAGCGGCTCTCTGATGGTGACAGCGCCTTGGGGCATCGCCTTAAGGCGAGTCGCGCCTGATTAAGTCGAGCCTCAGGTCCACGCCTACTAATCACCATTACAACGTTAAGAACATCTCACGGGTCACGCGGCTCAAATGCATAACGTCCCTTCTACGGGACGTGATGCGAGCCAACCATGCAAGTAATACCATTTTACGTGTGCCGGTTATTTTTAAGGGTATTGAAGGCGTTTGACCACCGGTGAGAAGGACATCAGGACTTCCGGGAACGCAGACCTCTGAAAGGAATTCATCCATGAATAAAATGATCCATGAAGATATATACTGTGCATTTCAAAGTCTATTTTGCTATCTCTCATGCTCCATGTACCTCTCAAATTTACAGAATGGTTAAGAAAGTCGAGAAGGTAGGATCCTTTGATTTATTAATCGTAAAAGGACTCCGGTGCAAATTGAGATTGAGTAAAAATCTAAAAGCATCTCGAAATTGCCGCCAAGAAACCGTCCCTGCAATCAAGGGAAAAACATCCTTCTTTTCCGGGTCAAGGTCTTTTATTATCTCGATACGGCTGCCTGAAAGGTCTCCTGTCATTTCCGGGTTCTTCTCCAGAATTGACCACTTGAGCTGACATAGACTGGCTACTTACGGTTTTAGCGCGTCATGATTAAGCGGCGGGTGAGTAAGATTGTTTTTTGTTTCGGCAGGCTGTGAATTTTTCGGGACGAGTTAATTACTTTCAGACATAGATTACGATAAGAGATTCGTGAGTTGAAAGTTGTTGGGATCAAACAGTGGCGGCGTGCGCTCAACACATTATCAACTGCATCGCATTTTTGAATCACAGCTATGCCGGCTGGATCCATTATAAAACCGGCTTCACAGCTGTATCGATTCTTAATCCAGCTTTAACTATCTGTTAAACTTAACATTTTAAGGCCTAGGCAGATAATACGGCTGAGCAGGGCAGATTAGAAAAGGTTTTTTGAGTAAAAGTTGGACTTGTTTACACAAGAGTAAGCTATATAATACTAGAAAAACTGCATGTTAAATTTTAAAATCTCAAAAAAAAAAATCATGCACACAGATATTTTTTAGTTTCCCTTTTCTCCTCTTAATGTGTAGAGTAGATTTTAAACAATCGTGCGGAGAGAAATACGCTTAAAAATGGCAAACACGCGTGTTTACAAGAGAGGATCTCTAGAGGAGGACGTGTTTGGAAGAGGGGATTCTTTTCATATTCACATTACCAATTGAATATTTCACTGCCATTTTACAACAGACATCTTATTTTAACATTATTTTAAAAATACGTCATTCAATTCCTCTATTTATTTAACAAGCATAGAATCCTCCATCGCAAGAAATTAGTAGTCCTCATTAAAGACTCACTTTACTCGGACAGTCTCTGACATTTCTCTTTGTAGATAGGCATCGAAAGCACATTTTGAAGAGTTCCCATCTTGCGGCACATATTTCACATTGCTTCTCCAGAGACCACCCTCCGACCCCAGCCCCTTCTCGTCAACCCACGCAACGACCCGTTCACTCGAAGTCGTCGCCGCCGAGGCTGTCGAAGACCTCGCCGAAGATGTCCCCACGTAGGCTGTCGCTATTGCAGTCGCACTAATTGGGGGGCGGCACTAAATGACGCGGAGGGCTCCGAACAAATCCGTGAAGCCGAAAGCAGCCCGGTTCCAGTCGCGCGGCGTTCGAGTCACACTCGTTCGAATTTCAGAGCATGTGCTCCAGCTCACGCCCACTCGGCCAATTAACATGTCAGCCTCACAGGAGCTGCGGCCCTCTTAACGGTGCGCGCCAATTGATCCAGTTTTTATGGTGCCTGTATTAATGGAAAAGAAATCTGTGTAGGCCTCCAGCCGAGTGTAAATACTGTTTGATTCGAGTATGGAAATATGGTCGCGTTAATCTATTGAAGGTGATGTTATTTATGAAAATGCTTCTGTTTGTTAGATTGAAGTGTTTGCCTCCGTATTCCGCGTCTTTGGATATAATTTTAGCCTCGATTGTTAATTGCTTTTAGTGCCGTGTCCAGTTTCATGTACTATGCGCATTATGCGTCCAATTCAGGTTTATAAACCAAGGACCTGAAGAGCAAAACTTCTCAAAAATATATTACATCTAATAATTACTTCGTATATTTGTTATTATCGTTTATATGATGAAAATTTTGCATTTCAGTATGTTTCTTTCATGGTTGAAGTGTCCTGGAATTGTCCACTTATTAATCTCAGAACACCGAAAAGGTCCACTGAGACCAGCGCTTACTCGTTATTTTAGTGATTTCATGGTGGAGAACTAATCTTGACGCGGAGTCAAAAACCACGCCAGCCAAAGAAATGCCGCGCGAAACATCTCTTCTCCGACACGAAAGCTCCGATTGTGCCGGGTTCTTCTGTAAGATCAGTCCAACAAGTGTCGGTAGACCGTCAAACACACTCGCGTGTTCTTCGCAGCTTCACGCACGCGGTCTTCCACATTCGTTTCATTCCCGGATTCCTCTGTTTCCGCCCAGTTAGTCCGTTGCTGAGGTAGATCGATTGGATTGGCGATGGAGGACTGGACGCGTTTTGCACTTAACAGTGTTTTTTTCAAGTTGTTCGATGGGAGTGCTGGAGTGTGGAATCGGTTGATAAGATCGGCGAAAAGACACAACAACTGTTGGGTTTCGCCGAATGGATTTTTTTTATTCTTTTTCTTGTGAAAAGAGGAGTTCATTTCAAACGCATTGGGCCGTAGTTTTGATAGATTCATTCGATTTGGCCAACGAACTAAACGACGCGACTGATTATAATAGGACTCAGGTAATCTGAAATAGAAGGTTGGTTTCCTATTTTGTTTTCCAAAATCTGAGGTACCGGTTGAATAAGGTGAGGTAGGTATAGGTTCTGTGTTAGGTTATATCAGGTTTGTGAGCGTTAGATTCCATTAAAAAAAGTAGGTTTGGTTGGATTAGGTTAGGGTAGGTTACCACGGACGGCTATTATTGGTTAAATTAGGTCACGTTCAGTACGGTTAGGCAGAAGTGGGTTTATTAGGATCCGTAAGGCGATGTTAGGTTACATAAGGATATGTTGGGCTAAAAAGTCATATGGATTAGCATAGCGTTGAATTTTAATCCTCCCATTGATCATGAATTTGAAATGGTCTACACAAACTCCACTATCCACCCGACAATCAACGGCTCCGTAGGTCAGAGTATCCTCCAGCAAACGAGCCCACGTAATCAAGGAGAGTCTCAGGAAAAAGCTTGCAGCTTCATTAAGAGCTACACCTCATTGGTGAAAAGGGTGTCGAAGTATTTCCTGTCGGGCTTTCAAACAGACCAAGATGGCGACCCTAAGTGTTATCTTCCTATCATTTAGCACGAATGTGACTTTAACAGCGCCTGTCAACTTCGGCGTCCTCCCTTTTACCTCCGCGAGCCCCGTCGGCAAATGTTTGTTCGTCGACTATTAGGGCAAGACACACGACTTCCCTCAGTCCCACCCAGCAACTTCGTTGTCATCATTATTTCGACGCTTTTATTACTAGCGTCATTAAGTGTTTACAAACAAAGCTCCGGAGAGTATACTTTCAAGCTTCCGCACATGATGCCCCCAGAAATGTAAAGAGGTCAACTCAGATAATCATGCTACTAATAAAGACATACATCCGTCACGGGTAATTCCAACCACTGAACCTTTTTCAAGGTTATGTTCATTTTCCACCTTTTGTGTATTCGACATATTTAATTATGGGGATTAACCATTGATTCTTTGTAAGCTAGGTTGGGTTAACCGTTGTTATGTTACTCTCCTTGTTGGCCACTTACTCCTAGAGGTCTGGATATACTAGAGAGGAGGCATTGAGGGTGCAAAACTATGGGCGCCGCCATCTTGTTTCCGAAGTTTCTCCGTAAGCTAAATGCATTTCACGGTCCCGTTAGAAACAAAATGGCTGCCCAATGCCTCCTCTCTAGTATATCCAGGCCTGTACTTACTCCTTGGTGACGAGTTTCTTCGAGAAGTGGACGCGGCTCCACAGCATCTCCGCGAGTGTTTCAAGTTTATAAAAGCAGTGCCGACTCCATCGCATTTGCATTGGTGGGTCGAAGCTCCGTTTACCAAACAAGTGATCTATATCCGTTAAGCCAGCCGGATTAAGATTTCGGAAAGATATATTCGCTTCGATTTGAATGACGCGCGCCGAGTTCGAACACGCGCTCATCTCAACAAAAGAAGGTTCCTCCGCGTGGAACACCGTCGACGGCGCGGCGGCCGACGCGCTTTCAAAGGCAACAATGCTCACCGCGTTTTCCAACAATAATTATGGAAGGATCGGTCTTCTGCTAATCCCGAGACGCGGCGAGCAGTACAAAGTATTGAGAAATGTGTTCCTTGTGTTCGAAGAGAAATCTTGGAGGCTTTCTGCAGGCAGCAACAATGCTCGACAACAGCAGTTCACAAGAAGAAGTGAGATGCAGGGTGGGCCTATCTTGTCACTGATTCTGGAAATCTTGTTGATTTGTTTCCAGGTGTTACTCGTACTTCTCGGGTAGCTGTCTAAAGCGCCAAAAACCACAAGCGCCAATCCGTAACCACCAAACGAGAAAAGTCGCAAACGCCAAAGGTCTTAACCGCAATACCTAACCTAACTTAACCTTACCTCCCAACCTAACTTAGCCTAACTTGACCTAACCTAACCTACACGAACTTTGGCGTTTGCGACTTTTCTCGTTTGGCGGTTACGGACTGGCCCTTGCGGCGTTGGCGCTTATGGTTTTTGGCGCCATTGAATGCCTCCCGTACTTCTCCAACAGCTTCGCTGAGTTCCATATCCATATTCCCGTGCTATTTTTTGTTTATCACGAGATGATTCGGAAGATTTCACTTGTTGAATTCACAGCGTAATAAGCGAACGAATTACCTCGGCCAGCGCCTCATACACGAAACTTACCTTCACAGTTCGCATCCTGTGACCTAAGAATAACACAACCATTCATGAAATCCTCAACCTTAATGCCAAACGCAAACCATATGCATTAGCGTCTATCAGCTTTATTGACTCCTCGAAATCCAAGTTAGTCCATCTTTAGCTACCACATGTGATATTACTGACTACCGTGGTAACTGTTCAAATAACGCTGGACGTAAACTACAATGGAGATGTCGCCACGTTTAGCCTTTTACAGACTCCTCGAAATCTATGTTACGCCACCTCCAGCTACTGCGCTGACTACCGTTCAATAAACACTTCGATCGTGGCGTACGTCAGGAAAAGTTTGCGTCCCTGAAGCAACTACTTCTGAAAATTTGCACAAGCACGTGAGTAATTTCTGAGCAAACGCGCGGCAGAGATCAAAGCGTACTTGTTCATTAGCACGGTGACGCTGGGTCGACGACAACACTCAGATCTCTGGCCGATACTGTTCGAGTATTTTCGGAGGCTACAGGGCTAATAACAGCGGGTACCCGTAAGCCGGTTCTGACACGATTTGTGACCAATTAATTGAAAGCTGGTTTCCTCGGAGCTTTAAGCGAGAGGAATATTTGGATTGTAAAGGTGCCGATAAACTTAGCTTATCGCCGAGACGCTCGTGTGAACAGTGTGAAATATCCGGTTTGGTACAAAAGTTTTGAGATGAACAACAACGTGATAAAAGGGCGCCATACTTAAGAGATCCGACAGTCACGACGAATAATTAAAACCCAGCAAAAAGTTAAAAAAAAACGCTTTAGACCTCAAATATTGCCAACCTACAACTCAGGAAGTAAATCGAAACCCGAGACTTCTAAAAGGAAAGCCATGACTTTTGCAATGCAGCACGGACGGTGAGACCTCTCCTTTCAGATCACTTCGAGGATGGCTCCAATTAATCACTCACCCCTTTCGTACCTGCTTCCCAAATAAAGACGACTTCAAAAGGACCGGTTCCGTATAAATTGGAACTGCAACCGGAAACATTTCAACTTTTTCATTCTGACTTTGAGCTCCAGATTTTCTATAGACGGAAATAGATAGTTTTATCGGGAATACCGAAGATGACCGGACATGTCACTTCCACCTGCAACAAACAGCACAGGTGTGTGAAGGTCGGTAGTAGGCGGGCCGGGGATCTGTGATGAAGGGGTAGTTTTATGGGGGGAGGGTTAGGGGATTTTCTGCTTTTGATGGAGGAAATGTCAGTGATTTTTTATTAGTCTTTCCGGCTGAAAAGGTCGGTAGCGTTGATATGAATCTCGTAAATTAAAAACAGGAGATCAGTAATGCTCGACGTTTCATTAATTTTGACGGATCAAGGAATACTTTGAGGTAGCTTGGAATCCACAGTAGTACCATATGGAAAAGTTCAAGAAAGATTGTTTGCAGCTTTTGATGACGTGTTTGATACAAACTTATATGACTGATATAACAAAACGTAACCTAAAATATCATTGACAAACTCATCTAACATAACACCTTGTTTATCTGAGTAACTGCATACAATGATCAGTCGAACTCGGACATACAGATTTTAAAATCTGTGTTCTCAACCTTTGGGCCTTCACACATTTGAAAGCGCTTATTGTTTTCGCAAAATTAATTTTCCAAACAGGACAAAAAATATCTGTAATTCGTGACTTTAATATATTTAGTTTCCAGTTCAAAAGACCTAATGATGCTATTCTCCTGTATTAACAAGCGGCATTCCACAAAAGTATTCAATATTTTTCCATCCTGAGCCGCAGACTCACATATCATCACAAAAAAGAAATCTCCTGTCCGGCTCGTGCGTCCAGAAAAAAAGGCCTTCCCATCCAAAATACTCAATCACTTAAAGTCCAGTCGAGTGTATTGGACCCACACACGTGCCTGGATTGAAACGGACACAAGCAATTTTTTCCATCCCTCAAAGAAACTGACCGCTGGTCTCCATTGAATTCTGCAGCTTTTTTTTTAAAAAAAAGATGCCGTCTTTGGAGATTATTGGACTAATGGTCCTTTTCACGAGGTGTTTGTGTTCAATCTTAACGTTCCAGTAAATATTTACAAGTGCCTTACACTGCCTCAGTGGGTCGGATCAATAAGGCAAGTTGACAACCAATGAAGTGCGTAATGCATTTGGAGTGAAATTCAACAAGAGGAAGTCTTGGAGGAAGTGGACAACGGAAGAAACCCACATCAGGTATAGAATGCGTGCCCCTTGTTCTCTATCCCCTGCCTTGTTTACGTAAGTGCAGGACGCAAGATGACTGCTTAATCTTTTATGCAGTTCAGCAAACAAAGTGGACCAGTCGATCGTGGATTACTCTGCAAAATTATTCAAAGCCAATTCAAGGAGGACTCCAAAAATGCCTGAAAGGAATTGCTCTTAGGATTTAAAATATTTTTAGCTCATGTTTTCTGCCCTTGATCGTCAAAATAAAGGCAATGATCATCTAAATCAACTTAACCTATCGTTTTCAAGACTCACAGTCAGGGGTTAGGTTACCTAGTTCATCTCTGATTCCCGATTGATGTAAAATCTTTACAAAGTATTTCTTAATGCGTCCGGCACCTTCATGCGAGACTCGACCAGTTCTCAAACCTCAGTTTTTAACTATACTAATTCGACGAGCGTTATAAACAATGTTTTCGTTGCAAGTTCTTCTTTTATTTTTCGTCTGAAATGAATTACAACAACGGAACATTTTCCCTGGCCCTAGGAATATGATTTCCATGATTTCTTATCTAAATCAAACGAACAAAAAAATCAAATCGTAAGACCTGAAAAATGGGATTTTGCGCGCTCTCGAAAATGGTCTACTATAAAACTCGGCTTTCAGACCTGACCGAGTTTTCCATGGAGGTGCCGAATGTAATTATCACAATGTATACATGATCTAATTCACCCTCAAATCCTCCTTTTAGGTGATCTTACGACCGAATTGCGTCGCTCAGTTTCTTGGTGAATGTCTCGAAGCACTCAGCGAGACGTGTGAATGCGCTAGTGAGCCCCGGGTGTTTGTTGGATCCGTAAGCTTATTGTGCCAACATTTTACCTATTGGTCATCTAAAGTTCTTCGCTACCAGATCCACTATTGTTGCGTCTTCAGCCAATCGCGTGAGTCCGTCAACAATAGAATCGCGTGAAAAGTTCCAGTTCCCATTGACTGCCTACCGTCGTCTATTCAAAACGCAATATGCTGATAGGTTTTCAACTGTTGCCTCTTTTGGAAACCTGGATCCATCACAAAGGGCATGCGTGTTTTGTATGGAGCTACTAAGTAGAAGTTGTTGAATTTTACGGCTGGTATTTGAACTACCTTCGGGAATACACCCACTCTTATTATTCGCCGTAAAAAGAACGGTGGCGGGAATAGGAGGTCGTTTGATGGAACTGGAACATTTGCATGCCCTGCTACCTTGAGGTGCTACTCTTCGCCCGACGAATTTATGTCCGATTAACGCTTCGAAATGTATTTGAAAAGAATTGCCTAGAAATCATATGTATTGAAAAAGATACAGCTCTCTGCGTGGGGTGAGGTGCAGGCAGGGAGATGAGTGGGAGAGCTAACAGTGCCTATATACCTAAGGTTAAGCGGGGGGTAGGGTATTTTAAAAATGTCCAGCCGGAATTGGTTGCGAAACTCAAAATGCAGCGAGTGATCGATCATCCTGGAGTGAAGCTATCAACCAAAATCCTCATCCAATCAGCAAATGTTTACCGGAATCCTGTAAAGCAAATACATCCTCATAGAGGGAAGTTGACTTCCTAAAACCGAAACTCTGACCTCCGGTTCCTGTTGAATTGTGAGGATCTCAAAGGCAACGGTGGCAGTGCCAATGTCACCTCTTATTGACCATTGGGAAACGGGACCTACGCTTCGAGGAAACGCACCCCACGTGTCCGATCGACATTCTCATGGCAAGCCAAGGGGCAGGGTAGTTCCCAACAGATTGTCCATTTCCAAAAAGTGGTTTAGCTCCAATAAAAGCCTTGTGTTGGACACGCGCTACCAGGTGTAGTGTCATCGTATCCAGGAAACGCTGACACAGCGGTTCTTGCCACTAGGCCTAATTCCCACACCCACAACTGCTGAATGTCGAGTTTACAAGATCCGCAGGTCAACAGTCTTTGTCTACGATATGACTTCCATGATCTACATCATTGCTGACGCAAATAAATAACCAAGTTTTGGCAAAAATATGGCTTCAGCTAAGATTGCTTCATAACAACCTTATGCACCGATGCTTCATAACAACCTTATATCTGACGCGGTAGGGATAGTTCGGTGATCATCGTGAGCGTGGAACTGTAGTCATTCAGGTACATGAAATTGAAACCCAAAAAATTGAGGTTATCTCACAATCAGAGACATCTTGGCGACAGAGTCGCATAATCTCAGTGATCATTTTCCACATTTTTCATCTTCGAAACCCTCGAATGCAGCCTTTATTGCTGCGTTGAAATCTCCACACACTTGGAGAAATTTCCTTCAGGGCTTTATGTTCAAATACTGCAGAAAGGACGTGAATCTTTGGAACTTTTATAGCATCTCGCAATCACAGACATTGTAGTTACAAAATTTCGGGTGAAAATCACACCTTGAAGGAATTATCTTTTCGGTAGCGAACTCGCAATCATATCTGCTTCTTGGAAGTATCTGAAACGAGTTCCACTGTGCTTCTGAAATCTTTTGGATTCTGTTCGAAAACCCGTCGCCTAAACTATTATCACCATTGACAAAGAGCATTCGTACACACGTCGAAGTACCCACCCGTTGTTGACAAAGCAGCCACAACAATACTGTGGGCCCGCAAGGGGCTCGGTAAACCAGGGGGCGTACCTCGAGCTGCAGTGATACGGGCCCCACCGGCCCACCTTCTGCTCCGCCTCCACCCGCCCCTAACCGCCCTTGCCCGAAGGCGCGTTGCTACGCAACACACGACAAAGGATATCCACAAAGGATTTCCAAAAGGCAATCAGATGAAAAGCTCCCGAGGTCCTGTGATTGCGATTAATTCTTGAATGGCAACTTCACCCAAAGGACCGACGGTTACGCCTAACAAAGGCTTTCCGACACTTACATTTTTCATAATTCACTCAAATTCTATATCCATTAAGCTATTCCCAAATATAGTTTAATAGGATTTTCATTTTTCACACCAAAAATATTGAAGAAACTTTGAGCACCAATACGACACTTATAAGCAACCGCAGTGATGTGATACTGTTCGAAGTATTCCTTATCGGAGATCTTACGATTTATCAGGGTCCATCGATCTCATGAAACTCAACAACAGCGAAAGTGACAGAGAGTTCGGGAAAGAATTCGCTAAAAACTCGACATCCAAGAGTCGGTTTATGTAGCATCGGTGGTTCAGTGGTAGAATGCTCGCCTGCCACGCGGGCGGCCCGGGTTCGATTCCCGGCCGATGCATATGTTTTGGTCGTTGAGACATCATTTGAGGCTCACGTCTTACGTTTCACTTCACGTGATATTCACTTTTAACCGTAATGAAATCATTTTTCTAAAAAATTCCCGGATTACGGAAGAGATGACAAGGCTATATAACCACAACAAAAACTTTTCACCACGCCTTTCTTATGTGTGTTTTTTAGAAGAAATCTTAGCTGAAGCCATACAAGCATTTTGAAGGGTTTAGCAGGCAAAAAATTGGGATGAGTGGGAGGAGGCATATCGACGAGATTGTGTGGCAGATTTTACAAGACCCCTTTCAACATTTTGAGAAGGGTTATTCAATCCACGCCTGACTGATTACACGGAGAGTTCCATCCCTCTCAACACGGGCCCCTTAAAAAAAGGTATACAAAAGAATATAGAGATACGTCAGGTCATTCAGATCATATAACAAATAGCTAACAGTGAAAAAGGGTGGACTGCATTATATACCCTTGGATGCTAGAGTTATCACAGGCTGGTAAATATTTTTTTTCTTTCGCTTAGAGAGCTTTACTTCGGGGGAAAGGGTGGAATCGTTTAGCACTCACAAATGAGCATTAGATTCGCAGAAAAGGACAGCAAAAAAGAATTGCAGAAACCCTACAGAGTATTAACTGTCTGAATGTCAGTGTACATGCTTTCTTTGCATTTATAAGGAATAATTATCAAATAATAACTGCATATGATAACAGATATAAGCCGTTAACCCACAACCGCCTAGCGATGCCGTTCGTAAAGAGAAATACATATTTAAGAGGATCTTTCCAGTTCCTTATTGTCAAAATTCAAAAATTCCCTTCCGCCGGGAAACCTGAAATTTAATTATTTAGGCATTATCCAAAGCTTAAAATTTCGTATTTCAATGGAAAAATTCCTCTGAATTTCTCTGAAGCGAAATTTCAAACCAAATACTTTGGGCTGTTTAAAAATAAATATCATTTGTAAATATCCAGGTAGATCGAATTTTGGTGATATGATGTGAAAGCTGCTTTAATGGCCATTCTCTAAGTATTCAAAGAAACCCATGGCCAACATATTATTTCAAATCGGCATTCATTCCTTAAAAACGCATGTTCCGAGGAATCAATCGTCAAGCGATATTGTCGTAGGGGTCCCAATCGCTTAAGATGATAGCTTTACTACTTCTTTCCTCCGAATCCCGAAAATCGCACGCAATAGCCGCACGCACTCACGCGAAAGTGTTCCCCACAAAAGAAACCCAAGTCAAAAGATGCATATATAAAGCATCAGGCAGGGGTCATATGGTCGCGCAAGGGTCAATAGCTTATGGTCTTCCACAGAGCCCAGGGATCCGACCCCTAAGGGACAATAGTAGCCGGAGGTTTTTTTCTTCTTTTTCTGGTTTGACCGAATCATTTTTGTGGGCAAGGGACACGTGCAGAAGGAGGAGGCCTGCTTTACACTGCTACTGTATTCAGGATGGCAACGGTATGGCGGCTGTTTTGTTTGGGACGCAAAAAAATGGACTGCTTTTTTCACATTTTCTGAAAGATTTCTTTCTTAGTGAGTTGGAATTGAGGCAGTTTCAATCAACATCTCATTGTGGACAGAAAACGATTAATGAGTGGCCCCGGTAGGTTTAGCTCTGAGAGGCAATTTTTTTGGGGTCCTTCCAGATATTTTTTGCGCCCAGATTTCCCAGTATTACAAACTTAGCCAAGAATCACGTATTACACCTGGAACGCAGACATCTTCGAAATTTGAAACTCTTGAACAAACTCCTCATTCTTCTCAAATCACCGATTTATACACGATCAGTTCTTCTCGACACGATAGTTCAAACAGTTCAGCAGTAAAAACGGCCAAATGAAATCGGAGAAAAAAATAATTTAAAACAAAATGGGAACGTAAGATCGGAGTTTCAAACAAGGCAATCAATAGCGATAGTGTTTCCTCAGCCTAAGCGAAAGATGCAAAACAGAACTAGACATTGCATTAAAACATTTTTGGTTTATGTTTGTGGGTGTAAAGATATTTCGAAGAAATGAGGGTTCAAAACAGGCTTTCAGAAGGACCCGTTTTTGCGCACTGATATACATTGTAAAGCCGATAGCGTTTTTTTTTTTACTGATCCATGAAGGTTTTATTCAAACAGAGCAGACATCGAATTAGTTTGAAGAGCTGAATTAGTTCGTCAAATTGCTCACTTGCTGAGCTCCCAAAATCCCGCTTCGACAACATTCTCTCATTAAAACAGATCCTAGACAAAACTTCCCGCGGATTAACACATCATATTTTTTTTAATGTCCCTATCTCAGGAACAGATCACCATCACCAACTGCACAATACAAATTCATGGTCACACACCCCTCCTCCACAAAAACACCACGAAAAATAAATCTTTCTCAATCTTATTTGTTAACCACACCTACAAACAATCAACACCTTTCCCTCCGACACGCTCAAAATTACCGCCACACCAGTGCAGTATCCAATCCATTGATATCCATCGATAGCGCTTTTAATTGCTACCCAAAAAAGACTTCACACATTAAATATTTACACCTCCGCGCGATATCGGCTTTTTAAGCGTCCGCCGATTCTACAGTCGTCGATCGAGTTAGTTGATAAGCGTCCTCCTAAACACGAGGTTGGTACACAGCTGCATTTTTTTGATTATCCGCTTAATTTATTTATAAACTCACACGTTCTCAGTCTCATAAATAAGTGGGTACGCCCATAAGGTGTCGGTATCACTTCTCTGATCAACAGGGATGTACATCTACCAGATTTTACAACGAGCGCAGAGACCGAGGCCAGCGTTTAAACTCATGCTTTTCATGGCTTTGTCCACGGTCACGGAATTCAGGATCAATTGAGGAAACCGAGCGAAGAATTTCAGAGGGGTAAATCATGAGAGAAGGGCGGCCCTTCTCTCATGGGTAAATTGAATGTGGTAACAGGCAAAAAGACTTGCGTGATGGGAAAAGAAAATCACTCGAATTCATTACGGCGTTTCTTTCCCTTCATTTAAGTGAACTTAAGGAGGATCTAGCGACGCCATCTTGGAAAATTCAGTTTTCCGCTCATTACTCACTTCAAAGCTGCGATATCAAGAATCGGCCGCCGTCGATTCGTAATCATAATCATAAGCTACCTGAATATTAAAAAAAGACCTACATAACTATCACCTCGCGACCAGGAAATTTAAAACGAATTGAAATATGAAAAAACGCGCGTTTTACATTTGTTGGCGTAAGGTGATAGATAAGTAGGTCATTTTTTGATATTCAGATAGGTAATGATTAGGTTAACAAATCGACGGTGGCCGATTCTTGATTTCGCAGCCCTGAAGTGCGTGATGCGCCAAAAACGGAATTATTAAGATGGCGTCACTAGATTCCCCTTAAATGATGAAAGAAGTGGTGGAAAACGTCATAGAATAATGCGACATAAAAATATTTTAAAGGCAGAATTTTCCATCTTTTTTCACGAAGCCGAGCAGAGCAACTGAGCGAGGCACAGGGCAACAAACCTAACTTAACCAAACATGGCTGAACCTTAACTATCGTAAGATCATCTCTTTTGCTTCAACTAACTTGCTGTAAAAATCAACCTGAAAATCGGGACGACTGGTCCACAAAGACTGAGCGTTATAAAAACCTCTTGTGACCTTCAATACGGCAAAACACAGATGAAAAAAAAGTTTCTATGTGGTAACCTTAGAAGGGTGTCGGGTGCTGGCACAATTCTATTGATTGGTCTCAGGAGAAGACGAAGGGTTGAGATACTTTCGACTTGTCTGGTATAGAGGAGACTTACGGCTGAATGATCCGAAGAGATCGGATCAGTTGCTTCAGTTGTTGGATCATTGCGGCTATTCGGCTGGAAGCAAATCGACTTGTCACAAACAAACAGAAGCATTTTGTTGGAAACGCGGATTTTGCCCAGATACTCTTTCTCGTCTCATTACGAAAGATGACCCGATATTTTCAAATAACCTAATCAAATGCCCTCATTTCAGCAAATTTGATTCGATTTGAAGCAAAGAAATCGCGGTCTCCTGAAGCTGAAGTGCAATATCAGATGCACTTACAATCAGTCGAGGGCCGGTTAAGTTGGGTTGGGCGAGGAAGTTTAGGTTTCTTCTAGTGAGGAAAGATCTTGTACAGCGATGTTGGGAATCGGGACGAGGTAAAATAGGGCAAACGATATTTTAGCATACTTAATTTGAAGGCAAAAAGAGTCGAATACTTATCCATTAACATAAGCAGACAAGGTAATAAATGTGTGTCAGTCCTGTCTTGATTGGAAGTTTAAAATTTTCGTGTTGTCGACTTTGCCGAAAGATATTTTTTCTAATGATTAAACTTGCAGTGTTTTGGCCTCGAGATATTGTTCCCTAAAAATTGGCGCGTTGTGAGTTTTTGCGAGCTTTCTTACGCAAAGGAGAAGGTGAGAGAAAACACGATCTCGTTTTGAGACTTCTTCAGCGGCTTGGAAATCGCAATGGTCGTAGGTACAAATCAACGATGAGATTAGATTAGGCGTTACTATAATCGCTGTGGCAATCATGCGCTGTCTAGTCATAATCAACCCACTCAAACCCTTACCCTGAAGCTAACCCACCACTAAGTCAGCTAAAAAAGTGGAAACACGACAATCGGACTTAAAGTGACGCCTAACCATTAATCTGCGTATCAGATATGCCACTCTCCATCAATCACCGCACATTTGTGTACCTTGGTCCCCTTAGCGAACAATAACGCATCCATTTTCACCGGGCATTACGTTACCCAGACCTAAAACACAACCCCCGGAATTCCAACTCGAAAATGAGAATCAGCAAAGCCTTGTCAAAAAGTTCTCTTTCGTTTCGTTGGGTGAGAGACGCAGGTGTCAGTCTATCATTGCCTAGATCACGGCCCTATTGCCGTCGATGTTATCAAGATGGGGAGCTCGGTGCCAGCCAAACGATAAAGACCAATATATGATCGCAACGCTCCCTAGCGCCTTATCTGCGAAATGCCATCTCGGAGAAGAAAACGCGGTGACCTATGAAACAACTAGGCCCCGTGCACACGTCAAAATCATTCACCGCAGGTGGCACTGACTGTATTTAAGGTCGAACAAAGGGATCTTTTGTCTGCCTTCTTAGGGGGATAAATACTTGTTTCCAACCTATTTTATAAGGCGCAACAGGGCGGATTCTGGTTACTAAACTTTCGGGATAAGCTCTTTCACCCGAAACGTACGTCTGCGCAGATAGCAAATCTATATTCTGAATATTATCAGTATTTTACGAATCGTAGATCAGCCATCTGTTGTTGATTTGCCTGTAATCATGTTTTTATAGGGATAGATTATTGAAAATCAGGTCTTATCTCTTAGATATCCCGCTAAACGTTTTGGCAGGGTAAAAAAATTTATACAGATCACCAGAGAAAGTTCAAAACGAGTTTCACTGTGATTTTTTTTAAATTTAGGTTTTGAATGTTACTTCGATAATGGAGGCAATATGCTAGTCAATTTTGTACACGTTTACTTAAGATCCATAGCTGAAGCCATGGAGACTTGAACGCAACAACCTAATGTATTTTAAATGGGAAGTGACGAACGCACGAAAACCCAATCTATTACATTTTGAAAGGGGCAGTCGGGTCATAAGACATTCCCTTTTTTAAAAAAAAATACAGTCCGTATCTTTTAACTCCCTTTATACTAGAAATATATTCAACCCACTCCACTTTTTTTCAATGCCGCACTGCATTATTTCAAGTGTTCTTTGAGAAAAGTTACGATTATAACATTGCCTAAAGCAAGAACTAAACCAGTTTCAGATCACTATTCTACAAAATTGAAAACCTAAAAATTCTTGTCGATATTTACGTATTATGTATTGCCTCAGCGCAAATCGGTCAAAACTTCTTTTTATTAAAAAAAAATACAAAACCTTCGAGGGGAAATATTGATGGTGGAATGCCGTATATCATCAACATAGAGTATTCTTTCCATTATTCGATAAATAGAAACGCAAACTGAATTAATTCGTTGAATCCGGTAGCGTGTCCGACGCTTCGGAATGCGGCGTAATAGTGCCCTCCCCTTAAGGATGTCCTCACCATGAATAATAAAAATAAAAATCTTCCACCGAGATCTCCTCGTTTGACAGTCTCGCCAACAAGTGAGGCTGATCAAATTCACCGCAGCGCGGGGCGAACGTCGATCCGACGTCGTTGTCGAACCGACGTCGAGTCCACTATCCGATGTTTCATCAGGAACGCATCCCAAGGAGTACATGACACGTGAAGGAATACCGATGACTGCTGCCCCAAACATAAACAAGACCGGGACACGTACATAAACACGTGTCTAGACAAATGAAATGGCCAATAAAAATCCGGCACGGAGGTGTTGGGGTTGAGATTTTAGAGACAATGAAGGGAAGTAGATATTGGTATAGGGTTACATGCTGAGGAACACACAGGTGATTGTGTGCGAGCAACAGACCAATGACAACCTTAGAACTTATCCAGCTTTTTGTTAGCCCACCGCCCAGTGATGCCGTTCGGGTACAAGAAATATTTATTTTAGAGGACCTTCTCAGTCCAGTATTGTCACAGTTTAAAAAAATAACACCCCTCTGGAAACCTAAAATTTAATGATTTAAGCGTTTCCCAAAGCTTAAAATTGCGTGTTTTAATGGGAAAAAATCCTTCTAATTTCTCTTAAGCTTAATTTCACTCCAAATACTTTGAGCTGTTTTGGGTTAAGTTTAAGGTAATTCAGACGGTGCCATAGGACTATGTCTTATTTGCCTATTTTTTTTGTTAGAATTCATGAGATTACGCTAAACTGGATGTCGTTAGGTTAGTTTAGGCTAGGTCCGATAAGAAGTGAGACAATGTGAGGGAAGGTAAAGTAACGTGAGGTACACGGGTCTGTTAACTGATTGTAAGACGCATCAGTTGCTCGGATGTTGTCTCTGCCGATCAGCATAAATATGGCTTATTCCTTTCGAAGCCGAAGAACAAATATCTTAAGAGCAACGAATTCCTGATAGCAAGGACAATTTTTGCTCATTCGAATAACAGGCGTTAATCATTCACCTGCAACGTGGACAGCGCAAAAAGCGCGGATCTCGCCGACAAAGGCGTCTGTAATGAAGTCCTCTGTCCAAACAAATTAGCCAAAGCGTCGCTTTATACGAAGATTTCCCTAATTATGCGACAAACTTTTGCGCTTTTGTAATAAAATTCTCCACCCATTTCGCGTCGTCGCTAAAACCGACTGATCTGAAATCAAGCCTATTAAATCAGGTCCCTCTTCACGGTTAGAACACACAGGTCCGGCGTTGTTTACATGAAAGTTGTGTGCAATGGGTATAATTTGTTTCCAGTTTTTGAGAGTCGGAGCAGCTTGAGCAAACATTCCCTTCAATTTGGTCGGATCGACGCTATAATTTCGGATGGTTGGGTCTTAGCCAACGAGAGCATCATTGACGATCATGGCTCCAGGGTACAGGAAGACCATCATCACATTCGCGACAATCGGTGTCTCCCTGACCATATTTCTTCTTTCCTATAGCTCCGACTGGAAGTAGACAAAGAATTACGGTCACTTACGGTGGGTCGAAAGACAAGAAGAGATCGATTCGAGGTCGCGTTGACTGATGTGTTCAAGAAATCGTCGTAAGTTTTCGGTACTTGCGCGGCGCCACGGTGGGTGTTACATACCCTTCACGATTGATCCCTTGTCAGTTGGAAGCGTTGGCAGTCTCACCCGCAGGTGCCAAAAACAACACGTCGTCACTACGCCAATCCGCACGCTAGATGGCGCTGTGCAGCTGCGTTAAAATAAGGGGGCGGTTTTGACAGCTTTCACGGGAGAAATTCGGTAATAACGGTGTTGGTTTTTGCTGGACGGAAAACAAAGACCGACAAGGCCGCTGTTGGTTTTTCACGTTTTGCTAAAAGCGATGAAGCAGGTTCCAGGGATTCGCTCCTAATTATATGAAAGGTGCTGCCTGTTAGTTGAAAAGTGCTAAATAACTCCGAACGAAATATCGCGGTAATACTGCTCCGTCATTTAGATGACCGAAGTGAAAATATCGTCAGTTTGAAATCTGCGAATATTGCCAGTCACACAAATATCAACTGCAGACCTGAATTCACACTGGAGCTCCAGAACATGCTTCTACAAGTTGCAGAAAAAGAAGAAGAAAACTCTTGCCTTTGTGACTTTGTGTTCCAAAGGGTACTCAATTAACGACATAGATCAAAATCTTCATCACATTATCTTAGCCTCCAAATGCAAGCACGAACTCTTGTCAGAAAACACAAATCAATTCGAAATGCTCTACGGGTTCTAGGCAACCCTGCATTGGTAACGGTACAGCGAGGATCGTTCATAAAGTTGTCATACTTCTAACGGCTTACTGTCTTCGGTCGTGCCCCTGATTTCAATGAGGAACCACTACGGATAAGTTTTCTGCAGTGTAAGACTTAACACCTGCGTCCAAAGCTACTGGGTCCGGGGTGTGTCTGGCATCGTAATTATGTTGATATACCCGAGACGGTAACGCGGTGGGCGATGGTGTTGGTTTTAACCCAGATGGGCGTTACCTCTGGACACGTCGGTATGCACGTATCAAACTTCACCTGCACCACTGAGAAACTGCGTGCGTTTAAACGCCCGCGCCACTTCTCGCCGGTCTAACACCTGCACATTGTTTTCCGAAATCATGTGTAATCGGAATCGTAGGCCTCTTGTTTGTTTCTGATTGGGAATAGGGTGATTACCCATAGGGTAAACAACTCCTAGTTCTTGTGGGGATGTGGCGTGATTGCCCATGTAATGAACTGAGCGCGTCCGGGTTTACGCAAGGTGTAAGGATCCTATTAGTCGACGCTGGAATTCCTGGTACTCAAGGTGTACTTGCGTTCCGTTTGTTCAGTAACAACGAAATCTATCCTTTCCGAACCAAATTTTCCTTTCTTCTTTCTTCCAGTTTTTTAGGCGTTGGACGATCCATAAGGGAATTAAGCTGATAAGCCGAGTCTAATCGCATTGCTGTTTACTTTCGCTGTAGTAAATTTTGAAGACTGGGTTTTCCACCTCCTCTATATCATCCTCGCGCCGAGCAGAGTGAAGGCGGAGACACATGGATTGGAACTCAACGTAAGTTAGCCGTGATTTATCCAAACCACTAGTCGCTCAGTCCAACATCAGCCAACTCCTCAGGGGCGATAACTGCCACCGCGAGAAGTGTAGTGTGAAATTCTATGCAGACATCTACGGAGGTTTCTTGGAGCCTGTATGAATTGCGATCTCATGAGTGCAGGTCCTCCCCTGAAGTCTATAGTGCCAGCTTCATTAGTGGTGAAGACCAGCAGATGTCTCCGGCGTTCACTTTGCGTCACAGAACTTTACCAAGAAAGTGAGCCTTCTTCGGCAAAGTACCAATTCGGTCAGATGCTTTGACAGCCAGCCGCATCTGTGTTCCAACACAAGGAAAGATGTAAAACATCCAAACATTGATGTCAACCAAAATGGCCATCTGTAGACCTCCTACCCAGCGGAACCCAATACAAAGAGTGTCTTCATTCTTACCAATGACCACACTCACCGCTAAAAGTAAATACTGGTGCACCACCCACCTGGAAAGGAGAATCCAGTGGAGGCATCCCTTAGACATTGCTCCATTAGCAGACAGCTGTACTTGCTACAGCGCGCTATGGCGTCTTGAGTCTCCGACCTTCCTTCGGAGTCCTGCAGAGCCGCACGGCTTTTTCGATTGTGTATTTGTAGACAGTTTGTCCAGCATTGAGACTTTTCGGGGGACTCTTGGATTGTTGCTCGTGTAAATAAAGAACTCGTGGCCTTGGTGTGTGGTCCTGAAGGGATTTGAGGACGTGCCATCGGAGGCGCCTGAGCAACACGGACGAGCAGAGGAGAAGTCACATGTGAAATTGGGAGGGTGTCCCGCTGGTTTAGGTGTTGCGCTGCTGTTCGGTTCCAATTGGCGGCGAACGAAGATGTGATACGAACATGATTTCCTTGGTACGCCGGGAGACAAAATGCCACACACGAGACATTACAATGGGTTTGCTGTATCGGAAAGGTGTGTTGCCTTTTTGATTCCTCTGTTGTGTCATTTTAATTTATTTGCGGCTCTTTGAAGATGCACTTTGAATGCCGCAGGTGTTGGAATTTTTCTAGCATTCTTGTTGGGATTCCGTTGCAAAAATACGGTAGTAACACGACTGAAAGTTTACCGCTAAGGAAAAAGAAATGAGCAAAAGTGTGATTTTCCTCGGGGCTCATGCTACTGCTTATTAGGCGTGAAAAGGCAGGGAGGATAAATTAAACAAAAATCGACAAATTGAGCAACTGACATCGGTACAAAATATTTTAAGCTTCCCTCATTCAGATCCAGCTTTTAAAAGCCATAGATTCTACAACAAGATTTCGGTCCGAAAAATTGAAAGAAAGAAAAGAAAAAAAAATAGGGGTATCTATTGCCTTAAAAAAAATCGCCCAAGAGGTAGAAGAAAATGCACCCTTTGAAACCTACAGAGCGGTAACACGTTGTTTCTTTTGACTTCAGAAGTAGGTTAATTAGGAATCTTGGAAAGTAACTCCGCAACTGAGTACGTCTCAAGGTATTCATGCGCGTTTATCTCTTTAACACGAAAATAAAAAGAACTCTTTGGCGGTGAAATTCATACATTGTTTCTCTTTTATATAGCAGCCTGTTACGCTAAGTTTGCGCGCCAATCCTTTTTTTATATATCTCATTCACGCTCAAGTAAAAATACAACCTGCGAAGTTGGTGCACATCTGCCGCACGTCGTAAACATCCATTGAACTTTGTTTATAAGAAGAATTCAGCACTGCGGTTATCGCCACTGAAAAATATAAATCAGGGTACTTGCGTAACCAATATTGAGTTTCATTAGAGATCGCCGTGCCCAGAAAGTACTTTCGTTCAAATGAGGAACGTGTTTGCATATTTTAAAAGACCACATTTTAGCGTCTGGTGCGCACAGAAAGTAATCAACTTTTGTGTTCTGACATCCACAGGAAAAACTTGATTTATTAAAAATAATTTTAACGATAATGAGCTTATCAATCCTGAGTGTCCAAAGTTTTAAGTTAAACTCATCGTTCTTATTAGAGCATAAACATTGTTTTTCCACTGAAAGAAAAAACAACTTTGGATCATGGAAAAATTCTGTGTTAAATTAAGGGATGCTGAGAGGGCCATATTTTTTCAAAATTAAAATTCTAAAATTAAAAAAAAATAAGAGAGACCCGCTACGGGACTTGGCCATCTTCACGACTTTACGTCCACGTAGTGATGCGAGGCGCCCCCCTCTTAATCTCTTAATCTCAAAAAATAAAACTTGTAGGAATAAGTTGGGATATTTCAGCTTTTTTTTTACTAATATAAAAAATAAAATGTTTATTATTGTATTTCAGGATGAAAATTCCTAAGTTGTTTTGCCAGAGCTTTCTCAACAAACTAACAGATGCTAAATCCTGAGTCGCCTCTTAAGAACGCCGAAATAAGCAATCGCTTCGCGCAAACAATCTGAGGAGACTTTTCTGCTTAGGCGAAGGCAACACGCTGATGGCTCCGCTTCGCAAACACAAGCAGATGATCCTATGAAGTTGATGCACCGCAAAGCGCTTTCCCTGCTCACCGCATGCCTCCTGTTTGCATTGACAAACAAGCCGTTCGGATGTTATGTCCACTGTTGCCAGATGTTACGATTTTGTCATTTTTACAGCGATTAACTCAAGAACCATTAATAAATGCGCGGCATGTTGGATATGTGATCGCCTTGGAGACGATCAAAAACAGAGTTCATCAATGGGCTATCTTTAAAGATGGAAAGTTAATCGCGTTTAAAAATTACCGAGGCGTGGAATCCGGCGATGATGTAATTTTTGAGGATTTGATCTAATTGAGGGACGCTAAAAAACAGGCAGAAAAGATGCCTGTTGCTTTATTTGTGGATTTTGAACAGACCGGGAGGGTGAAAAAATACACGGGTGGGAGGTTGGAGTGAAAGGCGAAAATTTCATATTCCACTTTTTGACGCTATGAATCGACGAAATGAGGAACCAGCGACGGTAAACATCATTTTTGGTTCCCCCTTAACTATTCCAACCATCAAACTCTAAAATCTAAGCAAAAAAAAATCGACTAAATTTTTTTTTAAATGCTAGTTTTTTTTTCAATATTTTGGCCCAAATATTATATTTTGGAATCTTCACTTTATGACGATTGGACCTGATTTAGGGAAACTAAAAATGGTTAGAACCGATGTCTGTTACTCAATTTATTGATTTTGACCAGGCCGGGCGAGGGGGCAGTTGATGGCCGGGAGGTTGGATGGGAAGGCGCAGGGTTGAGGTAATTCTTGCCGTCAGCAAAGGGACGACCGAAAGCCTCGCATGAATTAGTTCACTAGTTTTTTTGACGTTCAGACGACAATATAATTCTCGCTCTGGAAATATTTTCTTTAAAATTATAGAGAAGCTTTGACAGGTTTTTCGCCATGAAACTGTCGTTTCATAAAACAAACTCGACCGAGACATCAATATAGGAAACTACACATCCCGAGTCGAAAAATAAGACCCCAAAAAGCTGTTTTGCCCTAAAATCAGGTCTTACCTGTCCATAAGCATAGGAAAGCGGGGTCTCAATCAGGGCTTAACCCACTACCGCCCAGCGATGCCGTCCGGAAACAGAAAAAATGCTTTTGAGGATCTTTTCAGTTTAATATAGCCATAATTAAAAAAATCGCCCCCCCCTGGAAACCTACAATTTAATTATTGGGACATTTTCCAAAACTTAAAATTGCGTATTTCATATTGGAAAAAATCCTTATAATTTCTCTAAAGCTAAATTTCACTCCAAATACTTTGGGCTGTTGTAGGTTAATAAGGGCTTTAATTTTCAACTCGGGCAAAAAGACGACCTTTCTCAGTACGGGGATGATAGCACTTTGCTAAAAAAACAAAAAAAAAAAAACTCGTATTCCAGCCAGTAACAATATCCATTCCGGACTATGTGCGATCACCAGGAGTCTGACCATAGCGGTCCCCCTGACGGGACCGTCCTGTGGCGCCAGGGGAGGTTCAGGGACGCCAGGGCTGCCATCCCCCGTGGCGCCAAAACCCCGGGACAGAATCCGCAAATGGAGCAGCTTTGTTTCCAGGATCGCCTCGTTGACGCCGCCGGGCCACGGGCGCATTGGCGCCAGTGTGGGCGGCCGCCCGTGCAAAAGGTCATCGCCATTGTTCTGTGGGGCCGCCAGCACCTGCTTTGGGACCGCTAGATGGCGCTTGGCCCTAAACTGATACGGCTCAGCAAAAACAGCCCAATTTCGTGGGCTATTGTATTCTGCTGACGGACTGACCTTTGCTGCTAACAAAGAAATAAAACCATAACGGCCGCCAAGATGACACTGAATAACACTCGGGACAAAAGGACACATCTACCCTAATGCAAACGTCTTTATTTTCTGATGTCTGGGATTTATTTATATTTTTTTTTCTACTCCGTTAAGGGTAAAGAGACATTTACTGTTTCAGAGTTTGTCAAAGATCGAGGAACTTATTCCTTGCCCTGTAGGATATCTACGATTTCCAGTTTTAAAACTCAAGGAATTTTGCTATTTCAGAAGGTTTTTTTTCCCTTTTTTTCAGAATATCCTGGTTTTAAACGTGTGAAAAGATTTTCACGCATCTCGCAAAGCCAACACACTCTTTTGTATTTTTTTTTTGTTTTTGTTTTGTTTTTACTAATTTTACTAAATTCCAGAAGATTGACTAAAAAATTAGCTAAATTCCAGGAGACATCAAGCACAATAACTAATTTATTCCAGGTTCAAGATTGCCTTGCAAATACAAGCCTCTCATTTAGAGACCTTTTTCCCCCTCGCATGACGCTCATGAAAATGCGGAATGAGAATACGGGAATTTTCGCATTGACATAATTGCCATTCTTACCGAACGAGTTATAAAGTAATATCTCATATAAAACAAACAAAACATTAGATATGTCATTATTTCGCCATCAAGAAAACAACAAGAGCCATTTTTCATAGGAGGCGCCAAAAATATAACGTCTCCTCTTTCGGATTTATGGGATACCCGCGCTAATGTGGTATTCTCTTAATTATAATGGAAACAAACTCCTCTATATAATTAATAGGTATTTCGTTTGGTTGCTAAAACAGCGGCGAGGGTGTCTTTGGGTCAGATTACTTGGCGCATTGCATCAACGGGGCGTGGTTAATGAACCCTCGCTTTCTGGAACAGCCTCGCAAAGGAACTTCGCCATTCTCATTTGAGATTATTCGCAATCATTACAAAGTGACTGAGTCCTTCAGCTCACGCAAACATGTAGTGCCAACAGCGTCCGAGCAATCAGCCTGCACAAACAAACGTAGGACACACGAATTCGCTCATTTGAGGCCGATAATAACCCACTTGGCGTAAAAATATAAATCCGATAAATAAAGCAAGAGCAAAATATAATTACCGTCGAGGATGCACGTTGCAGGTGCATCCAAGAGATAACCGTTTGCATGGATAATTTGCGTGGCACGGTCTTTCATGGATCGTCTCCTGAACAGCGTCACGTTGTACGGCAGTGATTGCATTGCTCTCAGGTGCATCGTCGTTTTCGCGTGTGCTTCAACGCAACGCCGATTTGCGTTAAATTAACCTTTATTAGCGTTTTAAAAAGACTAGTAATGTGTAATTTTGGAGCAGATTTCCTGTGTGAAGGTTTCTTTTTACAGAAGGCCGCCATATTCGTCGGATAAAATGATGCATTTCGCTTGTAAGCCAGGAACGTAACATATACGACGCTTGACTCTTCCCTTTTTTTAATAACTTTTTTACTTCCATGTCAATGGAAGTATTGGCATCGCGCAAAAAATCGACTTCGAGATAAGACCGGATTTGGGATGTACAACCCCCAAAACGTCGAGAAAAGTGGTTTTGGACAATCCGTCT
>Ga0058701_10000534_pt1 | contig 25832 bp, 7 predicted proteins | sample AgamicOrMae_FD_97039 | JGI IMG/M metagenome (GOLD analysis project Ga0058701, IMG submission 97039) | Agave microbial communities from Guanajuato, Mexico - Or.Ma.e | ecosystem: Host-associated > Plants > Phyllosphere > Phylloplane/Leaf | place: Guanajuato, Mexico | collected 2012-06-04 | reverse complement strand
CCCCCTAAATATAGTTTATCGCCGATTTTGAAAGGTGCAAAATTTACCATGGGATGCCTTCTTTCAAATAAACCATGTTTCATTAAATTCTAGAGTTCCGGGTCGGAGCCCTTTCCTTGTTAGCAATAAGTACAGTCGGGAATCCATTTAGTAAGGCGGGCTTGGGCCTCCCTATCCAACTCGCGACAAGGCAGCACTCGCTGGATGTAGCGGTCATGTCAACATGTTGGGCTTCCACGCAAAGTATTTGAAGAAATCGTATCCTGTCAATCAAAAGGATATTGCTTATAAGAAAACGGAAAATTTTCAAGGTCTCTGTCACGGCTGTGCGTGAGGGTCTCTCGCCTCAGCTGGGCTTTGCTATGCGTGCTGAGTGGAATTGGTCCGATATCTCCTTGCGCCGCGAGTGCGCCCACCGTATTTAGCGGCCACTTCAAGGGAACCCAATTATTGCCGCGCAAACGTTAACAGCCTGCCGATATCGAAACTGGCCACCTAACCTCAAACCTGTTCATTCGTCTTGATGAGTTGAGTAGCTGCCCTGCCTTTATTCTCAGTGGCTGTTGCGATATCATACACGCGAGCAGATATCCTCTGATTCGTTCGTGTAAAAAGGTGTCTTCCTGTTTTATCTTCTTTGCACGCTCAACTGATTGTGGTAGCACACTCTTAAAGCGTTTAGGGTTGCATTTTCTCCTCTGCCGCTATCGCTTTCCTGTCGCTAACTCTGATGCTGCACACCTCCCGGCGGCAGCAAACGCCTTCAAGTCCACTGCATTATGCGTGGTGACAATACACTCTAAATCAGTGAGATTCAGTGAAATTGCACTGAATTTCAGCCAATATAGCATCACTGAAAAAAATCAGAGGTGCCATATCGACTAAAATTTATTCAATGTTCACTGAATCTCAGAGACTTTCACTGATTCAAATTTAGAGTCTTTTGCCTTGCTTCGCATTCGCTTCTCAGGATGATAAACCAGGTATCAGTAGAGGCCTGGATATATAAGAGAGTAGGCAGCCATTTTATTTCTTATTAGACCATCAAACGCATTGTAGCTTACGTAGAAACTTCGGGAACAAGATGGTGGCGCCCATGGGTTTGCACCCTCAATGCCTCCTCACCGGTATCCAGGCCTCTAGGTGCCAGTTGCCGCGATCATCTGGCGACGGAAGGCAGAATACAAGAGGTTCTTGCAATGAAACTTGAAAAGTTTGTGTGTTGTGGGTTCGTTGCTCTCTTGGAGACTTTGAGATGTAGTCTACCCCCTTGTTGCTTGGAAACGCGTTGTTAATACTGCTGCTACTGTTGATCGAGACAACACAAGGACTTGAATGAAAACGGCCTGAAGTACAAATTGCGTGCTTCCGCTGGCGGAGCTCCTTCCTTATGTTTGTGCTGGCGTTTGCTCCCGTAACCTCCCCCGCTTTGTTAACATCCGTCACCTCTTGCGACTTGACGTAATTAATTAGAATACTTGATGTGGCCCTGATCCAGAACGCAGATCGATTACACGGAGGAGGAGCGAAAAATGCAGGCGAGAAATTCAAGTTTACATCGTTGAGAGGTTTGCATTGTCCACCTCGTTTTAGACCTCGTCACCATTCTGAGACTCAAGACACGTGACTTGGCCTTAATTAGCTTAACTTAACAGTCTCCAGATGCCGCCTACTGAACGGTTATCCAAGTAAGCGGAAGTGAGCTTGAGGGTTGTTGCGCTTGGTGCCCTGCGCCTCGATCCAATCGGGTTAAGCTATAATGGATGAAAATGCAGCATTTGAAATTGAGTGTCGCATAGCTGTAACTAAAAAAAGTAACTAAAAAAAAGTCGTGACAATTCACAAGCTATTGCAAATATAGAGAGACTCGCACACACGTAAACCAATCTAATGCATTTTAAATTGGAGGTGACTTGAACGCACGGAACCCAACCCAATATGCTTCATATTGGGCAGGCGTGCAAATAGCCACACTTCGACTAAAAAAAAGAGAGAGTGAGAGACGCGGAAGGCAGTCCTTTCGGTATTGTAATAGCATGCTGATCCACAGACTTAAATAGTGATTTCAGCGTCATTCGCCCTATAAAACGTAAATTAAAAAGTAATAACAAATTTAACTAAAAATTTAATACCACCTTTTCGTAGATTTTTTTACGTTAGCGACGTAGACCACTTTTTACATAGCTACCGAGACATGAACGCAAGCACTTAATGCGGCACTGCCAACCTGAATCTCGTTCCGTACAAGTTTCGTTGTCCGCTTTCAAAAACGATTTTGTAATAAAAATCTACTTCGCAGGCCAACTCTGTGAATACAGGAGACCAAAGATGCTTTTGTCCAACTTGTCAACTCATTTTATAACGCGGTGCACGTGTCCAAGGTTAGGTGGGATTTCAGGTTAAGGTGACGCTAATGTGCTCCTTGGAGTTTTTCTGAAATAAAAGCAAAAAGTTATGTTCGCGTTCGCAGTTTTCAAAGGTTTGCACTTTCCACGAGTTCGACTTAAATCTTTCTTTTTTATGTGGATTCGTTCGACGGCGTAAGTAAAGTTAACTAATTGTAAGGTTAGTTTAACTTAGGCTTGGTTAACCTAGGCTACGTTTACTTAGTGTAGGTCACTTGTGCCTCGTTACGCCGTCGCTCTGCTTTGCAGTCATCGACGCAGGAATAGTACTCTACCCTTGTTGATAAAATGTGCGGTTAGTTTTCGCGTCTTTTCGTGCCTCGCTTCGCCATCACTCCGCTGAGCTTGGAGTGAAAGATTTAAACACAAGAGGTAGATATGAGAAACCCATTTACAGCGGACACCTACGTAATTTTTTACGAAGAGGGCTCGTACTTTGGGATTGGGACGAATGACGAAAACGTTCCCAAAAAACACTGCCGCCCCCCAAAGCACAGACGACAGGACAGCTGCGCGAATTTCAGTTAAAAAATTGATATGACCCCGGCAGATTATTAAGACCATTTTTCTCAGGTATTGGTCACCTGCCGTTTTATAAATTTCATTATTGAAAGCACGACGTCCAGCCATCGTTGCAGCGATGTATCATCTCCAAGTAACAGAAAAGCAATTTAAGAATTGGGAGGGAAATTTGGTCTCCTGCTTTCAGCTGACAGCTTTACAAGAAACTTATTATTTGCGATCTCATTGTTCCATAGAATTGATTCAGGAGGAGCTGTAAATTCCTATACGCGTATTTATGATTGCTAAAACGCCCCGATAAGCGGATCTTCATTCTTCTGTGCTATCATAATTTCCTTATAGGCGCGGGCCTCTTGAAATACGATCGAGTGTAATTTTCACTTTTTAGTCCCCTGTTAACCTTACCTAACTTAACCTAACATGGTATTCCTTTTTTGGAGTACCATGATGTCGTTTTGAATCATGATGTTGTGTTTATGATGTACCCTCGCATGAAATAAAAAATAAAAATCAAGTCATTTTTTTAGATTTGCCCTTTGTGTCTTACCAGAAGATAGGCCTAGTTTTGGCGGTCCTGCAACGCCTGCAAAATTACGCAATTTGTCAACTTAGCCTGTCGGATTATACAGTTTGAAGCTTTGGAGCACCTCTGATTGACTGTTAAAATGTCTTTATTATCTTCAAAACACATTGTGACATGGTTCCAGGAGCAACCTAACATTTTAAAACGTTAGAATCTAAATTGGAAACAAATTTGAGACAAATTTTTAGTCATTAAGTAATCTGGAATAGTGTTTTAGATTATTATTGATTAGAAATGTTTGAATCATATACAAACTGTATGCATGTTTTTCTAAAAGAAGTGCTCAATCTCAAACCCTTAAATCCTGAGAGGTGGAACACAAGTGATGAAATAACCAACCTTTTAAATTTATAGTTTGGTGCATTAATGCCGAAGTTTTCAAAACTTCATCCCATAGCTAAATAAATTCAAAGTGAATTTAAAGACCATTTCAATCGTAACTAACCTTTTTCTTGCGTCACAATCGTCTGCCAAAACGTTAATGACTTTTTAACTTATGAGTACAATTTCTTTTGCGAATATCTTCAGTGTTCGAAACGTTTGCGCGAGATGCATTCCAATCGATAGCAGCTTCAACACCTCATAAAATAGATGCAGAAGAAAGCCCCGCTGTTCAATAAAACATTTCAAAGATAAATCTGAAGTTGGCAATTCCCTTACATAAAGGCTTTTTAGTGTTGCGCTAAATAGCAAAGCGAGCGCTAGTCTGCAACGAACTTGTGTATCCAAACTTGATTACAAAGGAAAACTTTGTTCCGATAACAGTTTAGTTTAGAACCTCTTTATAGCGATTTTCTTTTCTTTTTCAGAGCAACGACCCGTATTGACGGTATCTTCTTATTCATATTCTTCTTTGATACCTAGATACACTTCTCAGATATCAGATAACACACGTCGATACTGATTTTTGATATCTATTTGGAGATAGTATTATTTCCTTATCTATGTGTAGATGAATTATGTTTCTATTTTAAGATGTATGTAAATCTGCATCTGCGAGGTTGAACGCATTCCTGTGTTTGGAACTGTATTTGAAGCTTAGAAACTGTCAAGTTTTGTCTGTGACTGTACCTGGAGTTTGCGTCCCACTGTACTGCGTCCATGGTCGAGTTGAGTGCGTCGCTTGAGGCTAATGTCTTACTCCTGGCGCCGCGCTGCTCCGCGCCACGCCACGCCTGCCCTTTCCCCTTCAGACCCTGCGCAGACCCGTATACGAAACGCTTGACCATATTTCCTCTAATGGATAGGTCCTTTTGTTCTAATCGATTACAGATTTCTTTTTTATGCGACGGTTCTTGTTGTGAAACCGAAATTTACTGCTGCGCCGGCGATTAATACTCTCAGATAAAAAGGAAATGCTTGACGGTTTGGCTATCGAACTCAACTTCTTGCGTATCGGAGGGCACAGACCTACCTACGGTCAATAATACTACTTTGTAGTATCGCACACTAGGCCCTACACTTTTTCTTAAGATGAAATCATGACATTCAAATCCATCCTTGAAAAAAATATGTTTTAGACCTTTGAAGTTTTTAATTATTAAATATTTATTTTTAATATTTTTTACTTTTAAATATTTTTAAATGTTTTTTATTCTTTTTAATAATTTTAATATTTTTATTTTCGATACTTTTTAAAATAATTCTAGCATCTTTTATTTTTGCAATTTTAATTTTTTTGAATTGTTTTTGTTTATTTTTTATAAAATATTTGTTTTTTTAATCTAAAAAAATGGACAAAATTGTGTGTTGGAGTAGAAATGCAATTTCAACCGGACTATTGTAGTAACCAAAAAACCTAAAAAATAAATTTTAAAAAATAAGAAAATATTTTCAAAATATTTCTTACAGAAAAGATTTTAAAATAGTTTTGTGCGACCGAATATATTAGTGCTTAAAGAGCCTCCTCTCCTCAGTGTCATACACATAAAGAAACATCCAATTTTCGCTCGTAATTTAAATTTAACAAGAGTCAACAAATGTCGTGGTAGTTATAATTAAATGGGAACTCTTTTGGGTTTGTACTTGACGCTTGAAAAATTTTGCACATGGTGTGCGCTACAGGAAATTTAGCGACCTGGAAACATAACTCGCTGTACAGTTGGCATCCGCAGGCTACGAGGCAGTGTTTTAGGTTCGCATGGGTGTTCTGTTGTAATGTCAGGAGGAACTCGGTGAACCAGAGTTTCTCTCATTATGGGAAATATCTATGCGAGGTTTTTGAAGGTAATGAACATCTAGTTTTCTTACAGAAAAAAAAATCGAAATCTTCCTTACCGACATCGGATGTAACGACAAAATTTGTGACTGATGTTTGGATCGCTACCTAAATGTCTATAAAAAAGATAAGAATATAACCAGGTGAGAATGGCTTATAACGACGCTTACAATGATGATAAGCCGGCTATTGCGTCATTTTTCCATGCTTTTCCTAGACTTACTGATGGAGTATGTATGCCAAATGTATCTTGTGATGACCCACCAGATTTTGTGATTTGCTCATTTTTAACTTCCCGTTGTCCTTTTTTTCGTTATTTTAGAATTTTTTTTTTCGGTCAGTCATTTTTTTTTATCAACATCAGTATTTTTAGGAACGCTGACCGCATGTCACTTTTACGCGTTTTACAACTCATTGCGTGACTTTATTTACTTAAAAGAAAGTAACGACGAATGAGTTACATCAAAAATCTGGTTCACCTGGTTTCTTGTTAGACTAGGTCAAACCAGATGGTCTCCGCAAGCTAGTCGAAACTTGACTGTATCTTAAACCCTGTGAACGATTTCCTAAGGGTAAACCAGCCTTCGAAACGTGTTCACACAAAAATATATTTGTCTTAAAATATATTAAATAATTTTGTTGTGTCAAACCCCCGTTAGGTCTCAACAACAAGCCCAAAATCGAACATAGATTAGCCAAGGGCCCCTAAGGCGTTTGCATAGAATCTTTAACCTAGATACTCTACTTAGGAGGAGTTGTTGGCGAGTAAATGTTTGCATTCGAGGATAGTCCATGGCGTCGGGTGAAGTTGGTAAACCTTCAGTATGGAGTGAAGTCCACCCTATTAAGAACGAAATTTCACATTAGCTGTAGGTTTGCAATATCTAACTATAATTTTAGCAGACAACCAGAAGCCCACACCTTAAAAATGGAGGAATCTCTTGACCTCATTATAAAGTGAAGACTCATTTTAACGTAAGGAATGAATAATTATTTTAAACACTAACGCATGCATTACAATAAAAATAGCAATCAAATGTTTAACAGAAACATTACCTTTTTAATTTATTAGAACTTACAAACAACCCGGTGAAATTTAGTAACTTTATACTGAATGAAGAATGATAAGTTGCAGTTCTTTTAAAGTCCGTTGTTTGAAAAAGTGGTCACGTCCATTTCTTTGTTGACTTGTTGGCTAAAAGTTGCTTAATTTATTATTGACAAAAAGAAAAGCTGTGGTGCCTCTCATACTGAGAGGCATCACACGAGTGAAGTTGCGTAAAAATATTGCCATTTTTTAATTATTTTTTTTGCAAGTTTTTCAATTGAACTAAACGAAGTTGGGACTTCGATTAAAAAGCCCATCTCATTGATTCTGTGTGATTATTTAAAAATCTTACTAGTAAGCAGAAAAACATCAAGTGACAAAAGAAGGGCTGGTTTGTACCCGAGAAAGAATGTCAAAACACCAAGCAGTGGAGTAGTCTGCAACTCGTTATTCAATCATATCTTTTTTTGAAAAACTAAAAATAACGACGACTAACAAGATTTGCTGTCACCCAGTCGTCATCAGGGGACGATTTCACGTCGATTTCATGTACTGAACGTTACTTTTCGACCAGTATCTTCAGAGCGACGATAACATACATCCGGACATACGGACTCACACGAAACTATAAAGCCCTTCTCCTGGAAGGAGGCGGGCTTAAAAATAAAAAATAAATAAAAATAAAGGAGAATTTTTCGTATTGATGGGCTCCTTGCAGGACTGTCGCTATCAAAATCGCACCTCTGTGTTAATTCTTTATCGCTATGCTTATACACAGGGGTAACAACTTTACACAGTCCCACACAGGGCCCCCGAAATATTTGCTGAAAACTGGTACCAAACTGTATTATGGGTCGAAAACATTAACCATCTAATTTGAGCAATATTTCTTTGTTCTTTTCGTTTGTCCTCATCTTGGTTGCGTTAACCGATTTACCTAACCTACAGTTTAAGTTAACTTAGGAGGCCGAGTGCCTTTTGCCTCACTCCATTTTTGCCCCGCTCATCGTTTGCTTAGCTTGACGCCACTTCGCGGTGGCAACTACCGCCGAGAAGTAACTTTGTATCAGGCTTTACGATACTTAGATGTTAACTTGTTAGGTTTGGTGATGTCTTTCGCGTCCCCCCGCTACCGCTCCGTCCGGATGACAAAAGGCGGAACACAAGACGTTGGGAAGTTCACAACGTGTGCAAGATTCTATGGCGACACGGTCCTGTTTGATGACGTTAAATCTTATGCCGCACTAATCTCGGATTATTGTCTTACAGTTAATCACTTCGAAAATCGGGAGAGGCTGTCTTGTGTTGACTTTTTAGCTTACCGATGATTTCCTCGTCTGAAAACACAGCGCGCGGCTCCGAAGTTTCGTTAGGAGAACTGGTCATTTTGCATTTTTTAGCCTACGTGCCCTGCACTGCCATCGAATTTTCAACTTGCTCAATATGTAATTCCCGCCGGCTGCTTTTAGGACCTCTACAAGACGGCTTTTCTCTTATGTAATGGTATCCCACAGGAAGTGGCACGGATACCCAGGGATGTCAATGATGAATTCGCAGAAATATCCCGGGCATCTCACATCCCCTAGGACTTGGAGCTTGTATTATGCAGGTCTCGTTTGGTCCGATTTTTCAAAGGGGTACTTTACGAGGTACTGGCGCTGAAAGAGATAAAATGCATAGTATTAAAAGAACAAAAAGAGGATACTTTCAAAGAAGATAATATCGTGCACTGTGACATCTATTGATTTTGTATTGAACACTGTAAGGATGCTCCACCTCTGATTGTTCACCTTGCGTCGCCAGGCGGCTGGCGAGTAAGACCCAATAAAATCTAACTTGACCTATAGTATCCGAACTGTATGTTTTTTTTTTCATTATTCACAATGTAATGAAAGGTTTAAATGTTGGATCTTGGAGGTAGTACATCGGAACATTTAAAACAAGAAAAACCAATCGTCACTTGGGGAAGGTTACCATTCACTGTCGAATAAATGGTAAAAAAATAATTACCGTATACCTTTAAGGTATACGAAAATATCTTAATAAGATATTTCCGTAATCTTAAGGGCTTTTAGTGGAATGGCCTTGCTGGTATTTTTATGGCTTAAAAGTTTCTGTTTTGGGACGTGTTGGGCATCACTTTGGCAAGATGTTTGTTGGCTTGGTGAAGTAGAAAACACGTGTAAGTTGCAACAGTGACGCCCGTAGAAATCCGTATCGTAATTTCTAAGCCCGTTTCTGAATAACCAATAACTATTTCGAGTGTTAGACAAATTATCGAACAAGTTTAAACTAGTATATAATTTTGCAGAAATCACCGACCCATGAAGAAAGATACAAACAGGCACACAACGGCTACTCACCATAAATAACATTTTTTAATATCAAGTTTCGATCTTTGTTAAACAAGTTTCCCCGGAATCTTTATGCATGTGCTCAATAACTTGGACTGTTTTTAAAATGTGGTTAAAAGTTAAGTAGTCCGAATTACTAGACCACGAAGCAATTTACAAGTTAAACGATATAGCGGCTTTACATCTCAAGTGAAATGCACTTCTTAAATTTAAAGTATGAATCTTTGATATGTAAAATAAAAGTCAAGTAAAACAGGGGAAGAGCGTTCGCGTAATTTGATTATTTTTGAAGATACCTGTATCAATATCAACCATATCAATGGAGAGCTCTCGACGAGACCTTTTTATTGATGTAGCTGTTAATAGATTCATTGTTTTCATTAACCCCGTTGTGCTCTTCTCCACTTACCTTCATACGCAAAAAAGGTATGCGACCAAGGGGTGACACCTTGCTGGAAATCTGTGCACCTGATATCAGGATATCAAGGATATCAGTCGGATATCAGAGGTATCCTCATCGGATATCAAGAGAAAATTGACTAAATTTCAACCAAATATTTGACAGATTTCAGCAGAATTTTTTAAAAAACATGCTGCATATACGGAAATATTAGCCAGATATCAGTGAACGGTGGTCAGAGGGTGAGAAAAAATTAACAAATCGTTGAAAACAGCCATATTTTGACCAACTCAAACAGCCGGATACCAAAACGATATCAACCGGATATCATCCGGATACCAAGGCCTTTGGTACACCGGATATCATGAGTTGTCACCCTTGATATGCGGCAATCTAAACCAGAGGTTAGTTTTTATTTTATATTTCTTATGTTCCTGCATTCAAATCTTGCATTTAAGTACTTCCCTGTAATTATAACAATCTGAGACTTCATTTTCCCAATGCTGAACAAAAGTTGTATTATAAGAAAAAAAAAAGCAAAGAGAGTAAGGAAGTTCCTAGTCCGCAAGAGACTTGGCGCCTTGGAAAAAATCGTTTTAAAAGAGGCCGCGCGGGATCTAAGTTTGCAGTGATGGTTTAATGCGGCCTCCGTGGGGCGCAGAGCTGCCCCTTAAAGTGCACCATTTTATTTGCAGCTGTGACACTGCCGCCCACAACGATCACGTCAGCTCGGCTAGGTGCGATTCTGTGCGCAGGATCCGTGATAGGCCTCTAATTGGACTTATGCTAATCAGCTCCAGTCCAAACGCCCCTCTGCTGATCTTAATTTTTGAGCTGTTATCCAGGATGGTTTAAGGTCTCAACAAACTCAATTTCAAAGATTGTATTTTCTACCCTCTCGTTTGAACTTTCAGACCAGACGAGCGAACCTATCACGGACCAAGGTATCAAAGGGCGAGGCAGTTACCCTAAACTAACCTGACCCAACGTGCTAAACGTGAGCTAACCTTGTCTGTCAATTGGAACAAATTTTGATACCTCAGTATGAAATATACCGGACCGATCTACCCACCTTCTCGCGTAACTGCTATAATTATCCGATGCAAAGCCTCTCCGATGTAAGTCAACAAGGGCTCTTTAAAATTCTGTCGGAATAAAGTAAACACTGAGAGCACACTGGGTGTTGTGAACCAGTTTAATTATCTACCGTATTACGGAGCGCGGCTACATTTAAAACCTGTTTTTGGTAAAAGATACCTGATGGGAACGTCTTTTTACTCTCGATATTAACACGGATGAACGCGCTTTGGTACCCACTTAACTCTTAGTGATGGCTTAGAAGGCGAGACTACGCATCCACTGAGGAAACACGCTTGGAATTCGACTAAGATGCAAGTTTCATTTCTTGTCGTTGGCCGACCGCCAGCGGCAGCTAGCGAGCGACACTTGCACATACTGTGGCAGTACTAGTTTTCGGTAAAGAGAATTACTGAAAACCAAGGTGGATAGATGTATGGGGCAAGGAGTCCTCGTTGCGTTCAGCCGCGGCGGCTAGCTGTGCTATCTCCCTCCCCCCCCTGCTTAAGCTCCGCCTTCATTCGGAGGAAAAGCAGTACGGTGCACTCAGACGCGACAAGTGACTGACTACTACCCTCCCTAGGAGAAGCTCCGCCTCTGACTGGAGGGGAAGGAATGCTGACGCCCCCCTCCGCTCCAAGAAACTCCGCCTCCGGCCGGGGGGCAAGTAATGCTGACGGTGCATCTCGCCGCGTCGGCTTGCCGTGTGACAAACAAGCTACTTCCCCTCCGCGAAGCTCCGCCTTTGGAGGGGAAGGTAGTTGCCGCGCACACGGTTGCTAGACTGTGTGTTTGAAGGGCCCTCTCGTAACTGCTCTTTCGAGAAATTTGCGAGTATTCATTTTTCAATTACATTTAGACGCCTTGGCAAAGTACTGGAAACATCATCGACTAGACTCTGACAGGTTTATTAGACAAAATTCATTCGCTTTGGAAGTGCAGTCGCAATATTTCGCCGAAATCATGAAGGGCCGATTCCCGGAAACAGCTTTGGCTTTGATGAGTACCTCTTCAAGGTACCGCTTTTTCGCAGGCTTGCAATATTACTGGAATAGCGACGTTAATTTAGATCGCATAGCGCTGCACTGAGGCGAAAGGCATTTCAAATCCGAAAACCAAAGTGCGTCATGGATTTGCATTTTCAATAATTCCTTGCTCTACTTCTCCGCTTAAGTAATTTCATAGGCCTTATGTTTATTTGCTTTCAGTTGTTAAAATATGACGATCTGAGGGACTCATCAACTGTGCGTTTAAACAAAGATATCGTAAACCGGAAGAAGGTAGTGATTATTACGGCTCTCAAACACTGTCTTAAAGACTTGCGAACACTTTAAAAAATATTTTGGCGAATTTTACTTATCCGCATGGTGAGATGCCCCCTTACCAATTCAGTTGCAGGAAAATTACTCAATGAAAGGTCAAGCTAAGTCACCTATCCAAATGTCACAGAAAGAAATTTATCGTTACCAGAAGTAAATTAACTTTTAATAATAGTAATTTTCCGTCATGGTTTCGTCGGAAACTTAGCCATTTAAAACCAAATTTACATATGTATGTAAGTAATTTCACTCGTTGCAAAGTAAATTTACTGCCGTAACAAAACTGGAGCAATAAAATTGCTCATACACTGATTCAGTTAAACCACTTTTTTGAAGTAGGGAAGTACAAAATGTCAACCAAATAGGAAAATTGATTATTCTTTAGAGGAATTTACTCCCGACGTGATTTGTAATGTTGCTTTTTTTGGATAGTCATTAAGGGCTCTTTACTTGTCAGTGGATAAGTAAAGTATGATGAAAACATCGCATGAGAAAATTTACTTATACATAGTAGAAGTAAAAGTGATATTATTTTTTACAGTGAAGTGTTTACGTATCGGAAGATTCATTTTGTGCTTTGAGCGACGCGGGAATCCCAGAAGTAATTTGGCTGGGTCTTGCAGATACTACTGTGGGAAGTTGTTCCTCCATGATGAAATAAAGTTTTAACTGTTTATTTTATCATCAATAATCAATAATTTTGAATAACCATTGTTTGTTTTATTATGCTGCAAATCCGCTGAACCTATTGTAACAATTTTATCGCTGTGGTCATTTTGTGCTAAGGGTCGACATGTCAGTTCTGAAGGTTTGATTTTTCATACCTTTGTGTTCCCTGCTTCAGCCTTTTCTTACAGAAATGAGAATGAACGTCAGCATATACAACCACTTACGTTGGATTAGGCTGCTGTAGACTAATTGAGCTAAGTTCGAAGTTTCTCGTTCTAATGACGCTCTACTATCATTCTGCATAAGTGTCTTGGTATTCGTCGCTTCGCCAACACTCTACTCAAGAACTGTGGTCACTTATGTCGCTTGCCTCGGTGGTATACCTCTTACTCCCGAAATATAAGCATATCAGGCTTGGCGGCCGTTAGATTATGTTAACATAGGTTAGGGTAAGTGCGGGCAATGAAAGTATGTGTCAAGCATCTCTCGGCTTGGCGACTTATGAAACGCAATGTTTCGTGAGTTTTTATAACTTAAAAACCGTTGCATCAGGCGAACGTCTTCTTGAAAAGAGCTATTCAGACAGCAGTGAGATTAAGTCTTCTAAAGCCCACGGCGACTGTCAACATTTCTCTTTCATTAATTTATGGCGAGGGCGGTATGAAGCAGGTATCTTTAAAAGCCGTGACGTATTATTTTCACTGGACCGACGGGCGTGGAGCATGTATGGATATTTACCGTCAAACTTTTCTCATTTCAGCTGAAGTCTGTAACCCCTGCACTTCAACTGACAAACAATTAACATTATATTACGTTGGGGGAAAAATCGTTATGAAAGGGGGAAGGGGGTAAAACTGAAATAAAGTTGTGACAGAAGTTTGATCGGTGACAGAGGTTTAATCGGAAACCTCAAATGACATCCATGTTGATTGGTAATCAACTACCAGATAATTGACGCAGCCTCATCAGGACACAAATATTTTGTCATTAACCTTAATATTTCTCGGCGATGAGCCGCGCTTAAAAGGATTTTACAAATCTGCCTCCGCTTTAAACATCTGGAAATAGCCTATCTCAGCTACATAGATCGTCACATACCTAAAATACCCGGTTTTAGTTACAATATAAGTTACTTATACACATCCTTTAACGTACAGTACACTGTCTGTTATGCTCGAGGAAATATCAGTTGGAAAATGTTACTTCACTGTCGTAGTTGATTTGATTTTTTTTACCTCATCTTTGTCACTTTCGGGTTTCATTTTTTTTACCATTAAGAGGATCAACGACGTACCGCGGTGTTTGTTGATATTGGTATAGGTTATGTTAAACTATGTTATTTTGAGTATCTCGTGCCTAATGCTCGGTATTCTCCAATCAGTCTAATCCTTTGTAGACTTCAGTGGCTGGCTGCTACCGCCAAGAAGAAAGGGGCATCCGATCAGTGTATCGTTGAGTTGGTTATTCTTAGGTATGCCGAGTGAGTTGTGTCTACCTCTGTCGCTCGGGTCGGCGAGGAAACAGAAGTTAGAAAACAGGAGGTCCAAAATTCAAGCTTTTCAAATTTTCAGATTCTTTTAGGTTCGGCTCATTAGGTTATAGCCGGTGATTACAGATACTTAATCCAGTACTTTAATTAGTTTCGGGTCATTAATTCGTAATTAGCATTGAACTTCTCAAACGTTTGACGGAGTGGAATAAAGGTTCGTAACTCAAATCGAAAGAGAGACCCGAAATTACAGGGTAAATTTTCGATCACTTATCTGTCGTCATAACCAAAGCCGCAGGGTTGCCGAAACAGGATTCGGCATCGCCAACATAACAAAGCAAAAGCACGACAGCTAAAAGGCTTCAAGCTGCAGCTGTGTACACAGGTAATTACCAAGGCGCCATATTGTACACGGAAAAGCGCTCGCGTGACTTTTTTATTGAGTGTATTGAGAATGTCAATTACACGGTTAAGTTAAAATGATTGCAGTCCATTGCATTTGATCAACTTGATTAGTATTCTGAATGTAAAGAAGCATATCTGCGGATTACCCGGACAATTCCGTCTACATCGTACTGAGTTTCATCACAGCTATGGGCTGTAGCGTGTAACTTTGACGTAGGCTAACCTACCTAGGCTAACCTAGAGGCCTTGATATACTAGAGAGGAGGCATTTGGCAGCCATATTGTTTCTGATTAGACCATCAAAAAATGCATTATAGCTTACGGAGAAACTTTGGAAACAAAATGGCGGAGCCCTTGGTTTAGCACCCTCAATACCTCCTTCTCTAGTATTCCCAGGCCTCTAGGCTAACCTAGCACAAACTAAACTCACGTGATGCTCGGAAGATCCACTCAATATACCTTACGCTAGAGAGCCTTTAAAGGCTCCCTAGCGCTGAAAGCAAATGTAGACTCCTTACCTTACGTAACTTAACCTAACTCTTACGCAGCTAAACGGACTTAAGCGTAATCTTAGCCTAACTTTAAGTAAGCCTAGTCCTAAGCTAGCATATGGTAACGGAAAGTTGACTCCATGAGAGCTGTCGGAACCCATCTTAACCTAACGCAGTCAATGCCAAATGGACTTAGAAGTTAGTCTTTAAGTAGAGCTTCTTTTAAATGCAGATACGTCCTCAAACCCATAGCCTTAGAACTTAAGTTTTTGTGAGAAATAAAATATCACCGTGGAGAAGAGCTGCATGTAGAATATTACGCCTGTACAAAGACTTTTCAGGCCTGCAAGGTGATGATCCTTTCTCTAAATTTTATGGCTGCCATTCTGCTTCATTGGCCTATTGACAACAAAATGTGTTTTCTTCTTGAGTTTCCCGGAAATTGCTTTGTCGAAAATGTCACGGCGCTTTCAGGACATCTCAAAGAAACTTGATTTTTGGTTTCCTGGGATAAAGTTTGGCAGAGTAGCGAATTTGTGCCGTCGCAAAACGTATCGTGTAGGAAACTTTGAGGAACGGGCGTAACGTGATTTTAGGCAGGAAAAATACAGCTTCCAAGTTACCAAAATTTTCCCAACGCAATTTCCGTCCCCACACCCGGTATCCGAGGTACAGTTAACTATTTCGACAACTGCTCAGTAAAAACCAAACACCGGTTTTAGGGAGTTCTTACCTGTTTTGGGTGTGGCGTGGCAATAATAAGGGTATTACGCACTTGGATTATTTTCCAAGATAAAGATATGTTCAGCCACGTCGATTGAATGCTCTCGTCGAGAACTTTTGAATTATATGGCTGAACATACTGTATGTCTATCTTGAAAATGATCAAAATACCCTCAACCCCCGTCATATTTTCACACCCACAACAGGTGAGAGCTCCCCAGAAACAGCCCGTATGAAAAGGCGTTGATAAGCCTGAGAAACGTAATCAGAGTCCAGTATAGTGATACAATATAAGCAGTTCTGAAGATCAGTTTGTATCAGGATACTGAAGAGTGCTTAAGTATAATCAGGCTGAATCAAACACATCAACTCCATTTCCCATAGGAGCTGTTGCGTTTTTACAGTCAGCGAAACTTATTTCGAGGTTGTTAAAGCAGAAATATCTCTTTGAGCAATCATTTCATCTCTAATAATCTCTTATACCCGCGTTTGAAACGTTTTTAAAGTAATAAATCCCCAAATATGGGCACTAAAGGTTAGGACTAGGACCATAGCTGTTTGCTCTTTCGAATCAATGTCGGAACAAGCTAGCAGCGTCTAGTGCTTTGTGGTAATTTCTCTGTTATAATTAAATCACTCTAGTATTGATTTCATTAGCGACTCTATTTACATTCGCGGATTTTCGCCGCGTTTAATGGAGCGCCGTATCTTCAGTTCAGCACTGTGCAAGTCAATCAGGCCGTACAAGACCCTGCAAGGAAATTATCTGCTCATTGCGCGAAAGGCTCTCCTCCAAAGGCTGGATTTATTGTCTTTCATACTGGCTGTTGAACTCCTTTCGCGACACGGTGGGCCCGCCCACGCTATCGTGCATTACGGTCTCGTCTGCAGAGAGACAACCCAAGAAGAATCTGTCTCACAGCTAAAAATCGCCAAAAACAAAGCAATAATGTCTTGTTAAAAACATAGTGAAAACTAAACTGTGCTTAAGGTAGGTATAAACCTGTTTTTATGCAGAGAATCACCGGCAAAATTCACACAGTGCCTTTTTTTAAATAAGATTATTCATATCACAGACAACTGAACTTTTAATTTTCCAATTGATCAGGTGGTGGTCAATGCTTCTTTCTAACCATTTCGAAAACATCATGTCAATCAGGTTTTTAAAATTTAATAGTATACAGTAAAAGCGGAACTCTGTTTTGGGGGATGGTGTACCTATGTTTCGGGTATGAAACTGAACTTGAAATGGGGATAGTGAATATTTTGGTGATTTTTCGGGATAGACTCATGTTCAACCACATCAATTGAAAGCTTTCGCTGAGACCTTTTGAATCTCATGGCTGGAAATATTGCCATCTTAAAAATAACTACAGGACATACTACTCCCGTTCTAGCCTCACCCTAAAACAAGTACTTGTTAAAAATTTAGTTGTGAAAATTGCTTTAGGAATGAAAATTCACTCGTAAATAGTGAAATGTGATCCATTATTAGCAAATTAGAGGCTCGCTTTTCACTATCTAGGAGTAAAATTTCACGGTTAAAGCGAATTTCCACGATAAATTTAGCGTGTATCGAACGCCCTAAAACCAATGTTTCGTTTTTACTAACCGTGAGAAGCCTACGCCAGACAAAAATACTTCTAAACAGTTGACTTACTTTCACGCCCAAAACAGGAGTGACCTGCAGTAAACCGTGTGTTTTAAATGAAAAACAGAAAGTTTTTGAGAGAAAAATAAGAAATAATGCCTACTTTTAATTTAAGTTCATCTCGTCACCGTGAAAATAAACTCATCTTTTTTATTTAAAAAAATGAAATAAAATGAATTCATGGTCTACTTTTGAGAAGTCTTTCGCGTTCCGGAAATTAGAATGAACGCAAGCGTGGTGCTTACAACGCTGTCAGCCACCGCGAGATCTTGCAGAAGTAAGTTATGGAGGTCCCTACATCACGGAGGGTGTTGTGTCTAGCTTGAGGACGTCGATTTCTTAGTGTCTGTCGCTCCGCTGTCGAGAGAGCCACCACAGCCTTTTATTTATCTCTTGTCAAAAAAGTTGTTTGTGTCAGCTGTACCTTTGATTTTTTGGATGCGAACAAAATCTAGTCCGTGATTCCAACATGCTCACAGTTAATAAAGAAGGGAATCCTCCAAGTTGCCGTTTCCAGCTCAGAATGTCACGTACGTCTGACAGCTATGAATGACGGATCGATTTAACTTTCGAAGATTCGTATGGCTGGCTTGAAGCCTATGTAAAGAAGCTATTTATTTCCTGACATTTATTTTCTGAAGCCCAACTTTTTGTGGTTCAGTGCTGTAGCGCTCCTCCCGGCTTGGAAACTGGAGAAAATGACACCCGCAACAAAACTTTTGTTAAGCGTCAGCAAACGAGAATTGCTGTGGTGACAATATGTTTCGGCGACAATATGGATTGATGTAACCATTCATATTGTTTTAGCAATTGATATTGTTGTGTTATTGACAATATCAATTGTTAACGTGTAATCAACGCGTGACAGCGTCACACGTTACGGCGACAATTTTAATATTGATGCAACCATTCATATAGTTGTAACAATTTATATTGTCACCACAATAAGTCCAGTTTTCTGACGCTTAACAAAAGTAATGTAGGAAAAAAAGTAATTCTCTCCGTGTAGAGATAGCATACGTAGAGGAGCATTTCGCGGCGTGTGGATATCGTATTTTCACTTCCAGAAAGAATACGCTTTTCTCAGAAAGAGAAGGGATCTTAATAAAGATCGGCCGCTCGGCTGAATGTATCATCGGCTGAACGCCTCGCCCTTAAGTCACGCTAAATCTAAGTGTTTTCCAAGAAAACGGCCATTATCTGCGCCAACGACGAAGAAGGCCAAAAATCACAGTAAAAACAAAATACCCGTTTTAGGGAATGCTACACCTGTTTTGAGTATGAAACGAAAATGGGCGTTGTATTTTGGCTATTCTTAAAGATAGACCTATGCTGAGCCACATCAATGAAAAGCTCACGCCGACACCTTTAAAATGATGTGGCTGAACAGGTCTATCTTGAAAAATAACCAAAATACGTACTACCCCCGTTTTAGTTTCACACCCAAACAGGTATAGCATTCCCTAAAACAATGTTTTGATGGACGAAGAGCCGCGCGGTATTTAGAGATGGTCGCGGGGCGCGGCTTGTGTTGGCAGTTTTGCGCATCCGCGCCGCGCCGCTGCGCCGGTTTCGCTTGTCTTATTCTTACATGAAGCATAATTTGCTAGGAATGAGGCATTGACACAAGCTGCAGATTCTATTCCACCCCGTCTGTGTATCATACACAGTCATCCATAATGCAAAAGATCTCCATAGTTCCATGGCCCCTGAGATGTCATGCCTACGTTCACGATGAATTCAGGAGACAGATGCTTCCACCTTTTTTTTCTTCTTCTTGATTTGCAAGAAGGAACAACGTCCGCCCACAAGCGAATTTGCTTTCGCAACTTTGTTGCCAACTAAATTGGAAAATAACCGGGAGAATTCTATATTAAAATGACGTTGATATCGAAATAACTGATCGATTCGGCGTGATCTTGTCACCCAAACTCGACGAGTTTTCGATCGCCTTGAAAAATCACTTCCTTTACTTTTTAGTGAATCAATTTAACCCAATGCCGCCGAGCGATGCCGTTTGGAAACAAAAATATATTTTAGAGGATCTTTTCAGTTCAGTATTGTCACACTTTAAAAAATATCACCCCTCTGGAAACCTGAATTTTAATAATTCAAGCATTTTCCAAAACTTAAAATTGCGTATTTCAGTGGGAAAATCCTTCTAATTTATCTTAAGCTAAATTTCACTCCAAGTACTTTGGACTATTAAATTTCACTCTGGTCTATTTCACTCATAATAGCCCAAAGTACTTTGGGCTATTATGGGTTAAGCTTTAACATAACTTTTTATAGCTAATCTCACAATTTCTCGCAATTTTCAACTCGTTAATAAACATATTTCAGTCAGCTAAGCTGTAAGGGCTATACCTAAGCAAAGATTTACTGAAAGTGTCAGCTAGAGAATCTAGTATTTTCAACCGACAATCAGTTAAAAATCTAGATTTTTTAAATTTTTAATCGCTGAAGTTTTTAATAAATCTTTGCTTGAATATAGCCCTTAACTGAAAGATGTTTATCAAAGGGTTAAAATCTGCAAGACATTCTTCGCGAAATCATGACTGAAATTTTGTTATGTTTCATGGAAAGTAACCGATTTAGGACGTGTTTACCTCTGAAAATTTAATGGTCCTCTTTCGCGGGGGGAGGGGGCGGTGGACATTCCCCGTGGGACTTCTCACATCGCATACAAATTAAGTCTTTTGAGAATTCACTTTGCAAAGGCTGAGGAATTAGCGTCGAATTCCCTGCCAATCGCAGTAATAAAAATCCCCGCAAGGATTTCGCACTTCTTGGCGTTGGCTGCCGTACGGGAGCTACTTGATCATTCCGACAGAGCGTCTCTCTTTGAAGGAACTATTTGAGCTCATATTGGGCACACTGGCGTCACCCTAAGATGTAGAGTAACTTCTTTTAAGATTGCGTAGTCGTAGTTTAAAGATAAGATGTATGATTACGATAATAATATATACATTTCGAGGTATGTTAGTCGCCTGTGTAAGGTTAAGTGAAGTTGATTTAGGTCTGATTCGGCTTGATTTCTTACTGCGTCAGTTTGAGGAAAAATTCTTTAAATCCAAATGGACAAGGTCCCCGGAGAAGAACTACAATACCTTTTAAACGCGCGAGTTTGCGGAAACCCTCATATGCTTAGAAAAGTATGGAATGTCATACATCCATGAAATGGGCACCTCCATGGAAGACTCGACCAGCTCTCAAACCTCAGTTTTAAACTGCACTAGTTCGACGAGCGTTAAAAATGTTGTTTTGCGTTGCGAATACCTCTTGTATTATTTGTCTGAAACGAATGACAGTTGGGGAACATTTTCCCTGGAATATGTCCTCCATGAATCCTTATTTAAATCACACGAAAAACCAATTGCAAGATCTGAAAAGTTCGATTTTGCGCGCTCTCGAAACTGGCCGACTTTAAAACTCAGCTTTTAGAACTAGTCGAGTCTTCTGCGGAGGTGCCAAAATGCAATAGGCAAATAAAAAATAGCTTTGAACTTGGAGTTTGATTTTTTATTCTCAGCCCAAGCATAGAGTCGTGGGCCATCTGGGGGCGGATAACAGGAAAAATTTCTGTCCCTAAAAAGGAGGACAAAGTCTGATAAATCAATCATCGGCAGAGTTGAGATGGTAGCGACAATTAATCTAATTCAGTGTAAACACCGGGCTAATTATAGGATCTACCAATTTCCTGGTGGACCAAGTTCGAATAGGCCTACGCCGCTAAGCCTGTTTTTGATGAAGCATTTGCGTCTGTCTTTCGCCGACATGTCCATCCGACTATTCAAAGGAAGCTGCGCTGCTTTATAAACATACGAACAAGACAAATCAAGGAATGAATCTACTATCGACATTCTTACAAAAACATACACAGAGATGATGACTTCGTTGCCTCAACAAAACCTTTTGTTTGCCTTAGCAAACCAGAATTGTTGTAGTGACAATTTCAATTATAACATCAATATAAATTGTTATCATAACAATAACTAATTACAGTGGTCGCTGTAACAAGCGAAATTGTCACCGTAACAAGTCTGGTTTGTTGAATCTAACAAAACGTTTCGTTGAGGCAACGAAGTCATTCTTTTCGTGAGATAGTTGCAGTTCACTCAGGGTTTGTTGGGTATCTGTGGGGCAGGTTTGTAAGATTCAGTTTGATTTTAATTAAAAAAAAAGAAATTTATATATCAAAATTTTGGTAAATATATAAAAGGTTTGATATATACACTTAAGAGTACAAATACGTTGCTCAACCGAGCTCTTTTCTCTGTGATGTATTGTACCTATTCCGACTTCATGGAGCAATGTTGATCGCGAACAATAAGCTATTCTTGTCATTGAATACTCGCGGTCGACTTAACGAGCTTCTTGTGGAAATCTTAAACGGGAGTATGAAGCGATCTGAAAGTATCAATGATTGGAAAACGTCTTGGTACGTCGAACGTCTGCGGACGTCTTTGCGATGTCAGGATTATGCGTAACGAAGCGACGCCACACCGCGCAGGCCGTATTAAGGAGCTACTTGGCTGTGGCCTGCGGAAGGCGCGCCGCGCCGTGAATACAAAAGCATTGCCGACATCTTCCCACCTAAGCTACCGTGCTCAATATTTAAGTATATCTTTCCACGAGATTTATCCCATGTTAGTTCAGATTTACACTCTTACAGATATGAACTTTGATGGCAAGTTTTATTATTTTTTTATTGAATTTTTTTTCTATTGGGACAAAACATTTTTTTCTTGCAGCAAGATTATTTTTCTCGTTGCAAAATAATTTTTTTCTAACTAAGAGTAAAAAATTCTTTACGATGAGGAAAAGATTGATTTGCGACTATATCAAGAAAGCATTTTCTTTTCAGAAAACATTTCTGTGGGTGACTCGTAAGTTAAGTCGGGTGACAGAATATTTCAAGCAAACCCATTAATATTGGTTATTCATCTCGTTCATGAAGTTATAGACCATAGAGTTTGTCATTGAAGCTACCTACATGTAAAAAAAAGGTTTTGTTATACCAACAAAATCATTTGTTAAAATGGGGATTAAAAATACATTTTGTTACAACAACAAAGTGTTTGGTTCTATTAACAAAACGTTTGGTTGCTGCGGCAAAATTTTCGGTTGCAGCAACAAATATTTTACTTGTCCCTAATTTTGTACCGTAACAAAACCATTTTTTCTTGGTATTATCTTTAACTTAAAGTCGAAGAGTTTACTGAATTGACTCACAATCAGATGAATATAAATAAATTTCAAAAATTACCTATTTGGAGAATTAATATTATTGCTGATGAACTTTTCAGTTATTATCGTATTTTGTAAAGCGTGGTTGAAATCATGTGGAATAGGACCAGGTTGTGAAAAATAGGTATCAGCTGGGGGCGGGGCCGTCCTGAATGCATGTTTGGATGCCTGCCCCATCCATCTACCTGATTTTGTTAATCGTGGCCGTGAGAGCGTGTCGAGGACTTCGCTGGCTTTGTGTGCAAGGTACATTTTTGTTATTGGCAAGCGATGTCCCGTCATAAACAAGTGCTAAGCTTCCAAACGTATACTCTACGTGTGTAATGTATTTTCGGTTTTGCGGTCTGACGTGTGTGGAACTGGAAGTGGCCACAATTAGGGGTGACCTTATGTGGACTTGGTGGGTACCCTGCGAAAAAAAAAGTTCTTACTCCAGCAAGACACAAGAGATACACTGTAAGGAGATGTTGGATTTTACTCTTCTCGTGTTTTTACAATAGTTAACGTCTTGCTGGAAATCTGTACACCGGATAACATGATATCAAGGATATCAGCCGGATATCACAGGTCTAGTAAACTGATATCAAGAGAAAATTGTCCAGATTCCAATTAAGTATCTGACACATTTTAGCAGAATGTCAAAAATATCTTCTGTTTATACCTGGATATTACATCAGGTATATACCAGTGGACTGTGGCCAAAGAGTAACAAACGTGAAAAATCGTTGAAAACAGACTTGTTTCGATCGAATTCAACAGCCGCGGATATCAAGGATATCAACTGGATATCAGTCGGATATGAATGTCTTGTGTACATCGGATATCATGAGCAGTCACCCCTTGGTTTTTTATTTCTACGCTCAGCCGACCGGATCAGAGCACAAGGAACCCCATTCAATTTATATTTATACACTTAAATTATTATACACCTAATTGTAAACTTCGGTGGTGGTAACTGCTGACCTATTTTGTATCAGTACGATAATTGACGATTGAACATCTGATAGTGACGAAGAAATCAATTAAATTTTTGTTATACTGGGATTCGTTATCGGCGGAATTCTGGATTTTAATGTTCCTCTGCTTGTACGTCGAATTCTGAATGTTCGTATTTCGACTTCAAATTTAAGACTTTTTTTTTTTAATCTGAACACCGAATTCGTATCGCGAAGTCGTATCAGGAATTCGTATCGTGAACTGACAGCGCATGTTACCTTTTGAAACCCTTCCTCTTCGCTTATCTGTAGGTAAACAGGCATCTTTTGTGTGTTGCAGGTTGGTACCCTTGAGTACTCTACCATCCGGTAAGATATGCCCTACGGGTACCAAAATGTTATTTCCGGAAAGCTACCGACCTTTGTGACCAATGCTTATACTTTTCTTTTCGAGTATCCAAACACATTTGACGTAATTCATATCCTCTCTTTTAGCTGAATTTCCAACTTTCTACACTTAATTATGTAAAGTTGAAAAATATTAAAATGAGTTGTGACGTCAAAGTCAACGTCGATTTTTTTTTAGCGATCGGATGATCGTATCGATGTGCGGTTGGTAGGGCTCTTCATTATTTTCTGAGCTCTTTTTAATCTCAGTGTTCCAAACAGTTTTTAAAATTTCATACTTTCCCCATTGTAATTTTGACAGTCATTTTTTCCGTGTAGTGTCCGTTTTAAGAGAATCTGTTTTTGGAGGAAAAAAAAATCAACCTTATCCAGAACAGTGCGTCCAGGTATGAATCACGATATTGAAATATGTGTTAAAATATATCTATTTCAATTCACATATTTTTTTAGAGTTGATTTTTCTCTTGAATCCCAACTTTCCCTCCATGATTTAGGGCTCAGCCAAGTTTTGTAGCCGAGAGCCTGGAGCAGGGGGCTGCCCTCGGGGCTGCCCTCGGGGCTGCCGGAAGAAAGAGCAGAGATGTAGACCAGCAGGGTTTACTTTCGACACGCGATCGACTCTGCTCTCTTCCGAAATATTCCATCGCCTTGCTATTGTCCCGCTGTCACAAATGTAGCCAATCTAACACGCAAAAAAAAAGAAAGGCTTTCACGGTGGATATGTTATCTGTTCGACCAGTAGATGACATTTGATTCCAGATTATCGCAAAACGTTACAGAAAGGCATTTAATACTTTCTCCAAACAACGACTTTGGATTTTTCAAAACTATCAAATTTAGGACCGTTAAAGGATGTTTTATAGACTTAGTCCAATTCACAAACAAGTTGTTCAAAAAAGTGACAAAAATGCGTTTAAAAATCTGAAAAGATCGAAAAACTATACCATTTGACTAAATAAACAAGCAAGATAAGTTGGCAGCCAATAATTAATTATGGTTATTTAATTTTTTTCAAAATTGTCGCCACTCCTGTTTAACTCATTTTCCTCTAAATAATGTGCTGTTTTTAGAGGTTTTTATCAAATATTTTTCTTAAACGACGGTAAGATACTGATTTTTTGGTCTCAATTTGTTCATCTTAAGTTGATCATTCATGTGAAACGTTTTTTATACAAACTTATCAAGCAAATTTTCTCGTAAAAAACAAAAACAAAAAACAAAACAAAAAAACCTTGAATATTTTAGTACACGTTCATATAACGCCACGTAATTCTTGCTATCGTTGAATGCCTAAAACTCAAAATTTAGGACGGTGACAAGTCGTTTATAGTGGTCAGGTGTGTAATAGCACCTTTCTTTTTCTTCTTCTCATTAATGAAAAGAGCCTGTTATCGGCCTATTTTAGATCGATGAAACACCCTTAATCCATTAAAATGAATAGGGCTATTCTACGTTTTACCTATTTATATCTAACTAAGTTGATTTATTTTTGCACTCTTTTCATTGTGATGTTGCAGAAAGTGCATTCTCGTTATTGATCATTTCTTACGTGATTCTGACGTTATAAGATTACGAATAGGGATGTGCTTTTCATGTACAGAATGCACACGATATATACACAACCGTGTTGCGGGCTTGCCTACCTGGGCTCCGCCAGGTGGTACCAACGTCAACCGCTGGATGGCGTTTCTCGGAGGTCGAACCGCGCGACTTTTGACTTCGTTTTGATATTGCGCGCGAAAAGACGGAACATGTTCACATAGCGTGATGGTGATATGGTATTTCGTTAGACTACAAAGTCGAGTAATAATGTTCTAATATTTTAGTAGTTTTTTTTTTTTTAAAAAAAAAAAAAAAAATTTTTTTTTTTTTTTTTTTTTTTTTT
>Ga0058701_10000533_pt1 | contig 25863 bp, 25 predicted proteins | sample AgamicOrMae_FD_97039 | JGI IMG/M metagenome (GOLD analysis project Ga0058701, IMG submission 97039) | Agave microbial communities from Guanajuato, Mexico - Or.Ma.e | ecosystem: Host-associated > Plants > Phyllosphere > Phylloplane/Leaf | place: Guanajuato, Mexico | collected 2012-06-04 | reverse complement strand
AAGAAGAAGAAGAAGCAGATCGAACGCAGAGCTCACAGAAGAGATCCACACACTAAGAGGAAGAGAGTTTTACAAGAGAGAAAATTTAATAGGAAAACTTTTTACACATGAAAAAAATATCCAAAAATCTTTACACATGAGGAAATGTTTGCAATGAAGAAGCAATTCAAAAATTGAAACAACTGATTCAAACACAAGTCAACTGCCATTAGATGAGATCTCCAATTATGAAAAGTCTGGCCTTTTATGATAATGACCCAAGTGGTGCTTTGGCGGCTAGCTCGCCGCTCTACTACGAACAGGGCGCCTTCGCCGCTCTCGATCAGCAGCTTGGACGCTCCTCGCCCAGCTCCTTGGGGCCCGACTCCTCAGGCGACGGGCAGCCCTTCCTGGGCGAGGATGTGGTTTTCCACGACTGCATGTGGAGCGGCATCTGCACCTGTTGTATGCAACTGCTCCACTCGCAGCTCGGCTACGGCGGACTCGCCGCCCCAAACACGGCGCCCAGTCCCGTGGGGGCGGGGCCGCCAACGGGGGTGGCCGTGAGTCTGGGTGTGGGTGTGGGGCCCCACTCGGCGGCGTCGACCATCATCGGCGAGCTGCTGGCCGCCTCGGCGTGTCCACTGGCGCGGGCGAGCCAGCAGCAGAGCTGTGGCGAGGCGGGTGGAGTGCGGGGGGGCGGGCAGGAGGCGGGATGCGGAGGGGCGGCCAACGCGCAGCAGAGCCCGAACAGTCCCGACGGGCAGCAGTGTCCGCTGCACTCGGCGGCGGCCCGCACAACCGGCCACAGTGAAGCGCGCGAAAACGTGCCCGCAAGGCCAAATTCGCTGGCGCCCAATCTCCAAGCAACAGCGAACCTCACTGGCGGCAGCCCGGCCAATGACAACAGTTGTGCCAATAGTAATAGTAGTAATAGTAGTAATCACACCAACAACAACAACGGCAATAACAACGGCAATAGTAATAGTAATAATAATATTAATAATAATAACAAATTGCTCCACACCAGAGGGAACCACACCAATCAGGAGGTTCCGACGGCGGCCAGGCAACCGCAATCACGGCCACAGTCCCACCTCCATCTCCAGTCACAACAACAGCCACAACCACAATCTCGGCCCCACTCTCAGCCACAAAATCAATCCCAACCTCAGCCCCCATCTCAGCCCCAACCTCAGCCTCAGCCTCCATCTCAACCTCAGACTCAACAGCCACAAGCACGAACACAAATACAACAACCACTCCGACTGGAACAGCAACAACAACCACAAGAGCAACTACAAAAGCCACAACTAGCGCAACAACAAACGCAACCACAACAACAACAGCCCATCACCAACGGCAAGAGACGCAATCATCGTTGCCCATTTGATGGTTGTAAAAAAATCTACACTAAGTCATCGCATCTAAAGGCCCACTTACGAACACATACAGGTGGGTGTTGATTTAGCGTTGTTAGTGGTGAGCCAAATTGGCTTTCTTTGTGCCCTTTTCTACTTCGGCCAACCTTCTGTTCATTTAATTCTGCCTGCCCAAAAGCAAAAGCCCAACTTGGCTTAACTTAATTTCCCCTCCCCTCCATTCGATTAGGTTCGCTTCGAGTTGGGCCAGAGGCGAGCCTCGAGTGAGGCAGAGGCGAGCGATTAGTCTCGCTTGAGGAAAAACAAACAAACAAACAAACAAACGGGCAAACAAACACACACACGCACAAAACCCATATTAACCAACCTCTCGAACCCAATGCCTCCCCCAAACTCTCTCATCATCATCATCAAAAAACCGTAACAAATCACTAATAATAATGATGATGATGATAATAATAATAACGTTTATTATTATTATTATTTTAACCATGGGCAAAAACGGCGCACAAAATCACCGCCCGGATGACGGAGAGTAGGCGAAAAGCCGTACATTTGCACCTGGCCCGAGTGCACCTGGAGCTTTGCCCGCTCAGACGAGCTCACCCGGCACTATAGGAAGCACACTGGTTCTAAGCCGTTCAAATGTCACTACTGCGAAAAGTGTTTCAGCCGCTCGGACCATTTGGCCCTGCACATGAAGCGCCACCAAATGGAACTCCAGCAACAACTCCAACTCCAGCCGGACCACAACCACTTCAGCCACACTCACAACCTTCTCCAACATCAACACCAGCAACAACTCCACCTTCATCTTCAGCAACATCAGCAGCATCAACAGCAACAGCAACAACAACAACATCAGACACATTTGTTACTGGAGAACATTGATTGATTGTTGATTGTTGTTTGTTGGACCGCTTTAGGTGCCAGAGCCAAGCTTGTTGTGGGCGCTCTTGCCACACACAGACACTTGTTAGAGGAGCCGGGCGCGCCTCTTCCGCCAGGACCCATCCAGAGACAGTCCAGAGGAGTGGGGGAGATTATTTGCGTTTGTTTTCAACAAAGAGAAAAAGCGCCATGCAATTTGAGTGCATGGCGTCTCGAACAGAAAAATCACTGTCCAATTGGTGCAAGGAAATCATTTTGCTCCTCCAAATGATGAAATGATCGCTTTAGCAAAGAAATCTGACATTCGACTCAAGTAACACAGTTTGTCCTCCCTCGTCCGTCTGTGTGTTGGTGTGTGTCTGAAGGAGAAAATTCCAAAGAACAGACAGCGGCAACTTTTTTCACTCCCGTCTGGCCACTTTCATCTCATCTCATCTGAACTGAGCTCATCTCAACAGCTCATCAGCTGTCTTTTAAGCCAAACTGGGCGACACTTAGGCAGTTATTTCAGCCAGCCAGCAGCTGGTCCATGAGAGAGATCCTCCGATTTCGTCTGTCTGCATTTTTGCAAGTCTGCCACTCATTCACTTGCTCATTTTACGCCTCAAATCTCGCCCCCAACTTCTCGCTAGTCATGGAGACTATCACTTAGGCGAGCGAGAAGAGGCGAGACAGAAGCCGAAAGAGAGAGAGAGACAGAGAGAAATCGAGAGAGAGAGAGAGAGCTGCTGGTGATCATAAATGGCGCTTCTTTTCGCCCGACGAAAACCATCCGCCTTTGAGTCTTATTGCGAGTTTTATTATTATTGTTCCAAGAACCGAAACCAAACTTGCCAAACGGGCGCACAAACAGACACTGCCAGTGAGAGATGGGCTCTGAGAGAGGAGCTGAGAGCTGAGGGCTGCTGGTTGCTGGCTGCTGGCTGCTGGTGATGATGATGATGATGTTGATGAAAGACAAGTTGTACGTGACGCAACGTTTCAAGAGCGCCGATTGAATTCCAGAGAGAGAGACAGAGATAAGCTGCAGAGTTGCAGTGCACAGGCGAGACGAGAAGCCAAGCTTGCCAGTGAGGGCAGAGTGCAGAGTGCAGTGTTAGCTAGCTATTGGCCCACAGACTCTTTGCACGACAAGCTCGCCAGAGTGAGCAGCCAGTTGACGAGTGTCGCCCGGTTTGGATTTGGATTCGCATTGATGCAGCCGGCAGCGGTTTGGGGGCTCAGTGGCGTTGTGGCGTTGTGGCGGCCCAAGTAACAGGAGGCAGTCGGAGGGGGAGGCGCGGGCGAAAGGGAGCAATAAAAGTAAAAGTGGTAGAATTTTGCCTTTTAAATAAGAGATTGTTTTTCATTGAGAATCATGCATTTATTCCAAGCCATAAAGCGGGCCCCGCGCGCTTCCACTCGTGCCAGTCGTATGGGCCTGCAGACTGCAGTTGAGACTGTGTGCGTTGTTGTGCGCGACTTGTGGGCCTCAGTGTGCGCGTTCTGTGCGGCTGTTTGCGTTTCAGCTCGCGCGTGCACTCACAGTGAGCCCACTCGCAAGCCGCCACTCAACACAGTCTGCACACGAGCAGTGCACTTAAACTGGCGCCAATCTATCCAAAACTGGCCCTCCTCTGCCTTTGCGCCCGTCTGTCTCCCACTGACTCGCCCCACAGCTCCTCTACACTGGCTCTTGGGCCCCAAAAATGGGCCCACGAAGCAGCACCGGACGGCTCCACTACTAACCGGCACGAGCAAGGCCGCAGCTGAGGGCCAGTGGCATAAAAGCAAATTGCCCAACATTGTCCGAGGGGGGCCCATTCACGGTCTTATTAACCGCAGACGGTCGGCGGGCGGCAAACTGGGCGCCGAAACAGGCCCGCGCATATAAACACAACTGGATACATTTGGACAGATTTTCGACCTTCGTCTCCTTGGGCCGCTTCTCGTCCCTCTGGAGCGGGCACATATCTCCCTCTCGGCCGCTCTCATCACACAAATTGGGCCACTTTATTTTGCTCGCCCGTTGTCGTGGCCAAATGGCGCCCACTCGGCGCCCAGTTGGCGCCCCTACACTGTACTTCACTGGCTTTTTATGTCTTGACAACGGGGGCTCCTCCTCCGCAGACAAGTGGGCGAAATGGGCGCCCTTTCCGAGCCCGCTCGAGGCCAGTGCCCAAAGAGTTCACTTAACGACTCATCTCTGCCGATTGGGCGCTCTCTGTTCTCTCCAATTTTAGCCTCAATTGGGCCCCCAATTGGGCGCCAGTGCCAGTCTGTTGCGGCCAGTCTGTGCACTGTCCAATGCAGAGCGCACACTGCAGCAGCGCCGCCTCAGACGAGCGCCAGACGAGCGCACTTGCAGGCACAGTGCGTGCGCTTTGGGTGCGCGCTGGTGTGCAGGACTGTCTTCCGCGGACTGTCTGCAGCTGCACAAGGCCCAATGCAACTAAAGCACGGCCGCAGCTCACAGGCCGCAGCTCACTGGCCGCAGACTGTTCCACATAAAAGTGCACGCCAATCGGACGCAATCGAGTCCTCGCCGACGGCTGAGAAATGGGCCAGAAGAGTCCAATTTGGGATGAAAGCACAGAGAGCGAGTCTAACTCTCTAACTCTCCAACTCTCCAACTCTCCAACTGACAGCGGGGGGAAATAAAAACAAAGATGCTCCCAAATACTGTCTGCACTTTGTCCAAATGCGCGCATCTTCATGCTCATCTGGATTGCCCAGCGTCTCACTGGCTCACTGGCTGGCAAACAAAGACAAGGGACAACGGGGATCCTTGTCTGTGGGGCCAGCTTGCAAACTTTGCTCAACCATGAGCACAGTTAACGACGCCATTTACTTTGCGACCGAGACGCCGGCTGGAAAAGCGGGCGAAAAATCGCCATCCCATTTCATTGATGCAAACAAGAGTTTGCCAGCCTTGGACTAGAGCAACTCTAACATGCTAGAGACACACACACACAGAGACAGAGACAGGGACAAGCTCACTCAGTCAGCATACGTTTTGGGGCCCAATTCTCTGGCTTGCAGTTGCAGAGCATTGGGCCAAGCAAGCAAGCAGGCCAACTAGAGACAGTCGCTATCTGCTGGCTCAAGTCTTTCTGCGGGCCTTCCACAGACTAGGACTGCTAACACACAAACTGGCCACCACCAGCAAACACACAAACGCAAGACAATCAAACTGGCCCACTGGACGCTTGGGGTGCCTAAGCAGTGCTGGCTCAACTGCGGCGCCCAGTCTGCCCGAGTCTTGGCGATGATGATGATAATAATTTCGCCCCATTGTCTCAGTGTGCTCAGAGTGCTCAGTGTGCTGGTCTCAGTTGGCGGCATTTGAGCTCAAAGAGAGTACAGTACTGTATCTGCAAGAGTGGCCTTCTATCTGGCCAGCTAGTTGCCTGCCAGTTGTCTGTAATGCTAGTCAGTTCCTGCAGAAGAGTTCTGGGAAGAATTTTCGCCCAATTCTCGTTGGGCCAAGTTTGAATAAAATGAAACATTATCGCACGCAAACCCCAAACTGTGTCCCCAACTTCTTCCTCTTCTTCTTCTTCATCTTCTTCTCGCTGCGCTTCATTATTATGGCCACATTTCTGGCCCCAATTCAAGCGGAGCTCGACAGGATTGGCCCAACATAAACTGATTATGTCCACAGATAAGCGGCCGGCGCACTCGGCCGAGCACAGAGCCGAGTGGAGGAGAGAGCGGCAAAGGAGGAGGCTAAGGGCCGGGAAAAAAGTGACCCAAACTCGAGTGGGCGCGTCTCAAACTGTGAGCAAACTGTGACTTGCACGAACGCAGTCTCTTGTCTCTTCCACAAGCCACAGTCTTCAGTCCACAAAAGCCAATCAGGAAAACTGCATCAGAGGCAACTTATGGAAATTTCAGCCTGCCAGCAGCTGGCTCAAAAAGCTTGCGGCTCCTCAACTCGCGCAACCTTTTTCATCATTTTTCCTCCCCCTTTTTCCTCATCCAAACGCGTGCACATTAAGCTCCCATTTGGCTCCCCAATTTCGGCCCCTCTCTTTTAACTTGAATTTTTCATCATCCTCGGCCCAAAGTTTCATCATTTGGCAAACAGAAACACCTTCCTGTTTGCCCATCGGCCACACTCTCTGCTTGCCACGAGGTGCAATCTGTTTGCCGCAGTTTGCCTGTTCTATGCAAACGGCGGCCCTTTGGCACATTTCCTCCACTTTTGGCCCCTCAAACACTGCACCACATCATCTGCTTGGAGTCGTCCAACCGGAAGGAAGCACCGAGATGTGCTCAGCTGTTTGCATTTATTGGAAAACTTGCTCACTTGGGCGCCTCTGTGGCTTTTTCTGTGAGTAGGTTTCAACTACCCTTCAGCTTGATCGACTTTTTCGGCCAACCAAATTTCGGAAACCAAATTTCGGCACACGAACGACGAATTAGACGCAAGTTTGGCCGGCTCAAATGTGTCCAAAAGTGCAACTGGCTCCCAAATGACAACTTCTACTCGCCGCTCGCATGGGGCCGTTCACTGTGTCACTTTCGGTGGGCGCAACTCGAGGCTGGTTTTCTCCATTTTTGCAAGAAATAAAACTCCCAGACTGAATTTTGCGCCCTAGTATGCAAATGAGACGAGTGGAGGCCCAGAAATTGACATTTTTCGGGCGAGAGTCGCCACGAAGGAGCCCAAAAACGGCGAGAAACTGGCCACTCGAGGACCATATTTTTTGGTCATTTTAGGCCGTTTCTTCTTCGTCTTTCCGTTTTAGTTGGTGCCAAAATTGAAGAAGTGGAAGTCCAGCTTCTAGAGAAGCAAGAGACAAGGCGCGGATGGAAAACTTGTTGCACTAGCTGGCCGCTAGTGCACCAAGCTTGGCCTCGAGCCAAGCAACACTTGGCGGGTAAAACAATTTGCGAGTTCTTGCAAAGCGGGCTGAAAAGTGACAAGATTGATTGTTAATCACGCAGCTTGCTGAGCGGCGCAGTTTCTTGGCCCTTTGTTTGCCCAGTTGGAGGCGATATTTTTTGGAGTTGGCCGTTTGGCAAGCGAGCGTGCCTGGAAAAAGGAGAACAACAACAACATTGAGCGCAGTCAGTCTGCAGAGTGCCGCGTGGGAACTGCACACTGCACACTGCACTTCGCACGCCCGCGCGCCGCAACTCGCACACAATCCGCCAAAAGTATGGTGATAAATTTCTGTGTAATGTTGCGCAGAAATGTAACCGTATTTTTGAAGCGCACAAGGCTAGTGCACACAGCCCGCTCTCTGCGCACTGGCCCCGCCCTCTCCCTGCGGGCTCGATGGCGCATAAATTTTCCTTTGCGGGATCTTTTTCCAATTCCTCGGAAATGCAAATCGGCCTCCCTGGAATTGAAACAACTCAGCGCGCCTTCCGAGAAACTCTCCTCCTGTCGGCCGGCCAGATGGGTCGCACTTCAAGGAAAAATTCCACACCTCAAACGGGCGCCCAATCGGACGATCGACACTAGGTGGGCGTGGCCAGCCGAGCGGGTGGGCGCGGCCTGCGGGATCAGCCAGAAGGAAGACTGTGTGCGGTGGACAAGCATTCTTGAAACTGTTGAGCTCCACAGCAATCTTGTTGGGCCGGCAACAACTTCAACTTCAGCCAGTCTCTCACCTGCTCATCACGGGGAACTTGCTAACTTTGAACCGGCTGCATGGGAACAGTTGCGGAGACAGTTTGTTGGGCCAACTTTGTTGCGTCCACAGAAAGAGAGGAGGCCTCGTTAGGCGCCAGACTGCTGCTCCTTTTCACCTTGTGTCTGAGACACAAGAGAGTGTGGCCGCCGGAGACAGACCATTACTGTGCGGGCGACTGTTGGCGAGACCTGAGGGGCGAGGAGAGACGTGAGATGTTTGAAGTGAGAGTTGAGAGTTGAGCGGCCAAGCAGCGAGGTTAGAGGCTCGTGGAGGCCAACTGGCAGGGCCGATCGAGTACATTTTTGGAAAAGCCGAGGGGCGCCTTTAAAATTGGTTTGAATTATTGCCCGAACTGGAAAGAGAGAGAGAGAGACTGTCTGTAGCGTGCGAGAGACTGAGACGCGCCAAATGGGGCCCATCTCGAGCTGGGCCAGTCTCTTCTCCTTTTGCACGTCGCGTGGTCCTTCTCAGAGGCAGTGTGTTGCCTCTTGGTGGGCGCATCAAGTAGCTCGTTGACAAGACGAACTGGAACAAGTTTGCAATAGTTATAATTCAATTTCGACGCTCCATTGGGCGGCCATTGCGCAACGAGCGCAACGAGTCCAAATGATTCACGAGCGCCCAAGAGCCGCAAACACTGGCACTTAATCATCGGAGGAGCCGCAGACAGTCGCCCGGGCCAGTTCATGTGTGTGGCCATTTCACCATTTCAGTATTTCAGCATCTCAGCATTGCGCCCACTCTAAGGGCGTCCAGAGTCTAGAGTCTAGAGTCTAGAGTCTAGACTGCGCAGTGGCGCCCCAGCCACAGGCAGACATTGGCCGATAACTCATTCATTGCGCCCTCTCCTCTGGCGCCTCTCCTCCTGCAGTCTCACTATGCAGCTCAGTCAGGCAGACGCCTGCACGCGCCCAGCCACACTTCACGCCCTTAGCTTAGACCTTAGCTCTGGCCGTTGGCGCTCGTCTGCGCTGCCGCTCGCTGGACAAATTGCCGCCCGGAAGCGAGCTGGAAACAAAGTGATTTCCGAGACGGCCGGCCAATTAGTTGCTCGGCGCGGGGCGTGTCTCTCGAGTGCAGTTGAACTTGACTCTAGAGCTAAGGACTAGTAGTGCTGGTTCACTCTCGGCGAGTCCATTTCCACCAGTGGGACGTGAAAATTATGTCCATTATTGTGGCCAGCTCGCCGCCCTCCACTGGCCGCCTGGTCATCTGGACCTGCTTGGTCGGCATCTGAGGCTCGGGAGGTTGTCCCGCGCGGCTTGAGCCCGGCCTGAACTGCGGTTGCTCGTGGCGAGCAGAAGAAGAAGTTTGCCTAATTACACAACCATAACTCATTTGTTTGTGTCCACCACTGCAGCACAGTAAACGCGCGCGCTCTGCCCAAAGCAGCCAAGCAGCGCGCACTGAACTGCCAAGTGAACTGGCCCGCAGACTGTCTGCGGTGCATACTCACTGTGTTGCATACACTCTCTGCGTTGCATATACTCTCTGCCCTGCACACAACTCGCCGCAAGTTCAGGGCCGCCTGCAGTGCGCTCCAATGAGACTCCAATGAGGCTCCAATGGGCCTCCAGTGGCGCCCCGCAAGCAGCCGTTGGGCGCGCGTGGCTCCGTTTCCGCCGCCAGAACCACTTCACACTGTCGCCCTGTGCTCGCGGTCGGCCAAAAGCGACCCAAAGCTGCCCGAGTTTCCCCCACTTTCAGCCATGGGCGTGCGGCCCCCGGCTGCTCTTCCGGCGGACTCTCTTCCCGCCCGCTCGGCTCGGGTCGGAGGGCGCCCACTTGGCGCTCGGCCACACCTCCAGGGCGACCACAAACGCGGGCCATCATTGTGCAAACATGAGGCCGGCCCACAGACTGCAGTCGGCGCGCTCCATTGGGCCTGCACTGCGGCCGACTGTCTGCGGCGTTCGCGTGCCAAACAACTGGCGCGTGCTCCCAATGCTGTAGCCCAATGCGGCCCAATGCAGGCCAACAAGCAGCAGAGTCCATTTTCCCATTAGACTCCAATTGACAAGTGCCTCTGCGCGCGCCCAAGTCCGAAACACGATCGGCCAGTCACTTGACGCTAGCGGCCCACTTCCGGCGGCGTCTTTGTGCCACTTGGGCCCATCTGGCTGTTCGTTCGGCCTGCCTGCTGCTCTCGGTGCTTTAGCAAGCGGCGTTCGCGACACACAAGGAAAGGCGGCGAGTGGCAAGAATGGCAGTTTGCAGTCTGCAGTTTGGTTGGCTGCCGACGAGTGACTTTGGTGCGCGAGCGGCAGAAAAAAGAGTCGCCAAGTCCCAGCGGATTGGGCGGCCGCGCGTGCACTGCGCCTCGTCTGTGGCGCGCACGATCCACTGGCAAAGAGTCTCCGAAAAAAGGTCATAAGTTATTATGACCACTTCTTCTGCTTCGTCGCCGCTTAGGGCTCGTCGTCGTCGTTTCCCCTCGACTTCTGGCGGCCAAAGTGGCCGCCCAAAGGCCCGCCGCATGCATTCTAAGCGCTTTTTGGGCGCCCCAACCAAGCGACGAAAGCGCCAAATTGAATGGGCCTTTTAATCGATCAATGAAAAGTCAGCAGAGAAAGAGAGAGGAAGTCTCATTTGTAAATGAATACGAAAACGGCCCCAAACGAACTCGATTAGCCCCAGTCTGCAGCCCTGCAGATTGTGTGCGGACTGCGCGCCGCCCAACACAGTCTGCGGCCGCCGCACACAGTCTGCCGTCACGACCAGGCGCGCAGTGGCCGCATGAGCTGCAGTGGCGCCAAATGGACTCCGAGTGAGTCTCTCCAGTGCGCCTCACAAGTCAGACTGTCTCTGTTTGTGTCCTAAGCTCGTCCCTGTTTGTCGAGCCTCTTCCACTGGCCTCTCGGGCATCCAGAGCTCATCTCTGGAGGCGCAAACGGGCGCCAAATGTGCTCGAAACTGCCTCTGTTTGTATTATTATTTTTTTATTATTATTGCTCTGGCCGGTCTCACGCGAACCACCGACAGTTCTGGCGAGCCCACATTTTCTACACACTCAACACGCCCTCTCGACTCCTCAAACACGCTCGCCAAGCTCCCCAAAGTGCTCCCGCAGCTAGTCTCTCGCATGCCCAAGTGAGCGGCAGAGAGACCGGAAGCGGTGCTGATAAATCGAGCGCCCAATTAAGTTGTTCATTTCGTGTTCATGTCCGCCTGTTTGGTGTCGCGTTCGCTAAGGGCTGGCGGTCATAAGCCAACAACAGTGAGCAAAAGCTGAGAGCTGCTGGGGCCAGTGGTGAGCAGCCGTTGCGTGTGCAGCTTGCCGGCCGAAAGCACGACACACAAGAAGTGCAATCTTCTGCCGTCCAGCGACCAGTGAGATCGCCAGTGAAACTCGCTGGCTAGTGGACAGTATCGTGTGTTTGGCGAGCTTGTCGTCGGGCGGGCTTGTCTTTGGCGGGACGAATTTGTCGCCCATTGGGCCAAGATTGGGCGCAGAAGTGGCCCGAAGAGTGTGCGTAGCTGGGCGGCCAGTCTGTGGTGCACTGTGGAGGCAGGAGGGCGGCGACAAGACGGGCGCATCGATTGACATGCGAGGTGAACCATTAATCATCCATCGCTGACTCGAGTGGTTTCTCGTCGGCGACTTTGGCGAGCTGCTGGCCCAACGCTTAGGCCGCGTCGGTCTGCTGGCCTGGGAGCAGGCCTAAGCATTGGAAGGAGCCCTAAGCATTGGAAGAAGCAGTCCCAAGCACAGAGAGCAGTGAGAACGACGCGCTGAGTGCTGCGCGCGTTGGCCAGCGCACAGCACTGGGCACTGGGCTGTCTGCAGACGCGCGGCCATTTCGCGCGCCACAGTGGCCCGTTGCCAGCGCAACACTTTTGCGCGCCGACCAAATCCTTGCACTGCGCCGCCCGCCGCCCATCGATCATCCTGCTCGCTGGCAGCCCAAAGACCAACGCCAACCACCGACCAACTGCTCTAATGGAGCCCACTTGGCGGCCCTCCAGCGCCCCCGAGCGCCCCCAAACGCCAGCCAGCCAGCCAGCCAGCCAGTGGGCAGCAAATTGTCATCGTGGCCACACAATGGGGCCGAGCGGCACGCTTGCGCAACAGGAAATCGCCCCTTTCGGCCGGCGTGTGAGCGGCCCCCGTGGACTGGCGCCGGCCCCCCTCGGCTGCAGCACCGGATGGGCGCCGCTCGAGGGCCCTGCTGGGGACTGTCTGTGGCGGCGGCGCTCGCAGTCCAGGGCGCCAGTTTGCGCCAGAAGATGGCAATTACTTGTGCCATTATTATTATTTTGCCACTATTTTATCGCAGCCAACTGGCGAGCAGGCCGACTTTTGCAACCGCGTGGAAAGAGAGAGAGAAACAGAAACAGACGAGCAGAAACAATGCATGCAAAGAGCATCTCCCACAGACTGGCTGCGGGCCTGTTTGCTGAATCCATCGCCACTCATTGTGCAAGTCTTCCTGCAGAACCTTTTGCGCTCCACCTTTTTTCCTCTCTTCCTCTTTTGCTTTTCATTTTCGTTTTCCTTTTTCGCTCCTCGTTTCTCATTCTGGCTTTCTGCCTTTTCGACTTTTCCACTTTTCGCTAATTGCTGCGCTCGCGTAACTGGAGAAACTCCCATTCAGCTGTTTTTCTCTTTCATCTTTGATTGTGCATTTTTGCTTTACGAGGTGCTGAGCTTGAACTTTGTTGTCGTGCCAAAGAGCTGCCATTTGGAGGGAAACAAAGCGAAACAAATAGGGACTGTGTGTGGGGGCAAAAGGGGGCAAAATAGGGCAAAAGAGGGCAAAGTTGTGGGGCAAAATCCCCACATTGTAAGCAGCGTGCGCAACTCGTGAAAAGCACTGCGAAAACCAGTGCGAAGAGAAGTTTCTGCCCGCAGCTCAGCCCCAAAAGCGGGCGGCCCTAAGGGCGAACAGGCAGCGCAAACTGGGCATTTTGGCCAGCCGAAACTTTGCAAAAGCGCCCCAACAGACACTGGCTCCACGCGGGACTGTGTTTGGGCGCAAATTGCTAGTTTATGGCGCTCGGCCAACAACAACAAACAACCAATGGAACACGCTCACCTCGGTCGGCCGAGCGGAGCCAGTGGGAAAAAGGCCCAAACGGCGGCCCAAATGGTGGCCCAAAGCAGCAGCAACAACAACAACAACAACAACAACAACAAGTGGCGCAACGTGTTCATTTCCATTCGAATTCGTATTTCCATTTCCATTCTCGCTGGCGCCACTCTGCTCGCGTCTTCTCCTCATCACTGTGTCAGTCAGGCTCCAGCGAGCAGAGGGCCGCCTCCTCCTCCTCCTGGACTTGGGCGGCCGCTGGCAACAGTCTGGCGCGCAGATGGGCCCGCGCGCAGGCAGGAAGCGGGCGGGCAAACAGGTTGCATTTTAATCACGCCTCAGAAGGATCCATTTTCGGGCCACTGCAGCTCATTACTCGGCGGAGAGCCCCGCTTACTTGCGGCTCAGCCAGACCTAAGGCTCGGCCGAGCTGAGTCAGTCGCGCGCGCACTTGGCACTTCGCACGCCCACGCTCAGCTCCGTTTCAGTGCGCGCGGTCCAGTCCTAGTCTGCGGCGAGCAGTGCGCCCACTTGCAGGCGCACTCTGCGCGCTGCAGGCAAGCAGCTCCGCGCTGACGAGCCGCTCGGCTGACGAGCTGACAGCTCGCCGCAGACAAACTGCGGCCGCCTTGGACACTTGTCGGCCGAGGGGCGTCCTTTTGGGCAACACTTTGCCGAGGTGCTGAGCCGCAGTTTGCTTAGACCACTGCTTGGCTGAGGCCAGAAGAAAGGCCGCCATGGAAGGCCCAAAGTTGAGGCGGAATTCGGCAAGGTTTCCAGCGAGATGGATCGCGAATAAGCAATCGCAAACAAGGCGCCGACTCGCAGCTGGCGGCCCAGCTCGCGTCCGGTGTCTGTCGGCGGCGGTGCTGCGTCTCAATCCGTCGCTCTGTTTGCTCTGGCCACTCGGCCGCAGCTACTTGTTGCTCGGCCAATGCAGTTCAGCAGGAAAGTCTCAGCCCTGCGAGCCACCAGAGACCATTGTTCGTCCTTAGCTCGAGTTGGGCGGCCGCTTTTGCGCCTTCGAGAGCGCCAAACTGGCCGCCAAACAACAAGAGCCACGCGCCGCCACATTCCAGCTGAGCTCAACCAAACAAAAATCCGCCCCAGGTGTCAACAGGTGTGTGTGTGTGTCTGTGTCTGTGTGTGAGTGCGTGTGGCCGGCAATTGCGTCACTTGGCCGCAGACTGTCCGCGTGGAGTGCTTGGTTTTCACTGCTTGGCAAGATTGATAAACAGCCGCCAATTGGGCGCAGTTTAGCTCCGCAGTCTCGCCGGAAGATCGATCGAGTTGAGCACTTTTTGGGCACTTTTTGGGCAAACACTTGGCCAAAAAGTGGTGCTCCAGTGTCGAATTGCCTCTCGAGCGGCGCGAGATTGATGCAGGCTCAGCTTGGGCCAAAGACGAGGACTGGGATGATCTGTTTTGCGCGCGTTTCTCCTCCTCACTTCTAAAGCTCATCGGCCAACAAAAGAGACTGTCTCTTGTGTGCCTTTTTTCCTCCTATTCTTTTCTCGCTCGGCCGCCAACTGGCCAAGAATGCTCCTCCAACATTGGCCACTTGCCTTTATTTGTTGCCCTTAAATTCCTGCGCCAATTCACTCCAATTGGCGGCTCCCAGTCTGCCGGGCTGGCTGGCAGCTGGGCCGAAATGGTGCTGCTGCTGCTGCTGAGCCCAAATCCGAGGGGATTTCAGCTCGGCTCAGCTCGGCCAAGTTCAAGAGCGCAAACAGCCACAAGACAGCGATAGAGAGTCTCTCTCTCTCTTTCCACCTTCTGGCTCTTGGAGCGCGTTCACAGTACACAGTACACAGTACACTGTACGCTCCTTGGCTCTGGTGGCACCTAACTCAAGAGGCGCGAGTGGCCGCTCAGTCACTTGGCAGTTACGAGTCACTTGAGCTAAGGTATTTGGGGGATTTCTTGCTCGACGTTTGGCCTTCTGGGCAATGCTCGTGCTGCAAGCGCGCCACCTGCTGCAACTGGGCCACACTGGCACGCACACTCCTTAGCCTAAACAATGCAACACAGTCTCCGCTGCGCCCACTCCGCACCACTGGGCGCCCTCCTCTCTCAATGGGCCCACTCTCTCCAGTCTCGGCCACTCCCCCGGAGAACAATAATAACAACAACAACAACAACAACAATAATAATAATAATAATAATAATAATAATGATCCCACGAATTTTAATTTGGAAATCTCGCGCTCTCTAAGTGGCCGCAATTTGAATGGCTGCCAGTGCGCCAGCGTCAAGTGAGATGGAAAATTCTCAGCCAGCCTCATTTTTGGGGCCCACCACTAACCACAAACAGCGCCCTCGAAATACCTCGTCTCTGGCCACTGACGATGCTCAATTTATCATGCGCCCGTTTCCGCTCTGCCTACTCAGACCCTCAGACGCTCAGATCGCCTCTCCCCTGCGGCGCCCAAACTCTACCTCCAAAACTCGCCGCTGCTCAGCCCCAGTGAGCAGAAGCGGCCAAATTATCATTGATCAAAATCTGCCCAGCGCTCAGCTGGGCTTGTTTTGTGGGCCTTGTTTGAGTTGTTGCAATTTTCAACAACGACCCAAGTTCCTCCTCGGCTGGCTGCTCGTCGCGTGTCCGCCGCCAAACACACGCCGGCCGCTCCTCATTGTCAACGACTTGCGGCGGCGGTTTGCCTCAAAGTGGCCCAAAATGTCGCCCAAAATGCGGCTCCTAAGCCCCAGTGGCCAGTGACGAAACGCCGTGGCCACGTCGCAACAATGGACCGTGAAATAAGGATGCCCAATTTCCATTTCGGGCCCAACCAGCTCGCCTCCAGTGAGACGATGCGGCTCCTCCTGATTGACTCCGATCTTTGCATGCAAGCTCTAGTGGAAAACTCTCTCTCTCTCTCTCTCTCTCTCGCCCGCCAACTGCTGCTTCTGCGATTCTCGTTACTCTGCCGCCCACTGACACGCACCATTAACTTTTGGCCCAATTTCTGGCTCCCACCCAACTGCCAAACTCATTACCTTTCTCTAACTTTCGCCCAAAATCGCAGACTGCCGATCGGCAGCACGAGCTCTCTTTCCACCGCTGTATGTCTCTATTCATGCGCGTGGATTCAATTTTGCGCCCAATTTCCCATGAGCTACACCGCAACAAACCCTCAGCTAAGGTAAGGAAACCCATCTCGAAACTCAAGGTAACTTCTGACCTCTGACGCAGTTGGTTTGCATCTGTTCAATTTGATATTGTGTAAATTTTTTTTCGCTTCCGAGCTAAAAAAATCCCAACTGAAACAATTGCACCGAGATGACTTTGTTTCCCTTCAGGAAATTTACAAGAGATGCTAGCGACAAAACAGGCTTTTTTCCCCCCCAACGACGTCGTAAAAGAGGACATAACTGACGGCACCTAGTCCGTAGGTGGACTTGTATTTGCATGAAGCTTTTTCTCGCTACTTTGGTCTCGCAAACAACAACATTCTGAAGCGATTTTCGCGTCAGAGTGTCAGTATGGGTATTCAGTCTTGGTAAACTTGGCGAAAGTGCCTCAATTTAAGTTGACTTAAACTGGAAATCCTTTGCTTGTTAAACTAGAAACCGCTCAGGAGTTAAGGTTTTTCCCTCGACAGTTAGTGATACTGGACTCGGTTGAGCTTGATAAATCGATAAGCTGCTCATTGGAGCAATTACTTTATCCATCAAAATGGGGACCCATTTGACGTGCGGATATCTCAACACGCAATTTGTGTTTGTTCAGCCGCAACCGACAAATTACTCCTTACCGATGAGTAGGTGAAAGTTCATCGGTGAAAAACAATTTTATGATTTTATCACAGACTTTTTATGAACTTTTTACGCTTCTTTTCTTCATACATATTCAACCTTCGAACAGATTCACCCAATTTTCCACCGAAAATCTGACACTGGTTCGTTTAGATCAGCCAAGAGATGTCTCTAGCTCGACGTGGGGCCAAGTTGAGGGCTAGAAGGGTGATGTTTGAGTTCGAGGACTCGAACTCGGGAACATTGTTGCCCGATTACGAGAGAGAGAAACTACAGAAGAGAGAATATCTCCAGCTGATGGAGCAATTGTCTACCTTCAATCCAAGTTTGCGGCCACCAAACGAGAAGCTTTGGTCAGTTAGAGCGGCCAGAGCTGTGATAGGATTCATGTACTCCTATATAATGGATATCTGCTATGAGGAAGGAGTTTTAGAAGACGGTTTCAGAATAGGATCTAGAAAATTCAACCTCTTCAGTCTAATTAGAGAAGGAAAAGCTAAACCAATGAGTAGAACTTCCAAGTTCATAGAGATTTTATGCATTTTCATCTACTTTAAGCAATTTATATTACTTATGTTCCACCGTGATTACAATAGAAAATGGTATGCATATACATACTATGGAAACAAAACAATGACAATTGGAGAAGACAAGGAGCTTTTACAAATTAAACAAGACTATCTAGAGGCCAGGAGTTTGTTGAAGCAATGGGGCGCTCCATTGATCAATTTGAACTTTGCCTATGAGTTTTCAGCCTCTTTCTGGTATAGCAATCAAACTTTTGGCCACTTTTATCTCATTTACGATGTATACTTTGGGCACATGTTGGATTATGGAATAATGAGAATGATACTTAATGTGAGGGATCAGTATAGGTTCAATTTTGAGATGATTAGGGAAGAGGTTAACTTTTTCATAAGATCCTGTTGCATTCATGCTAAAGAGAAATGGGCCAAATATGGATTGGTGGTGGAGATTCGCGACGATCAATTGATTACGAGCGAGTTTAATGAAATTATTGAGTCAATCAATCGAGAGCTAATTAGGGAACATTTAGGTGCCATCAAATCGATCAAAAGTTTGGCTCTTAGAGGTTGTCTACAGCCGCTGAATATGACACGTAAGGCTGTTGAAAGATATGCCCTGTTCTATGTGCCAATGTTATTCGTTTCAATCATAATGAACTTCATCCTGGCCTTATATCTCATCGGTATAGTTCCATATTTTTCGCCAGTTTCCCAGGCTGAATTAGAGACGGATCCCTTGGACTTGGTGGTCTTGTTAGAGATGGTTATAATTCACGTTGTTAGTTGCACTATATTTTCTCTCGCAATGGCTTTCGCTCTAGCCAGTTGGCTCATGTCGGCCAGTTACGTGAGGAAACTCAGGAATTTGATTATCTCCAGCAAGCAACGACTATCATTATACAAAAGAGCGATACTTTTGAACCAAAGTGATGACGAATTTGAAAATTTTGGAATGATACAGACAGAAGCTGTGGGATCTACATTCATTGAGTACAGGATTTTTCTCAGACAACTGGGCAGTCTAAAGAGATTAACTAAACTAGCTACATTTGTGCTCTTTTGGATTGGGGCTGTCCCTCCAGTGAATGCATATTTCCTATCCAAATATGACAAAATTGACTGCCTTAGGAGGAATGCGATATTTTCCTTCATGTCAACAATATTAGTTGACACACTCTTGGTCCCAATGTGCCACATGAATGTCAGATGTCTCCAACTGAACAAGGAACTGTCTGGTTTGCTGGCCCTCTTGGTAGATCTTGACGCGATGGTAAATGAAAGGAAGCTACTGAGAGTGAGGAGATCGATGGCAAATTTCAAAAGAGAGTACTTGTTTCGAGATAGTCATACCACATGGATCATGCGTAATTCTATCGATTGGTCTTATCCATACGAACAATTCACCGTCAAATTCTTTGGAATGGCACTGACCTATGGCAATCTATTGAGGATCCATTTCTGGATTGGAGCCCTCGTGTTGCCTACCATCATAATAGATCACAAATTCGGGGCCGCCAGTTCATTTGTATTCCTGTGAGATGTTTGGACACTCCATGCTGGATTTAAGTTCATAGACTACATCATTCCAACAGAAAGTGTACCACTTTGAAATCTTTCAAGAAGGCTACAAGATGGATCCATCACAAGTGCCTCTTATCTCAACTGATCGAAGGATGGCCAGAAAACTATCCGGGAGTGTACATAGCAGCTCGTGTAAAATGTGACGATGCCTCAAGTTGAAATGAACTTCGATTGTTTTAGCTTGGAGACGAAGGATACTTCGTAGAACTTGTTTGTTTACTTCTCGAGAGCTTTTCTCTAGTTTTTCAGTCATTTATCCAAAGATCAGAGAGCGAAAAAATCTCGCTTGCAGGTGTTGAGTGAATAAGTTCTTTCTCATTCATGGCCAAAGACACTTCATTTACAGCAGTAGACTATCTTTAAATCAAAGATAAGTTTAAGATCGTCTGCTATCAGCTGAAACCGTCTTCTTAGGCCGAATTCTAGCTCAAAGGAAATGAGTGAAACTGGATCAATACTGCTGCAACCCAACAGGTGAGGTCGCTTATGAGCTGAATTGATGTGAACGTGATATAAGGTACCAAATTCTCAGAGCTATCCCTCCAATCGTCAAATTAGATGTAGATACTGTTCTCCATATCAGATTCGGTTGTTGTAATCGGCCGAGAGTTATCATGGTGTCTCCTTGGGCATATGTGTGAGAGAGCCGTCACAGAGTCGAATGGATCTAGATAGCAGAAGGTTAGTGATTCTCTAACAAAGGAAAGCGTTTATCGCTTGATGAAAGCCCACATATTGACATCGCATCATGAGTTTGAATAGACTCACATTTTGCAAATATCAAGACTCAGAATTCAAGCATGTGGCCAATTATGGGGAGATACTGTGAAGGGATAACTAATTCTGCCAATCTCGAGCAGAGTCCATGATTCTAGGCATGATTTACTTTGAGTAAACTTCACTAGCTCGTACAGTGGCTGGCTAGTGGCAAGCTAAGACAAAAGGAAGGAGGTAGAAGTGGGCGCTTGGCTAAACAGTGGTAGACTAGCGAGCTCTAAGAGAAGATTGACTCCAAACATTTCTCTGCAAGGCCTAAAACCCAAGATTCCAAGTGAGTGGGATGTGTTGGAAAGTTTTGGCCACCAAAATGTGCTTCAATTAGCGTGGACGACCAGGTCCACCTGACGTGAGTGAGCTGTTTGCACCATCTACAAGTCTCGAGGTACGGCGCTGAGTGAAAACCAAACAGAATTTGCCACTCCCACTCATTGATGATGACTCATCGATTCCAAATAGGTATGAATGATTGAGTTCGACCCAAAAAGAGGATGTTTGTGTCTTCCAGCTAGAGGAGTGGAAAGCTCTAATAAGAGAACAATTTCACCAATAGACAGTCTCCATGAGAGGTAAATAGAGAGTCTAATGAGAGCTTAGTTCTTCAGTCCAGTTCTTCAAGATTGTGGTGAATCGTCCAAGCGAGATAGAGACCAAACTGAGCGATCCATTCACTCTAATGAGCTGGATTGGTCCAAACTTTGGGCCGGCAAAGTTCGAGGAAATCTTGTAAGCAAGACCGAGTTTTTCCCTCCAAAGCTCTGGCATCCGGTGCCAGTCTCGTGCTCGTCTATGATTGAATGAGGCGGCCAGACAAACACGCTGCATTGTGGCAAGCTCAGGGAAACCGGAAGCGGGCCAGACAGTGAATTGGGGCGAACATTTGTGCTGGTTTGACGCCTTTTATGTGTATGCATTTATGTTTGTGCATGTATTTTTTTGCCTCTCCCTCCCTCTCTCTTTCTGGCTAAAGAATTGCAAAATCATAGTTGGCATAGGCTGGCTTTGGTGCTAAAAATTGGAGCAACGCGAGGAAGTGGCGCCCCCGAGAGAGCTAGACGAGCTGGCGGTGGTCATTCTCTGGCCGAATTGCAAGTGGGCAGTTGGGAAACTGGCCGACCAAGTGGGCAAGGGGCCGACAAAAGCGGCACACTCTGTTTGCGATGGAAGAATGCTCATTCATCTTCCTCTTTCTTCTTTCGAACATCATTCATCCATTTCAAGTTCCAACTCGCTCCGACAGTATTGGCTCGACGGTGTGTGGCCAATGGCTATTGGTGGCTATTGCTTGTTGTTGTTGTTGTGTTTGGGCGACTTGAAAAACTCGAACACTTTTACAAAGAGCCAGAGGCAGGGACGCGTGTTGGCCCTTGGCTCACATTGTGTGCTGCCTTTGGGCTGCTTTATTAATTTCACTGCAGCAGCAAGCAAGCAAGCTGCTCGCAGTTTTCCTCTCCTTTGGGCGCGTGCCACCCAAGCTCGGCCCATTCTCCATTCTCCATTTCCAATCGATTCAATTTCCCCCCATGTGTGTCCTCGCCGGCCGGCTCTTCTCGCCCGAGCTTTGCTTTTACTTTGGGGGGAGGAAAAAGGAGGCCCAATTTCGGGACGATTATGATTTTGGCCCACCAAGATTGAGTGTAAAATGTGTGCTGCTCAGAGCAAGAGAGAGACTGCTGCTCGTGCTGCTCGCGAGCAATAGGCGCCAGTTGCGTGCTTTTGCCCGTTTTCCTGTCCACCTCTCTGGCCAACGACCAGCTCGGCCAGCATTCCAGGCCAGCTAAGTGCTGGCCGCACTTCCCGCTTTGACGCAATGCGGACGGCCTGCTGGCGATCGCCATCGGAAGGGCGCCAGTGCTAAGGTGCGGCCTTGCGAGCCGCACTGGAGCAGTAAATTTTGGAACAAAAACGTCGGCACACTTTTGGCAGCGCAACGAGCAAGATTGGACGCCCCAAAAAGGCTCCAAAAGGGCCCCTCTTGGAGCCCACACTAACTGGGCGGCCCGCAAAAGGTGGGGGCGCAGACAGGGGCTAGTGCGTGTTGAAAATTTGCACCGCCTCTTTGGGTGCGGAATAAATTTGGGCCCCAAAGAGCCGGGCTGGCGGCGGATAGAAACAGCGTCCAATCAGCCGGATTGGCTGCAGGTGCTCGTCTTTTTGTGGGCCAGATTATCAGCCGTTGGTGGACGGTGGGGGATTTTTTGCAAATTCAAATGCAACCTAAGGGGCGGCCCGAAGAGGCGCGAGAAAAAGAGAAAGATGAGGAGGCGCGAAAAGGGAAGAAGAGAGGCTTGCTTGCTGGCTGGCTGGCGACGAGTGGCCGGCCGTTTGGAGATAAGGAGCAGAGTGGTGGCGAGCCTTTTCACTTGGGGCGTTTTATTTATCATTCAAGTGGCCAGTGTGCAGGAGTGGCATTGCACTGGGCAGTGTGCAGTGTGCAGTGTGCACAAGTGTGTGCGCTACACACAAGTTGCGCGAGCACACACGCTCAAGGCGAACGCCGACGAGCAGCATTGAAATGAATGCAGCTTGCCTCTTTGTGTGTGGGCCTTTTTTCTCTATTTTTTTGTTTGCTCATCATTCTAACTGGTCGCCAAGGGACACAGACACACAAGAGGCCTTCCAGAGCAGAGCAGAGCAGAGAAGAGCTGGCCAGAAGGAGGCGACGTGCTGCTGGCTGGCCGAGTTGAGGCAAGGCGAAAGATGGGGGCGAAGTAGAGAAAAATTGATTCCAACTGGGCCTCGCTGGTGGCTTGGAAAAAAATTTTCGCCCCCCGTCTGGATGTGGCCAGTAATGCGCTTTGCATTGCCTGCAGAAGCCAGCAAGATTCTGCGCCCACTTTTCTCTAAGAAGAATACAAACTGCCCGCCCGGGCGACCACTCGAGAGCCCCAAGACTGCGCTCGAGACTGGCGCGCAGTGGGCGAGAAAAAGAGGCCGCCGTCTTATAGGCCATTTGCCTGGTCAGTTGGGGCCGATTTTGTTTTGGGCTGGCGGCTCTCTTGAGAGCGAGCGCCAAACCGAGACAGAGAGAGAGAGAGAGAGACTGTGTGTGGGCCCTTTTTGCTGGGCGGGTCATATTTTTCGCTTTGCAGTTTTCTCTGGCCGGCGTGCTGCTGTGCAAGCGGCTGGCCAGTGCGCGTCCGGCCTGCTGGGCCCATCTTGGCCGATCGGGCGGCCCCCATCGAGCGGCCTGGATCAAGTTACGCGCGAGGTGTGCGGGCCCCAAGCTGCGCCAGTGGAGCTCCTCACTCGCGCCGCAAGGAGACAAAAGAGAGGGGGAGCAAAAAATGCAAACTTTTCGTCCGCCGCCTCCAATTGCGGCCGCTCGTGTGGCGTCTAATGCAGACCAGCAGTGGTGTGCATTAGACACTGTCTTCGGCGAGGGGGCTCGAGTTACACTTGGCGCGCGTGGCTCGCCCCCAGCCGGAAACAATGGCGCCCATTGTGGACAGCCGAGTGGACTGGGCGCCCAGTCCACTTGGCCCGGCGCGCAGCCGAGCCAGTTTTTTATGAAACTCAAACGAACGGGCCATAGACACACGCACACACACAGACGCGCTCACCAGTTGTGCACGGCCATCAATTACTTTCATCGCCACCAGCCGGCCAGTGGGACGAGAAGGGGGCGCTCCTTTGCATTTTGCATGGCGCCGCTATGGGCCCTCAGCTGCGGGCCCTCAGGAGCGGGCGCGTGCGGGGCGGCCCATTGTTGTGCTCTGCGCTTTGGGCAGCACAAGTCGCGCCCAGAGCACAGCACGAGTCGCACGGCCGCCCACTGGCAACAAGAACAACACACGAGCGCGTGGCCAAAAAAGCGCCCTCTCTTTGCACGGATCAAGCTCAGCTGGCGCCCCAAGAGCCGAGCTGGCCCGATCGATTGTTTTGCCGTCCAAAGGGGCCAACAGTCGGCCACTGCTGGCGACAAACAATGGCCGCCCACTGGCAACTGGGCGCCCATTTCCACTCCTCCTTCTGTATTTGTGTCTGTCAAACTGCTGCACTCCCACACACACACAAACACCGACGGGCGCACATTTCAATAACTCAATAATTTCAAATAATTCCCCTCCCCAATCGATCGTCTCGCGTTCCACAACTTCCGGCCGGCCGGCCAGCGAGCAGCCAGCCTCAACTGGCCAACTCGTCCAGAGCGCCCAAGCCGTCCAGTAGTCCCAAGTGGCTCGCTGGGGCGGCCTCGATCTAATGGGGCCCGAAGTGGATCTGTTGGCGCGATAAGAATGCGGCCGGAGCTTGTCGTCGGGCGGCGAGCAGTGGCCAGTGCAGTGGGCCAGTGCAGTGGGCCAGTGCAGAGGACAGACTGCGGAGGACAGTCTGCGGCACAATTGGGCAACTTGATGCGCGCCCAAAGCACGCCAGCAGCACCACTCAGCTGCCCAATGCGACGCTGCACTGCACTGCCACTCGTCCCTCTCGGCGCGCCCGTTGGCTCGCTGGACTAGCTCTCGCCGCAGACTAGCTTCCGAGCTGGGCCGGGCTTTTTGTTCCAGTTTTGGGCTCGCAAGTGGAAAACTGGCAATCCATTTAGCCCTCCTCTGTGGGCCTTGTGAAAAGAGGCCTCTTTCCTCTCCGTTTGGAACTCGTTAATTCCCATCCATCTTTTCAAAGAAGCGAGACGCGCGCTTCTTGTCGTTTCCATGATGCGCCCCCAAAGAGCCCAAACGAGTGGGCGGCCAGAGGAGGAGGAGGAGAAATGGGAAATGGAGGCAGAAGGAGACCGAAATTGATGACAAGTTTTCGCTTTTGTCGCTCAAAAGCGCCAGATTAACTTTGTCGTTGGGCAATCGTTTCGTTTAGGACTAGAAAAGGGCCGCCTTTTCCCCCACTCTTCCTCCTTCACAATTCCAGTCCAGCTCCAATTTCGCTCTTCTCCTTCTTCTGGCAAGTTGTTGGCCGCCCACTTGCGTCTCTACTTGGCGCAGCTTGGGGCCCGCAGCTAAGGGCTGAACAAGAGGGAGAAAATGGAGAAAAAAGGGGAAACAAAATGCAAAACTGGGCCAGAAAAAGGCTCTTTCCGAGCCACTCGAGTGGGCAGCTTTCTGGTCTGGCCGAGAACACTCCTCGGCGCTTCAAATCTCAATTTTCACCACACACACTCCAAACAAACAGAGCCCTCAAAGTGGCCGCCTGTTTGCCAAACAGCAGCAACTCTTCCAGCAGGCAAACTAATTCAAATTCTTGCCCATCTTCTCTCTTCTGCTCCTAAGCATTTCCTCTGCCATCTTTTCGCTTTCTCCACTCGTTTCGGGCCCTCAACACAACTGGAAAGGCCCTTCTCTTCTCTTTTTCCCCTCCACTTTGGGCCCACTTTCTGGCCGCCAACTCAGCGCAACTCGCCGCCACTAAGTGCCCCCCGCGCGAGCTAAGCGCTGGCGGCGGCGCTTCCGAGCGGCCAGCAAGACCGAGCGAGCCAAACAAGGGCGGCATTAAATGCTTTCATAATTTTCAACAAACTTGCATCAGTAAGCAAGAAGGGCCCTTCTTTTCCAACAGTTTGCCGCCGAGTTACCATGGCCGCAGCCTAGCGAGCGACCAAAAGAAGGAGCCCAAAGTGGAAGGAGCCCAAATCGGAGCGCCCAAGTCTAATTACATTGTCTCGGCTGGAGTGTGAGCCTTACTCGCGCACCCGAACGAATTTTTCCCCCTCTGCTGCCCACTGCTTAGGGCGCGCCGAGTGGGGGCGGCACACTGCACTGTGCGCGTCTGGGGCGCCCATTTCCACTGGCTGCCCATAGAGGAGAGTTGTTGCGATCGGAGTGAGACTGGCTCAATGGTTGGCCAGTTCAATTGGATATTTTGGCTCGAAAGTGAAAAAGAAACAACTGGACGCAGTTGGGCCAGCGGGCCGTGTGCAGCAGAGAGAAATTTTTTCATCAAAAGCGCCACGCGCGCCCAGAACAAAGTAGGGAAGCCACTCAAGAGGGCCCGCAAATGGCCAACGTCCATTGGGCAGCGCCAAGGAGGAGCAGCAGCGGCAGAGTGTCCAGTGCGCCTCTATGTGCCTCTCTGTGTGAGAGAGTGGCGCCAGTTGGCTATTGCGCCAGCGCCAAGGCACAGCCGCCCGAGCTAAGGTCCGGCGAGAATCTAATTATTTGCTCTATTTCAAGAGCTCAGTCGAGCAGCAAACGAAGCAGCTCGCAATGGGCCGGCTGGCGTCCAGTTTGTGAGTGTGCCAGAGAGTGTGTCTGGCCACTCGGCGCTGGCCGCTGGCCATTGGCGTGTGCTTGGGGCGCAAAAAGTTTTGTCCAGTTTTTTCTCCTTCTCATTGGGCTCTTCTTTCTCTTCTCTTTTT
>Ga0058701_10000532_pt1 | contig 25873 bp, 7 predicted proteins | sample AgamicOrMae_FD_97039 | JGI IMG/M metagenome (GOLD analysis project Ga0058701, IMG submission 97039) | Agave microbial communities from Guanajuato, Mexico - Or.Ma.e | ecosystem: Host-associated > Plants > Phyllosphere > Phylloplane/Leaf | place: Guanajuato, Mexico | collected 2012-06-04 | reverse complement strand
TAATAATCCTCCTTTAAATGAGACGTCTAAAGTCCATACGGAAAGAATACTAAATTTAGCGTTCCGTGATGAACAAGAATGAACGACTGAAGAGCAACCCCTTTTCCTTGAAACTTTTTTTGAGAGTATCAGATAAAAATCATTGCAACAGCGTACTTTGCGTTGAAAGAGTTCTTTTTTACTCATCAAAGATATTTTCCCTCAATTGCAGAGAAACTCATACCAACCAAAATCACGTCCAGTACACAAAAATGAAGAAAAGTACGATCAGACAAATCCTAGAAACTAAAAAAGAAGTGTAAGCTTGGATTTTTCAATTTGCTTCTGAGAAAAAAAGAACTGTAAAGCCCCTCTCAGAAGGAGGCGGGCTTAAAAAACCGTTTGCAAGGCTACATCGTGATGGCGAAGAAAGCATATCATGTCAGAGAACTCGGCGAAACAGTTACTACATTGCGTAAACATTAAATATAATTCCGATATTTTTGCAGATTCATCCTGAAAAGAAATAGACCACTCTTCAAGGTTTATTTTCATGTCTAAAAATCCGCTAGGAAATGACCTTGAAATCTAAATCAAAACATTTCTCCTGATCAAAGACAATACAAATCCCTTTCAACGGTGGCTCGCCTCACCAGCACCAGGCCGTGATTTCGTGTCCTTCAACCAGTTGTTAAAGTACAACACGATAACGTTGTTATTAGAGGCCGGGATGAAATATCACGACTTTCGCATCAGTCAGGTGGTGACAACCGTTTTGGATAATATCGGAGTTAACACCGATAGCCATGTTTATTCACACCGCTCTGTAAACGACATTGATCGTCAGAACCAGTACTGCACGGCAGTAAGTTTTAAAGGTTGCGTTTTTAAATTGTTGAGGCGACCATTTCTCCCCAAAGAAGCGACGCGATAGCCAAGTCTCTCGGGTCCCTAATCTTCTTTAACTAATGCAACTGAAAATAGATCAACCCTAAACTTTCACAAATACCTCACTTGCATCAACCGTAAACATTAACAAGTAATTTGCAACATTTTATATGCCGTCTCCAAGTGTGGCGATTTTTTAATAGGTTTAGGTTTTCTCCCAAACCATTATTTCCTTTAAAGGCAAGAAGAGTAGCTTAAAGAACTATGGTGTTTTTAAACAATAGGAATGGAACATTTCGGCGAACTTGGGAGTTGAACAGGTCACAACAACCAGTACATGAACAATTCGGCCACTCCGTGTAGCCTTGCGTTGCGTAAGATGCCTGGACGGTGCCAACACAAGCAGTAGGAAGCGGGTTGCGAAAAGAACATTGGAGATCTGGTCTCACCTTTTATCATCATTCAGAGAAAGGATATCCCAAAAAGAACAGATATGTTCTAGCGTTACATCGTCGTTGCTTTTGGATCGAATTTTTGATGCCGACTTGGAGACGCAGTTCTCGCATCTGTTAAGTCGAATCGAAACGGGACCTGTAATCAGCTGACTATAAAACTCCACTCACCGTTTCTCACAGCTCTGATCCCTAAGCTCCACGAATAGAATTGTCTGAGACGTTATTTGCTGTCTTTTAGATGTCTGTTTTTAGTTTGAGTAACAGAGCATGTGTACGTTTTTGAAGAGATACTTGTAAGCGAAAATTGCATACCCATACTTCACGGAAAAAAAGGTTTTGTTATACCAACAAAATCATTTGTTAGAATAGGGATAACAAAAATATTTTGTTACAGCAACAAAATGTTTGATTCTATCAACAAAACGTTTGGTTGCTACGGCAAAATTTTTGGTTGCAGCAACAAAAAATTTAATTGTTGTCCCTAATTTTGTTGCCGTAACAAAACCATTTTTTTCCGTGTACATACTGAAAACGAGGATAGGTCTACAAAAAAAAGGTATCTTTTCTAATCACAATTACACCTTTTGTTCCTGCGTTATTAAGCCGCTGTTTAGATTTGGACTTAAAATAATCAAAATTGGGGATGAATCACTGTATACGAGCCACCTAATAGCCCTACATTAAGCTTAGCTTTACTTAACTTTACGTAAATTAAACTTTGCTTTAAAAAAATAAAAAAACGGAAACGGTTTAAGATTTTTAAAACTCTACTTTTTATAACACGTTATGAAATCTACACAAAATTTAAATTAGCAGGTTAATTGATCCTGTTTCACCATGATATAAAGGCGATGATGACAAATATATTTCTGATAATTCGTTTCGTAAGGCCAACTTTTTGGGCAGAGGAGTAAATCTGTTTTCCTAGGCCCCATTCGGCTGGACACAGGTGGTCACGAAGGCGGGGGGAGAGGGGCAGAAGGGAGGAACTTCTGGGGGTACGTCGTCCCCTTGCCTATTAGGAGGGGGGCCTATCGCTCCTTACCGCACCGCCTCCAAGGTGCGCTCGAGTTTTCTGCGAGCCTTTAAACAGATCGGAACGTCTAACGAAAGTCGTGTGCGCCTTGCAAGCGGACTCATAAAACGGATACTTCAGTAGAAGTTGGTGAGCATCAATTTTTCTTAATGATAAACGCCCTCAAAATAATAATTCTGCGATGACAACTTGACAGCAACTGTCCTCGAAAAGATGTTCCAATACGATAGCACTCCACAGATTTGGGCCTTATTTGAGAAATAAATAAATTTAATTAATTCAATTACAGTACAATTAAGTCACATTAAAATAAAACTATATTTTTGGTTGAAAATTTGGCATTTATGCGGATGTTAAGTAAAAGAGTGCGGCTTTATTTAGTATAAGTTGTTGTAGAGTCCACGAAAATGGTTATTCAGCGTTCCATCGTGAAAACAATTCAAGCGTGGTTTCAAAAAGTCACCCTTAACCACGGTTAACCACAGCAAACACTCAGAAATTTTAAATCAAAGTATCAGCAAAGATTTCTGGAGAAATGCAACTGCATGCTTACTTAGGGATGAAGAGATACTGGCTTTTAATCGCCTCCTATGGGATTATTTTTCACAAAATGATCAGTTTCGGCTGATTGTGAGCCCTGTTTTTTTTCCAATTTTTTTAAGAAAAAAAACATTAAAGTTTTAAATATCGATTGGGCAAAAATTAAATAAAAAAGAGGAAAAAAATATTCCAATCTTTCAGAAGGCTTTAACGTTTTTTTAAAAGCCTTTTTTTTCGGAAAAAAAATAGTTTCCGAAGATTTTTGAGCAAAAAGTTGGCTGATTGAAAGCATTACTGAGGTATCGACATAAGCTCAATATATGGGCTAGAGTCTAGAGCGTGACTAAAAATCTGTATAGTTCCTAGAAAGCCTTGAGCGTAACGCGGCTCAACAACCAGGTTACTATTACTGTTATCCTGAACTGTATTCCTGTAAACATAAATTTCTATTTCTTGCCTCCCTGCCTGGTTCAATATTTCTTGACTTTGTAAGGAATAAGTAGGGCCGCACAGGGCTAGGTAAGATTGACCTACGTTAGGTCGCTTCGCTACAGCTTCGCTTGGCTGTAGCCAAGCTTAATATAGTGGCAACTGCCGCTGAGAAGTAAGCTTCCACAGGCTTTGCAACCGTCCGCCTAGGTAAGCCTAAGTTACGTACCCTATCGGTCCGCTCTGCTAAACGACAGTGGAGCACAAAGGGTAGAAAAGAAACCTCTTAAAAGTCACAGTATGCGGATTCGGTAAGTAAGAGATGTAAATAAAATGACTTAATATTCATACGAATTGGAGCACGCCTACATCTCTCAGAAGAATTGACAATTTTCGGCGACTAACGTAAATGCTGTGAGGCAGATGCGAAAAGATTGCGTACGCGGAAAGGTTCACCAATGCGGTTCACCGCTCACACGATTCAATTCGTAATTTTTACGAAGATTATAATTGAATACAGCTTCATTTCGCTTTGCACGTACCATTATTTCTAATATCCTCCATTGCACGAATAATTTTGAGTTCATGCATGAGTGGATTGCACGTGTCTTCGGATTTGGCAAACTGTGCCCTAATAAACTAAATTATTCAGTGAATTAGTCTTGCAAGATTTACTTTTAAAACTGCCTTTCTGCCTTAAAAATATTATAAATCACAGAAACGTCTTTAAAAAAAATCTGCGGAATGGATTGCTTGATGTTGCACTCGTAAAGTATCGTGTGTCGGGTGCAGCCGTACGTGGCCCACTTCAGCGAGCGCTCAATCAACTTTTTACAGGCATTGATCAGTTTCAAAGTAACCTCATCGGTGCCTCGACGCTCATTTGCACGACTTAGTGAGGCCTGTATCATATCGATCGGCAAGAAAAATTGGCTAACTTTAGTACATCTAACATCAAACTGATTGGCTAATTTCGTACTTCGCCGTTAGGTAGAATTTTGTTACCAAGGAATACCCTTTTCTACGGTTAAATATTGCATATACCAAAAAATAATTTTGTAAAAACAATATAAAAGGATACACAAATATTTTCAAAGGAGGCCTAAAAGCTTCTGTGTATTCAGGTACCTATTTTTTTAGAAGCCCAGATGGCGACAAAAGCCTAAACGCTTAGGGAAAGACGGTTTATTTGGAGTAAAAGTAAAAAATCCGGTGACATCCTGAAATATTTTAAACGACAGTTCTGCCAAGTTCACTTTAAAAAAATAGGAGTAAATCCTGAAACTTCTTCTAAGAGAGAGTGAATAAATTCTTCATATTATTACAGGAAAGTCTGGAAAGAAAAAAAAAATAACTTTTAAAAAAATCAATCTTTCTTAACCTTGATAACAAAAGTTTGTTCACGTTTGAAAATTTGATTTTCCAAATTTCAATCATTTGACGTTTTTTGTTTCCCTCGGTATCAAGAGCAACGGGAGTTTAGCTTTGCCCAAAACAAAAAACAAAAAAATAAAAAAATAAAAAACTTTCAATCACTTCCTCATTACAATCAAAATAATTAAAATAAAAACATTCCTTCAATTAATTGTAAACGTGCAAAACATTCTGAGAAGTAATCACTCATTCATGTACGATGGAGCCATGATATTATTACGACTAGGCTCAACTTATTTTGTGAAAGACAAAAGGTGGCCCCATCGCGTAATCTAAAGTTACTGTATAAATTTCATCCTAATAAAAATCTTTCCAAGCTGTTAAATTGCGGCACATTATCATTAAAGCGACACACGCATTTCGTCGCTATTCTCATTGTCAGTTTCGCAATAATCCCTTTTCTGCATGCCTAACAAGCATTTTGGTGCATACGAGGCATTTCTTAATGAGCCTACCGTTAAAAGCCTGTGAAAGGCTAGACGCATAGAGACTGGCCGGCGGAGGTTGAGCGCATTGCGCCAAATTTAGCGATAGTAATATGTCCCCGTCGCTAAGCTAATTACAGTTCGCTTTCCGTGCAAAAGGCAAATGACCACGCAGATATCGGTACCGAAAGGGCTCCTATAAGGTTTTCTACATTTTATTTTAACCTCTACTAGTTTTCACAAGATAACCATCACAACTAAGATTCGATTCCAGAAAGTTACAACTTATGATAAAAAATGTCCAGAGAGTATTCGGAAGTGACCGACCACTTCGCAGTTTCGTCTGCGGAAGCCAAAACCGGTGAAGCACATTAAATATACTATAATTATATTGTTATATTTATATGATAATTCAAATAAACTATACTGGTGACACTGTAAGAGGAGAGTTTTATTTTTAAAGAATTTTAATCAAGGGTGGGGACAGAGAAGAGATGGTGATTGAATTGACTCACTCACATTACTAAATTGAAGAGATAAGACGATTTTTTTTCTAATGCCCTCACTAAAACAAACTAAAATGTTTGCCTTCTAGAATTTTAGTACAAAGCGTTTTAATCCTTCATTAATTTCACTTTATGAGTCAATATTTTACAAGTTAATTTCTGAACGCAGAATGCGTTTACCCTGAAAGAGGGTGTAGCTTGAAATTTCGTCCAATGACATTTCGATGGAATTTCGTCCAATGGTATTCTGTACCTCGTTAAAACTCTTGCACTACACAAATTTTATGGACAAGCTTCTATTTCAAAAAAGATAAGATTTGTCCGTCGTCAGGTAATTATTTGCTTGATAACAAAATAGATAAAATAAAAGCAAGATGTTTTTTTTTGATAACTGTTACGATGGCTTGAGAAGAGCAGAGTAATGTAATTATTCGTGATACAGATCTATATGGTCAGCAGGAAATAAAATTACTCATAGATATAAAAACACTTGACATCGCTATTACATTCATTTCAAGTCGCAGAATTACGTTACTTGAAGGCCTAAAATGAAATTTCACAAATACCGTAGTCTGTCAAGAGTTAAGTGAATGAGCTCCCAAGTAAATCATTTCAGAACACTGGAACTGGGCTGACTTATGCGGCTGGTTTTTTCCGTCATGTTTCTGTCTCGAAATGAACGAAATTTGTAAAGCGGTTGAGTTAAGCAGAGGTGGCGATTGTAGTGGGCGATCAAAACCGGCTCGAGGCACGCTCCTAACGTCGCGGCCACGCGACACACACAGACCAGCACCCGAGTTCCGCTTTCAAAATGAGCGCCATTCTCACCAATGTCTCAATACTTCTGTCCAAAAAGTCTATCAACCTACTTTTACTTTTCCGACGATTTCAAAAATCTGAAGATATTGGAAACTGCTCAGTAAGCTTTTGAAATAATACCCGGATCATACGTGCGTCGTAAATACTCGGAATATCAAAGAATAGCGTCTCTGCAGAGTTGCTTGGTTCAAGTATTTTAAAATAAAAATAAAATTATCTTTTTGAGTTGAACTCCGCGGCTCGAAATACATGTAGTTATGTAATAAAAAATATGAGAATATTATTTCACATTTATGACGCCTTGATGGATTGGTTTTTGTCTTTGTATCAAGCCGATTTTCAACCATAAAAATCTTCAAAAATTATACATAAATCAACAACAGAAAGCAGTAAAATCGACATTTAAAACACTAAAAAATTCTGTTTTTGAAATATTACAGTAATTTTATTGCTAATGCATCTCATAGCACTTGTCTTTCAACTATTAAAAAGGGCTTCGAAAATAACAATAATAGTACATTCAAACATTTTATTAAACTAAATCGTAAGGCTCATTGCATCGACCTAGAATTTAGGAATCCAATGAACGCGACGAAAATAACATAAGTATGTAATTCAGAGTACATTTTATGCAACGTAGAGAGGAGTAGTGATTCATGCCACTTTGTTCAGATGAACACTAATTTTTATTTTTTTACCAAAACTCTGGAAAAGTTCTAGCGCCCGATAAGCGAGTTCAGTGCACTTCCTGTAGATGTTGACAACATTCCAGTAATTGTACTTTTGAGCTGCTCTAGCATTAGAAATAATCAAGCCCCTGGGTTATGTTATTAGAGAGATTTAGTTGGCTGTCAGAACATGCCAATGAGACCCGAACTGGGCTGTCAACACCCGCTTAATCTCAGTTCTTTTCAAGTGGAAGATTGAGGAAAGCGTTGTTAGAGTGGACATTGCACGTATCAGGTGGTTTAAGTAGCCATCATTTCACGATGAAAAAACCTAATACAAGGGGGTCCACAACAGGTTTAGCTTATTTTTCGATATAAATATGTATCAATGAATCACCCGCTGGGCTTTTCGGTCTGTTCTTGGATTTTGATAGATTCTCGAGAACTCGCTAACCGGTCAGCTTAACCTACTCACGTCCATGACTAACTATGCATGGAATTAAATTTAAATATATTTAGCTCATAAAGCTTATATAAAATTGCTGGGTTTTGGATTACCAATAATTAAAATGGAAATAATTTTGCCGTAAATTCACAAAATTAACTTTGTGAAAAAAAATTAAATTGATGAATTCGATCGTGGGGTGAATTCTCCTGAGCGTTCCCAAACACTGAGAAAAGTGGATTGGTAAAACTTACTAAAAATTAGTAAAATTGACTAAAAAGTACGACAGCCAAAACTCGGTTAGTAAACGCTAACAGGCTTGCTAGTAAACGTTACCGTTACACAGTACCTGTACTGTTAACAGTAACGTTTACTGGCAAATCTGGTAACGGTTACTAGTTGGCTGTCGCCTTTTTTTCTCTGTTTTGTAGTAAATTTAACTAACGCAGTTTTTTCCGCGAATAAAACTCGCCGGCAAAGCGATGGCGAGGTACAGCAGGGCCAAGGCACCTTGCGTAAATCATCGTTCGTGATTTCCGAAGGACAGGAAGTTGATTATTTCATATACGTCGACCTTTGCCTCGCCACCCGAAATGGGCCACACGATTTTTTTGACAGTTCGACTTCGGTAAGTGTTCTGATTCGACGATGGCCGAATTATACACTAGCCGATTAGTCCGTGTTTGAAAATGGCGGTGCGGTGCGGCGCGTGACTAAGTGGATGCCGGCCCGTGCCGGCCCGTGCCGGCCCGTGCCGCACGCCGCGTGCTCCTTGTTGTGCAATTTATGGGTACATCTTTCAACCGACTTGACGCACCTCAGTTATCACTTCCCCCATCATTACCTCGTTTAGGCGGCGTTTGTGCTGAGAGGGCCTGCTGCCTCTAAGCTCAAGCCTCAATGGATCGGAAACGTATTACAAGATTGAAGTCTAGCATGTGATTCTCGTTGGAATGAAAATGCGTTACCTGATCGAGGTCTAGACCAGGTCTAGACCAGGTCTAGACGGGACGGGAGGCCGTTGAGGACTAGAGGCTCATTACCTGGTTTAAGCCTGAGAAGGTGACCTGCGTGGATTGAAAACGTTTCGGTCTTAAAGATGGATTTATGAGGTGTGAAAATGAGTCATCTTTGGATCTGGAAGGGTCAAGAAGGTTGGCCTTTACGAATGTTAAAACACATTGCTTGACAAGCCCACGCGGTAAAAATGTAACGGTACCGAGTGTCTACACTGTGGAAGCGTTTTACCAATTAACCGAACATCCAATACGTCCCGTGAACCTCACCGAACGCAGGTACCCGTTCTAAAAATCAATGCCTTAGTCGATCAATTAAAATGTCTGGATCCCGGAAAAGTTTGACTAGTGCGACCGCATCGTCGCGAATTCGATGTCGTGTGTTCGCTGAGGTTAGACTTTCCTCACCTTGCAGCCGTAAATCAAACGATATATCTCGATATATCTCGTGCCAAACAACTTGAAACACTTTTAAGTTCCTCGTTTATTTTGGCATCGTTATTCACTGCGAATTTAATGCCACTTATTCACTTGAGACTTTTCCTATTCCTTGGGAATCTCATGTTTACATTAATGGGTGTTGCTATTGACCTGACATGCATTGATACAGGGAAACTTGAACGCACGTAACCAGCCAAATGCATTTTGAATGGGACAGTCGGGTCGATAGAGACTCCCTACATTAATATATACCAGCAATTAGAGACTTCATAAATGACCTAGGTACGAACAATCCATGAAGTCATATGTGAAAATTAAAATAATCATTATTGAAAAAATTTTCTATAAATTTTCTAAAAAAAAACAAAGGTAAACCTAATTTTTAAAGAGGACTGAAATTTATCAACGGGAAGTAAACGGCACGTCTTGTCGGCTAAAATTCGAAGATAAGATATGAAAAACTCAACCGTTCAAATTGAAAGTTCACCAATATCTGTTCACAGAGATGCATTCGATAGCACGCAATATTTTCAGTACTGCCAACTAATCACATCCTACACTCGTTCCAGAGAAATCGCTGCACATTACATACGCGGATATGGGACAATTAAATATGTTTGTAGTTACAAAATCCGGCAGTGTGCCTAAACTGGAATGATAATGAGTTTGTTATCAAAGTCGGGGGACGCACAAATTGGCGAGCTCCACCTCCAGTCGGCCCCTTCCAGAGGCCATTGTGACTTCTGATTTTGGTAGCTGGTATAATTGGATTATCAAACACAAGTTCGGAAAACTAATCGTTAGTAAACTCGTTTCCAGACCGAGGTGATGTCCTTAAGACTGAGAGTGCCACAACAGAATCAATATGATACACTTCGGGGTTAGAAGGGAACCCATAAAGATTCATATCAGAGGAAATGGTGCAACCTTTCTTTGATCAATTCATACTGGAATTTTCAGTTGCCCAATACAGTGAAACACCAGGAATCAGTCTTGGAAAAACAATATGTGAATCGACAAGATTATTCTACCAGGAAAACGCGAGAATACGGAACGCTTGTGAGAGCAGTACATATCTATTTTGGGTACTTCAGTAACATTTTTTATTTAAGTACTTTTAATTAAATCATCTTCAATGGTTATGTATCGCGGGCTTGTTTGCAAGATACACTTATCATTGACAGCTACATCAAACGTTCACGCTCGGCGAGATAATTTTTTAGAGCTACTGTATTAGTGCGGATTTTTAAAATCAAATTATTTGCATGAAAAATGTATGCACAAGATTAATTGGCTGAACAAGAATATAAATATGTCCTCAGCAGACCCATTTTTAATTCATAGCCAGATAGGCCAACAGATTTAGCCTACAAAAGGTATTACTTATGACAGTTTAATCTACACTGCCAGCCGATAAAAAAATTATTGCGGTATGAAAGGCGCGCGCATTTCTAGTTTATTCCATCTCACCGAGCATAAGTGTAAACATCTATCTCATTGGCTATGAGTGTACATGCACGAGAGAAAGTAGCGCGCAAAATTTATGATGTTAACTAGATCAAGATCTGAAAATGGAAGTGTGTTCAGAAGCGAGGTTATCTGGTTTTGATAGTCTCGGATTTGTACGGCCCCCCAGCTTCATATGGTTCACAGCATAGTCCTGGCCCCCGGATAGTCCTGGCTCCCGGTTAGTCCTGGCCCCCGGATAGTCCTGGCCCCCGGATAGTCCTGGCCCCCGGATAGTCCTGGCGCCAGCGTTCACGTCCAGGGATGTAGACTACTATGCACCAAGAGTTGAGTTCCGCAAGGGCGCTGATCAAGAATCTTTCAACAAGTAGTTTCCGCGACATATTTCTGTCGTGCCGATTTAGTCTAGTGGGCGCAGAGACACACTCCACAGGTGTGCCGCTTTTGAGAACAAGTGTTCTACCTGTAAGGACACTGATTCTATATTGGGATTTATTGGTTTGTGGGTTAAGTCAACCAGTTTCAGCTGAAATCTGACCCCATTACTTCAACATACAAGTTAAACTCATATTTTTAATTGGATCGATAAATAGCTGTCACGGTGAAGTTATTTAGTGAATTTAGTGTTTCATTAGGATATTTTGCATGATTAAGAAGTCTATAGACCCCATTGCCCCATTTATTATGTATTAGGTTGGGTTCCGTGCGTTCAAGTCACCTCACATTTTAAGTGCCTTAGGTTGGTTACTTGAGTTCAAGTCTCCCTATACTAATGCAAGTCGGATTAATAGCAACGCCTTTAAGTAATAACCACAAGGGTGCGTTAGTAGTAGCCTACATTCCAAATGTTGAATGTCTATACCGACTGTATTGTTCTACTCTCTGTTGTGAAATTGAGTCGAGGAAGTCATGGTCGCATTTTTATTAAAAATACATAAAACAGAGATGTTTGTCGCTCAGGAAAATATTAGCTGTTGGCCAATCAGAGCCATCTTGACCATTGGGCCCGGGGATCATGGGGCCTTTCCCCAACGAAACAAAAAGTAGGCAGAATTTCGACACAAAATGAGGCCGTTGAGAGGCCTGGCCGAGAGGCGAGTGGCCCCTGGCGGCCCAGAAGCCCACAACAGCTTTTGGGATATACTTGCTTCAGCTAACCTCTGGAATTACTTGAGTAGGGAGACATACTTCGCAATAGGTAATAGCACCATTATTCTATCTCAGAAAAATTGCTATATCGTGTGTATTGGACGATTTCGTAAGGAAAATACCTTAAGTTATTCCGAAGAGCCCTTTACGAAAATGGACTAAAGAATAAAACACAATTTATTAATTTTTTGGGGTTGAAAACTTTGGATTATGATTTGTACAAACTAAAAACAGAAATACACATTTCTACCCTTGGATGCTAGGGTGCGCAAACTTTCGGGTGAATTCAACCTTTGTGCGACTAATACCAGCCCCCAAATACCCTCAAAACCAATTTTGAGTGAACACAAAAAATTGTAATAAAAAGCACCTGCCGTTAAACGAGGAGCGGCATGAAAATTGATTAAAGACCAAACCATTGGCCAGCAACGATATAATCAGAGGTAATGACAGTATCAGGTGTCGAGCCTTAATGGACACAAGATTATTTGATCAATTGTTACTTAAAACCCAGCAGTCTTTAGAGTGATTCCAGTATTTTCTACCCAAGTCACGTACATACCATGCATTACTGCGCCCGGGACACAGCAATTATTCAATCGTAAATCGTAACACGACCGTAAATCGAGACGGTGATTATAAAAAAAAACGTAGGTGAATGAGGAAACATCAAAAGAGTGAGGGGCAGAGAAAACGAACGGTTGACAACCAATTCCTAAGATGTTTGCTTACCGCTGTTTTAAAGTCATTAAGACTTGCTACACTTTGAATCGAGCTAAGCAAGGTATAATGCTACTAAATCTACGTACCATAAATTAGCAGAGTGCGAAAATGTTTGCGTATAAAAAAACATACATCGACTGATATTTCTACGGTTTATAGGAGAGCAAAAAAGAGGTGATATAGAATGTAATTTTAGTTTCCGAGATAAAACCCAAAAGTCATGTGATCTGAAAGGGCACAGAGCAAGAGCTGCCCATATCAATTCGGTTTAGGACGAAATTTATGTAAAAAAAATAACCAAACTTTTCCCTACCTAAATTAATTTAGGCTTAACACTACCCATACACATTCTTTAGATTTACTTTAGAGATATCAATCGCCGTGTCAGTGGACCAACAGCAGCGATATTTCCGGTAGATAAGACTGGAAATTCTTGAAAATTATCCTGAAAAGATTTAAATCCTCGAAGCAGGTACCGGTGAAATTAGGTAATTATAGAAATGTCAGTCAGATAACGGGATGTTTTGCTTTTCCCCGGGTTTGACCCGATATTATTTTGAACATGACTAGTTACTCTCTCGTCTGCGTTTTTACGCGTACCGAATCCTGTCCCATTAGGTGAGCTCTAAAGAGGTTTTACACGCCTAAGAGGTTTAATGCAAAATATGCACTTAGCTAAAAATCATTTCTGCGTGACTCAAGGTGACAAACATTTTTATTTCCAGCTCCCGTTAGCTGCCCGCGCTACTTGCTCGATTTCACGTTACTCCTAACAATACAGACTTAAATTACTTTTTTTCTGCCAAGTGTAATTAAACTACACGCTAAGTGTTTTCAGATCGCCAAGCAAACAAGTACCATGTGGTCTTCCAGGAAAACCACGTTCACGCATAAATTAAACAAAAAAATCAACTATCCCAACTTGTTAAACGGCCCATTTCTTCAACATTAGCGCACCTGAAATTTCCAAACATATCAAAAATATTCAGCTGAAAAACCTAAAGAAAAAGACTTTATACGCGTAAGCTCCGGTCATTTCCCATATTTTCTTTAATGCTTTGAATTTATCAAATATGTCTTTTTTTTAGAGATTTTAATCGTTTTATACAAAACCGATTTTATTAGACTGACATTAAAAAAAAATTAAGTACATGAATTACTTGCAGGATTAAAATCAGGTATCAGAAGAAATGCGTATTTTCAAAGGTTGTAGCTATTCACACGCCGTTGCAATAATAGGGAGATTTGAACGCACGTAAACCAGCGTAAAGCATTTCGGGAGGGGACTTGAACGCACAAAAAACAAACTAATACATTTTAAATGGAGCAGTGTGTGAATAGCCATTTCGATTTTCAGAACGACTTATATGAAATAGCACAGTTGATGTGGAAGGAGGTCCTGTAAATAATAGCGCAAATATTACAGAGGAAATGTGTGCGTTGAGTTTGAATACCGGCGTTGATGCAGCGGAGCTGTCAGAGAATAATCAGGGGCAAGTCGGGCTGGCCAGCACGCCGCTGGTCAGCACGCCGCTCCGCACATTACCATAATAGGAAGTTGAATGAGGTGAAACAGCGTCAGTGCTCAGCATCTCCGACCCGCCGACCCTCCGACCCGCCGACCAACGTTTCTATAAAGACCTTCGCGGCGCCGTTACACTTCTAGTGCAACACTTCCAGCGAAACAAGGTCCACCAACAACCCTGCTCTGCACGGCAAACATGCGTGTATTGACTTAGTCCAAGCTCCAGACAAATGAACACAGTTGGCCATGCACAGCCCAATAAATAAAGTACGCGTACGCGTGTAGCCTACAACAATAACGGCCAGCTAACCAGAAATCAGGCTTTCTCGAGTAAACCCTATGCAGTACACAAAATGAGATATTTTTCTTCCTTTTGGGATCTACCCTGTGATGAAAATAAGCCGAGTGGAGCGACGGTAGAACAAGACAAAAAGCATGTAACATAACACAACACTTGAGACAACCTAGGTTAACTTAGGTTAGGTTGACCTAAGTTGTCCTAACCTAACCTAAAGTAAGTTAACCGAAGTTAACCTTGGTCAACCAAGGTTAAAGCAGGGAACTTAGGTTGAGATAACTAAACGGTTGCTGGACCTGAAACCGCTTACTCTCCAGTGGCAGTTACTGGTATATCAAAATATTTGAGCCTTAAAATAACCTGTTAAAGTAATAAGTTTAAGGGTTTTTGCATTAATCAAGTTTTCTGAGAAATCCGATTATCTTCAAAGAAAATTAGACCGTGATTAGTTTCCAGTCGGCGAAGCTGTAGACGCCAACGCATGTCTCCTTAATCCGTCCGCAGCACACACAGAAACAGTGAGCAAGCTAACCTCAAATCGTTGCACTGCGCCCCGCATCACGCGGCTTGGCGACCTGCGCCAAAGTGCCCCACGAAACTTGCCTAAACTTGGTTCCGCTTCGTCGGAGAGGAGCCCCCCGGAAGCTCCGCGGGGGCTCCGCAAGAGCAAACATATTCATTAGGCGATTCACACTTGTTTCTTGTAAACAAACTCGGATCTCCAAAGTGCCAACTAATAATTGGCTCAACAGATGAGCACTCCAATCATGAGCCAAAACATGGGAACAAACAATTGCCTCGTTCTCGCCGCGCCCCCGGCCCCGACCCCCACGACAGGTGAACTTTTAGCCCTTAAGTAATGGTCTGTATGGCGTTGAGATTGAACGAGGTCTCTCGCGCAAGATTAGTTTAGCTTGTTCGGAACAGGAACAGAGAATGACAGCAGGCCCGTGCCGCCAGAGGCCCACACTCTCGCCCAGGCTGGCACATCCATGCTGTTTGTTTTCACACCTATCCACTTTAGGTGTGGAGAGCTCATCGAGGAAAGTTCAGATAGGTTGAGCGAACTCAGGGGAGATTGTAGATGGGAATAAGTCGGTTTAATTAGATTAAGCTAAGATTTAGTTCGGCAAATCTTCGTTTTGGCTTGGTTAGGGTAGGCTTAAAATGGGCTTTCTTACGTAACAACAAGTACGCTTGGGAAGTCTTTATAGCGCAGCGAGCTATTTCGCATTTTTCGTTAACTGCTTTAAATTGCGTTCGAAAAGTTGGAATCATTCCCGTTTGATTGATGAAGTTTCCACTGATTTCGCAATATTTCTCAATAAACGTGCTTCCGGTGAACACACACAAAGTTGGCGCCCCGCACAAGATGGAAATAATGCTAATGATCATGAGTAAATTATTCCTGTACAACACAAACTACGTAGGTCTAATAAACTAACAAGAGATCCCTCGATTATTCCGCCTATTAACACTCAACTATTAATCAGATCCTGCGTTGAAACTGGCGGCCGGTTCATGGATAATAACATCAATAATGGCTTTAAATAATGCGTCTCTTATCACACCATCAGTTTAACGCATGACACCAAATTATATCTTACAAGACGAGTATTTTTCATCTTAACCTGACGAAGTTCAAGTAGCATCGACGCGATTATCCGTAATGATAGTGGTTGAAGAAAATCTGTAGAGAAATTTGAATAAAAGTGCTTCTAATGTAGACACAAAAATTGCTAGCTGTGCGAAGTCCCACACTTCTCAGAATAAGATGTCAAATCAAAGCCGTATTTTCATTACTTTCGAGGTAGGACGCATGAAAGCTACTGTATATCAGAGGCCATACTGTCACTGCAACCATATCAATATCTTGACTATATAACCAGAGCTAAATACATCCATATCAAACTCTTTTGCCATCTCAATTGGAAGCCTACACCGATTCCCTCCATTCAATTGAGCTATTCACAAGTGCATTTTAAAATTTAGCCAAATCACCTGATAGACTCGTTTAAACATTTTATTCTCGTTCTTCATCCGTCATTATATTCACTTACAGCTGAAAAAACTTTTTTGGAAAGGAAACTTGATCCACCGGAGCAACTTAATTTTGATTACGAAACAGTGAATTGAAATCGAAGGAATAAATGGAGTTTCCAAAACAGGAGAACAACGGACGAGATGTATTTTTTTTTTGCAGGAAAAAAAATGCAGATTTTTTTCTTTTAGTCTCTTTTATTATTCGAGACAAGGATTGTTGGTTGTTTACACTGGAATAATCATAGCCTCTTAAACAATCATAAAATTGATTGGGTCTCATTAAGTTTCGGAGGCGCACTAAAGCTAATTTGTCAAAATGGACTTTTTTACGATCACTTGCAGATATCGTTAACTAATCAATTGCAAGCCATCAAGTCTACTTTTTACCAAACAGGTTAGCAGTGCACCGAACCTACAATCTCGTTCTTCTAAGAATGTTGAGAGTAGTGATCAGGGCGTCAAGAACCTGACTATGACATCGTCAGGCACGAGAAGATAAATTGTAAAATGACACTTTGCAAAACAGACTACCACAGATCTACTGACCTCGTGCTACTGAACTGTCCCATTTGACACTGACCTGTGCGACATATTGGCGTATCGTTTAAACGGAAACTTGGCAAATTCTGGTTGGTGCCGATTAGATTGAACATCAGGCTCCGAAGATAGCCGAAAACAGCCGAAGCGACCCGGTGTTGCGATGGGTGAGAAGAGAGAAGAGCTGTCAAATTTTGACAAAACTAGGTTACTCCTAACTTTGAAATTATTTTTCACGCACGATTCTTGCATAACAAACGACGAAATAGTTTAGTGGTTCCATTGAACCTGAGTTTAAATTTGCAACAAAATTCAGTCATTGCGAAGTGGTTCCTTTTGATGCGAGAGTTTGCCTTTAGCTCGTCACTGATTAACAAAAAAACGAAATTGGCACAAAATTCAAAAAGCAGTCGATAGATCACCGTTAGTTTTTAAACTCCGCATTAGAAGAAGAAATTCAAAGGAAAATTTATGATATTGTTGCAGAGAATTTTTTCTTTTTCTCTTCTTTTATTGTCAACAAGCTCAGCAAGCCGAGGACTATAACGTGCTCTAAGAAAAACTTTAAATCCTTTTATTTTTTATGAGTCATGGACTGAAAATAGCACAAACCTCCTCACATCCGAAAATTTTAGTTCATCCGTTTCTGGATCGTATTATACAACCGACAAAGTCCACGAGTCAGTGCAAGTATTTGCATAAGACAAAAATCGCTTTAAACTAGATATTTTGAATAAACACACAAACGTAACGTTTTTCAAAACACCATTAAAAAAAAGAAAAAAGCTACGATGGTTCATTGTGGACACTTAAATTTTTTCAACAAAGTCCGATCTTAAATCGATATTCAAGTATCAAAAGAGCAAGCCTATTCAAACTGCTGAAAGGAAAACGACGAAAAAATTTAAAAAATGGGTTTTTATATTGTTAAAGTTAACTCGGGGTGCACTGTGGAAAAATACCGAGAAAGTCTAAAGAGTAAAATCGAGTAAATCTTGTGAATAGGCGCGCGGTGAGCCACGCCCGTTGGCAAGTCGAGTGTATGGCGGGTCCGGCTGGCCTGAAATGCACCATGCTGCTGTAATTCATATCATTACTGCATCACAAAAGATCCAGAGATGCACAAAGAAGCTCTACATCAAAGAGGCATAATGGAACAGATTACAGAGCCAATAGTACAAGAAATACAGTGTATCTCATACTCTGCTTCTGAAATGGAATCTTCCTACCATTTGTGTTTTAAACCTAGTCAAGTCTTCCAGTACATTACGAGGACCAATGACATACAAGCGTATGGGCTTGGTTATGCTTGGTCACATCTCGCGCTTCGTGCCTCACTACCCAACCGCTCAAATTAGGTGTAAAAGCTTCATGTCTCTATAAATGAACCTAGTCTACGGTGGGCTAACTCATACGCATCCCAACATATGATTGTTTAAAAGTTGAATCATCTTTTTAGACCTTTCGAAACATTCCTTTTTTTTTAAGCCCGTATTTCTCGGAGACAGATTTCACACATAGTATTGATTTTTTTTTCAGTTTGTATCAAAGGAAATTGACATAAAAATAGGGGGGGGGGAAAGAGAAAAAAAAGAAAACTTTCATTCTTGCTAAATGGATCAAACTAGCTTACAGGACGTGAATATCTAATGTATATTTCTCAAACGTAGTGTAAATCAGGTTGATATAAAATGACATTGGTGACAACTCTCGAAACCTGATAAATTGGCGGATTGCCTCTGACCTAAAAATTGAATGTGATCACGCACTACTACCAACTTCGAAAGTTAATTTCAAGTAATTAGAGGTGAGCAGATATCCTATATTTCGTTGGTTGCAAGATCCGCTCCAATACAGGCAACTGGAGCACCACAAAAAGAGTCCTTTTAAGTTTAGAGGAGCAATGCTCTAACGGCCACTCATTTTCAACGAGAGAATCCTTTTTTTTCCTTGTCCTATAGTGATTCTAGCTGAAGGTGAAGATGACAACATAGTGAAGACGTCAAGTATACTGTTTCTGTTCATTGCCAATGGCAAATATGTAGGCAACGCGCACATCGAATTTGGACCCCCCCCAAAAAAAAGAATAGATCCGTCTCTGTTGAAAGGATGGAGTTCCATTGCGTTTAAAACGCAGTTGAGCCGCCAATATAGTAAATAAGTGTCTCTTTTTTTTGTAAAACTGCCAACTTTTCTCACTATTTTTTATTTATAGTCAGTAAATCTCACTGTGAAGTTTTTGAAGTCAGTTTATCTCGGCGGCTTCCTATACATCAAGAACCACTTTTTTCAGCGAATGGATACAACGACGATCAGATAGATATCGGTAATAGGTATCTCGACACTTACTTCTGGCATGATTTAAAAAGAGGTATATTTTAGTTTATTTTTAGTATTACCCAATCAACCAATCAAACAAAACTTCTCCACGGGAGTTTTTTTTGTGGATTCTGAAAAGATGACCAGAGATTACAGTTAATCACTCAAAAAACAACCTATAATAAGTACATTAGGTGCGCGACGCATGAATGAGTGACCCTTATAATTTTTCCGTAAGGACTCCCATACCAGCTTTGTCGTGTCGATAACATATCCTTTATTCCATAATACCTGTTTCGTTTTGCAACGGTAAACATAAATGACGAATCACCCATCCCAAGAAGTGTTTAAATTCTTGGCAGAAATCAGCCGGAAATAACTCATCGTAAATACTTCGATAGTTTTTGGCTCGGGAGGAGATTAATACCGTTACTTCACTATCACGTACGCAGCAAACTTGGATTCACATACTTTGTTGCACAACTTCTGGAAATACTCCATTCTTAATTCAAAGTAATGAAATCTGATATCAAAATTTGCTTGTCTAACAATCACAGGTTAAGTACGTTGTTAACGAGTCCTCACACGATTCCTGATCGGATAGTCTGTTAACTTCACAGGTTGAGTTTTTTACTTCACGTGTTCCATGTTTCTTACAGAAGCCAGAAGCGAATTCCAGCGATAAAAACGAGCCATTATAGTCACTTTATTCACGCGTTATTCGGTGATACTACATTGACACATAAAGTTTAGAAACCAGTCCAGCCTCTTTTACATGTGTTGATTTTCTTCATAAAACTCCTAGAACTCTATCTCCTTATCATAAACGTGAGCTCACCGAGGTAAATAAATTATACACTAAATAATTATACTTTTTAATCGGCGTTGCGTTACGCTAAAGCGTGCGGGTCATCGATTAAACAAGTTTAATCCATTTGCTACACATAACCTCAAAGTATCGACGGCGAGCGGACTTTGAGAATCGCCACCAACCCGGATTCGTATGAAATTCGAAGCTCCCGAAACGTGAAACCAGGAAATTCGAAAAAAAAATCAAAGATGGCGAAATATATGGCACATTCTATCGAGATTGCGTAATATTCGCTCACGAAAACTCTAAGAAATATCAATTACGGGGTAAAGATGGCCAATATGATAAACCAACATACAAAACTTCACGGCCGGAAAATTCCAGCTGATTTTTTTATTCAGTTATTTCTGAGGCAGTCCGTAAGCAAAAATCCGTGTTTATATATCTAAAAAAAAGACATGGTAAAAATTAACCCAAAATTTACGCCTAATACCTATTTTTAAAAAAATATGAAGCATTCGTTGAACGCATATCGTTTTATCTGGTAACAAAGAACCTATTCCATGGGTACAATTCAAGCTGAAAATTTTTTTGAATTGTCTTTCTGAAAACATTAACCATTTAATCCACCCCTCGTTAGCTTCTCAACGAACCAAAATGCTTTGCCACAAATTCGCATTCGTTAGCCTTTTGATTGAGCCAATGCTTCGCCAGGTGAAAAACAGATGAAGGGGAAGGCAATACGATTTTAGAGGCCAAAAGAGGTAAAGAAGTAAAGCGACGATCAACTTGAGCGACATCTCATGCGAAGGACACTACGCCAATTAAAACGCGCGAAATCGTAATGCTATTTGCGCAACTTACTGTTAGACGTAGTGACTGGGTTGTGACTGTTGTGGCTTCCGCCCATGAAAAACTAGGTCTCTTTTGTATAGACTACAGATGCACCCAGCATCTTGGGCGAGGGACACAACGCCTCGCATATCTGCGATTTGTCAAACCCATTACGCGCTCAGTGAATTTTTAATTCAATTGACCAAGGCTATAGGCGGTGGAAAACAAAATAACTGCAGGCTGATTTATTGCTTCAGAAAGATTGACCATCAAGTGGCCCATGTTGCCTAGGGCCCGCGAGCGTGTTCCGAAAATTATTATTTCTTTTCTGGCATCCATATTATCTGCAGCCTTATTTAAGATCTCCAAACGAAATTGAACGTTAACCTTCTTAATCTCAAATCCTTACCACTAACATACCCACGGAGAAGCTCATAGTATGTCATAGTCTTGATCAGCTCATTCGACACGCTATTAATAAGTCTAAGACCAGCCAAAATGGCTTTTAAACTCTTGAAAGCGGTACGCAGAGTGGCCGAAACAGGCGTTTTTTTTATCGGTTAATTATTATGATCGGTTGATTGATCAAAGAACCACTCTTGGAACAGTTCAGTTGCTCTGATTGTTTGCAAACAAGCGTTTTCTACTTGGTTGAATGAGGCAAAGTTGTAACCTCACTTTGATAATGAAAGCACTACGGCACCCTCTAAAGAAACGCTTCTGAAATTTCGTGTTGTTGTCCAAGCGCGGATAAAAAAAGGTTCCTGAGGCGAAATATGTGAGAGTCGACATATCGCATAAATTCGACCTCTGTCAAACTGTCAGAAACAAACGAACTGATATCTTTCAAGTGAGGGCAGCTCATCTGCTCATCTGGCAGGAACTGTGCCATACACGTGCGATGTACATTTACGTAGCCTGCAGGAGCACGCCCAATTTTAAAGGCTAAAATTTCTGATTTTTTTCTATATACGCTAAAAAAATTGTAGTACAAATTGCTTTAGAACTAAAAATTCACTCCTAACGCAAATTTCCGATACTAAATTTTTAGCGTTTACCCTTCAACTTACTTCTCAGTGGCATAGTTCCTGCCGCCGAGGAGTGAGAAGCATCGAGCTTGGGGTGGCAGATGAGTGAGGTACAAGGCATCTCCGTCGGCCCTTAAGTCACGCGAATCTACTAGCCCACAACGTAATGAAAGGTTTGGTTTGAACGAGAGTGGAAGAAAAAGGCGCCCGGTTGATTTATAGTGCCCCTGGTTTGGCAGCGCGAAAAGTGTGCCAAGACGCCGAGCTACGTGCAAATTTACTTACGGGGAGCGATCGGGTAATTCAGTAATAAATAGAAACACCATCAAGAAGAAATAACATAGTCTTTATCTCTCAATCTCTCAATCGGGTTTAGGGCGCCATTAATAATGCAAACTGCGTAATTTGCACGTGAGGCTGCCACTTTTTTCACCTAGTTAGCCGGATTCCTAATGTGATAAAGTCATAAAGATGTGGAAAGCAATAAAAATTAATTTAAAATTACTATTGACAGGTATGCTATCGCCCTTTTCACACGGTTAATCAGCCTCCACATAAAAGCTACTTGGAATTTTTGGACTTGGGGCTTAGAAGACTAATTCCTCAAGAAAGCGGGCAAATATTTTTAGGAAGAACCGTAAAAATTAAGAGGTGGCGTAAAGGAACTTTTATTTAAATCTAATGATAATAATTGATTTAAGTCAGATTCCTCAAGGATCTTTTTAAGTGCTGGCAAATGCAGTTTAATCCTAACAAGTAAGCAATGATACGCTTCTCAATTTGGTGTCGTTTGGAAACACCCGAACTAATACTGGCAGGATTTTTTATATTTCGTTTAGGTATCGGGTGATTAGATGAATAAACATTTCTACAGTCCTTAAATTTATATTGGTTTAAAGGATTTTTTTGTAACACAACTTTAACATTATTTATCTTATGGACCAGGTTCCTTATGGATATTAAACGTTTAAAAAAAAAACGTCAACAACTCCGAAACCGTCCCGTGTGATTTCTCGACAAACTAGTTCATTTGCCTCTTCCATCGACGCTGTTTGATGTGTAAAGGTCGCCGACTCACAATCAGCCTAAAAGATACAGTAATCTTAGACAGCTATGAAAAGTAGGCGATTTGCCGTACAAAAGCGAGTTGAATCAACGTCCCAGCGATTCATCATATTTCAGATCTTGGCAGATATTGGCCATAAAAAATCGCTGTCGTTGTTTCTGAGGACTTTAACAATGTTTTCTGTTTTTTCGGAACACATACTTCTATTTTTTTACAAATTTAAAAGTTTTTGGGGCATGAAAATTCTCTTGAAAAAAAATATCGAATTTGCATTTTTAAAGAAAGAACAGGGCTGCCAGTAAAATTTCATCTCAAAAAGTGACTTTAGTAAAATTTGAGCAACGCAAAATTGACAACATATTTTCTAATCTTGACCCAAAGGTAACCTAGCTCACACAGACAATTCAACCTGCGTGTTTTTTTTTCAATTATTAACGCTGCGCGCAAAGATACTTCTTATCATTATTGATTCAACGGCGTAAAAAAGTTGGCTGGCTTTTCTGGGTCTAAACAAATGGGAAATCTTGAAAAGCGAGGCGCAAAAGCATTGCCTCCTATTGGTTCTTAAGGCTATGTTTACAATTGAATGTTGCTCGGAAAAATATACCAGCGATATCCTAAAACCCCGTAAGAAAACTATTGAGACAACGAACAAGCTCAATGGACGATTAAACAGCTCGGACGATTCAGTGGCAGGAACTTCAAATTCCAAATTAGGAGTGATATATGAACTCAGCGGGAAACAGCTAATGTTAACGACAATTTTTAGTCCTCCCGAAACTATTCCAACCATTAAACGTTAAAAATTCAACAAAAAGGTTTTGGCAAAAACTTTGAAAAAAAGCTAGGGGTACCCCAAGGTTTTTTTTTAATTTTTTTGGCCAGAATATTTTTTTTCGATCTTCATTGTTTGACGATTGGATCTAATGAAGGGAAACTAAAAATAATTAAAACCGATGTCTGTTGCTCATTTTGTCGATTTTAAACGGACCGCGAGGGAGCAGTAGGGGTTGGAGGAGGGAAGGCATACATTTTACATGCCACTTTCTGACGCGATAAATCGACGAAATGCGCAACCGTCGACGGTAAACATCATTTTTAGTTCCCCCGAAAAAAATCTTACTATCAAACGTAAAAAGTTCAACAAAAAGTTTTTAGCTCAAAATTTTAAAAATAGGCAAGGGCCCTAGGTTTTTTTAATATTTTCGCTCGAAATTTGTTTGAGGTATTTGATTATTTGACGATTGGATCTTATTGAGGGAAACTAAAAATGATTTTAAAACCGATGTGTATTACTCAACTGGTCGATTTTAAACGGACCGGGAGAGGCGACAGGTGACGAACGGGAGGGGAGGTTGTAGGGGAAGGCGTAACTTAATGCTCTTCTGCGCGAGGCGAGGGCAGGCCGCGAATTCGCGATCATATTTGAGAACCATCGGTTCGCGCAAATACAAAATCTCGACGAATGAGGCTGACAAAGAAAATCTTGCATAGTGACGTTCACTAAACGCTAACTAAGTGTCGCAAATAACCAGTGACACTGAGAAACCAGCGAGATTGTGTGGACCTCGTGCTTCTACTTGAGCCCAAGGCGATCGCGCTCCACTCACGAGTCCGAACTGCAGGCCGAAAGGCCCCTCAGTAAATTGCCACTCGCTCGACGTATGCAGGAAATACACCCATTAAGGCTCCGAAGATACGAAAGTGTAGCAAACAGTACTTAAGGATCACAACTTTTTCGCAAGTCTTTTAAAAGGTGAAGCTGATTACAAAGACATGGATAAAGTCAAATAAGAGAAGAATTATAAAATTAAGATGATTCGCCTTAAGACTACATATAACTTGAAGGGCTACCTTCAGCTGGTATAATGACAACATCGGATAATAATATCCGACGGCTCGAAGAGAGAAAAAAAAAAGATTGCAGATATATTGAAGTGTTCCGAGAACGAATCCCGTTAGAAAAACAAGTGAATGAAATACGTAATACTGAAGTGACATCAAAGAGGTCTGAATTGACGGGTTGATTAAACGACTTACACATGTCCGGATCTTACTCGAGGAACCGATGAATGAAGAGCAGAAGGCTGACTTTCGGACTCAAGTTGCAAAACTTCGGCAAAGAGGAATAACGGAGGCGCAGGGCGCACACTTGCTGGTTGCCTTGACGGCGGCAATTTTGAATGGAAATTGTATTTCCTATCGGCATTATTTAAAAGTTTTGAGTGATTCCAATTTTCAGACGAGGATCCACGGAACTGTTCGTCGACAGTCCTCATCAAAATTTCATGACTATGAGGACATTCTGTTCTCAAGTGTTCACAATGTCTAATGCCCAATTTATTTTTAGTTAAACAGCCTTACAACCAAAACTTAAGAACAAAATTTAAACAACAAACAAATGTACAGAATTCAGATTTTAGAATTGAAATTTTTTATAAAAGGTCTTGTTGTTAGGAATTTTCGTTTTCAATGGTACCCGCTAATGGTTCATATTAAAATTGTGGCCTCCGAAATTCCTCTTAAGACAGCATTTCAAAAATTTATTTGATATTATTTTATGCCAATATATCTTGCCAATGATCTTGCAAGGTAAAATTTCGCGAGTTTTTCTGTTAATCTCAACATTTTACGCCAAAAAATTCTGCAGTAAGTTGAAAACCCTAATTTGTAACTTTCCACAGAGCATGTACTTTCGTTAAGATACCAACAACAAATCATTGTTATTTCTTTCATTCACAAAGAAGGTGTGATCACAAGAAAGGTGTGATATCCGAGAATTGCGGTATCCTATTATCGTGTGCCGGCTGTCCAAAGCGTCATAGCAAGCCATGTTATTAAGTAGTTGAGTAATTTCAAGTCTGGTCGGAGCTCAGCTCTCGCGTGCAGATATTTTGTCACTTAAGTACTACTTGTTCCGTGTCTGTGCTTGAAACAAATTACTCCGATACTTTGAAATGTGAACATTTTTACACAAAGTAAGACTTAAACT
>Ga0058701_10000531_pt1 | contig 25926 bp, 22 predicted proteins | sample AgamicOrMae_FD_97039 | JGI IMG/M metagenome (GOLD analysis project Ga0058701, IMG submission 97039) | Agave microbial communities from Guanajuato, Mexico - Or.Ma.e | ecosystem: Host-associated > Plants > Phyllosphere > Phylloplane/Leaf | place: Guanajuato, Mexico | collected 2012-06-04 | reverse complement strand
TTTCATGTGCGTTGCGGTGTAACGGTACATTTTTGACCATTTGTGCATTAGGATTTTTTGTTTGTTTTGATCTCACGAATACGACCCTGTAAATCGTCTCTCGCAATTTTCCAACACCCTAATGAAATTCAAAATAAACCTTACTGGTAATCGTTAAAAGGAACAACTGCATAGCTTTAAAAAAGAAACGATGTTTACGACTTCACTTTTTTTGAGGGTTTTCTTTCTACAAAAATATTTTTGAGGAACTTGACAGATCCGCATTGCTGGAACCACCATAAAAAGTTACAACTATTCATTTAATTATTTTTTAAAGAAAGTTTAGGATTAAATTACGCTTGATTATTATTTTCGACTGGTAACTTGTCATTTAAAAAATACAATATACAAAAAAAGAAGGGAATATAAGACTAGCGATATAAAAAGAAAACATCAATTGCGGTTGCAATTACATTAGTAAAAAAAAAAAAAAAAAAACCTGTTTTTACTAAAAAATAGGAGCATTTACCTTAAAGTAACATGTATTGAGTTGATAATTAATAATTTTACTTAATTCCATTTTTTCTTTAATGGATACTTGGGCAAAAAGGTAATCTTACGTTCAGTTTAGTCAACTTAATACTTCATTGGGAAGCATTTTCCGTCAATTTTCAAGACATGAATGCGTTTGTTCCACACACAGAAACCGCTGTACTCCACAAAACAAGTGTTGATGAACACATTGATGAAACGGCCTGCGCGTTGGTGCAACACCGTTTCCTGCATAAGTCAATCGTTTTCGTACGAGATAAATATAAAAGGATACTAAAAAAACATTGTTTCAAAGGTGAAAATAAAAGACATCCCAACCGTTCGTTCACTTTCATTTTTATTAGCCGCAAAAAAAATAAAAAAAAATACATAGTTAAATGAACTGCAAGACAATCAGTTAACATTAAGGTGTACATTATTCGATTTTCAAAAGTAACCTGCTAGAGATTAAACTGAGTATGCCGGCGTTTTCCAACCTTCTGATGTTCAAAGAGACATACTGGAATAAGAACACTTGCTTTAGCGCTGAGGGGTTAGAGCAGAGTATTTTAGATGTGTGGGGTGAGTTGAGTAAGTTGAGTGTCGATGCGTAGGGTTGCTTTCTCGTGTCCCAAGAATTCCCGCATCTCATTCCATGGTGCAAATGCTCGTAAAAGCCAAAGGAATTTCCTCACATACGCATAAATTAACTTCAGTGTTGTTAAAAAGGTGTGTTTTAATTAACGTTTTAACTTTAGTTTAATTTTAGCATTAAAAATTTCGTTTCATTAACACACGCGTGTCGCATCTTTAACAGCGGTTTTAAGTGATCTAAATGGTCCAATTTAAATAAAGTTCAATGCCACGCAAAAATCTGAAAATCCCTAACCATTAGTGAAGTACGTTGTTTTAGCTCTTGCTTCATGACTGCCAAAAAAAAACCCAAAAACAAAAAAACTTAAGATTTTCAAATTCCTTCCCAGACCAAATTTCCAATTTTATTCTTGATTAGAGGAAAGTTTTCTAAATCTGCAGCAAAATTATGTTGTTTTTTGCAATTGCTGTCGTTATTTTTTACTTTGTTGAGTACTCAAAGCCCGAAATTTAGATATCAGGCTAAAGCAAGTATCTCAAAAATATTTTTTAAAAAGTTTTAAAAAATCCGTGATTGGCGTGAGATTTATATTGACGGGTTTAATAAACATCACGATAAAAATCCGCGAATCTCAAAATTTGCGGACATTAAAAAAAAGACCAAATAAATGCCTGAAATTCTGTGTAACCAAACCAATTAATGGTCTGTGACTATGATTATTCTTCGTGAGAGAATAAACTTGTAACCTGCCATGGCGTTTAAAATAAAGAATGTTCACATATAATCATGAGTCCGTCGCTAAAACCCGTCAAAATAAAATAAATAAAAAAAGTCAAGGGACTTTGTTTGGAAACAAACTGAAGTATTAAAAAAAAGGTCAAGGACTCGGGTGACGAGAAATAGGGGTCCACGTAAACACGTAGGATAGAAGCAGCGCCTCCTCGATCTTCACTTGATGGTCCATCTGTTTTGCTCTACACTCACTTCTTATTTTAATACGACTTTCGCATCTGAGCACCAACCTCACAATATTAGAAAGGAATCCTTGAAGGATCACAAAAACTATTCCTCTTCGGCCGTAGCTGCTACCAGCGTAAAATCCTCGACAGCACTACAATAGTTCTTTCCAGCTACCACTTTTTAGCATGACGATCTTTCATTTCATTTTTCTTAAATGTAAGCTTTTCTTAAGTATGTCAAACGTATCAACTTTGTTTGACAGACGGTCATTTGCGTCTTTGGTTCACTAATACTCGAACCCCACAGAGAACTCAGCAATTTCCCTACAAGCATTGAAAATTCCTTTTCAATTCAATCTACAGAAAACTCCACATAAACCAGCTAAAAAATACTGCCAGAGCATTCAAAAAATATAAAGTGATTGCCTTACTGTGCAATTTATGAATATTAAGGCCCGGCATAATGATTTCGACTTGGATTTGAAACAAACAAAATTCTCTTATTTTTTTATTTCTCGCAACCGCCGAGATAATGGACGCATTACTCCAATATCACAGTTCAGTACCGCCCAGTATTGATTAAACAATAATAATTAAAAACAAAGAAAAAAAGGATTTGATGTATATGTAATATTGAAGATTTGATCTACACTATTGAAAAATAAGATTTACCTTTCAAAGTGCTGCCACTTGATAGTTCCACTGTTTCCCTTTTCAGGATGAGATCAAATAATTTGCTGACAGAATGGCCCAACTTGATCAAACTGGATGTCCAAGTTTCTTCATGGTGGCTTCTTTGCACCTGAATGAATTATTGAATAAAATTAAAGGAATAAATTTAATGAATAGAATATTAGATCAAAATAGTAACTTTGGTTCCATTAATTAGCTCATACAAAAGCCTGTCTTAAAACCAGCAAATCCAGTTTTTGACAAAATGAAAAGTGTTTTAGGCCAAGTTTGGCTTTGAAGTACAGCACTATCTTTGTGCATGGTTGTTTTTGGTGAGGCTGTCCACGCCTGTTTCTTCTTCAAGACACGTCCCATGAGAATCACTTCCAACTTTGTTGTCCAGATACTTTCTGGCAGACTTCAGCGGTGAGATGATCCTCGACATGTCCTTGCTTCGTGGTTGATAAATTTTCTTCTCATGTAGGAGATCTTCTTTCTTGAGGTGTTCCATTAAAATAATTGCGATACCGCGAAAATCACGACCGAACTTTATTTATAAGATCGATTTACTCAGCAAAAATTTCATGGGTTTTGATAGAAAAAGTGAGATGGAAGAGCCATTATCAGACTTTTTAAAAATTTGCTTTCTTTAAAAATTGAGAAAAACACAGCTTTTATTTCAAACCATATTGCTGATCTACTTAAATTGGCTCTGTGGAAGGTTTATATAGTTTTTGTTTCCTCAGTAGCAAAGGATCTGAGACAAATTTAGCTCGTCAAGTTATGAAGAGACACTTAATTATAAGAGCAAATCTTGCTTTTCTCTCAAACTATGCAGAAACTAAAACGAAGATGAGGAAGAAAATGATGATTTGGGCTGCTGATCCCATCACCAATAGAAGAAATAGTAGGCAAGAAATTCATAATGCAACTTGTGCAACATAATAATTTAGAACTCTTTTCATAGAGTTAATGTCATGAAAATTATTGTGTACACTGCCATAAATGCAGATAGAAAATGTAAATTGACACATATATCTATGTGCTAAAGAGGGATTGTACCCCCTTGAGTCATAACCCATGGTGATGGGCTTTTAGTATTCATGGGTGTTTCCCATGAGATGGTTCTTTGGTATCTCCAGTAAACAGTAATATTACTGTCACTTTGTCATACTCAACATGCAATATCCTTCCTCAATTTAAATTTATGCTTAAATTGAAAATATTTGTATAGAAGGACCTTTTGATATTCTACACTGACTTTTCACAACATAACTGGGTTTCCACTACTATGTTTCTTAATATTGATTAATATCAAAGCAACTGCGGAATTACACAGGTGCTGCAAGTCTCAGTGTACTCAAGAATAACGATAATGGTAGTTCAGACTTTTCTTCTGGACTGGAATCATTATCAAGTAGTTGATGCATAAGCCTTAGTAGTATAGAGAAAGTTCACATAAAATTTAATAATGACAGCAAATTTGAGGAAGTTAATATCAATGTGAAACTGTTCATTTCCAAACTCAAATTAATACACATATAGAAACTGCCAATAGCAAATTATAGCAAGAACACTAACCTGGTCTTCGAACTATTTTGATATCAATGTCGGAGATAATATCCCTTACTATAGGTGTTGTTGTGTCTTCCAAATGTGGGGGTATATCCCTTTTGATCTTGATTATCAAGTTGGAGTCCATGTTCATGGTTTCCCTGGGCCTGGATTAATGCAGTCAATACCTGATCACAAAAGATGAAGAAGCTATAATATATTAATAAAAATATATCAAATTATGAGGAGAAGGAGATTCATGTAGTAACAAGTAACAGAAGAAAATTTCATTATCAAGTTGTGCCTTCCGTTGCCCGTAAAACATGGGCAAAAGTTGAAGTCAACCAGGTTTGGCTACGGAGTTTACAAGAGCTAATCATGCCGATTGCATAAAGCTTGAGTTAATGGCTGAACGGATATAAAGAGACCCCGATTAAGAATCTCTGATGAGCAAAACTGACCAGAAGATTGGTTTATGATAAAAACAACGAGAATATACATTTCATACAAGGTTATGTGAAACCACGCGCACTCCAATCAAACAGTAAAACGATGGTCACAAGAAGATTCTATCGTCTAACGGCCTAGAGATCAGCGTTAAAAAGCGCTGAAAGTTTTACATACCTCAGTAGATTAACAAATTTGCTGTTTTCAAATTAAACAAAAACTTAATTGCAGCGCCGGGGAGAATCTTCGACTGAACTTCGAAAACAAATGGCCAAATGGCCTAAGTGGGAGTGGAGGGAGTAAACAAAAAAAAGAGCCGAAAGAGCGGCTCTTGAACGCTCTCGCGACTCTGAGGGCGGGAAGTTCAAACTGACAAGTCCGATCTCCTATGAGACCGAGGCTACAGATTTTTTGCACGGTTTACGGCCTGATAAATCATTGTGGTGGCTAATGAAGGCGTTAACTAGCCGTTGCAATAGCTACGGATATGGGGTATGGACGAAAGTCCTCGACGAGCAAAATACAAATATTCAAGTATACAGTAAATTTCAAAAGCATTAGTATTAATTGTAAATTAATTTCTCACTCTTAAAACTTTTCATCTTTGGCCGATGATGTAGGTTTTCTCAGTAATTCCGAACGTATCCCTGAAACGGTAAATCTAGAGGTGTTAAATTAATGTTTTATTCCGTCCTTACGAAAGTTTGTTTAAAGCAATAAATTAAAGAGGTCAAAGGTCCACTTAAAAACAACAACGTCACAAATATCGAGTCCATAAAAGTTTTTTCTTTTATTTATTTTCATTTTCAAGTTTCAAATCAAAGAATTGTAAAAATGCCAGGTAAGCCCTCTTTTCAGATCTTCTCTTTGCATTCCCTTTATTTTCCTGCACAAACATAAGCATTTGCAGAGAAACAAATATATAAATACGATATATATACATATAAAAAATCATTTCTCACAAAATAAAAACAAAAACATTATAAGTAGATTCAGAGAATCTCGCGTCTTTGGCATGTAGCAGACTAAAAGATTTTTCTCTATGTCGGCTCGCATCTTGCAAAGAGTGTATGTGTATGTGAACATGCAACTTCTGGATACACATTCAGCGAAAGGCTACTCTGATTACAGACGGCTGCAACACGAAATGTTATCGAGATCACTCAGCGCGGTGCGAACGTAAATGCACTACCAGATTCCGCTGCAGACGAAAACGCGCGTTGCATTCCACACAAACAAATGGCACTTGGCCTGAGTGCATCCGCAAATGCTGATTCAAATGGCCTCGCTGACTAAATCGAGCGTTACACTCTTCACAAGCAAACGGCTTTTCCCCCTTGTGACTCTGCAAATGCCGTTTCAAATGGGCGTGCTGAGCAAATCGAACTTTGCATTCCGTACAGGCAAACGGCCTATCGCCGCTATGCATCTGCAAATGCCGTTGCAAATGGCCTTGCTGAGAAAAGCGAGCGTTACATTCTTGACACTGAAACGGCTTTTCGCCACTGTGTGTCCGCAGATGCAGCCTCAAGCTGCTGCGCCCTGCGAAACGGGCATCGCAATGCTGACAAAAGAACGGTTTTTCGCCCGTGTGCATGCGAAAATGGTCTCGGAGATAAATTTGCTCCGCGAAGCTTGCATCGCACACTGTACACACGAAGGGCTTTTCATCGCTGTGCGACCTCAGATGCCGATTCAAATGGGCGTGCTGAGAAAAGCGAGCGTTACATTCTACACAGACGAACGGCTTCTCACCGCTGTGTGTCCGCTCATGCAGTTGTAACGTACCCTGTGTTGTGAATGAAGCGTTGCACTCTTTACAAACAAAGGGCTTTTCACCGTTATGCAGCCGTAAATGCACATTCAAATTGCTCCTTGTTGAGAAGGGAGCGTGACATTCTTCGCACACGAAGGGCTTCTCGCCACTGTGCGTCCGTAAGTGCACCTTTAAAGTGCAGTTCTGTCCGAAGCGAGCGTCGCAGTGGGGACACGCAAAGGGCTTCTCGCCGCTGTGGATCTTCAGATGCCGTTTCAAGTGGACGTGCTGCGAAAATCGAGCGTTGCACTCTCCACAGCCGAAAGGTTTTTCCCCTGTGTGGGACCGCAAATGCACGCTCAGTTTGCTTTTGGTTGAGAACGACGAGTTACATTCAGCGCACACGTGACGTTTCCTCTCCATGCCAAAGTCAGCTCTGCGGATTCACTCCCGCGAGGGTGCCACACCTCGAGATCAGATCTCGCTTCCTACAGCGGTTCTGTTCATCCGAAGAGACTGCAAACAATAAGCAATATTTGTAATCCTTCTTTTTCCTCCCAGCTGATTAAGTTGGAGTGGAAGTCCAACAAAAACAGTAGGCACTAGTTTGCGGTCACCAAGAGGCCTGGATATTCTGTTTCATCATCTCAAACCCAACGCGGAAGGAGAGACATGTAACATTCAACTGCAAGTAAACATGTCACCGAATTCTCGCCTTTCTACAAATAAAATTTTGTAAGAAGACCCCACACTTGTGAGCCCCTGACAGACCACAGATAGGCAACACGCGACACATGGAAGTATCCTGGTTGCCTATAGCCACCTCGTCAGGCGCTAACAATAGAGCTAGATGCTCATTCGAATTCGAGAGGAATGTTCGAAAAAAGACGCGACCGCTGAAAAGCAGAAACTTTCACTCAGCACACGAAATAAAATCATTTTTCAAAAGCGATAATGAAGCTGCCGAAACTTGGCCTTACAAAGCTTGACGTAAGGATTCAGCAAACTGAAAAATACTGATTAAACCTAAGTGGAATGTCCGGAACAAAGGTTCAACAACATCACGCACAAATTTGGTCGCGAAAATGAGAAAAGCTCGAATTATCTTTGTGAGCGATAAAAGAACCTCTATACTTATCTCATTAAAATTGAGAGGCGTGGCCGGCGTCTCAGAGTTATCTTTCAGTTGCGTTCTCGAAGTGATCGTGTTAGGTCGTATAGAAGGGGCGGTGGGACTCGGTCAGAATGGAGCTATCCACGCTAATTGACATTCTTTACATAGTAGGCGTCGCGCTACTTCTGGCCTACATCAGCGTGCAAGGCCGGAAAATTCTAAGGTTTCTATACCTAACGACAAAAGTACCCGGCCTATCCATCCGAGAGTACATCGATGTCTACATCAACGGACTCCTCAGCGACAACATGCTCGAGGAGGCTTACAAGAAGTGCCAAGAGCGCAACCATAAACCATACGGCATCTGGGTCGGGCCGGTCTTCAGCGTGTCCCTCAGCGACTGCGAGTCTATGAGCCAAGTCCTCAAAAGCAAGACGATCAACGACAAACCGGATGTCCTTCACAAAGTGGGCAGAGAATACCTCGGCAATGGATTGCTCACTTTAAACGGACCCGGCTATCGAAAACACAGGAAGATTCTGAGTCCGACCTTCCGGCCGTCCATACTGGAATCTCAGCTGGCGCGCATCAACGAGCAGACCGGCAAATTGATGGCGCGTCTGCGAGCCGAGGCGAGCGACGAGCCGCTGGATGTGAGGTCCCTGGTGAGCCGACATGCGGATGCCATGGCGCTGCTCATCTTCGCTGAGGGCCGCTGCGACCTCGAGGCTCTCGACAAGTGGGTCAAAGTGCTGCACCTTGCTGGAGTGCAAGTCCAGATGCGAATAACGAACCCGATCTACTACTGGTTTGTGCACAAGCTGAAAAAGTCTACGTGGGAAACTGAGAGAAAAATAAAGGCAGGGTTAAGCGCAGCAAAATCGGCTCTGCGGGAAGCGAGGGCTACGAGGACGCAGAGCGACCCGGACAGGCCGACGTGTCTCCTGGACGCCATGGCCGTGGGTGACGGACAGGATCACCTGAGCGACGAGGAATTCCTCGACGAGGGCATCACGTTGCTGGCCGGCGCTGCCGAGACCACCGGCTTCGCGATGAACGTGTCCCTCCTGCTCCTGGCCCTGCACCAGGATGTCCAACAGCGCCTCTACGACGAGGTGCAAGCGGTCCTGGGGAAACGCCCCAGAGCGGTGCGCGCCGACGACTTGCCCGAGATGCCCTACTTGGATATGTTCGTTAAAGAAACTCTTCGTCTGTTCCCTCCGATTCCCTTCGTCACTCGGCAGCTCCACCACGACACCAAGATCGGGGACTTGCTTCTTCCTGCTGGATGCGCCCTGGGCCTGAACGTGCACGCCCTTCACCGCAATGCGGCCGTGTTCGAGGAGCCGAGCTGTTTCGACCCAGAGCGCTTCTCGCCAGAGCGGGCCCAAAGCCGCCATCGGTTCGCTTTCTTGCCTTTCAGCTACGGGATCCGGAATTGCCCGGGCCAAATGCATGGGATGACGATGCTCAAGATTTTTCTCTCTCACGTCGTTAGGAATTTCAGTATTTCGCCAGGGAATGGGTTGACGAGCGTTCGGGATATAAAAGTGAAGATGTACTTCACTTGTTATCTCAATGAATCGTCTTTGCGATTCGTTAGTCGAACAGATTAAGAAATACGCTTACTGTGCTTCACGAGGTTCCTCGGGTGCCGAAGCTACCAACGAACTCAAAGATAGACTGAAGGTACTTAAACCACGAAAGGCACCATACCACGACAGAGAGGATAAGAACCAAAGAAACGTCGATAACCTTCCCCCCCAGCAAAAAAATAACTACAACTAAAACCAAACATCAAGTGCTACATCAAGTGCTCTACAGATCTGACCTGTTGCTAGACTGTATGTACAGTATAAGATTTTTTTTTATAACAGCCCTTTTTTTTGTTGTTGTAGAAACTTGACTTGAGTGTTTTTTGTAATAAAGCTCCAATTTAAAACTATGATCTAGTTTATCAAAACTCGCATGTGCATAAGACGTTAATGCACGGTATCTGAAAATTTGCCTTCTGCATAATCAGCAACAGTAGGATATGATACTGTAAAACAAATATCTGCAAATTTTGCTAGCACTTGAACATTATGTTACAGTTATGCAAAGAATCTCAAAGGTAGGGGAGACATGGAAGAATAGGGCAATGAAAGGATTAGGTACACATAATAAGCATGAGATGTTTTATGCTTGCAGATACCTCATTTCCAGACAAACTCAAAGGACACTCTTACCTTAAATGGAATTTTTCTCCAAGAATCAAAGCCCACTTCAGCCAAATCCCTCTATAGTCACATCCATGAATGAGTCAACAAGGCAGAAGATATCTGTTACAAGACACATCAAGATAAAAGAGTTGCCGTAAACATGATAAAATAGTAATTCTTTAGCATCATGATTTCCTAAAACTCATAAACAGAGCCACCTCATGAAAAGCACTACTGATGTTTCCTTCATTTTGGGTTCCACAATCCAATAGTTTAATCTTTGCATCTGAATTGACAAGCAATGCAGCCCTTTCTTAAATATCTGGCAACCACATGAAATCCAGTATAGGAGTCTCCTATGAAAATTCAGAGCAATCAAGATGAAAATAAGAGAAAAGTATGGTTCAAATAGTTTCTTATGGGATAACTTTGATACAGACCCTCGTCATGGGAAGTAACACGGGCAGCTTATCTCTTACATTCTACACTACATGAAAGGTACTAATGGAGTACTGATTGACATAAGAAATAAGTAAACTTATAAAACAAATAATACAGAGGGAAAAGAGTGTTCTGTGCGAACAATGCAAGGTAAAACAAAATCCAAAGTAGAGAACATAACCTCTTTATAGTCGATACTAGTTTGGCAATTTGAAATAATAGTTAACAAGGCAAGAGTGTACAGTAGGGCAATGACGTGTAAAACACACATCTTTGACCGAAGAAAATTAAACCCCCACACAATGTATTGTATCGTAAAAAAACAGAAAACTATGATGGATCAAAAGAATGAACTCACAGTCAAAAGACAGGAATAAGTGATGTATTTCTAAGAAGAGTGGCTTATAGACTACGGGGATTTGATTTCAGTAGAATACACATAAAAAATAAATGCCATTTTCATTATTATGATTTTATTTTAAAGAACTAACGAGAAGAACTCACTTAAGAATTGCCGAAAGTTTATGTCTACTGTGCATTGTAAACAAACAAACACTTCTGTTCACGGCCTTATGATAAAGTCAAAGATATTCATAGACTAGAGTAAGAAGCTTAGCCGTGTTCAGCCAAAGGTCTTGATTCGGGTCGACGGGACCACCGAAGTGGGCACCAAAATAAGCCAATCAGAAGCAGCGGCTGCGAACGTCCGGGTGATGCCGGAACTGAAGTTTGTCACTGATTGGCCGCCACAGAGGTTCAAGTCGGTGGCTCCGTCGACCCGAATCGAGATATTCAGTTCTTTCTCTGCCTTTCGTTCTTGCGTTTTCTCTACTCCTCTTGTTCTTGTTGATTTTACACGAGCCACATTTTCCACACGCTGTTTGTTGTGGTTTTGTGCTAATTTTGTTATTATTTTGTGAACACCAGTTTCCGGGCATAATATTACATCCCAATTCCAATATTTTAATCTAATCATCCATAATGCAGAACGATGATGTGAGTCTTTGGAAATATTATATTTTTTAGGTTATGTTTTCCGTCTTAAAATGTAAACGATTTTTTTCATCATAGTTCCATTTGAATTTCGAAAATAAAGATGAGTTTTCGTGGTTAGCGTTGATTTCTCATGTATCAATCATTTTCCACATAATCTGCGCCATCTGGAGTTTTTTTAAGTCAAGGACAATCATTGGAATTACAAGGCTTTACCAACTCCAATTTTAAGCTGTTCTCATGTTTGATCCTCTGTTCAGGTTGTGTGGAGTGTCATCAACAGATCATTCTGTTCACATAAAATTAAGTAAGTTGAGAGCTTATGCATTATTATTATTATAGGCTTTTCATCAATCTTTTACTTACCACACAATATTTGTTGCAGCACCAAAACTCAGAAATTTTGTCGGAATGAATACAACCTCACTGGTATGTGTAATAGGGCATCATGTCCCCTAGCAAATAGCCAATATGCCACTGTCAGAGAAGAAAATGGAATTGTTTACTTGTATATGAAAACTGCTGAAAGGTGAGTGCTAAGTTTTCCTTCTTTTTCTTATTAAAATTAGAGTTGCATCATGTGCAGCATTGGAAGTTTTCCCACCTGTTTGTACTTTACTTTCAGGTCAGCATTTCCAAGTAAAACATGGGAAAGAGTGAAGCTATCAAAGAATTTTGAAAAGGCTATTGAACAGATCAATGTCAATCTGCTGTATTGGCCCTCTTTTGTCAAGGCAAAATGCAAACAGCGTTTTGTGAAGATTACTCAATATTTGATTCGCATGAGGCATCAAAGACTCCGTAGACAGTAAGTCATCAGAAATTTTTATGGTTAGATCTTGTGACAATATCGCATTAAAAACCTTTGTTGCATTCTAGGAAGAAACTTGTCCCTATCCAATCAAAGGTTGAAAGGCGCATCAGAAGACGAGAAGAGAAGGCCCTCATTGCTGCTCGTCTAGAAACTGCTATTGAGAAGGAACTGCTTGAGAGATTGAAGAAGGGCACGGTAATATCATTTCTGGAGGATCCAACTACTATTTTGTTCTATGTTCTAACTAATTTTACTCTTTCAGTATGGTGACATATACAACTTCCCTCAAGCAGCATTTGATAGAGCAATGGATAAAGAAGAAGTGGAAGGAGAAAGTGATGATGAGGAGACTGAAAAGGAAAAGGATTCAGACCAGGAAGAAGTGGTAAATTTTTTTAATTCACATCACAGCATTGAACTCCTGTGTACACAACCAAAATTGACTTTTTTTTCTATGTAGGATGAGGATGTAAGGAAAGAATTAGAAGTTGAATCTGATGTGGAAATTGACTCTGACGCTGAATTTGAGGAAGCAGATAGTGTGACTGAATCCGACTCTGAAATTGAGGTAAGTTTTCACCCTAATTTTGACATTGTACTTGGTGTAACTCTTTTCATAAACTCTCTTTTTTTTTTTCCCCCAACAGGAGGTGGTTACCCCCAAAATAAAGGAATCACGCAAGTTGAAGGACACAAAAGGAGTTCGGGGATCAGACAAGGAGCGGGCCCATATCGAAATCGAATACGAACGGGAAACAGAACCGGCTGCAAGGCAAAAACAGTTATCATTTTGAAGTATTTCTCTATGACGATTTCTGTAAATATACATCAAGTTGACCGTATTCAGTTTCGTCTTTATTTTTACCCCTGCAATAAGTTACTGGAAAGTATTCAGTTTGCAAGCCTTGTCCAACATTTTTTAGTATTGTCAATTTTAGCTGCTGACTTGCAGACATCTAAAAGAAAGTTATCACTTACCTCCGTCGCTTGAATTCTTCTTTCAGCCACACTCTCCACGCGCAACATCAGTAAACTTTGCGTACAGGAGAATTGAGCTTAAAGGCCTCTGCTTAAAATTAGCAGGATAACATAAATTTTTTGTACTTTTTACCCGTACCGGTCATGACTTATGACCGCAACTATCGATCTGCTATGAAGCAAAATGTTGCTTGTTGGGTATTAATTTGGCTCGAAAAGATATGCGATCCGAATCTAGACTACTTCGCCTCATTTTCGAGTTCTCTGAATCTAGCAATTCTTCGAGTTTGAAAGTTTACTTAATTCTGGTAGCGACTTTCTCCGACATCATGGCATGTCAATTCCGCGGTCCGGTTTTTACGAGTTTGTCGATTTGGCGTTGCATCTTAGAGATAACATTTTTTGATTCACGGATTCTCAAACTCGCAGCGAGCGTCATATTTAACTATCGCAGAAAAAAAAATGTGTGGTGCTACAGCACTACTTCCTGTTGTAATTGAACGATAAGAACGTTACGAGACGATTGAACGTGCTGATGGAAAAGAATGTAGTTTGGATGTTTAGACTGCCGAAAACGAACCACGGTTTCGTGTAACAAAAAAATGTCGTTCCTCCACCAGAATATTTCGAAAACTTCGCCTTGATTATGAGTCCACCCAGATGAGAACTAATAATCCCTCTACGCTCATTTGGTCCACCTTTTTAATCCATGCATTCAGAGAACACGTGATCCCAAAAACCCATGCAAAACATAACACAGGAATGAAAGTGGAATGAAAAAGGATAAAATTGGTAAACACATTTATTCAAGCTTTGGAAAAAGAAATAAAAAGCATATCAAAATAAGATGACATATCTGAAAAGTAGAATTACATTCTGCTTCCACACAGATATTGTATAATATAGTACTCACATCAAACATATATTTACGTTTCAGTTTCAGAAAATGGAAAGACGGCAACTGTTTCTGTACTGTTTAATTTCAGATCAGCTTTACGGAAAACAAAGTTCCGGAGTTGGAACATGCCAATAGAGCAAGCCTACATAAAAACTCCGTTCAAAAGTTCCCCTTCTTGGAGAGAAATTTAAGGAGATTTCACGGTAATCACTCAGCAACAGTCCCTGTTGGCTGAGCTCAGATCTACACCACGTTCCACCACCGCCATCCATCGCTAAGGTTACCAAAAATAGTACAAAACAAAAATGCGCCTACTACTGTCACGTCATTATTCGACCGACCTAACTAATGCTCAAATGCGTACCCTATCCTTCCTTCCTGGTTCACATCACCTCGATCCTGACATTTACAACAGATAAACTGAAAGTACAGTACTTACTTGGTTTCAAATTGGTCACATGGAACATTCATTGACAGGCGTCAAAATGCTCTGAAAAGATGACACCAGCTTCAAGTGTGTTTTACTTCTGGTACATCACCGCTAGCCTTTTCCTCTATTCGTAGAAAAAGACAATCGAAACAAAATCAGTTCGATGGTGATTTGATGTCCTCTTCGACATCTTTGGGGTCGTTTCGACTAACATTTCACTTCCGGAAGAAAACTATTTTAATATTTTTAACTCTGGAACTATTACGTGAGGGTTTGAAAAATATAAAAAAAGAAAACCGAGTCAACTGCTTTGTCTTCAGGATATTAAAATAAAAAAAAATCATGTTGCATTAATTTGACACTCGCTTCCGTTTTTAATGCTTATTCGTAAAATTCAAACATTGGAAAGAGCTAGCATTTGGAGCGTTAAAAAACGGAAAATGATTCTTGTGGGGCATCTGAGAGGACAAGCTGGCTGGGCGTACAGAAGAAGTCGGAGGCGTTCGATAGGTGAGTCGGTAAAAACAGGCTCAGTCATAGATCGCATAGCTAAAGCAAATAGACACTGGTATCGCAGAGAGGAAAATGTCCATGTACACGCGAACCGTACCTTATTTGCTAGTCGTCCTTCCCGTTATAAAATACGTATCAAACTAACACTGATAGTGAGTACAGCAGACACTGTTGCAGATTCATGTTCGCAAAAATGCGCCGGCCTGGGCTGCGCTGCGATACTTCACAAGGGGGTCAAGTTTTTATGCCTTGGGGTCAAGTTCTTATGCCTTCTATAACACAGTTAAACAACACCTCTCCCATCTGTTTTTCGTCAACAATCCTCAACAATACTCAGCAACGATGCATACGCGCGCAGACCCAAATCGAGGGTAATAAAAACGTTCATCAAAACTCACAAAGCATAAAATAGTTTTCAAATAGATAAAATATCTACTTTAAAAGAAATAATTGATGTAAAATCAAAACATAACAGAGAGTAAGAAGTACCTACTTCACGAAAAAATCCCACCGTAAATTGAAACACGGCAGAAATCTCACCTGAGCAATTTGTAAATATTAACAAGCAGAATTGCATGTTAAGCAAAGCGCAAAAAAAGAGAAAAAAAAACAACAACAAAAAAACAAAAACAAAAAAACGAATCCGAAAGAGTGAAGAAAGATACGGTTGTGGCTAAAAATGGTACTGGCGACTGAGAGGGCGAAAAGGACCATCGAGTGTTGTCGGTCTCGAGAGATCCTACGATACGGAAATACAAATGACGCAGGTGAGGTTTCCAGAACTTACAAAAATATATCATATTCAAGTATTTATGTTATGTTTACTTAAATGGCAGTAAATCGTCTCGTTTGCTTCGGTTCAACCTTCCATTTCCAGCACCTCAAGTAAGTAAAACATTTCCTAGCCATCGTAGAATAGCGATTCCGGTACAGCTTGACCACAAGAGACACATACCGTACGTTCATCTTGTACTGGAGGGGGACTCCATCTCGAGATGGCTTCCATTGGCCCGAAACGTCACATACACTAGGTATTACCTTAAACTTAATCTCCCGCTCAATGAAATCGAGCTGAACCGGGAGCATGGCATGAGGTGGGGTGTGTCCCGCTAACCCATCTCCAACTCGGAGAGCAGCTCCTGGCCTTGCAGAAGGATGTTGGGCGACGTGGCCGGCGCCGGCGGAGGGCCGTTCATTTCGAACATGGGTTCGTCCAGGTCTTCGAGAAGGGGGGGTTCGGAATCGTTACAGTTCATGAGAGCTGTTAATGTTTGGCCCGAGAAGAGCGGGCCCTGTAGCGGTAGCGGGAGCTGCTTCCTCGACTCCATCTTCATCTGGAGCGGCGGCGGGGCGAAAGATAGCGATTCCCTGGCGGCGTTGCCGGGCGCGTTGCCGGCGGCGTTGCCAGCGGCGTTGCCAGCGGCTTTGAGGCAGCCGTTGTTGCTGAGCAGCGCCGCGACAGGCGCGGGGGGACCTTTGCCGTTCTTCACAGATGCTACCTCGCCTTTCTGCATCACTTTACTGTTCGGTACCTGCGGCATACAACACAATTTGAAACAATTCCACCCGGGCAGGACCCTCAATTCAACCCTTTCTTACTCGTAACTCAATTCGTCTTTAGTAAGAGAGTACAGAGATAAAGGGTCTCATCGGTTTTGAAGACGGAGATCAGAGAAGGGTCTTAAATGGAAGCTAATTTCCAGTCTTAAATGAACCAATACCTCTAAATAAATAAATGAAAAGTTATTTAATCTGAAATAAAGATTAACTTCCGAAACCATTAAAAACTCTCTTTATAAAAATTGAGGATGAAATCCTTTCCAAAAATCAAGCAGGTAGCTCTCTTCACTCAAACAAGGTTGCACATGGCTCACTCCATACATTCCTGAGGAATCAATAACCAAACTTTTTCCCTCAAGGAAAAAACTTATATGACTAATCGCTATGGAGATCCAGGACAATTCGTGGAAAAGCACCAGTCAGAAAATAACACCTTAGGTAGCCTTCAGAACGTACCCTAGCTGTGGAACGTAACTAAGCAGCTCTAGCTCTAACATGCTGTTTTTTTTCTTCTTTAAATGAGGTTTGAAGAACAGCGCACGACCTTCCCATACATATTCCATGATGAATCAACCCTGGCGATATGAATTGATGAGGATGTGCGCACTTTCTCAGCTAGGCAACCCTCCCACATGGACGCGGCGCGTGTTGCCTAACCTCACTTCCGCGGGCGTTCCTCACAAAAATGTCCAGTGCGTACATTAGTAGTAATATCGTACACATTTCATACAAATATCGTATTGTATGAATTGTAACTTGGCGAATGCAGCCTTAAGCATAACCATCACCTAAAGGAAAGGTTTTCTCACCCTCTTTTCCTTGCTCTGTGATGTGCCAACTGCAAACCCTTGTTGACTCATACTTAAAACTTTAACCCTTGTATTATCACTCTTCAGACTTATTCCTGGTGTATACAGTGCCTGAGAAGGGGACTTTTGAACCGATCATGGCGATGTGTACCAAATCACGATCAATAAACTATGTTTGGATTTTTGAAAATTTCCCCTGTGGTTAATGATGCGAATCGCTGGGGAGGGCAAGAGCTTCTTCTTTTTTAAAGATAATTTAAAACTCGCTTCAAAACAGTTAATTTTCCTACTTGACCTAAATAGCTGCCCCAATTAAATGCCCAGTCATGGCGACATAGCTGCTTCATCCCGCAACACGTTAGCTGGCGACCTAACAAAAGAGGACAAAAAAGTATAGTCCTTGCAGCCTAGCATGGCGCACTGATGGTGCATGCCAGTCGCAGTCGCGCTCAGCGCGTGTCACCGTTCGCACCGATCCGCGAGAGTTGTCTCAATAACTCTTAAAAGTTCAAATACTGTCTGGAATAACACTAATTCACACTTTTACAGCAAAATCAAGCACAAAAGTGCGTTTATATCGGTCGATGAAAATATTCGATGCGCTTGGTTAAGCTGCAACGACTATACGATAAAGGAGATCAGGCAGGGGTTTCTCCGAGATGGTAGTTTTTCGGCGAAAATACAACCTAACTCTCCCAAATAAACTTGAGCTAACCTCAATTCAGAGGTTTCATGAGCCTCCCTGTCGGAGCAATCCTGCCCTGATGTATGAGGCGACATCTGGAATATCAAACAAAGCCATAGCACTCTTCCTTAAGGACTGCGACTGGATGTGAGAAAGAAAAGACAGTATGCTGTTGGCTATGAAGGAAAGAGAAGAAAAGGAAAACCTTGTTCTTTTTATTTAGAGATAGAATCCCGCTACTATCCTCAGCCACACAAGCCGTACATTCTTTCTGTGCACGAAAAAATTAAGTTTATCCTGAAAGCGATGCTTCTCCCGCTGGTAGAAATTCAATTTACTCTTAATAAAAAAATACTTCTGCCGTATTTACGTCACACAGCAATATACGGCTGCTCTGAAATGAATCTACCTTGGTTTTGCGAAGCCAGAGAAAATTTACTCCGCACAATACTTTCTTACTTCAAGAGTCCTGCTAAAAGTACAATATTAACTTTGTCACGGGAGAAAAATGGACTGCCTGTTAATATTTGCAGGCTGCAAGGTCCAGTAAAAATTGATCCGAAGTACTTCATATTACGAGTTGAAAAGAGCAAATCTCACCAATAAAGGCGCAGCGAAAAGAAAAAAAAGGCGCGTCATTTTCTCCCCCAAAGATATTAAGCATGAGACATTTCATCCCATATCACGGAAACCAAAAAGAATGTTTTTAAATCGTTTTCAATAATGAATCAGAATTACCAGAAATATCGTAAAATTAAGAAAAAGATGTTTCATTTGTCAGTTGGAATGAACGATTCCAGTTGATATCGATAACCACTACATTCCTAAAATAAATTATTTTAACTGGGCGCCAACTGAATGTTGAATAGAAGTCAAACAAAAGTATCTACAATGCAATGATGCGTAAGATATAAAAAAAATACTGAAAAGAAGCCTAAGTCCTTGCGACGAAGCCTTGCCGAAAAAAAAGCGTTACGTAAAAACCGGTGTCCAACGCACGTCACGCTCCAGTGGCCTATCAATCCGATTGTTTCCACAATTCTAGCTGGAGATTTCCGGATGAAAATTTGAGAACAAAAATGCAAACTGTTCAAGGCCCATGAATCGTGGGTTCGATATGTTTTAGGCAGGTACTCGGAGCGAAACTACGCGGGGCCACCGCCTACCGGCCACGAGAACATCGTGGCGTGGCCGATAGGCGATGGCCCCGCGTAGTTTCGCTCCGAGTCCCTGGTTTTAGGCATGTTACAGTGCAAGAAGAGCTGCACTCGATTTCCTAGGCATCAAGAGAGATATTTGTATTTTAGGTTGGTTTACAAGTGTTCAAGTCTGTTTGCAATGGCGTGTGGATAGCCACGACCATTGTTCAAAAACCTACCGGTGCTGTGCTCAACTTAGATCCCCAAGGTTTGGAATAAATGTGTTTTATCTTGATCAAAATATTGAAACAAAAACTGATCTTGAATCTCCTGCTTTGTAAAGTACAAGTAGGGATTTTTAACATTCGAAATTCTTACACCTAATCACTACCTTATGACGAATCTTCTAAAAGCAGAAATTCGTTTACAAAACTTGTATATTTTAAGTACTAAATAAAATGTGTCCTAAGACGCAATTCTTAGCAAACGGTTTTAAAAAGAAAGGCAATGAATTCTGCGACTATAATAACTTGAGGGGCTTCCTTTTTTTTACTGCACGCTTGTTTCTTGACCCTCCGGCGTGGCTGAGAATCGGGGGGGAGAGAAAGAAAGGAGAGGAAGAGGACAGAGACAGAAATAAGAGACATCGAGTTCAGTCCATCGGTAAGGCGTGAGTCTGTATGCCAACTTTATTTTCCCATGTTTCTACATCACCACATCCACGTCAGTTCATTTGAGTTGCAGTGAGAGTACGCGAGCCCTCCTCAGGGCTGCGTTCGAAAACACCACTCGAAAGGTATTTTGTCTTTCTCTCTAATGAGAGCTCCACAAGACAGAGACAAAACATCCCCGGGTGGCGTTTTCGAACGCGTCCAAGGCGGCGCGCCGACACTTTCCAGACCCAGCTCGCAGGCACAAGAACACTTGGAATGTTTACGTCCAGCTGGAAAGGTGCGCCGCCGACCGGCCACGACAAAGAGAGGGAACAACAATCGTCGACTCGTAACAAAAATCAGAGATTATTTCTTCTGCTCCGCAATTCGCGGAACCGTACTTGTTTGTACTCTGTTGGTATTCGGAACGGCTTGACCAGACCGTTTAGCTATTTACATCTTTCAAACATAACTACCAGATCTCTCCTAATATGGCTATGCTCTGCTTAAAAAGGAACAAAAAACACAGTTCGTTTCCAGTGTGTGGAGTGAGCCATGTGCAACGCGCCACCCTTGCCGTGCCAAACCGCGCATGGCGGGCCTTGCTGGGTGGAGCTGACTAGTCCTTGCGGGCGGGGCCCTGCACAAGGGGGCCCCACATGGCCCGCACGCCCTCGCGGCCCCCGCAGCGCCTTGTTAGCTCGAGGCGGGGCGGGACGGGGCGGCCAGGCGTTCCGCTGCAGGCGCGCAGGCCTTCAGTGTCGCCTTTCGCTACGCGAAGGCCGTCACTGCACCTTCCCAGCAACCTTGCTTGAGTTCCTATTTGCACCTAGACATATGTATCCCGCACTCACGTCGCACCCACTAACCAGAAGGTTCATGAGGACACTGTCGCTGTGGGGGGGTTGGGGAGGCAGCAGTTGCTGGAGAATGTCCACAGAAAGCTTTTTCGACGAGCGACTCGACGTTGAGCCGCTTCCGCTTTCTGAGCGGCTGCGCTTTGAACTTATGTCTGCACCACTGCCGCTTAACGACCGTTTATTGCTCGTCGCTGCGACTGTTCCTGGAGCGCCCAGGGGCGGGATGCTTTTGAACACCAGTTGGCGGCCAGCGCCAGAGGTACCTGCACCAAAGCAAACACCGTTAGTGCCCACACAAACACCCCCTTTTCCCACACTTTCTTTCATTCAACACAGTATATGCTAGGTTACAGTATGGCGCCAACTTGTGTCCTCCTCCTCCTGCCCAGTAATTCCTCGAGGAAAGAACTCGCTTCTCTACCCTCACCGACACGCACCCCACGACGAGAGCTCGCACTCAGTCCCACGGAGATCGTCCCAAGGAGGCTTAAAACTGGCGCCTTACATAGCATGCATCTTAAGAATGAAACTCCTACCTTTCCTAGAATACAAGTGAGAGTGGTCATTGTGTTGGTTCGTCGCTGATCTGTGTCGGTTACTCGTTAAGTCTGCCTGCAAGAGCTGGGCGAGACTCGAATTGGGATCAGGTTCGACGTTGGGCGACGACGGCGTCCACGTGCTGCTACTATTACTGTCGTTACTGCCCCCGCCGCTGTCCACGGGGCTGATGGCGCCCGTTCTCGTGGGCGCCAGCGGCGCGCCCCACATCAAGTCGGACGACATCATGAGCGGGAGGTCCTCGCCCATGGGGATATACGGCGCCCGGAGGTTCAGGTCGTCGTCAGGGCTGTCCATACTCAAAGATATAAATGCAGACATGTCGTCCGAATCACTCGGCGACATTGAAGGGCTGCATAACAACGGACTATTACAGTCGCCAGGGCTCTGAAAACAAAACGACAATCACAATACCACGTCTAGTCAAATGGGACGCACATTTCATAGCTTTAAAGACGATCGTTGAATTTCTCCAAGTGGATACTGAGTCTCTTAACCTCAAAGTTCGGATTTAAACTTGTAGCCTCCGCTTCTTATGCATACGAACATGATGGCTTCTTTGCCATGTCCCTAAGAGACAAACCTTGGCCAGTTCGGGCGACAGGGTGGGCGACATGGACGGGGAGAGCATCCGCGCCAGTCTGTCGTTGGGCGAGGCGCCGACGGCGCTGGCGATGGGGTCGGCGTCGCGGTACAGGTAGACTTTGGAGCCGGGCCTGGGCTTGTCGCTGAGGCGCGGGTCGTCGAGGGGGTCGTCGCTGAGCAGCGGGCAGTAGTTGGAGTCGAGCATGAAGTCGTCCAGCATGTCGTTGAAGAAGGAGCCGCCTTCGAGGGAGATGCAAGCGTCGCCCGGCGTGGGCGCCAGGTGCGTCAGGTCCTCCGGTTCGTCCTTCAGCACTAGAAACAACACAAAAACACATCAATACCTGCGTAAAACGATGCAAACCTATTTTGAAGCCTAGCTTGAAAACGACGCATCCTGGACAAAAAGTCACACTACAAAGTAATATCTAAAAATAAAATTTATAAGTTGAATTGACAGACCCCCACAACGCCGACTTACAACTTTACAAAAACAAAGAAATTTTGATTTTTATAAAAATATTTTTAAAATTAATTTTTATATGTACTATTTGAAAAATATATTTAAAAAAAATATTGGAAAGTTTTTTTTTCATTTTTTTGTTGAAAAATACATTTTTGGGGGGGGAAATATTTTTTTGAAAAACATTGTTTTTTGATTTTTTTAAAAACATTTTTTTAATTTTTTAAATATTTTCTTTAAATATTTTTCCTGAAAAATATTTTTTTTTGAAAATTATTGATTTTCAAAATTATTATTTCCTTTTTTGTCCAACATGCATGTCTCGACCACATTTTGTAAATACTTGGTAGCCATAGGGAAACTTACTTGTGACTCCGGAATCGTCGTCCGCAAACATGAGGAATCCTTTGTTCATGTCTTCGGTCCTGGGGGCGAAAATCTTGGCCGTCGCCGCCTGGGGGCGCGACTCGTCCAGCAGGAGCGGCGGCAGCAGCGGCAGCAGCGGCAGCTGGGGCAGCTGGGGCGGCTGTGCGAGGGGCGCCAGCGGGGGCAGCAGGCAAGGGATCTGGGGGGACAGCTGGGGGGACAGCTGGGGCGGCACCTGAGGCGGCACCTGGGGCGGCACCTGGGAGGGCGCCTGGCCCGGGAACAGGATGGACGGAATCAGGGTGTCCTCAGAGGCCTCCTTGGGCGGCGTCGGCGGCAGGACGTAGTGCACCAGGTCCGGCGTGGGCGGGGGCGGCGACGAAGAGGCCACGGGGGGCAGGGGGATCAGCGCCGGCACCCCTACGGCGTCCAGGTCGCTCTGCTCTTGTGCCTGCTGGATGCACGAGAAGATTTCGCCGGGCTCCTCGACGCCACTGCAAAAGACAAACACCCGATCGTAGCGTGCACTGCGGCCTCCACCGGCCGCCAAAACAACCACGCGCAACGCTCAAATACATTTTAAGCTTTTCCCTTCCCATTTTTTTATACTCAAGTGCTCTTAACAACGAAACCGAACTGTCTCAACCTGACACAGGAATGTATGAAAATAACTTATGGGAAAAAATATGGAATGAATATGCGAAGTGGGATGATTCAATCGAAAGTCCAAAGCAGACTTGCTTCATCCCAACGTTAACTTGTCAGGAGTGCACCGGGAACATCATCTGATTGGCAAACTAGAGAAAAATAAACATAGTTGAATCAATTGCACCCAAGCTAACCATAAGATGCACCTTCTTCATCATGTCAGAAGAACTTAGCGTTACAAACGATAGGATATACTTTTTTATGTTCTCGGATAAAATTTGAGTCCGCACTGCTGATAAAACGGAGAGATTTTAATTTTCAAATGGCCATTTAAGACGTCACACGAGCTTCACTTCGAAATGTTCCAGACGCATAAAAATGCTTACTGCGGATGTGAGTGAAGAGTCAGCAATTTTTCTAAGCTAGTTGATACAGGTGAATCAGATTGGTCGATCATTCCATTTGAGAAAATTACCTGGTCTAATTTCGCAACTTGCACTATGTTTATAATTTAAAAAATGCCGGCAATTTTTTAAACGTTTAATTATCCCGTTAAGCGACAACTGTTTTGCTACAAAGGAAAGTCAAGACTACGTACTTGTACGTTGTGTGCGTATTCGTAAAAACTTTTTAACTTCAGTTCCACCTGAGCTGACATTATATCCAGCAAACTCTGAGCTGTAACTACCTACGGTAACTGTCTTAAAATGTATTCCGCTTTGCGATTCGTTTGTTTACATTGCTTTACAGTCGATATCGTTGAACCGAGTTGAAAAACGAAGTAAACAAGCCCGGTAGAAGGAACCAGAAAACTGCATTAAGAACGTAAGCTTGTTGGGTCGACAAATCAAAGAAATCGCAAACATTTTTCTTTACAGCATCGAGTAGCTAAATCGGCCACACCAAACAAACATTCAAAATATTTCGCTGCGAATCTGAGGGGGCGGGACTGTAAAAATAACAGGACGAAAAATTTATCGCGGGCAAAGGGTTAGCTCCACTAGAAAAGAAATCCGCGAATCACCATCGAAAATTGATACAATGTTTACGTAGATGAAACGCGAACCGGCAAGTTTTGCACCTCGCGCACTTTTCAAGTGCAGACGTGTTTCGAAATCGGCTACAGTAAACATACAGTGCGAATGGAAAATTCCTACCGACTTACGACAAGAGGGAAACGAAGAGACACACGACTCAAGGAATGTTCCCAAACATATATGAAGTCTATACGCTCGACAAGTTTCGCACAAGTATGAACGATCTTAAAACAGCGCTTTCTAAGGTACTGGCGTTTCTCTTATCACAGTTGAAATGGCTAAAACAGATATATTTAAATCCATCGCGTGCAGTCACGTCGACTCGAGAGTAATTTGAAAAAAGTGAAATTAAAGAGACTGCTTTTACTTTACGAGATGTACGCGAAATAGGTAGTGTTTGAATGTTGACACTTTCTGTCAAATAGGTCAATTAAAAAGTAGGCCGGGGTATTTCAAAGCGAAAAGCGAGTAGTTAGCGCGTCATTAACAGCTGTTAACACATGCGCCGGTACGTGTCGAATTCCGTGGAGTAATTATTACGTGACCGATTCGAGATAAAAAGTGTTTTTGAGTTATATTTACGTAACGGCGGGCGCCCACCCATTGAGCCGTAAGACAGGCTCGTATCAATAGAATAGGCGATGCGATGGCCGCAGACAACCACGTGATGTGATAAGCTACTCCTCGAGGAGGCGGCAGCGGCGAGGGGGGCGCCACAACAGGAGACGCTCTCTCGCTCACGAAAAAAATCCCACAACTCCGCAAAAAAGGCCTCCGCGAACCGCGTTCTGTTCGCGATAATAAGGGTCCAAACGGAGAGGCGTTACGTGAAACGGGGCTCGCGGACCGATATATCAACGTAACGTGAAAACGCTCATACGCAACCCTCCGATGGCAACTCAACTATCGTTGCAGCGATGTAACCACGACTAAATTTAGATTATGAGAAAGGTCAGTGTGCAGGCGGGCGGGCGGGCGTTACGGGCAGCCTGGCGGCGGCATCGAGCCCAGAGGTGGTGGGCCGGGACGGGCCGGGCCCGACTCGAACAGTATCGACGTCGTCTCGCCCCAGGCGGCCTGCTCGGGGTCCGAACCAGGTCTCGTCGTCTGCACTTCCGATGGGACACGAATCCACAATCGCACTGGGGAACTTATCGAGGAACCTCACTGACATCACCACTTCTCAGAGCCACACTATTCACTGAACTTGCTTTGCACTGGTGTCGCCGCTCGTAATCCTAGCCCGAGTAATCCAGAGGGGGCGGGCGGGAGTAATCCTTAAGCGTCGCAGCACGGTAATGGATCCTAACCTAGGTCAAAACTGCATTTCGGTCCGGAGTCTTCGAGATCACGTCCGTGGAAGTCACATGTCGTGGTGCCGTCAGGCCAGACCAAGGGTTGCCTCGCAAATGCTCGCGCGCTCGCGCGACTGCCGAGCGCACACTGCTTCCGAATCGGCCGTTCCCGCCGCTGTTCGGTCGATTCCGGAGCGGCTCGGCCGGGCCGTCAGCTGACTGGCGCGTCGCGGGGCGTCGCGGGCGGGTGATCTCTTTTGCCCCCCCCCCCCCCCCCCCCCCCCCCCCCCCCCTTCTAACCCCCCCCCCCCCCCACTTTGGCCCCGGGGGGCCCCCAAGAAGGGGCGGGGGGGGGGGCGGGGCACAGCGGGGGCGGGTGCCGCGGCGGGGCGCGCG
>Ga0058701_10000530_pt1 | contig 25967 bp, 19 predicted proteins | sample AgamicOrMae_FD_97039 | JGI IMG/M metagenome (GOLD analysis project Ga0058701, IMG submission 97039) | Agave microbial communities from Guanajuato, Mexico - Or.Ma.e | ecosystem: Host-associated > Plants > Phyllosphere > Phylloplane/Leaf | place: Guanajuato, Mexico | collected 2012-06-04 | reverse complement strand
TTGGAGTGAAATTAAGCTTAAGAGAAATTCGAAGGATTTTTTCCACTAAAATACGCAATTTTAAGCTTTGGAAAATGCCTATATTATTAAATTTTAGGCTTCTAGAGGGCAGATATTTTTTAAATAATGACAATACTGTACTAAGAAGATCATCTAAAATATTTTTTTTCTGTTTTCCGAACGGCATCGCTGGTCGGTAGTGGGTTGAGTTAAGCTCGGTCTTTCTGCACACACTTCCCCGATTGACAGGAAATAGGTATCTTGAACTAAAGCTTTTTAGCCGTATTTGTAAATGATCTTCCGTCATTTTCAAGGTTATGCACAACCTCTGCGAAAGACTGGAAGTCCTGAAAACTAAGCTTTCAGCCTTGTTTTGAACAGTTCAAGGTATCCAAGGTTGCAGAGCACATCAATTCCGTGATAAGTCCGACAACTCTACGTAGAAATTTGGGTCTGGGTTGGTCGATATATTTGCCGACGACCCTGAATCGTCCCATTCGATTTTCACTTGGCAGTTGTTTGAATATACTGCGTTGAGTCGATACATACACCTCCAAAAATATAGATACCCGCATGCTGGAGTCGATATGTTGTTCACCGCTTGCATTACTTCGTCTAATTAGTGAAAAGTCTTGAACTTATCAGTTTAGGCAATTCTGGAATCATGGCCAGACTGTCCTAATTAAAGTGCGTTCCATCTAAAGACTCATCGAATGACAACTACGATCACGCCGTGTGGTGCTGTTCCGTTCTTGGGCAAGTTCCCGAAGGTGTCCTTCAACCATCATGAAATAAAATTATCTCTGTTTCAGTATGCCTGCTGTGGAATACACAAAACAATTTATTACTTCCGTAGTCGTTGGTAAAGACGTTGTTCCTCGAATCGGCTTGCATCAAATGGAGTCGTTAAGAGCTGATCTAATTAATGCAATCAAAAGAAGTAAAGACCCTAAGGTAAGTTTACAAAAAAAAAAAACGAGGAAATCTCTTATAACAAAATTCGGCGGATCTTTAGTCAGACCTCCTTTCTGTCCACTGTTTTCGGGTGATTCTTAAAACCAGTCAAAATGGAATTCTTTCCGTTGGACCTTGTTTCCATTCCGTTCGCAAATGACACCGTCTACTGCTTTACTGAATCGCAGTTGCACGTCTCAACGGTACTTAACCCTTTAAATTTATTGGATTTTCTTGGACTTTCAAATATATTGGAAATGGTATTTTCTCTTGTGTTCTATCTTTTGCCGCCAATTTGAGAGTAGTGACAGCGGAGCGAAGCCTAAGGCCCTCAGCCTAACCTTAGTTAATCTAACGTTTGCCAATCCTGATTCTGCTCTTTGGCGGCAGTCACTGCCGACGAAAAGTAAATCATATCAGGCTTAGTAATGGCGGAATGGAGCGTTAACGAAGCGAGACACAAGTAAAGTAATCTGACTTAACCCACTTCAACTCGACCTAACCTACGCTCACCTGGGCGGTTGACTTCAGAAAGCTCATTTTTGGGTCATAGGATCTGAGATGTCTGGCGTCTGGAAAAGAGTAGACATTCGTATTATTTGGCAGGTAAAAGTGCATGTTTATTTGTCGAATGGGTTCCAGCATTTAATTTTGATTCCGTCCTGTTTCAGTGGAAGACAATTATGTGTAGTGTAGTATGCTGCGGGTGTGCGCCCATGCCTACGTCGGCCGTGGAGTTGCGAGCGGACGACTCGACAATGCAAGAATATCAAAAAGAAAAAGACGTCGCTCGGGAAATGGCCTTCCACCCAAGCGACAGTAGCATCGCCTTAACACTCCACCAGCCCCTCTACCCTCCCGGAAAGATAATCCACATTGTTAGACATCACCCGACCAAGGGAGAGTAAGTTGACCTTTCATTTCTCCCGCTTCTTGTCGAATGGCATTTCGAGCTGAATCATAAGCGAAGGTCGGCTTCCTTTTAAGCACTTCTCATATTCTTGTCCGAGTTATTTAGCTTAATTGACCATGTCTTGATATCGTAGCCTTTTCCATATCTCAGTGGTGCATTATAGCTACGACAGTGTGTAGGAACATAGGTACAGCGCACACTTTAAAATGTTGAGGGAGCAATATCTACCTCCTGTGGCTTACCTTTTGTTACTGAGCGGAGCGACAGCGATGCAAAGCACCAGACACTTTATCGTTGTCAAGCCTGGAGCTGTTTCTGGGTGTCAATAAGCTGTCGAGAAGTAAGCGGCAACGGGCCTAGTTACGGCCGATCGGAGTTATAACGAAGGAGGCATTGGAAACTTTACCTATTGTATGCTATTTTAGTCAATACTCTTAATTGGAAAAGATTAAACAAGGGTAGGACACAGCTGGTAGAAAATGTAGCCCTTGAATTATAGAGTGTAGCTGTGTTAGGACGAGCTTAATATTCAAATTCCAAAAAGGTAAACTTGATGCAAAAATCATCGAAGCTTTGAAACACAGTTGAGCTTTCCTAATTGTATTCTGGCTTTTATGATAATGTATTAACTTTCGTTGCACCTGTTGAAATAGACCGTTATAAAACGGTTTAATTGATTAACCTGCGAGTTGCTTGATTTGAGACATCCTGTGTTGTCATAACTGCTTATGAGCGCTTTCACAAAATATTTCGAAAGGACGAAAAATGGACACTGTATCTATTATCTCACTCGCACTTAACAGAACATCTCGCAGTTTTAAAGTAATGATTTTTTTTCGAGTTGTTAAATGACTTTTTGCTTTAGTCACCAATGCTTAAACAGTTTTACCCTTTTTTTTTGTAGGAAGAAATATGAAAAAAGGTGGAGGTATGTAAACTTGACCCTGAAACTAAGTACCTGTGTGCCTTACCAAGTGTGCAATGAATTTTCCCCTGTGTGACTTACCCTTACAAGAGCTATATTTTCCTCTCTGAAAGAAAGCTTGCCTCAAGTTTTGATAAGAAGAGTACGCTTCATCTAAAGTAGCTTTCAACTGCGCGTAGAAGTATTTAGACACTTTTAACATACTATTTTAAAAAATTTAAGCAAACATTGTGAAATGAAGCCTCAATGAGTCAGTTATTGCGAAAATCAAAACAGACTAATCTGGAATAACTGTAACCATATCCTTTTCCGTGTTCGTATCAAAACTCACACAGCAATAGACGCTTAAAGAATAAAGGTCCGTTGATAATTGACGTGGCCTTTTTTCTTAATAGCTTAAGTTACTATTAGCAATCCGGGAGGCTAACTTGTAGTTTTTAGATAAGTTATTTTGAACCCGAGGTCGCCAGAAGCTTACCGTCTATGCAAGCCCGGCTCTTTCTAAAACGAGACATTTTATAGGATTCAGACGTGTATTTTCTGTGTGAGTGTTTGCTGCATTTATCTCATGTTTTTAATGAAATAGCTTCATTGACTTTTCTTCGACTTTGAGATCCTCTTTATGATTTCCTACGCAGCTTGCGTACCGTATTAAGTTGACTCTTGAATTTTCAAGTTTGTGAGCATGCTATGTAGGTTGTAAAGTAGATATAGTAGACTCAGGAGCTCTTTTCTTCAACTTCCTCGTCTTGAAGTATTTTAAAAACTTGAATTTACGTCGAACTTGTGTGCTTGTGTACGGTTGGCACGAGTGGTACTGGACGCTCCCCTTGCGATGTGTGGAACGTTCCAGTCTATCTACATTTACTTTAGAATCGTAACAGAAAGTTGCTATGACGTTGTATGACCCTCATAGTGCACGCCTCCCTAAAAATGGGCTGCCGTTCCGAGAAGGATTACAGCAACTGTGTCACTAGAACAACATCATGCGTTGTTTCCTTTTACTATTGGAAATCGAGAACTTGTCCTCCCCACTTTTTGGGTTCTATGGAAAAGTTGCTGCCTTCTTAGGACGGTGGTATTGTAGCAAAGGGAATGTTCTAAAAAGCATGATGCCTCGAAAATAACACGTTTTACAGAATGAAACAATTAGTCGAATCTGAGGTACCGGTAGCAGGTAATTAAAACGAGGAAACATGATATATCGGCGATGAGGCGCTCAGAACAATGCTATTCAATTTTGAAAGCTGAGGAGCAAAAAAAGCCTCTAGCCATTAGGAAATGTTTAAATTGAATTATTTGCTTAATAGAGGACGCTATTAAAAAAAAAACGGTTGGTTCATCAATTTTGCATGTTTGGAAATTCTTTTTAATCCGGAAAATACCCGTACGGCTAGGACCAGTTGTCCAGAGTGCCTCTTCAATTTTTATTTTGATGGTGTGGAAAATTTAGTTTTTGAGCAGAAGTTGTCGTTTTCATAGAGAAGTGTCCGGATTTACGTGGGAGTGGCATGTCAAAGTTGCGCGGCCGTGTTCGTTTCGAAATGTTGGTTAATGTATGTGTTAAAATGTTGCAGGCAAGTTCTGAAAAAGCAAGAACCCGTCTACCAAGCTCTTTGGGCTAATAACACAGACTTTGACGAGGTTCTCATAAGTCCCGTCATGATCCAGGATCACATGCCCGACACTGTTTTAGAAGCCCTTAAGAAGGTAAGAAAAGTCCGCAGGGCGACCTTACCTCTCATCACAGGTGCCGAAATGATTCCCTTCGATTCGGCAATTTTCCCCCCGTTCTCGAGTCTGGAAATCGACAATTTAAGGAGGTGCGATTTTGCGCCGCGGATAAGGTTTCATCCACAGATATGTTTATAAATACCTTCCACCAAACATATCCTCGAAAAATAATTATTATCTCAATGATTTCCGTATATGAAAGGTCGCTCCAATATGTTTTTCGAGAGATATTTGGCGGGGGTTTAAAAGCGTACATGTGACGAAACTCACAGTATTTAAGGTCGCATCTTCTACCTTTTGTGTTCTACCTTTTATGTTTTACCTTTTGGTTCAAGGTTTCATTACATTTTACTCCACTCGATGGAAGGTAGAACACAAGTGGAACGCAACCTATTAAATTCTATTATACTTCGATATCTGCGGTTTTCAGCGGTCCCACCCGTTTAGCTTGTGGATTTCCTCACCTGGATTGAGTCTTGTCACCGTTGTACCGAATAGGCTATTGTTACCGGAATGCCATCAGTTTACTATCCCCATACTTTCGAACGTACATTGTATGCCACCTTATGCCACTGAGAATCGAGCTTCTGTGCATCGCAAACTCCTCCCAGATTTGCGAGATTTCGCGATTTTGTCAAATTTAAGCGAGCTTAACTTCAAAACTCCAAGAGTTTTGTCGAAAAGTTAAAAAAAAAAAAATAACAGCTTTTAGCTTGCCGAAGTCGCGCAATCTTGCAACACTTTGCCCTCTCATTCTCAAAGTTGTGTGCTGTGCATGCACCTTAAAGCAAGATCCTTAGCAAATATTCGCCATTTTTCTGGTGATGTCTGCAGTTTAGCGTAATTCTAAATTCGCGCTCGAAATAAGCTGAGCAGTTCAGGCACTGCCTTAAAGCATGTGAGTATAACAGTATACTCACATGCTTAAAGCATTTTTTTTCAGTCTATTTTGTTTGCTCAGTCTCGTGTAATATGAGAGATTCAAAGGTTGGCATGTGCATGCTGTATTCTTGCAAAAAGAAATCACGTAAATTCGCATACATAGTACGCTTAAAATCAATATACTGAGCTCGGTCATGTTGGCAATCCTTCGTTTTCGGACATAAAATACTTGAAAAAATAGAAAGGAGGTAAGTCGCTTGGTTAATCGAAAACAGGTTTGGCCGTCGTTTTATTTCGTCTTCGCATGGCTTTGCACTTTAATGTTGGTGTCTTGAAGCAATTTTTGGGAGCTTCACTAAACGAATAACTATTGGCAACCCATTGCCGGATGAAATTTTTCAAATTTGTGTGTTGCACTTACTCATGAAAAATTTCGATTGCAATCTTTATTCAAGTGGATATGAAAATTTTATATGAATTGCTGTTATTCGCTATCGGCGCATGTTGTCTTGCACTAGCAACGGCATGACTGATTGATTTTTCCTTGGTTTTAATTGCAAGTTAACCTGTTGCTTTACTGGATCCCTCGGCTATTGCTCGCATTTGACCTTCGCTCGCATTTTTCAAGAGAACAAAAATGACTTGTGAAATTCAGTCGCTTAAAATTAACTGTCGTTTTCTTCACAATTTATATACATGCTAAACCACGTAGCAAGGAAGTATCTTAATATTTAAATTATGCATTTTCATAAACTGTCTAAGGTTTTTAATCCTAAATTTCTCTTACCGATACAATTCACTTCAATTCATCTTCTACTTATTGCGCCGAAAGTGCGCAGGTAAAACTAGCAGAGTCGTGGTTTAAAATGAGATTGTGATGAGGGCGCTGTTTTAACTTGTTGAACGTTTTAGTGTAAAGGACAACTGTGGTGAACAAAAACTATCCTTGTCAAGCGTGTTTCTTTCTTCTTGTTTTTGTTATTCCTCTCAGGTGATTTCGTCACATGAGAAGCATTACAAAGGTCCCAGTTCTGTTCAACATCAAAGTAATGTTGAAAGCAACAAAATCAACAATACTTCTCATTACCATGATACCAGGTAACGACGGGCTCTTTACTTTGTCTCCTCGTCCATTTTATTTTCTTCCGTCGCTTTTGGGAAACGGGTAGTTAAATCTCAGGATTTTGGGAACTCCGTATTTTAGATCCTCAAGTTATTTACAGTTTATCGTCACGATGGCCTTCTAACTTCTCTTTAGAAAATTGATTTACTCCACCGTGGATCTTCCGGTAAAAGCATGCGTGTGCAGAAATATCTCGTGGGTAGAAAATTATTTTTAGCGAAAGTTTTTTTTTTGTTTTCAAATATTCGTTTAACTGTGTTTAGGAGTTGTTTAACTTGAGGTGCTTTTTCAGTGAGTTCCTTCTAAGAGGGAAGGTTTTATACCCTTTGTCAACAGCATTTTTTCTTCAGTGAATTTGCTCAACCAGTTATCCAAACCGTACTTACAATGTTAGAGCATCTGTTCAACCACTGACTGTGCAAGAAAGCCTGCCAAAAATTGACTAGAATCCCCTTCATCCTCCACACGATGGTTTTTGCTTGGGGTACTCAAATGCTTGCTTGTTGCATTATTTTCTTCGTCCGCTTCTTTTTTTTGTGTGGCGCTTTTGCTTGCTGTGGCCTCGTGTTGCATGCTCGTCTGTTTGCTAGCATCGAACTGCTCTAGTGGTAGTACTCTGTATGTTCGAAGTAAAACGTTGAGTGTAACAACTTCAAATGTTTCTTGTTGTTACGGCCGCGGTTCTTTTGGCTAAAAAATATCCATCTTGAATTTTAGAAAACTCCATGTGTGTTCGAAAATGGAAAATGCCCCTTCTTCTCTGTCTCGAGTCCCCGTGCTTTGGTAGTTAAAAGGCTACGATTTAATGTCATTGACACAGTCTTTCTCTTTAAAAAAAAATTTTTTTTTGGGGGGGGGTTTGTTTCGAGTGTATGGAAAATTAAGTCATTCTAAACCTTTTTATCCTAATGTAGGCAAAGAAGGTTATTATGCTTTGCAAAATAAAAACCTTACCATTTTTTTCACAAAAAAAATAAAAAATGAAGTAGTTTCAAAAAAATGGTGATGCGCCGTGCAATTAAAGAATTTGTTTCTTAACTCCTGCTGCACCTAATTTGTTGTACTAGGGAAAAGCTGAGGTGTTAAAAAAATACACGGAAAAGTGAGGAAATTTTCTTTGCTCCGATAAATTCCTAGCATATTATTGATGAGCCTTTCCGACAATAGTTTTGTTCTAGTTTACTATTAAACCTCTTTCTTTTTTTTTTTGTTTTTTAATGGAGAGGTTGTCAGCACCCCCTGTACCTCGGTCATGTTTGTGATTCTTTTGTCGTATCGTTTTTTAAGGTGTCCAAATGTCTTACAGCACAATTCACTTTTGCAAGAAAATAAAAGAGAGCAGAGAACTTGTTCTTTCTAAAGCAGAGAACGCTACGTATAAAATGTTGTCCCAGGAAGACGGTGATTTAGGTGTACAAACGAAGGCAACCCACTCGCGCTAAATATGTGGCTGGTTGCGTATCTTGAGGCCTCTCGTTTCGCCTCTCATTTACCTGTGGTCATAATGCACTAGTTCCCTTAGAGGATAGCAGCTTCTTTCAGCAGATAGAGCTGATACATCCGAAACGGTACTACGATAGTACCTTTATCATCGGTAAAAGCTTACAAAACCCAAACCAAGCTGAACTAATTACATTTAGTACTTCGCTCATATATTGTTCTTGCTATTTCCTCAGACCAACCTCAGAGATAACGCTCAAACCCAATTGGAGGATTTAATCGTTTCTAACCTGCTTCGAACCGTTTCGCTTTTTGTAGAGATAGCCTTGTCGAAATTCTTGATTAGCGAAGGCAGATATGGCTTCTACATAACTAGATCGCTTGTAACTCTTTCTGACGCCTTTCTAATACCTTTTTAACTAATGCACTAAGAATGAACAAAAGATATTTTGGACACCTTTTAGCCGCATAGATTTTAGTCTTATTGGCATGAATCTTGTTCATGTCATGTGCTAACCGTGTAGTTGATGATTGCTTTTCGTGTGATTTTCGATTTTGTTTATTTTTATTTTTCCCCCACTAGGTTCTCCATTTTTCCAGTATTCCGAATGAACATGCTGTGGAGGAAGAGGTCGAACACTCTGGTGTTGGAGACCCGGGCCCCGGTTGCTCTTTCGGGGGCTCCGTCGTTGAGTCCATCGGCCGCATCGACGACGCCGTTGTTCAGGTCGACGTCCGAGCCGATGGCCGAGCCGACGGCCGAGCCGACGGCCGAGCCGACGGCCGAGTCGATGCCGCCGGAGAGCGACTGTTGCCCGGGTCCGTCGCCAGTACGTAATTTTATTGACGTCTAACCACAGGTAACCAGGTAAAGAAACGTTTAATTGGGGTAAAGAGGTTACGCTAAGCGGCACTTTTTCTTAGAACCAAACGTTGCCCACCTTCCACCATATGCATACTTCAATAAAAGGGTGTTGCTACTGACCCGACATGCATTAACATATGGAGACTTGAACGCACGAAACCAACCTATTACATTTTAAATGTAGTCGGGGCAATCGGGTCAATAGACACTCCCTAAATAAAAATATTCTGGATCAACTCTTACTGCCCTATAATGGGGCTTGACACCAAGGGACACCCTGTATTGAATAAATAATTAAAAAATAAATAAAAAAAGCTGCATTTTTTATTCTTCAGTTTATTTTGAATCTTCTTAGGCAAATGCTTATTTTTACAATCTAATCTAAGAAAATTCTAGTTGTAACATTTTAATTGAAGAAACGTTTTTAGCAGTTAAACCAGAGGGCTAAAAAAAAATAAAAAGGTTGCTTTTTCAGCACAGCGAGGAAATACTTTTCCAACCCTCTCCTTGCCCCTTCCCATCCATGCCTTCCTCAGGGGTCACATGGACTCCTTTTAGTCTGACCCCGGGTCCAAATATCCGCTAAACTCATATCAGCGGCTACGGAACTGACACGTACGCACGGGATCCGCTAAAAATCTTACCGGTTTATTAAATTAAACTTGAAAAAAGCTAAAAATTTAAATTCTTACCGGATTATAAAAAAAATCCGGTTAAGTTCTTACCGGATTTTAAGCGGATCCGGTACGTAGGTTTCAGTTTCGTAGCCGCTGATATAGGCTTAGCGGATTTTAGGATCTGGGACAGGCTTCCGTGGCAATCCTGCGAACTCACTGGAAGCTGAGGGGCGCCCCTGAGATTCATGGCGGCCCTGTTCCCTTTTGAAGAACGTATTCCTATCATCTTTTCGTTAACCTCAACCTTTACTAAGCCTACTCTCAAATAAAATAACCTACCTTGCCGTGGAACTTCCCCTCACCCTCAATTCAAGAAAGTTTTGACTGATTAACTATTGAACTAAATCGGAAATGTCGTTTTGTTAGCGGAGTCCTTAGCAACTCGAAATTCAGGGTGAACGATGATTCGAAGCAAACTTGGTCGATGCACGAAAGAAGCTCCCAGTTATTGGCTACGGAGTCTAGTGGTGTTACGCACATGCTTTGCCTCGCGTTTTCGTCGCTGTGTTCTAAGAAAAATTGTCGTCTAATTGGTGAAGGTGAAGTGCTTGTAAAAGCGCACATACTAGTCTATGGTTGTCGCGATATACGCTTTAGACCTTTTAAATTTAATCTTGATCAAAAGGAAATAATGGGAAATGTTTTTTTTTTTTTAATTCAAAAACATCCTGCGTTTTGCGGCACTTGTACTAATTGTCCAAACCGTGACTAATAAAAAGGCGATTGCTTATTAATAAGTGACGATGCCCAAGTAATTTTACTTTTTCCATCAAAGCTAAGGTACCGTAGCTTTCGCAAAAGTTCTTCAGTGACGGCTTTCAAAATTCAGCTTTCTAACAAAGTTTTGATTGCTGTATCATTTCCTTAAACATGATATTCAAGCCTATTCCAACTAATTAAGAGGTTAGGGTGTTGATTTGAGTTTATGTCCATTTTGTTTTGTGGAGATGTTTGGTGTTTTTTCATTTGAAGTTTTATTTCTGTCGCACCAATTTTGTTTTCATTTTCAGCGTCGATTAAAATAGTGTTCGATTGTTTCATTTTGCTTAGGCAATGTCGTAGAGTTTTGCTTGCTTTAGAATGTCAGTGCGCTTCCTCATGTATGCTTCCACTTGTTCGCCCTGAGCGTGACCTAGGTTTTTGAGTGGAGGTTGAGATGGTGACATGTCTGGATTGTTGTAGGTTATAACAACAGTCGGTCCTGCGAAACCACAGCGCGCGTCGTCAACCACAGCTGCCTCGCCGATGTCGGACCAATTGGAGGCTGATAACGGCAAGGTCATCAGCCGGCCGAAGCCCCTCGTGTCGCCGCACCGGGTCCTGCTGGAGACGAGCTTCACGTCGCTGCAGGCGGAGCCGGGCACGGGCACGGCGACCGCCGCCGGCACCACGACCAGCCTGGGCTCGTCGACGGGGCTCGCGTCCAGCTCGACGGGCGGCGTGCGCTGGTCGTCCGGGCCTCCCATCGCGCCCCTGCCCGCCGCCCTGAGCCCGGGGCTCTCGTGGGAGCACAGCCCCAACGCGGCGGGCTCTCTCCAGACGGTGACGCGCAAAGTTGATCTCATCCACGACGACTGGTTAGGCCTGGCGCCGCTGGCGACGCCCGAATCCCTCTCGGAGGTGTCGAGCATCAGCTCGCGGACCAGCAGCTCCCGGACGAGCAGCTACGACCGCGCCGCCAGCCGCGAGTACTTCTCCATCTGTGCCCACTCCCGCCTCAGCTCGGGCTCCAGCCAGAAGCTGGAGGACGTCGTTCTGGTGCAAGGACCTGGTGAAAACGCGCCGACCTTTCCGATTATTTTGCAATCAAACGAACGGACGCCCCGGGTGCTCCGGCGGACACCAAAGATCAACGGCAACCTGTCGAGTGCCGCCGAGGACCTGGGGAGCAACTTAAAATACGCCATGACGAACATAAACCTCGCGTCTTTCGCTGTTAGGCGCAATCTCCCGGTTCCTGTGGAGGACGAGTCCAAGTCGACGGCCTCCGAAGACGAGGACGGCCTCTCGGAGCCGGTGAGGAGGAGAGATTTGGGTGTGCTGTCGCGGCAAGGCAGTGTTAAACGATCTCGCGTAGTGACTAGTGTCGAAGGCCAGGACGACGACAGAGGCCGTGACGAGTGTCGCGACGAGTGCTCGTCCCACTGCGAGTGTCTGTCGGCGTCGCCTTGCAGCAGCGGCGGCCGCAGCAGTGGGGGCCGCAGCAGTGGGGGCCCCTCCCGGAGGATCGCCCCTGAGGCCCTGCCGCTGCTCAGGAACATTGGGCTCGCCGACGACAACGACTCGCTGGCGTCCTTTGTTAGTGGAAGCAGTAAAAAGTACAATTGCTCCGTCGTGGCCGTTTCAAAGGGAGAAAGCAGTGTGTAATTTTGATTTTGCTCTTGTTGTCTCCGTATTTGCTATGTTCCCTTAATTTCGGTGTTCCACTTTTTTGTATTGGATGCGGCAGCCAGCCCGCCTGGCTCGAGCCGCCCGTTGTTTGATACAAACATGTTTGGGTTGCATCGGTTTTTAATACAAAACTCAGTTTTGTACTTTTCGTCTATTCATGAGCCAAAGGGAGAATGTTGATTTAGGGTGAGTATTTTTCTGTCATGATGTGCGCTTAAGTTAACTTGTAATCACATTTGAGATGCGTGAGATTTATCCGTCGAAGAATCCAACTTTTAGAAAGTCAATCTCGGAAAGATTCATTGTATTAAGCAGAGAAAGAATATAGTATTTTTATCAGTGGTTAATGAGTACATGTTGATATACTTACTTGTTGAGAATGAGGTCCCATATTTCATGTGCAAGTCAACCAGTTTTGTTGCGAGTCAAACGTCGGAAGGCAAGAGTGATTACTTTTGGCGGCTCGAAGAGAGTGGAGGATATTGGCCCAATGAGGAATGAGTTTTCGAATCACGTCGAATCGACGTCGTCAATGAAATCTGATGTCGATTTTACCTGGTTTTGTACAAAAGTGGACGGGATTTTGACGGTCCATGTCGAACCAATGTACGATAGGCCACAAAAGTCATGACCCCTGCTTCCAAATGGGTCATGACTTTTGTGACCCATTTTACATGATTCGGAAAGTGATTTCTCGCTGGGAGAGAAGATAACCCGTTTTAATGACTCGCTGGATGGGGAAGAGAGAGAGGAGAGGAAGGGAAAGGCCTAGGGTATGTGGACCGTGGGGAAGAAAAGGAACCTGCCAATTTTCGCTTGTCCATGAAGATGGCACGTAATTTGTGTTGAATGTGCCATCCTATTTTTTTAACCATTCCCAGAACCTATTAAATTAAACATGTGCATTGCTATCATGACATTATTTGACTGTGGTTGCTGTCTCGAATTCATCTTTTGCCAATCCGTCGCGTCGTCCTGACCAAACTTTGTTGATTCGCTTTGAAAAGAAGAATGTTATCTACACAGTACATTTGAAATGTAGTATTTTCCCTCTGTTGTGCTCCACGTCGAATAGCACCGCTCCGCTGTAGCCAAGCCGTATGCCGCTTACTTCTCGGCGGTATTATTTGCCACCGAGAAGTAAGCGACATCAGGCTTGGTGACAGCGAAGCGGTTGTAAAGTGAGGCTTACCAAACCTTACCTCGGTTATCACAAGTTCATTCAGACTTCGCGCTTGCATGTCGTCCATTGTAGTAACGTCATGAAAAATTAAACCAAAGTATTAGGAGAAAATGGCACCTTTTAAATGTACAGTGTAGAGTACCTACGTTAAGAGTATATTCTAGCCCATGGGGAAGGCAGTGGAATTATTGACTGGGACCCCACCGCAAGAGTGTTCAAGTTTCAGCAAAACGTCCTAGAGTAGGCCATATTTTTATGGGAGAAGGCTGAGATGTATATGCAATAAGAAATGCAGTGTTCATACACGTTTAATATTCAAAGATAGCTCAATCGATTTCTATGATGTTCCTTTGGGAGAAAAATCGGCGATTTCCTTCATCACTAATTTAGTGTAATATTTATACCTCTTAAATAGTTCAGTTTCGAAATATGTGAAAAGTAGGAACTGCGTGGTGAAGCTACCCATTTCCTATGCCGCGTCAGCACAGGTTTGTACTAATTGTACGGCGAAAGAGCGGGCAAAACCGCAGGAGACATGACATGGTTTAAATATCTTTAATGTATTCATGCTGTGTTTGTGCATTATTCATATATCACTGATTAATCTCTCCTCGAAATTCAACTTATGCTCTCGATCGAACCGGATTCATAGCTTACGGAAGCTAAGGTGTACGCAATTCGGTTTTTCGGGTAGCAGCCTATTTTAAAAAATACACCTCATATGAAAATGAAGTTTAGGCCATCACATGGCTACCGGTAGGCTACCGGAAATTTGTTTGCTTTTTGCGCGGTGACTTTGTTTACAGGTATCTTTTGAAAATCTGTCCAAGGGAAGCACAAAAATGAACGATCTGAGCGCTCAACATTTCTCAAGTCTTTGCTACTGTCTGGCAAACTATCTCTTTGTTTGTGATCTGGATATTTTATCTTCCTTCGCACGTTACGCAACCGATATATAATTTTGACTGTTTTTATTTTTGTCTATTTCTTTGTCCTGAGACACCGCGTCTCTTTGTTATTGTTTATGTGGCTGTTCTGTTCGTGATTTTAGAGAAGAGTTTGTGTGGTGACCTGATGTTTGTAGTTTCCCCATTTTTTCGTACTTTTTTAGTTAACCAAAAGAACCAAAAAATGTCGGTCGAAGTAGCGACGCCGAACACGTCTATAAAGATCCTTAAGTTAGCGTATCGCGCTGTTAAGATGGTGCTTAATATTCTTCGTAATTTGTTGTTCCTTAGCCCAAGGTAAAACAAAGGAATAATTGTAGAAAACTGCTAATGCTTCAGTGAAGCCCGAAATTGATCGTCGTGTGCGCTGAAATTTTGTAGTATTTTCTCCATGAATCTGCCTCGTGGCTTCTCGTTTCATTCAAGTCGCTGAAAGTGCAAAACTGCTGAATGATTTTCATTGCAATTGTAGGCCACTTTTCCGCGATCAAACGTACGCAGCGCAATGGGATTGGAATGTCGATAACATTGACTTCTCTCACATTTCTTAAATACATTTGGAAAAAAAAATGTCGTGTTTGTTTTTTTTCTCTATTTTTAATCCTTCAAGTTGCTTCAAATTCTCCGAGGTATTAAAAAAATTGAGGTTACATACAAAAATGGCAGGTGAATGAGCTTGAGCACGTTCGAGATTGAACCCATCTGGCCATGGACGGATGAAGGCAGTTCGTGTGAGAGCGAGCACGGCGGCTCTTCTCTCATGGCTGCAGGAATTTATTGTCCTCTTAACAACGGCATCGAAGACTTTTACTTTTTTTTCTGTTAAAGATAGCCAGTCATGGTGCAAAAATCTGGCTACGAGATACTGCGACGAATCTTGTCTCCGCGCACGAATATATACGGTATATATTTGAGTGGTTTCTTGAAAATTTCTGGCCATTTTTTAACGTTGAGATAATTAGATCTACAGTAATCGTTTAGTCTCTATCTCGAACCAAATTCGCGATAGTTTTGTAGAATGTTAATCCAAATATTTGCATCACGTGTTAGACTGGGTGCCTTAATTAACACTTCACAGGCGGAATCTCCAACATAGTACTTTTACGGCTAAATGTATACACCTTTTTTTTTTCTCAAAGGCTGCTCGCTTCTTCATCTCTCTTTAATATTATTATCTTTTTTTAAAAAAAAAAAGTATTTATTTCTTTCTTCAGTTATAAAGACTTTTGAGTGGACGGTAGCAAGACGCAAGCCCGTCTGTTTGAAGGTGAGTAGACCTCAAGTTGAGCTGTTCATGATGACGTTAAACAGCGCACTAATTTGTTGAATCAACACGTAAACATCCCGTTTTTCTAATGCCCATGAAAAATTGACGGTATTTCGGCAAGTGCCGGTATCAACGTCTGTGGGCTTCGGCAGGCGATGCAACACTCCTTACTTTCTTGCTTTAAGAGTTGCCTACCCATCTCACAAGTTCTGACTAAAACCCTGCTAAAACCTAAAAAGATCATCTCTTCTAAAACTATACTGAGTTAGGGATCCACAACAGATAAAATAGGTAAAATTCGCTAGCCGGTAAATGATTATAAAAATATTTTTGACGGTTTCATCTCAATAAATATTTGCTGCTATGGACACGATGAGGACAAATTTGTTTATTCTAAGCTAGACCGACGATGCTACCTATGAACAGTCTGTTCATAATGCTACCACAGAGTTGCTGGTGGCCGTCTGCTGGCGGCCTCTGGTGGCCGGCCTCCGAACAACCAGCATCTGCGAGAGAGAGACGGCAAATATTTTTATGCGAAGGTTATGTCGCGCACGTGTGGCGATTATATTTGGATTCATCAGGTGCTTTAAAACCTTGTGATAGTCTCAATAGAATTAAAAAAATGAGCACAGTAACGAAGAGAAAGAAAATCGACGATGAAGAGGAAGGAGTCGTTGTTCTGTAAGTTCATATCAGATAGTTACATAGAATTTTTTTGAGGTTACCCGTTCCGAGGTGTTTTCGGTTGCATTACATGCAGTGAACCTTTTCCTTGTATTGTTGGGGCTATATAAGTAAGATATTCAACATCTGTTAACCAGCAACAAAATCACATCGGGGGAAAGGTGTGCGCGCACCGTATTACATAAATCATTTTCCTAACTGATCCTGTGACATTTTTGTTTGTTTTAGCCCAAAGGTATACAAATCTAAGAGGTCGAAGATCAAAGCTGCTCACTCCGAGAAAGCTCAAAAGAAATTGGTAAGCCTATGAGAGTTTATTTACTTCTATGCAACCCAAAACAGTCATATATCTGATATATTCCTCAATGCAGGAAAAGAAGCAAAGGCGTCAAAGGAGAGAAGATGAGGGTCTTGAAAAGCAAGTCCCACACACTATTGAATCACTTCGGGAGCCTGATGCCACCACAGTCGGTGATCTCTCTGCCCCAGACAATGAGGAGGTAGCAAGAGACTTTGAAATTGATGAATTAAGCACATATTTCAACAAGGATATTGAGCCTAAAGTACTGATAACATTTAATGATAATCCCACAAAAGTAAGTATCAAAGTATATTTCTTTCCGCAATATTTTGTAATGAACTGATAAATTTTCAATTTTTTTCTTCTTCAGAAAACCCGTATATTTGGAAGGGAATTGACAAGAATTATTCCTAACTCTGTTGTCTTATTGCGGAAAAAGTCAGCAGTGAAAAGCATTGTTCAGAGTGCAATCAAGAAGGATTTCACTGATATCATTATTATTAATGAAGATGCCAGAGATCCAAGTATCCTTTTCCACTCCTTGTCACATTAGTGAGTCAGTGCTCTCATACAGTGCACTGCATGATATTGTGCTTCTACTTATCCAGAACTGTTTGCACGCTACTCAAATTTGGTTTCCATTTTATTCATTTAAAACATAGATTATTTTCCTTAACAAAATTCAGATGGATTGCTGCTTATTCATCTGCCTGAAGGACCGACCGCTCACTTTAGATTGAGCAATGTTAAAATTACACCTGAGCTGAAGGTAATTGAGTTTTGTCTCCTCTCCTATTTATTGTGTTAAGTTTACACTGACATTTCAATCCCTCCTTACAGCGGGATCATAGAGAAATCACCCACCATCGACCAGAAGTCATTCTGAATAATTTCTCCACTCGGCTTGGCTTGACAGTCAGCCGAATGCTCGCGGCCATCTTTCACTATGACCCTGAATTCCGCGGTCGTAGGGCTGTAACCTTCCATAACCAGAGAGACTACATCTTTTTCAGGCATCATAGGTAAGGGTAATGGCTCAAGCTGGATTTTTCGGTCCGTTTTTCTGTTACCTAATTTTTGTCATAGGTACGAATTCAAAAACGCCAAGAGGGTGGCGATTCGGGAACTTGGACCTCGATTTACTTTGCGTCTTCGTTCGTTGCAAGTTGGGACATTCGACAGCAAATACGGGGACTATGAATGGATTATTGATGGTAGAAGACATGAAATTGAAACAAGCAGGCGGAAGTTCTTCCTATAGCAAGAAGACTCATACTTGATTTATTCTTGTACGATTTTGAAACCTACTTTGAAGTCATGGGTGTAAAGTGCGGTAACGTTACTGGAAATGTTCATTTCTGTACGTCTGATTGTCTTTATCGAGGTAATTAAAGGAACTGTGAGGAAGAAAAAAATTAGATTTTCTGATTTCCCCCCCCTCCCCGTTTTAAAGGGTTAATTTTGCACTGAAAGGTTTGGGAATTGGCATGGTGTCACAAGACAAGTTGCATTTGGGTTATGGTGCAATGCTTGCAAGCTTGGGGGCCTATCATTCTATGCAGCATTTATATTTCACTATCTTAAAGGAAAAGATTCACTGTCAGCAGCGCACTATCTTGACAGAAATCACAGTTTGATAAATCTGAGAGAAATGGTCTTAGAGATGGCAAGTTGTCTCTGAAATTTCATATCACTGAGGAATAGGCCTATCACATTGAACTTTCTAGTGTAGCTCAGAGGTAAGGTTTAATTTTAAAAAAATTAAGACCTAAAAATAAACTGAAGTAGCCAAGTGAACTGGGTTATTTCAAACGAGCTTGTTGAATGCCATTTGCTGTTGCTTGAAGGTAATATCTTCATCTAAAGAAGAATTCGGACAAGTTTTTTGACAGTGAAAAACAAAATGTTAATGATTGGATTATTGAAAGATGAAACTCGCCACAAAACTCACTAATGTGCCTCTTTTCCCTTTTTTGTCCCCCTTGTCCATGTAACTATTGGTATTAGCCCTTTTGAAATTTGCCTCCACCACTGAGAACAACGAAAACGAGCTTTGGTGCCAGGCACTTTAAACTTTTTTGGACAGCGAAAGCATTTTTTTTTTCGCTCTCCCAAAACGAGGACTTCAAAAATTCAATAAAAATCAAATAAACATGCTTGAATTTTAGGTCTTTGATCGTAAGCATGGTTGTCTTCCCGCATGGTTGCAGAAGGCCTGAAAGTCAAGATGGACGTAACTACTCGTTGGATAATTGTGATACATACACGTCAGTTTTCTTTCGCTTTCGTTCAAAAGTCAGATCGTGTGCGGTTAATGTTCATAACGGTTATATTTTCTTTGAAAATGTTGCGCTGTTCGACTAAGGCTTTAAAGATACCATGAAGTTTCGGTTTGTGGGTTTCGTCCCGAGTTATTCCTACGCATTTTTTCTTGTGAGGTACATGCAACTCTTTTTCTGATGAACTCCTTGCAAAAGTTGCGTTATAATGTTTGCATTAAATTCATTGCTTTTTAAGTATTTTTTGGATTTTTCGTTGTGCACGATGACGTTAACTCTTATTTCATTTCTGTTTATAACGTCTTTGTGAGCTGTCAGTCCTAGAATTTCGCTATATCGAAGACAATTTTTAAGGTTAAGGTTAGCTGACACCAAAGTCCTCTTATATTTGGATGCGTGACAGAACGGTAGCCGTCTCTCCTATTTTTTGTTGTTCTTCATTCACGATAGAGCTTTTTAGAAAGTTCAGTTTTGTCAGAATGTTAAAATTTCCCCACATGTAATTTTTCAGGCTCCTCTCTGTATCTCTGCTGCCATTCTTGCATCTGTAACAGTTTGACACCTTATACTGTTAGCAGCATAACTATTTGTAACTCTTCCTTGATGATTAAAAAAATCTTTACAAACCATCTCTTAATTTTAATTTTAGATTGAGATTTGCCTGCAAGTCTAAATGAAAGGTGTCTTCATCTGGAAGTTCGGACATTGACAGCACATTATAGCATAGAATGTTTTCCATGAATCAGTTGTTATGAAACCACTTTTAGTTTCTTAATTTAATTATGTTATTATCTCATTTTTTTAAACTTTAAACAGTTTATTGGGCCTCCTACCTCTCAACTTACCCCACCATGTCGTCGCAGTGGAACATTCCAATGCCTCAAGTTTACTGACAGAGCAAACTCTTCACAATGTGCCCTCAGCTGCAGAGTTTAAGGTGAGTAATAATCCATTTTTTAATATACCTGTGCACCTGTTGTGTGGATTACACAATAAGATGATAGATTTGCAATGCCTTAGTATCCTTTATCCTTACATTTTTCCATTGCAGTCATTAACAAAACAAAAATTACTTTGTTTTATGATATCTTTATTCCCTCTCTTTTTTAAAAAATTCCAAAGTGTCCTTATTAATAGAGAGAAAAAAATAATCGCAGAAGTCAGTCTTTCAAATTTGATTTTTGCCTCATTTTTAAGTTGATTTTTATTTTTAGCAAACTTTTAGAAGTTTGGAGTTTATTTCATCAGCTGCACAGGATTAATAAACATGATTGGTCATGTTTCTACACAGCAGGTAATACATTCCCTCATTAAGCTTAAAATAAGTGGATTTCAGGTATACTCTAATTACTTTATCACAGCAAAATAAAATTTAAACGAAAGCAATATTCATGAAAATCCTTAATTTCAAGAATATTGACTGCCTTAGATCTGCTCTAAGAAATTCACATGAAGAATCGCGGTTTTCTACGAGTCAATTGGTAATGCATAGTTTATTACGGGCGGCCTCCAAGTTGTGGTCAACAAGTTAAACTGTGGCATTTGATTGGGCTACGACGCGTTTGTTTAATCTTTTCTTTTTAGCTGACAGATGGTGTCGGCTCGCGCATATGAGAATTTCTACAAGTTAGAGTCTCAAGATGACATCTGCTCTTTTTTTTTCCCTTGACATTTTTGCTGAACTGGTTTAAAAATCAGTGAAGTGACCTTGATCCAAATCTCATACCTGTGGGGATTTGGCCTGTAAAACAATCGGTGATAAATTGCTGCCGAATAATCAGGAAATTCTTTGCGGGCCGATTATCACAGAAGCAACGGAATGCAACCCACGCTGTGGTTCTTTGAACTCCTTTCAAGCCCCAGCAACAAGAGATTTATTTCGTTCCGGTCATCACCTCCATAGAAGTAAAATATCATTGATAAAATAACTTGTTTCTTCAGATAATTCATAGCCATTAATATTTTTACCGAAAATTTTACCCGTTCCTTAACACGAACACCAGTTTAAAGACAAGTTGAATAGCACCGTGTTAAACATTCGTTTCAGCCCAGTGCATCGGACATTGGCAAGGTTTCGCTTCAATGGACATTAAGCTCAACTGTAAACAATGCCTCGAAAACTTGTAAGGTATCCGATAGTAAGAAGGTTTTGAGGACGCTCTTGCGACGAAATTCGAACGTGGCCTTGCACCGAGCTTACACTATCACGAGGGCTATCAGTATAGTCAACACCCAATACGAAGTTTAAATAGCGGTCATATAATGCGGCTAATTTACGAGCAAGCTTATAGCGCCTTGTGCGGGCGGGCACTTGTCTGATGCAGGCGGGAAAGAACCGTGGGCGCAGTTCTGCTTTAGGCACCGTTCGATGAACCCCAGTACTGGACTATTTTTCATCCGAGTTTTCACCTCTTCCGTAATGACCCCTTCCCACGCGCTAAATATAGCACAAGAGCCTCTTTTGCGAGCGAACTTATTGAGGCTAAGCTAACTGATGCGAATCCTACGAATCGATGCTAACCTTGTCTCAAAGACTGAGTTTTGATTGAGTCTGGACTTGGTTTCTAGAAGGAAAGTTTTCAAGGAGCTTTTAACCCAAGTTAGATTGTTCACCTAACTTCTGGTTTAAAAACGTATCTGGTAAGCGACTGTTTGGTTCGTGGAATTTTCGCTGGTTCCTGGTCTTCGACCCTTACGCGATTGCGCAAAACTGACGTAAACAAGCTGTTAAAAAAAAACGATCGCCGACATTGCCATTTGACTCTTCATCTTCCAGCAATGACGTTAAAAACGGCTCAATGTACCCCAACAGGAATTTCATGCAGTAGTCTTATCGTAATTTAAAAAAAAAATATCTCGCTGGAAGGCCTTTAATTTGATCATTTTCATAAAGTCGTTAAAATATCATTTTCATTTTAAAGAATAGTTATTTTCATTTCTTAAAAACAAATAATTCTAATTTTTTAAAAATTTGTCATTTTAAAAAAATACTCATAGAAGCTTTAAAGTTAAATTTTGCGCCCAATGTGTGTTTTTTTTTCCATTTTTTAAAAATTTGTCAAAAGCTATAAAAATTAATTTTGCGCCAAATGTTTATTATTATTATTATTATTATTATTTATTTTGTCATTTTCAAAAAAAAAACTCATAAAAGCTTTAAAAATAAATTTTGCGCCAAATTTGGCTTTCTTTCCAAGGGCTGTTGAGAGTAAATTAAAAGTTATTTGGATGTTTTCAGCAAGGAGTACCGAGCTTGGCACCGGACCCTCCGCCTCCGACCACCCTCAAGGAAGAGCATGAAGCCGTCAGCAAGACATCAGCGGTGGAGTCATCAGCGCCGAGCGCCAGCTCCAGCAGCAGCCCCGACAATCCACTTCCGGCTGCAGTTCTCAATCAAGGGACGGTCAGCGATCAGTAAGTGTCCATTCATTGACCTTGAGGTCCCACATCTCGCCTACTGCGGTTTTCTCCACAACGCCTTCTTTTCTATCCGCTTAAAATTTTGTCAAACTAACACATTATAATGGCAATCAATTAACCCATAACAGCCCAAAGTATTTGGAGTGAAATTAAGCTTAAGAGAAATTGAAAGGATTTTCTCCACTAAAATACGCAATTTTAAGCTTTCGAAAATGCCTAAATTATTAAGTTATCGAATTCTAGTGGGGAGATATTTTTTAAATTATAAAAATACTGAACTGGAAAAATCCTCTAAATCAAATTTTTCTGTTTCCGAAAGGCATCGCTGGGCGGTAGAGGTTTAATTTAACGATTAGATCATTCCTCTCAATTTAATACGCATGGTTGGTACTTATGGTGCGTTGCAGCGTTTGTAATATGAAATCTGATTTTGTCGGCGACATTGTCGTCCTCTGACGTGCTGCGGGTTGCCTACCCTCATGGCTTGTAGGCTGTCCCTGTAAACATTTTAAGACATCCGGTTACCGAAGCCGTGAAAAGTCGAAGCTGCAGTCGTCGTTTTTGGACGTCAAGAAGATAAAGACGAGTATGCAAAGCGGTCGCGGCTCATTAACCAAAGATAATGTATTCGCTCGTGAAATTGCGATGCGTAGAAGTTACAAGTGTGAAACAAACAAACTGCGACGCCTCGCTGAAAACTCAAGATCCATTTTGGGTTAAACCCAATTTTGGGGAAGCGCAACAAACGAACGCAAAAAATCGATTTTGTGATCCACCGAATACCTTTTTTTTTTTATATATACCGGGAACTAGTCATAGGACATGTTTTTATCGAGTTAAACTGTTTTTAATAAGTTTTACGGGTTAATTTCTACATGTGGATATATTTGCTCTGTAATACTATTGGGTCTCGCTGATTGCGCTAAACATGAGTAGGAGGACGTCTTAATACGGTTTCACTTGCCCTTTCTTACCCCATACTTGTTACTAATTTCGACAACAAACCCAGTAAAATCTCAGACCAATACTCAAGAAGATTGAAGAGAACAGAAGCCTATTATTGGAATAACTTTTACAAAATCTTTTCTTGACGACCGTTATTTTGCGGTTTAAAATTCGAAAGGATTAAATTAAAGAAGTTTCACCGAATGAAATTATCGTTTTTAGCACTTCCTATTAGGGAAGAGGCTTACGTCAATGACAGTATTGAAAGAAATTAGCTGTAAACGTCAGTCTCGCATTACCGAAAACGTGTCCTTGATGTTTTCTCCCTCTTGGAATAAAAAATCAAGCAGTGGTAATTTTTTATATTTTTTAATATATTTTTGTTTTTGCAGAAAGAAAGCTTGTATGCGTCCGGCGAAGATAAAAAAATAAATAATAATAATTTTGGGAGACAAATATTTGAGATGTAGTGTGTTGAAAATCGTAGTTTCATTGATGATTAATAGTTTTGAATATGAACTTGTTGTTTCATTGTTCCGAAGGTCAAGTAGTTTAGGACCGGGCCGGTTGTGGTCGGGACGGGTCAGGTGGGACCAGGAAACGCGAGAGAACAAGTTTTCACTCCGGGACTAAGGAACTTCGTCAAACTTCTCTGTCGCACTCACAGCGTCTTATTTGCGCGACTCAAACTGTCTTTCCGTGCATTGGAAAGTCAGACGCATATTTTCGGAGGCAAAATACAGTACCGCGCTTTGCGCCTTCGGTCATTAGTACAGTGTTAACTTTATCGGAGTAAGCCATTCACCCGTCAAGCTGAATGCGCGCTGATTAAGGATACAATATTCCTGTCGCTTACGATCGCTTTCCTCAGGAGAAGTACCTGTAAGCGGCATCAGGCTTGGAGACAACCCAGCTTAAGGATTCTAACTAAACCTACGCGTTTGTATGTCGTTGACACGCATTTCGTGATGAAAGGATGAACGAGATTGGAACTTAATACATAAAAAATGTAACCTTTAAAACTAAGGGTGCTGCTAGTGACCCGACATGCATTAATATAGGGAGACTTGAACGCACGTAACTTACCTAATGCATTTTACGTGGGAGGTGACTTGAACGCACGGAACCCAACCTAATACATTCTAAATTAGGCAGTCGGGTCAATAGACACTCCCTAAAAATTAATGGTATTGTCAAACTCTGATAAGTGAATGTTTGTGATTTATGTTAAACGTTCGGAGAGTGCGTTACGAAAAAGTTGATTCTATGGGTTAAAACCCGTATGATGGAGGATATTATTGGGTTCGCGAATTCTCCTTACTGTCAGATTTTTGGTTCGGATTGATGAGAATTCATTGAGACTGTGTCGAGCGGGCGGCCGAGGTTCCCACGTGTTGCAACTTGTCGAAACCGACTGAAGCCAATATGGGGTGACCTTGGCAATGGAATGGACAGGTGGAAAGCTCGTCGCCTATGTCGACTCGTCGAGAATCAAGGAGCGCAGATATTCGGAATTGACCCGTTCAAGAAACGCAAAATGCCTTAGAGATCGATCCCAAAACTTCACGACTCAGCTACAAAGGCTCAACGGCAGGGTTGAGCCATGTAAGGACCCGTGTAGAGGTCCTTCGTTGCGAAAAAATAAAATCCGTACATCTCTGCAATCGGTCCTCATAGCTGTTATGTATGGGATTGTTCTTTCTTTCAAAATATTCAGGATTTGTACTGAAATATGCACTTGTGTGTAATTAAACGGAACTTTTGAGCATCTACGTAGGAACGATTAATCTTGGCCACACTCTCGAATAGCGATGCCCTCATACCGTAGAATGTGCTGTTCGGAAATAACATCTACAATTAACCCGAAAAAATACTCGAGCAAATAGTCATTCAAACTTCCTCTTGCAGTTACTAAAATACTACGAGATTTTCTTCGGCATTCGAATATGCAAGCATGAAACTGCGACTAATTACTAGGAAAAGCTTGGAGGGCCAAAAATAATAGGCTGCTTTTAATCTCCGCACCGGCTGGCGCGTTTTTAACCTGTGCCTTACTGCAGGTCAAGATTGGCTACACGGAAGGCTTACCCAAGGCCAAGGTGAACGTATCAAGTGCCAACAACTAGCATCCGCTTTCCTCACCTCTCCTGCACTTCCACGGTCCGAATCACAGTGGTTGCCCCTCTCGAAAGAAAACTCCGAATTCCTAAGAGATTATTTAGCGGTGCTATCGAGTTTCGAGTGACTTTAAGCACCTGGCGCCGCCAATAATGCTGCTCGAGTCAATTATTCTACGCGAACAGTCGTCTCCTTTTTTATTACGCAACTTATAGCTAAGCGTAGTGTTTTGAATGAACTGTAAATTGTGACGAAGTTGAATAGGGGACAGGTACCCCCTCCCAAGAAGATTTGTATTTTAGTGTAGGTTTAGTTAAACCTAACCAATCTAGTTCAAAACCTTTCAAGTTAACAGTTTGCCAAGTAGAAATAGAAAAGGGGACGACCTGAATTTTGTTAGATGGTTATCGTAAACTGGCGCCCATTCGGTGCCCGATTTCCTTTGAACCTTTTATCGCTTTTCCGGTCGGTTATCTTTCCCTTTGAGGATCTTAACCTCTTCTCGACGAACTCTCGCCGTTACACTACACATATTTACAAGAAGCACTCGTAAATTTCCTTCAGAGCGCTGGTTGAAGAAAGTTCAGTTGCCACGCAAAGCTAAAATAAAAGTTCACCCTAAATATTGAACTTCAAAGGTTTTTTTTTCATTAAAAACTATTTCCTAAATTTCGGTTCCTTTGGCCTCAAAAAAAAAAACCTTCAAAGATTTTAAAAAATTGATCTTCAAAGCATTTTTAACTAAAAACTTTTTCTTAAATTTCTGTATCTTTGGCCTTAAAAAAAAAAAAAAAAAATTTTTAAAAAAATTTATTTTTTCAATAATTTATTAAGAATTATTCCCAAAATTTTTGAGCAAGAAAAAAATTTGTTTTTTTTTTTAATAAAATTTTTGTTTAACCTTTTTTATATTGTT
>Ga0058701_10000529_pt1 | contig 25974 bp, 9 predicted proteins | sample AgamicOrMae_FD_97039 | JGI IMG/M metagenome (GOLD analysis project Ga0058701, IMG submission 97039) | Agave microbial communities from Guanajuato, Mexico - Or.Ma.e | ecosystem: Host-associated > Plants > Phyllosphere > Phylloplane/Leaf | place: Guanajuato, Mexico | collected 2012-06-04 | reverse complement strand
TGCAAAGGCTACAATCTTGACCCTTGTGGGCCCCAGACTGCGGGGCCTCAATAGCTAGTGGGGCCTGTGGTGGAGCAAGTAGAGCCATAATCAGGCTTTGTGTGCTGTCAGCAGCTCATGTATACATTGTTGTAGCTTGTGCAGAAAATTCAGTGGCCTAACATGAGTATCTGTATCCCAAATTGATCTCACATTGAATGGGGCTATTCTGATTCTGGGACCCTCGTTGACAATTTGCTCAAAAATATCGTCCGCTCGCACTGCGGGCTAACCAGTCATGTGAGCTCGATGAAACTTTGCACACTTATGACAGTATAGTAGCACTACCGATCGCATGCCTATTTGTGCCTCTTGAATCAATAATCCATCCACAAGAGAGCAAAATGTTCAAACGCTTTGGGGCCCCTGGTGCACGAATGCGAGCTGAATGGAAAAAAGTACAATCATCACACTATAGTCCACCAGTTGTACAATCACTATGCGCAAAAGTTTTTACCTCACACAACTAGAAGCATACTTTCAAAATTCATACACATAATTAGCTAAAGGGGCCCCTTGATGATGAACCAGTGATGCGAGAGGCAGCAACTTTTGGCCAAAGATGCACAACAGTGTATGTATAGGTAGAGTAGCTCAACCGCCTTGTTGTATTAGGTTAAGGGACTTAGCCTATTAGGTTAAGGGACTTTATATGATGATTTAACGATAGCAACATTGAACTTAATATAAGTAGATGCGCAATCAACAATGATCCCGTTGTTGAATGAGTGTGGAAAGTTGATTGAGCCGATTTGAAAGAGCGCGGCAAGACGTATTTCAGCCCAAGAGCACAAATTATGAAGGCTAAATGTGCGCAACGGGTGAAAGATATATGCTGCCCACAGACATCCAGCCCGACAAGAAGATGCGAAGACCTTGCGAGATCCGCCATAGAATTGGTGCTGTCTATCTCGAAGCTTACAAGTGCGTGGCGACGTTTACATTCGCCACAACTTCCGTTGCCTGTTTGTCCAAAGCAGAATCTCAACCGCATCTACGTTAAGAAAGAAGTTCCGTCGGCTAGGAAAAACCTTACCAATGAAATAGCTAGATGGAAAAGGGGAGGTAACTTTCGGTAAAGGAATAGCAGAGACCTAGTCAGGCCAATGTATCAAAATTGGAAGGTAGCGCGCCAGGCACGACCTGCTCTCTTTGTTTATCTTTTAGTCCAACGGATAAAGAGAGCTCCGAGCCAAACGAGATCACTATCTCGGAAGTTGAGAGTTGATCAAGCGAGCTTGTCAGCGTTGGCCGGGCATTTTCTGAAAAATCTGTCCCCCTTTCTCTCGGACGCTCCTGGAATTGGAATTTGCACTCTGTAGGAATTGAGCTGAAACCGTTGCCAAGGCGAACCAGAAGGGAGCAATATCTTTTTTTACAACCGTTTTGAGCTGGAAACAGAGCGCAAATCTAGGCACACACATGTGCCTCCAAATAGAGACCAATTATCTTTCGAGCGAGTGAGCACGATTGATTGGTTATGAGAAAATAAGCAACTGGAAGCTTTGCCCAAACAATCGCAAGAGAAACACGCTGACTTCTGCTGAAGCTGCCAGCTCGCTTCCTTGTTCCGATGTTGTCCTCCTCGCCAAGCTAGAGAGAGACGCCCACTGGCTCTCCATTGACGTGGATCCGACTTGGACTCGAGTGTATGACAAAACGTTGAGCTGGCTAGAGAACGTATCTAAAGAGCAAATTCACTAAAAAGCTCATGGAAATCTCCTCACTAGCCGTCTGTAAGACACCAGCTCACGCAAACAGAACTTTCAACTTAAACTTTGAGAGCCAATCTAACTGTCTGTGCCCTTAACACTGACATTGCCTCATTTGTGTCTGTCTTACCGATTGTCTTGTCTGTTATTCTATGCTACTACTACGTCGCTCCAGAGACAAAGATAAACAAAAAGTGGCCTTTAAGTGTCGCATGGGATTGACGTCCAAACGAGTTGGCCAAGCCTTTCGGGCCTAAAGTCTCTCTTGTGCACCTTAAATAAAGCGCCCAGCTTCTTCGGCTCGTCACTTTTACTTCTAAAGTCTGTCCCGAGTAAAATGAGCCAGTCGCAAGGAACGATCACCAAGACCACAACTGAGAAATATCATGGAGTCTGAAATCAACAAGAGACAATCAATTGTGACCAAAGAGATGCCTCGTCAACCTAGAGACAAAGGACGAACCAAGATGCAAGTGTTGATCTCAGCAAGCGTCGCTCTGGCACTCCTTTTGATTGGAGCCCACTCTGTCCAGTTGGCCAGTGGTCAGAGTTCGTCTTGTCACTTGCGCGAGCTAGACCTTTGCGCCACCTCGTTGCTGGTGTTCACTCAGTCACCAAATGGGCTGGCAACCAGCGACCAGGAGATACAAAAACAGTGCTCGCACCTTAGGGAGGCCGAAGGTTGTTTCAAGAACTTCACCAGACGCTGCATGACACCCATTCAACGCGAGCTAATCACATTTGCCTCAAACTCGAGCTTCCAATTGTTGGAAGATTACTGCACAAAGGGGAGCAAATTCAGACAAACCTATCTGAAGCACGCCCAATGTTTGGGCCAAATAAGCAAGAAACAAGAATATAAAAGTTGCACGCGCGATCTCCAAATTGGCCTCGAGCTAATCACCTCGAACAATGCCAATTTCACTCCTAATCTACGACGCCAATCAGCATCATTATCATCATCATCATCTAGTTCACCAAATGGCAATCAAAATGTAAACAAAACCATGAAACACTCATCGGACGAGCTGATGGAACGCGCCGACCATTCTGGCAGCGCGAGGCCATCCAATTTGGCCACTCGACTACAGACCACCTGTTGCGCTTATCGGCGCTTCGAATCTTGTTTGGCAAGTCAAATGGAGCGCAAGTGTGGCAAAGAGACGGTCCAATTTGTGGCCAACACAGTCAGAAGGATCACATCGCGTTTGCCTGAGAATTTGTGCCGCAAATTGAAACCAGACGGCCAAGAGTGCAGAGCTTTGCTGCCAAAACCTGGCTCCAGCCCACCAAAGGGGTCCAAGTCGAACTCGATCGTGGCGCGTCTCCTTTCGGCCTACTCTGGACTATGAGCAGCAAGGAGACAGAGTTAAGCCCAAGCGGAAACGCAAGTCAGAGGGACAAAGTGAGCAATAAAGCATCGCCCGCCGCCATTGGACCACATGCAAGGAATACAACGCGAGCCTCAGGGTTTTCTATCGGCGTTTGTCGATCTAAAAAATTGTCTCAATTGCGCGCTGTGCTATTCAGTCTCCTTGTCTAACTTTTGTGTGCAACCATATCTCGTGGTGATATTTGCTCTAGTTTCATTGGTTTCTTTCCCCATGGGAAAGCGAAAAGAAAATAAGCGCGAGTGACAAATGTTCAGGCCAGTTTTGTCAGAGAGTGACTCAAGGAAAAAAAGTGCGAGATGAGTTTATTGCACCAGTTTATTGTGAGCCTTTGTGCATTTCAATTGGCAGCATTCCAATGCATTGTTGGGGCCAATGCAAAGCTTTCGGTGGAGCCCGAATTTCCCAGACTCTTTGGGGATTTTGCCGGAGTGAAACGAGTCAAGATAGTCAGCGAGTACGTATCAGAGGGTGGCCTTTATACGACAAGCGAGGAGTACTTAGACTACGATGCGGGCCGGGCGGCGCTTGTCGTCGAGACTCACAACAGAAACTCGGACAGAAAATTCGTCTATTCGGACATCAACCTGAGCGGCCTCTACCTCTACCAGCCCTACAGGTGCAACAGGTACGAGTCGAGTGCTGTGTCGAGCTTGGGCTTGGTTGCGGGCGACTCGCTGGCCCACTGGTTCACGAGCTCGTTCTCAGCCGACCAGTTGGGCTTGTTAGTGGACGATGAGAGAAGTGGCACGCGGCTAGACACCGAGACGAAGCATCTGCATCTGTTCAATGTGGCTGCAGCCTGGCTATTTGCCCAGGAGGCAGACAAGAAGTTTGAGGGCTCCATCTTGGCCCACTACAGTGAGGCGGACGTCGCTCTGCCGACATACACCTGGGTTGTCGGGGTCGAGAAGCAGAAACTTTTGCTCGCGTTCAGCTTCGTTGGCGGCGCTTCCCCTCGAGATGAGCAGCTGAAGGCAGACCAAGAGGCCAGCGAGACGGAGAATCTCATTCTCTCAAGCATTAGGGTGGGCGACTGGGATACTGGAAAGCTGAGCTTCGCGGTGACAGTGGTCGAGGTGGACTATGCGCTGGACTCGTACGCTCTCACACACTTGCTACAGTTGCCGGTCGGCTTTGGATGTCTGACGGACGATGGACGAGGCGGAAGAGAGTCCAGAGGAGATCTGGAGGCGAAGCTTGCGGAAAGCGGCCTGATGTGGGCCGAGTACGATCTGAGTGGAGCTCGACTGGAGCTCGAGGTGAGCGCCCACAATGTGCGCTCCGAATGGCTCGAGTCGATGCTCGTCGAGCTGGCCCACACGGAGATGGTTCCTGGCGCCCACCGGACGGACCAGAGTGTGACAATGGTCAGGGTGAAGCAGCTAACCTCGAGGGGCGGGGCACAGAAGGATCAGATGAGCATGATGCCGGCCGATGTGAAGATCATCTCGAACTACTTCCACAACGTCCGCTACAAGATCGACCTTCTCACTGGCCAGTGTTCGCCTAGTCACATAGCCAAGGGGGAGAAGGTGGACGACGACGAGAATTTGACGCTAAAGTTTTCGAACAGTCTGAAACTGTCGCTGCACAGGAACATGCTGGAACTGTTGTTCGAGAACAACGACCAGTTCCAATGGATCAGACACCACGTGGTTGAAGAGGGAGAGAAACGGTCGAAGAAGGTGTACCATCATTTGGAGAAGACCATTGAGGATTGGCCGCCGAGTTTTGGCGAGACGAGGAAAAAGGAGAATGGCGAGCCCAAAGTGGCGCGTCTCGTGAGAAGCTACCTGGAGAAGGTGGATGGATATGGAAGAAGAGAGAGTGCCTTCCTGAAGCTGGTGGACGTGAAGTTGCTCGTGTTCGATGCGGAGACCAAGAGCCATTTGCTGGAGGAGTACAGACTGAATCTGATCGACGAGGAGCCCCTTTCGGAGGAGCAGACGAACCTGTGGCAGTTGTTTGACGTGAGCAGAGACTGCTACTTGAACAACGAGCTCATGAAAGCCGGCCGAGACTTTGCCTGGCTGGAGCTGAGCTACCCAATCGAGGAGAGACACTTGCGTGTGCTGGCCAACAACGTGGACTCATTGCGGGCGGCTTTTTATGAGAAATTCATCGACCAAACTCTGTCTGGATTCCGCATCCCACGCGTCGACTTCCTCTTCACAAGCTCGGGAGTTGAGGCCCGCTTTCTGGCCCTCAATGTGCCCCCATTGGAGCTCATTTACGAGCCCATCGAGTCGATGTCCATTTTGGTCGAGGTGAACTCCGACCTGAGCGAGTTGGCGCCCGATTTGCACCACTGCGCCCAACTGTGTCGCCTCTACAAGTGTTGGTCGTTCACCTTTTGCCGCAAGACCCACGCCTGCCGACTGGGCTCGTTGCCAGCCAGCCTCTCGGGGGAAATCTCCTCCACCGACGATCTGCTCAACCAACGCTTGGTCCCAATGTCAGGCTGCACCACCTACACCTCGTTCGAGCGGCAGCCCGAGCTCGGCCAAGCGGCGGCCAGCACCACGGCAACCGCAACCGCCTCCACGCCCGCTCTCCAGTCCATAGGTCTGGAGCAGTTCGTGGCCATGCTGCGCCAGCTCGACGCTCTGGCCCAGGCGGGCGTGCCGCCGCCGCCGCCGCCCGAAGAGTTGAGCGCATCCCGTGAGGAGAGTGGCCTCTCGTTCGACGACTACAGAGCTCGAGTGGAGGCCTACCAGAAGACGCTGGACCAGTTCATGTGGGACTATGGCCAACTGGTGCCCCAGGCGAACCTGGTGATGGTCCTCAACGGCCGGATGCTGGTCTCTGTTCCATCCCAATTCAGACTGGAAAACGATCCACTGCAAGAGCTTTTGGCCGGAGACACTGGAGATGCGGCCGCTTGGCTCTACCAGAGCCAAGACGACTCACTGGACCAGACGCAGCTCCTTGGGGCGCCAGTCTCCACGGTGGCCTTCCACAAGGGCCTCTCGTTGACCAAGTTCAACCTGAACGCCTTTCTCACCAATCGGCCCCAAACTGCCGGCCTGAACGCCCAACTGTTCTCGCAACTCTCCTTCGACCAATGCTCCAGCGCCTGCTTGGACGCCAAGTGTGGCTCCTTCTCCTTTTGCACCCAACGCAAAGAGTGCATCCTGACCGATTTGAAGACCCTCAACGAGGCCTCAGCGAGACGCTTGCTCGAGGAAGACGACGACTGTTTCGTGGTCCAGAGGAACTTCTTGCGCGATTATGTCAGATTTCCAAACAACAAGGTGCCCATGAGCAGTATAAAGACAACAACCAGCCAGCTGGCGGGCGAGTCGGCGGCTCTGCTCGAGCCCAGCGACTGTGCCTTCGAGTGTTCCACCATGGCCTCGGAGGAAAACTCATCGGAGAAATGTCTCTCGTTCCAGTGGTGCAGCGACTCGAAGGGCAAAACAATTAGCTGCCACTATCAGCCGAGCAGATATGTCGACCTGTACAGCTCCATCCTGACGCCTGGCAAGGAGGCGCAAACGAATGACAACAACTCAGTGACTTGTGACCATTATTTGTTGTCATATTTGGCCGATTATGTGCATATAGAGCACAGCATGATCAGCGAGAGTGTTCTCAAACAAAATCCAATCAGAACCACCACTCATCCGGGCAAATCGGTGGACATTTGTGCACAACTATGCAATGATCCACTAAACGATTGTACGGCCTTTCAGTTTTGCACCAAGACCCAAACGATGGCCGCCGGAGCTCAGGTGTTTTATGTTCGCGAGTGCACCTTGTTGCAGGGAAAATTGGTTGCCGATGAGATGCCTGGCGAGTTGATTGTTGACGAGAAACAAGGCAAACTAGCATCAGATGGAATGGCTGGCCGAGTGCTGGCCTTTAGCCAAGATTGTTCCCTCTTTGCCTTGCGCCAGCTAACCAGCCGCAGACACTTGCAGGACTTGGCTCTGGGCAATGTCATGACACTGGAGGAGAAGAGTCAGATTGAGGAGCAGTCCAAATTGAATAACAGAGTTGGGGGATTTTTTTCCGCCCGCCTAACTTGGACACAATGCTGCCTAATGTTCGTCTTATTGGCTTTGAGTTCAGCATTTTTGACATTCGCCATAGTTTATGTTCGCGAGCGGAGGATAAGTAGATAAAAAGCTCCAGTCAAATGCCATGTAGACGCTAGAAGATTGATCTTTAAATGAGGCTCACAGGCTCAGGTCTTGAGACGCGCGCCCGGATGATGAGCAGTGGGCTGATTTGCATTTCCATTGCACTGGTTTGTGACATTGTTTGTGTGGCCTATTCTAGTCTAGCTTGCACTAGATTGTACCTTGATGCTTGCGTCTAATGTTGGAGGATGCAAAAAACAACAACCTGTGTACAGAACTAGGAAGTCGCTTGGTGGGCGAGACGCCTTGTTTGTAGTGGCTTTCCAGCATTGCGGACCATTATGCACGATGATGGTCGATTCTTTTTCTTATTATTTTGCCCAATTTCATTGCTACAAAGCGAGCATTGAAAATTGCCCGCCCGTCATGCTGCATCATTTGTCGTCTACTCTCTCGTCCATGAACGCCATTTCCTCTCCACTCATACTCAGAGCCAGCCGCTAGGCCTTAGCTCTCGCTTGACTGATTTCCCATCCCATCTGGACCCTCCTTGCTGCTCTCCAAACTAAGTGGCAGTCTCTCTTCCGGCTGAGTTTTGTCTTAGTGGGTGGCAGTGGATGGAGGACCATCTCCGGATGCTGGCAGCATCTACATTGCAAGCGACCCTTAGCTAAACCTTGCCCACCAAGCCGAGCGCAGGTTTCCTTGTGCAGCCCCTCACTATGAGAGACCAGGCAAACCGGCGAGAGACAAGCAAAGAGCAGACACCGAGGCATCGAGAAACACCTTTTAGCGAAAATATTTATCAAACAATCAGGTGGTGATGAACAAATTGTTAGCATAATAAGATGACGAACCCGCAATTGCTCATGTTCATTTACTGCTGCTGCTGTACAATAGTCATTTTTTCTTCCTCCAAGAGGCCAAAAAGTTTAGCCGAAGCAACAGAAGTGCAGGCAAATGTTTCAAGTCCAATTCCAAGATCCCAATCATCAAATCCAATCAACCGAACCAACAACGTGGTCTCTTATTCGGCCTACAAGCAAGCCTCGTCGATGTTGAACGCCACAGGCGAACACAGAGGCCCATCGAAGGATGGAACGAGCTCGAGTGGTGCTAACAGTGTCAAGAGGGAGCAAATTTTCCAGACAATCGTGGTGAATGGGACGCAATTCGAGACGGCCGAGCTCAGTCCCATGGACAAAGTGTCGGAGAGGAGACCTGTTGCTTCGGAGACTGATCCATTGGGGGGTGATTTTGCCAGCGAAAGCAAGCGAAACACAGTGATCTTGGATCAGAATTCGGAGGTTGTGAGCAACAAATCGGAAGCTGGCAAGAGTTTGGCGGGCAAGAAAGTGGAAATGAAAGAGAGAATAGCTCAGATAATGGAACGAATGCAGCGCGAGATGAAAGAGAATTCCACTCTGAATGAGCCAAAGTTGACTGCAAGAAGTAGGAAATTTTTGTCTCTGATCAAAAGCAGAAGAAAACCTCTGAGTTTATCGCCCAATTTGAGAGCTCCGAAGAGAAGCGTCGGCGAGCTGAAGCCATTGGGTGAGGCAAAGTTGAGTGTCATTGAAGAGAGGCCGGAAACTGGCGAGCAGGAAGTGTCGGAGAACAAGCCAGAACAGCGACCAGAAGAGCGCCACCAAGCGGGCGGCAACAATCTCACCGAGTCGGCGAGCCAGAATCACGAGAATTGGATCGCCTTCAAGCGAAATAGGCGGCCAGAATCTCTGACAAGCTCAGAGGAGCAAAGCTCAGAGGAGGGCTCGAAATTGGGCGACAACATGGCCGCCTTTCATCCAGCTCTGATGTCACTGTTGCAGAGCGACTCAATGAAGAGCAATCGCCATCGTTCGGGCGACGAGCCGAGAGCAGTGAGCGAGCTTAAGGGGAACAGTTTGGAGGAGAGGAAGGCAAATGGGGCAGCGAAAGAGGTTAGAGAGTCGCGTTCCACTGCTGGCAACAAGTTGCCCGAACAGCTTAGGGCCAAAATAATCGAGCGATTCCTCAGAGAAGGCGGCAAGGCTCAGAACATAGTGCTCAGCGACTCGACCATCACGACAACCTCCCAGTCGAAGAGGAAAACAATAACAACCGTGTACAAGTTGGTTCCAATCCACGAAGAGGTCAGCTTCAAGGGCGAGTCCAAGGCGCCGATGGGCGAGACGCCGTCTGGGTTTGCCTTCGAGGCTGAGGGGGCGAAGAGGCGAGAGAAGGAGCGAGGAGAGCGGACGAAGGTGGACGAGTGGAACTCGGCCTGGAATGTTGAGGTGCCCACCGGAAAGACGGCGCCTAAGGAGCGGCCAAAGAGGGTGAAGAAGATCGTGGTCACCAGAGTGGTGGTTCCCCAGAGCGAGTTCATGGGCGAGGAGAACGACGACGACGAGGACGAGCACTCGGCGGCAAAGATGTTGCAGTTGCAGGGCAAAGAGGAGGGCCCCATGGACAAGGAGAGCCTGGTGGACAAGGAGGAGCCTGCGAAGGAGATGGGCGACTTTTATGCGGGTCCTCATGCCACCCTAATGGGCCTGCTGGAGCAGCCCAGGAAGTTCGGCAAAGAGCAGGGCGAGGAGATTCTGAATCTGGACAAAATGGTCGACCAGGGTTTCGAGTACGAGCACGGCAAGCTGACGGTCAGAGACGAGGACGAGGCCATGAACTCGATGGGTGGGGGGCCATTTTCGGGCGGCAATAAGAAGTTTCCAACCGCTCTGGTGGTGGGAAAGCAGGCGGGAGGACAAGAGCAGGCCGGGAGGTGGGCCAAGTCGGCGGCCAACCAGCCGCGACTCAAGACCAAGAGCTCGGGCCAGAGTTGGAGTGCGGCCAGTCCCCAGGGCCCAGAGGCCAAGAGGAGGGCGACCAGCAACTCAGACCCAGCAGCTCAGACACAGGCCAAGCAGAGGGAGGCGGAAACGGGCGAGCGGAACCGGAAGGAGTCGGGCGGCGGCGGCGGAGGAGCCGCGGCGAGGGCCCAAGGGAGGTCGGAGGTGCGGCAGACTGTCCAACGGAAGCTGGAGGAGAAGGAGTCGGGCGGCTCGAGTGGAGCGGCGCAGAGAGAGAGCGGCCAGGAGCAGGTGGAGGTGGGCGAGGAGGAGGGTGGACGGCTGGGTTTGCGCGTGGAGGGCGCCGGAAGTGGCCAGCGAGAAGTCGAGCGGCAGACGCCGAGGGAGGCGGCGCGCGCCGCCAAGTCTTCGCCGGGCTCCAGCGTGGCCAGCCGGAAGGGGGGCCGCGAGCTGGAGGGGAAGAGTGTGGACTCGCTGGAGCAGCTGAAGCGGTCGGTGGGCTCGGAGGGGGGCGGCCAGAGCCAAGCGTCGGACAGCGCGAGGAACACGACCACTGGCGGCCAGCAACAGGCGGCCGTGTCGGAGCAGACGAAGGGGCGCCGGCCGGCGGCGGAACGGGTGGCAAGGCAGCAGCCGGCGAGGCGGCCAGCCGAGAGGTCAGCGGCGGCCGTGCAGACGACCAGAGCGCCGCAGGTGGACGCCGGGCGGAAGACGAAGGCGGCCGAGGCGGCGCCGACCAGCAGGACCAGCACAAGTAGAAGGCCGAACGCGGGCAGCAGCAGCAGCAGTGTTGCGCCCACCACCAGCACGACCAGCACTCAGGCGCCCAGACCTGCTCGGGGCCAGGAGAGCGGCCCGGCGGGCCAGACGAACGGGTCGAGCGTGGCGCTGGCGAGCGGAAGTTTGAGCAGCGCCCCCAAGACGCACAACATCATGATGCTGATCGACTTCGGGCCGCCTCGCCAGGAGGCTGAGCAGTCGGCGGCGGCGGAGCGGCCGGAGCAGCAGCAGCAGCAGCAGGCGGAGGCGGAAGTGGCGGGGGAGCCGCCCAGGAGGCAGGCGTTCACCACGCGACGACTGGAGCCGGTGGCCACCTACCGGTACGCGAAGAGCGCCGACCAGTGGAGCACGAGCGCGGGCGGAGGTGCCGCGCGCGCCGGCGACAACCAGTGGCGCCCGCTGGCCGACGCCACGGGCAGTCTGCCCGCCGACTCGGCCGGCCCGAGCGCGTCCTCGGCCTCGTCCTCGTCCCCGGCGGCCGACGGACACGCAGCGGCGGGCACGCCGCCCACCGTGAACGTGCAGATCTTCAACGGGCCGGCCGGCCAGCCGGCGGCAAGCCCGGCGGCCCAGCAGCAGAAGTTGGCGCAGGAGAGCGCCGGCGGCTCGAGTTCCGGCGGCCCAGCGGAAGTGGCGCGCCCCTTCGGCCAGCAAGCCCAGAAGGTGCCGCTCAGTCTGAGCTCGAGTGCGCGCGGCCACCGCCAGCTGGAGCTGGAGCAGCAGCAGCAACAGGTGGCCGCCCTGCTGGCTGGCCACCAGGAGCGCCTGCACCAGTTGGCGGCCGAGTTTGGGCCGCCCGAAACAGAGACAGACGCACGCTGGCCGGCCGACTCGCTGCTGGCGCACCACTTCGACCCAATGCAGGCCGCCAACGAGCCGCCCGACCAGCACCAGCCGCTTAGACCTCAGGCCAGCCGAAGGCCCCCCTTCGAGAGCCCGTTCATGTTCGCCAGCGGAAGTGAAGCCGCAAACGGAAATGGAAATGGAAACGGAAACGGAAACGGAAACAACCAGGAGCACCAATTGGCCGCGCAGACGGAGCGCATTTTGCCCAACGAGTCGGAGCAGGTGAACGAGATGGTGCGCCACGTGATCGAGCAGATCGCCCACTCGGTGGCGGCGGGCGAGCCGCTGGAGCCGGCGGGCTCCAAGCAGCAGGAACAGGAGCAGGCGGAGGGCGCCGCAGACGGCCAGTCGGGGCCCGGCGGCTCGTGGGCGGCGCCCACACACGCCGACTGGCCGGCGGGCCCAGAGGCGAGCGCCGGCGACTTGGAGGGAGCAGCGCGCTCGCAGCTGGGCCCCCTCGCGGCCCTAAGGTGGGGCGAGGAGCGGGCGGGCGCGCGCGTCTGGCCGCTGGCCGCCCTGCAGTCGCCCTGCCGCGACCATAACCCCGCCGGCGACTCTGGCAAGCTCGAGAGCTTAGGCTCGGCTGTGGACGAGCGCCGCTCGACGCCGGCCGGCAAGTGCCGCAAACTTGCGCCCAACGGCCTGGGCAAGCCTCTGGCGCGGCTTCTGGCCAAACTGTCGTGAGTGGACGCGGCAAGACGGGGGCAAAATCCGAATTATCTACAGCCGGGAGAATGATCCTTCCGCTTCCTCGACCGTTTTCGAGGCAATTAATCGACCACCAGAGTGAACTTGTGCCCCCAGTGTGCGGCCGCTGTGATGTAACAGTTTGTCGGCGTGCACTTGTTGCACTGCCGATGGGTCGTCGTAGCACGGGAGCAGCTTGGGAGCGGCGGCGACAGCTTAGCTCGCCAAGCCGCTCGTGTGAACCGGGCCCAAGCACAGACGCTGGGCAGTAAATAATCAAATAAAGGGTTGACACGAGGAACGTGCCGCGGAGTGTCTGGCCAGGCCGCCGAGCTTGGTCAATTTCTGCCTTCCAATGGCAAGCTCCTTTTGACGATTCTGTCTCGTCGGATGTCCAACTGGGCTGCCATCACTCAAACTCAAACTGAAACTCAAACTCGAGCTCGTTCACTCACCAGAGCCGATCTTGGGCGACCACTCCGCTGCTCAGGTGGCGCCGGCGCGTAACCTAAGCTCGAGCTGCCCATCCATTTTGTCGGCCCAATTGGCCGAGAGATCATCAATTGGATGACCTCGTGTGTTACGAGCTCACTCACTCGCTCGCCGGCTGGCACACGCAGCCAAACGCAATGAGGCGCCATTCTCTCCAGTCCAGCGGATCGGTCGAGGCCAAGCGAGCCGCCAACAAGCGCTCGCACTGGCCACTCTGTTTGCCCTTTGGCGCGCCGAAGCTCGTTCACCTTGTGTCTCATTTGAGCTGTCTCGCAGGCTCATTATCGCCCGTCTGCTGCCCTATCCAGTGGCCACTTTGAGCCAAAGCGCTAATTTCTTCCTCTCTCTCTCTCTCTCTCTCTCTCTTTTGCCTATCACTGTGCGCGGCGTCTCAGCATGGCCTGCGTGCGATAGTTAGCCTGATCCAAGAGACCTAAGATCCAACAGTCCGAATGGATCACAGAAAGCACTGTAAAGGCAATCGATCCGACTCGATTCACTAAACGCTGAGCTAGAAGATCGCCGGGCAAAATCTCACTCTGATAGGGCTTGCAATTCAGAGGCAAGAGAAGAAGAGAAACAACAACTCACTGCTGTTGTTCAGTCGGTAGCTCGTAAAGAGAAGCCGTTCGACTTGTTGCGACTTGTTCCTCTTCTTCCCACTTTGCACTTTGAGTGCATCTGCGCCAACGTTGAACCACGAGCAGCAAATGAGTCTTCTACGAGTTGCCCAAATCAAGTCCAAGGTGATCAAGCAACGTCGCGCTGCTGATATTCATAGAAAAATCTGCTTCATTTCGATTCGAGTTCATCTCTTGCTGGCTCATTAATTTTTTTTTTATCCTCATTCTCCTCCCTTGCCTCTGACTTTGGCTTGTTTTCTCGCGACAAATCTCGATAAGCAAACGCTCACCACGGCCGCAGATTGGCCTCCTTGTCGTCTCCATGCAGTGCGCCTGAACGCATGAACTCGTGGCGCGTCCATTTGGCTGCCTCGTAGGCTCACTGCTCGCCTGTTGTGCTAGACTCGTGCAAACCGTTAAGGAAACCTGCAGAACCACCCCCGCCGATTGCAACCGATCCGCCTCAACTGGTGCCTGTGGCCTCTCCTTAGGTTCCCCATTTGGCCAAAACAAAGCCCCATTCAGCTCTTGTTTACACGCTCGTCTCCAAATGTTCACATATTAGCCACAAAAGAGCCAACCTCTCGACAGGTTGCATCACATCTTCCTCGCTAAAGCCTGTCGATTTCTTGCAACGACAAATGATTATGAGCTGGGACTTTATTATCGAGCTTAGCTCGTCCCCCAAGTCAACGGCCACGAACTGCACTGGTCGACGCGTGCATTTTGTGTCACCAGATAAAAAGACGCGCCGCCAAGATGCAAAAAGCTTCTCTCGTTCAGCCAAGATCTGGCTGAGGATCAAGCTTTGATCAGAAGCTCCAAGCCAAGAAGATCGCCAGCAAATGTTTGAGGCACTGGAAGCGAGCAGATAATGGGCCGAAATTTTGCCTGTTGGCCTCTGGTGAATTACTGGCAAGAGAATGGAAGAGATGGCGAGACAATCACCTGTTTAAGTCGAAAGCCGCTCCCCTGGAGTTTTAATCTGCGCGACAAGCGCTCATCGAGCGTGACAAGCTCGATGAGATCGTTTAGAGATAAACAAATTTTTCCTCCTCAAAAATATTCACCATCGAAGCTTTCGAGGCTAAGGGCGAGATCATGAAATAATGTCGACGAATTCAACGAAACTTATCTCAACACTTGCTCCTCGGGGAGATTCTTCGCCAAGCTTCGAGGGGGCAAACACTTGTTGCTTTCTTCCACTTGGCAGGTTGCCCCTTTTGCTCGTTTCCCGCCCGAATTTTGGCCCGAATCACAAGCACCCGAAAAGGCGCACCCAAACAGGAACACAAACACCTCTCGTTCCTCCTCTCAAGGCCGAGCCCAGACTGCACGAGCGACTTTGGTTGGCCGCCACGCCCACCTGGAAGCCAGCCCACTGGATTGGGCCAGTGGGTGGCAGTGGTAGGAGCAGTGGCAGGGGCAGTGGAGTGCAGTTTAGTGCAGTGTGTGGGCCTCTCAGCCAGGCCAGGTGGCTGCTCGTGCTTGGCGAGAGGCGGGCAGAGTGCGCGAGCTAAGTGGCGGCGACCAGACGCCACTTGTTGCAGACTGTTGCAGACTGGCCAGCGTCGATTTGAAGCCCAATCGGTTCGGAAGATTTGGCTTTGGCTTTCCTTTGTTGGACAAATAAAGGGGAATGAGAAATCAACAAAAGCTCGCCGCCGAACTGTATGGCTTTGTTCACAGGCTAAGACTATGGGTTGCGAGTTGCAAATTGCATCCTTCGTCTGGCGTGTCCGGCGCGGCCGAAGACGCGCACTTGGCCAGCCAATTGTTTGTCCTTGCTCATTGTTGTGCTCCTCGTTGTTGTGACTGGCCGCACTTTGCTGGGCGGAAGTTGGCGACGGTGTCCAGCGCCAATGGGTCGCTTCCGCGGCCAGTTGCCGATTGGCAGCCGCGCAACAGGCTGGCCCGTTAGCTTGGCCAGTGGGCAAGCCGAGAGGGGGCGAGCGAGTGGCGCCGGATTGCGAAGAGACGGCGAGACGAGCATCGAAAGTGTTGGTCAAGGCAACGAGTTGGGAGAGGAAGTTGATTGGCGGCGTTCGGCCGGAGGTCTGTGGTCTGTGGTGGCAACTTTGGTCGGCGTTTCTGGCTTGTCTTGCTTTGCGCGAGTTGCGAGCCGCGCCGCCGACGACACACACACACACAGACGCCGATCTGGCCACGGCGGTGCACGCTCCGCGTCAAAAATAGGGTTACATTTGTACGCAGGACTGTGCAGAAATTTATCACCTTACTTTTGGCGGACAGTGCACACAGTCTTAGGCAGTCTCTGGCGCTGTGGCAGTCTCGACCGATGGGCGACCAGCGGCGGCAACATTGATTGGCGGTGGCGCCGATCTTGGCGGGCGACGCGCAGGCGCAATCTGCTGAGATTCCACACAGTCTAAGGCGGCCCATTTGGCGACGGCGGCGCCGCTGCAACTGTTGTTTTGTTGACAAACGGACGACTCCAGCTGGCCGCCACTGTAAACTCTAAACTCGAGTCGCCTGTCGCCTGTTTGAGCTAACGTTCTGCTGGCCGCCGGCTCACTCGATGACTAGCTGCCTGTGTCACTGGCAACAGAGTGACTGGGTGCCGCGCTCGCTCCGGACGAGAGACACACGTACGCAGATAGAGCTTAGCCAGCTTGTCAGCCAGCGAGCCCAGTCTTCACGCCTAGAGGCGAAGCGGGCCGAAATTTGCCGCCATTTGGCATTTGGCTCGCCAGTTTAGTCACTCGTCGTTGGCCCTCGGCGACAAACACACACAGAGAGAGAAAAAGAGAGACAGAGCTCAGTTGGACCACTCTTTAAACGCCCCATTTATGATAGTTATAGAATATAATTTAACTTATATCATATATCTAACAAGAGCCCTTGGTGTTCAGGGGGCGAAGTAAGAAGAAGATCCAAGAAGGAAGAGTAGAAGACAAGAAGGCTCTGAAATATATAGACACCACAAAGAAACAAACAGACAGACAGACACCTTTTCACACACGAACGATATGGCCACTGCAACCGAGACCATCAGTATGGACACTTGGGTGTCGCAGTTATACGAACAGACACATTATTACACGGTGGGAGTGTTCGAAAAGTATGGAGATCCAAGAGTGGGCAACTACCATTTGATGCGCACCCCCTGGCCCACAATTGGGGCCACCATGCTCTACTATTGGTTTGTGCGCCATTTGGGGCCCAGGATGATGCGCGACCGAAAGGCGTATGAAATTTTGCCCCTAATTAGGATCTACAATCTTATGATGGCCGCCTGGAATGGCTTTGGCTTTTGGACCGGCTGCCATTTGGTCAATTATGGTCTAGAGACAATGGGCTGCAGACCAGTGGACCCATATCAAAGGGATGAGAAAACTCTATCGCAAATCTATTATGGTTGGATGTTTTTCACCTCGCGTCTAGTTGAGTTTGCGGATACAATCTTTTTTGTCCTAAGGAAAAAAGACTCCCAAGTTACCTCTTTCCATGTGTTCCACCATTCATCTGTGCCAACTGCAACTTGGTTCTTTCTCAAGTTTGCCCCAGGCGGAAATTCGGGCATCTTCCCATTCATTAACACTTTAGTTCACACAATTATGTACTCCTATTATTTTATGGCCACCTATCCAGCACTGAGACCCTATTTGGGTTGGAAAAAGTATCTCACACAGATGCAAATATTTCAATTTTTCATCATAATAGCCTGCTGTATGCAGCCACTTTTCATTCCTGGTTGCAAATTTCCGCGCTCCTTCCTCGCAATCATGGTGGCCTTCTCAATTATTTTCTTATTTTTGTTCGTTGACTTTTACATGAAAGCCTACAAGAAGAGACCAAAATTAACTGAAGACAAACAGAAACAAGCAGAGCAAAAAAAGCACCAGACAATCTCAACCAGCACCACAGCAACCCAAACACAAGCACAATTGGCTAATGGAAAAGAGCATCTACATTAGCCAAATGGGAAGCGCCAGCTCATTGATGATTTGTAAACATGCAGAACTTTCAAATGATCATGCACAAATGTATATCGTGTTACAGATAAAATTAGAAATTGAAACATCATTTCAACTTCCAATCTATTCGTGTCTATACATAAATGTAGAGAAAAAACACAACACTAACAACATTAATTTATATTGAAATTACCACATTAAGCTTCTTGACCATTTTCGATGTTCGCGCTGAGACAAGTCTTCCTGCAGGACATAGTCTATCTCAATGAGCAAGTAGCACCACCACTAATCAGCTGAAAAAGTATACTGAATCCTTGATTTGGTTCAGATCCAGGTCTCCAGTTGTGGGCACGTCCTGGAATCGAGCCGCCGTTTTATCCTGCATCATTTTTCTTACATTGTCATAAACTTCAACCAGAGGTTTTGATATATTGCTCGGGTTAGTTTTGACGCCGGCGATAGGTGCTCCCTTACTAGTTTCAGAGCTCTGGTTGCGAAGTGAGTTTTTCTGACTAGCACTGATTGCTCTCATGTCGCCGTATCTTTCCATGAATTGATCCGACAAGTCCTGCAACAGAGGCTCTGAGTGCAGTGCAATAAATTGCTCGCGACAATGGCGATTCATTTCGTCCACTGTACTTGGATGAGTCCAATAACAATCGTGCACCGAGACGAAAGTAATGCCTTGGCGCTGGCAGTACAACGAGGTCAACATCATGTGCGATGAGTCAAGTGAGTGGATATAGTTTGGCGGAAAGGCAGTCTTCTGTTTGGAAGCATTCAAATTTGATAATGGGTCATTGAACATCGATGAGCTGTCCAGACTGATGCTCGATGACAGGATACGACCCGCACTTGAACCAATAGGCTTAGTGTAGGGCTGAATTACCTGGAACCCCAAGGGAGTGTTCCAAATAACTGGCTGACGGCAGCGGCTTGCAATCAGGTAGGCGCACTCATTCAACCAGTCTTGTATCAAGCGAGACTTGTTGAACATCTTACCAATTGAATCAAAAGTTTTCGCAGTCAAATACTGAGCGGCGCGCCAAATATCCCGTTCGCTATAACCCTTAGCTATCAATTGGCGAGCGATCTGTTGACGGGCCCCATAACGTGTGACACCATAGACAGTAGTCATCACGGTCTGCTTGATGACTTTCCTTTGAATGAAACCCTCCAACATGACGGCCATATTGACTCCCTTCTCAGCATCCCGCTTCCGAGTCTCCTCCACTATCTCCACTACTCTGCTATAAACATCCTGAGGCCTATCACAAGGCACCAAATTCACTGCCATTGCGCCCCTGGGATCGCGACCCAAGGCTGCATAATGCTGGAGCCCATTGCATGAGCCATCTTGATGGACTGGAAAATGGCTTATATACTCACGATGATCTCGACTCCGAATGGCCCTGGCAATCTCTTTGCAGCAGGCGAGAACTTGCCAGGGATTCTCGTTTTTGGTCCACCAACGTCGCCCATCCCAAGGATTGTCGGCGGAATCGAGAATCTCGAGATGCAGTATTGAATTCGCATAATCTAGTCTCTCGCTCAAGGGAGAATTTTTCATATTTCCTACTAGATTGATTAGGTGCAGTTTCAGCCAATCCAAGCCCTTCTCTCCTAGAGGACGACCCTTTGCGAATAGTAGCAAAGAGCGCGCCAAGTCGGCACCAAGATGGTTAAAGTGGGGTGGGATAGGGTAAGTACGACCGCGGAAGTCCATATTGTGCGGAAACCAGATTATATTATTGCGATAATGGTTTGCTATGGATAGCCTGTACAGACAGTCTCGCCATAGAGAGTACATCTCGCGCCGCTTTTGATCATAACGTTTCTTTTCCTTGTTGAACATGATCCTATCCGCCTTACTTGCGTTTTGTTTCAGGACCGGCATTTTGTCAACCATCTTGCTTTCATCCAATGGGACGCTCAGCTCTGAATCACCACCGGCTCGGAAAAGACCAATGACTAGATCGAGGATCTCTTTGTTGACAATCCATGGACAGAGGCTCAAGGCGTTCAGAGAGTCCAAGCTAGGGTATAATTTTTGATCAGATGATGATGACTGTTGGTTGAAATATGTTAGCTCGGCGAACGGATTCGACACCCTGACTAGGTCTGATTTGTTTGCCAGATAGCCACCGAACCGACGAGAAATCCATGGCAAAGGAGGTGAGCTACAGGGTAGAAAACTGTAATCAAATCTAAGCTTGACTGCACCCGCTTTTTGCTGTAATTTTTCAAAGTCTGAATGAGCCCGAAACTCTTCCTTAATCTTGTGAGTGCAGTCGATCTGGAAATAGGCAGTGTAGAATGCATGCACTAAATTGTTCATGTTTATATCTCTCTTGGGATTTCTCACTACTTCTGGATCGAACTTGACTTCACGCAAAATCAAGCCATAGACAAATCTCCCGATGGCTGAAACTACATGATGAGGCCATTCGTCGACCAATGTCATCTTATCTTTGTATACTGCATAATTCTTCTTCTCTTCAGCCTTTCTCTGAATGAATTGTCTTGGGTTCAATCGGCTCATGAGCTCTGGATTGGTGCAATACTCGTGTAGATAGGACCGATACATCTCCTGTCTCTCCTGATAAGAACCGTCATCGAGCGACTTTGCCTTCATGTACCGTATCATGAGCTTATGACCGAAGGCTGTATGCAGATGACTTGTGGATACGCTATAGGTGGAAAATGTCGCATTTGTCTCAACTTCATCGAGCATGAGATTGATCAGTAAATTCTTGTCCACTGAGCAAAGAAATGGGTACAGGTGAATCTTGCTTGGGTCCTGCGACTGTTGTTGCAATGACTCTAAACTTTCATCTAAAGCCTTTGAAAGACTGCGGCGCCAAATCTCGTTGAATTTGTTCCATAGTTTAGAATATCTATCGAGCTGGAAGCTGGCCTCTTTTAGATTTGCAATAGATTTAACAGGCACAGTAGACTTCGTTTCGATTGAGTATTGGTGATCGGCCCATGATTCCAAAACGGATAGATCCTCTATTCCAGAGAAATCGTAGGGGACTCTTTCGCTTTTGTCAAAATCTCTCAATAACTTACAATCATAATCAATCGGTTCTGAGCAGAACTGATCGATATAGCTAGGATCTACTAATCTTAGTAAATCCACCACAGATCGTCGCTCTTCGGGGTTGAGGTAGGCTTGATGGAAGATGCGGTTGGCGTCTATGTTACGCACCTTCATATCGTGATATAACTTTTTGATACTTGCACGATGATTTCTCTCAGGTCCCTTAGCATAAGCGAGCAATATGTAGGCGAAAGATTCTGCGTTCGGATCTATTTTGCTCCTAATCATATGCATCCTGGTCTCCACCACCTGAGCTATGGACGACAGTTTGGCCCACCCTTTCAAGACGACGTTATAATGGTTTACATCGACTATCGAACTTTTCCTCAGGTTGCTCATCTTCAAGAGTGTATTGAAAGCTCTATTTATTTGGCCAACATCCACGCAAACGCTGAGATAGGAGTATAATGATAATTTCTCATAGATCCTTCTCCGATTGAGCTTCAAGGTTTGGTGTCGTTGACACATCCTGACCTTACTCAGCTCAATGGGTGACAACTGTTTCGTTACATCGTTAACTTTAGACCCTGCTTTGGAGTAGAGGCTGGTAATTGCGTTAGCCAAGTCATTTGGATCCAGTTGCGGGCTTTTGGAAGCGTATCTAGCACTCGATATTAATAGGGTTCTCTCTGACAACAGACGAACTAATATCGAATATGAATCTCTCTTATTGAATCTTAGAATCATGTTAACAATAACTGAGGACTCCAAGGGATGTATCGACAAGAGGCCCTAGTTTGTGGCAACAAACTGAGAAGGATTTGAGTTTTTAATTGATGAACTGTGGAGTAGAATAAAAGGACATTGTTGTTGTTTGCGAGAATCCAATGATCCGCTATGCACGTGTTTTTTGGTGCACAGATTGAGATCGGGCGAGTGCGTATCCTCGTGTTTACCGTGGCAATGTGTTCACTGTTGGTGCAGCATTCTTATTTTGTTCAGCTGCGGCCCCATTGATGCAAGCCTCAAGGTAGTCCACTTGCCTTTCCATCAGAGTAATCTTCTCGTTTAATTCGGCAATCTTGCCCCTACATGATTGTTCTGATGATGGGTGTTTTAATGAGAATGTATGTCCGCAATCACAGAGGATTAGGCGAAAAGTGTCGATCATTACTTACCGAACTGATTGAGGAAATCTGATATCTTTTTGATATTCCTTGATATAATCTCTATGAAATCTCTATCATTCCAATCTTGCCTTTGGACGCTTCCATGGATCGACGACATTCTGGCATTATCTTCAGTGCCAGCATCAACAAAGATTTAATTTCACAGCATGTTATCGTGGATATAACAGAGGGAGAAACTTGATAAGTTGATTATAACACTCGAGAGATGTTGGAGCGTCGGCGTCACAATGGCGAGCTGCAAGCCGGCCTTGCAGACCACGCGCTCGACTTTACCCAAGCCTCAGGCAGCTGATCGGTTTCTGCTCTTTTCCACCTCAGACACCTTTAAACTTCGCGAATCACGCAAGATCAACTATCAAATCCTAAATGAGTTACTATATTTATGCTTTCCTGAACTTAATGCCTGTTAGACTTGTATGTAATGTATCTGTCTGAACAGAGTTCATCTATGGAGTGTCCTGATCTCCTAAGGAAGTGCAACAATTATGTGATACATCGATCCGTTAGACTAGAAAAAGATTCTAGAGATCGACTCAATCAGCATAATCTCACTAGGCCTCCACGGATGACAATCAATAGCATAGGATATATCAATCTTTTATCATTCATCTACGTTCCAATTTATTTATTGATATGTAACCTGGTCGTGCACGCCTCGAGTCCCAGCCTTCCCTTGCCACCCCTCTCTGATCTGTCATCAGTGACTGCACCGAATAACAATAATGATTCGCCAGACGATTGTGAGTCCTGTAAACTCCTAGTGGAATCGTTCATGAAAGGGATGGAAAAAACTATGCGAGGTAAACATGAAGGAGGTGACACAAGTTGGGAAGAAAAGAACCTCAAAAATTATGCAGACAGTGAGGTTAGGTTAGTCGAGATACAAGAGCAACTTTGCGATGACCTATCTCGTGGTAAAGCTCAATGTTTTTCACTTGCCGAAGAAACGGAACAATACATTGAGGATTGGTGGTTCAAGCATAGGAAGAAGAATGTGAGACTCCACGACTTTCTATGCATCAACAGTATGAAAAAGTGCTGCCCGGAAAATTCCTTCGGGCCCACTTGCCGCCCCTGTCCGTCTAATTGTCACGGTCATGGTGTTTGCGATGGATCTGGAACCCGTACTGGCTCCGGAGAGTGTATATGTCAACAAGGTTACGCCGGTGAAACCTGTGGAGAGTGTCACCAGGACTTTTACATGATACAGACATTGAATGCGAACGGTGAGCATAATCGATTTTCTTGCATACAATGCCACCATGCCTGCTTAGGTGGTTGCTCTGGTCCAAGTACTGTGAATTGCACCGAGTGTAAGCCTGGTTACGAGCGGGACTCGGTCTCAAAGCAGTGCAATGATATCAACGAATGTGATTTAAACTCGGATGATTTTACAGTGGGAGCCAAAAAGTTGTGCCCAGATGGTACCTATTGCCTCAATACAGAGGGTCATTACAAGTGTGCCGACTGTCATAGGGCATGTTCAACCTGTTTAGCTTATGGGCGTGACAAGTGCATAGCCTGCGCACCAGACCACTTTATGGACGATGAACATAACTGTGTTTACACTAGCGACTTCCACAGACACGATCCGAACATACGAGACAACGAGAACTACATTGGCTACTTATGGCGTAGATTCCAGACAGATATAGTTGTCAAGGTCATGTTGAACATCCTTCTATATCCAGTTGTACGTTGGCTAGTCGATAGAGTCGATCGTGGAAGTTCGAGGTTGCGCCTGATCATAACGTTCTTGGCGACAATCAATTTGCAGATGGAACTCTATCCATTGGTTCAGAGGATGATCGTTACAAACTTCGGTAAGAATCCTACCGATACTGGGGGTCAACACATGAAAGTGGATGGAAATAATGACATCAACAGCTATCCAAGTGGTGAGCTTTAACTTTCGCGTCAAGCAGTCCGCATTAGTAAATTCATGTGGAGTGACATTGCTCAAGATGCAGACACGCCCGGTAGAAGCTGGAACATATCATCGTGTCAAGTCGATCGGCCCCCAACATAGCAGGAAGAATTAGTGCTCAGCATTAAGGATCGTCAGGCTCAGTTCAGATCGGATTGTCAATCTCATCCTGCACTCGATAACATATCTGGAGCTATTGCTTCAGTCTCCCCCTTTTAACGGGCTAACTCGCTCTCGAACGATATAAATTTACGCACATAGCTTCGAGAGGGGACTCTGGCTTGAGGTCTGGCGACTAGATTTTTAGGGGTGGATACCGTGTCGGAACCATCGGAACCCAGCTCTACCGGCGTAACCTTCCGTTCTAGAACACTGACTTAATTAGGATCGATTCTCACTGATATATCCCGCTGTGATTGTAAGCTATTGGAGAATCACACCACTTGATCCATCTAGGACAGATATCTCATTCAGATTGCTTCCTACTTGGAATGATATTCAGCATCCCTGAGCATATGAATTTTAAACACGATCATGTTGGTCTATGGGAAAAGGCCAAAAAGTTGCCTTGATTTTGGAAGAAGAATTAAAGAGTGTAGCAGTGTGTTATGATGACTATTTCGGGCTCCGTGCTCATGAAGCGATAGTTTCCTGCCTCAAGTTGATTTCAATCCTTTCGATTGTTTGAAGCTCGAGAGTTTGTTTACTAGCGCGCCAAAATAGTCAGTCACCAGGCGGGTTCGCGCGCGCTATTTCGCTGGACCATTGGATGGAAAGCGCGCGCTTCTGCCAGATGGAGGAGTGTATTTTTTTCGGCGCGCTGCAGAATGACTAGCGCAAATGAGTAAATGTTTTAGGCCGCCTTTTAAGCCGCATAGTAAACTCCTTGTTAAAGGGAGCCAGTGTGTGAGCGTGCGACCAGAAAGCCGTGGGCCCAATGGTGTCTGGCGCGCGCAAAACAACAGTTTGCGCGCGACCGCCCGGACAGAAAATTTTCGCGCTCGAATCCAGCGGTCAGTCTGAAGTTTGTCGCTGGCCGATCAACATCAACATCCGCATCCACACACTTGCAACATCCAGTTCCAAGAACACATCACTCTTCCACTCATCATCAAAGAGCACTCATAATTTAAACGAAGAAACAAACTCTCTGCACTGTCAGCAATTCCAACATATCTAACCATAGTGATGCCAATCAAAATGACCAAGCTAAACACACCTGAAAATCTGCAGAAACGCGGTAGACCCAAGCTCGAGGAGATCTCATCGCTCATTAGGGAGGGGGCCAATTCAAAGAGTCCCATAAGGTGTCGTTTCTGCAAACGGGCCTTTCCCAGAGAAAAGTCTCTCCAAGCTCACCAGCGCATTCACACCGGCGAGCGACCCTACCGATGCACCCATCCTGGTTGTCACAAATCATTTGTACAATCGGGCCAGCTCAGAACCCACCAGAGACTTCATACAGGTAAGTGATCGCACCAAGTTCGCCCATTATGTCTAATCCTTGGCTCGTTCATCGTAGTTTGAGTGAAGATCGGTTCAAGTTCATGGTCTGAACCTGAGTCAATCGGAATGGATTAATTTGCACACATAACTCCCAGCGAAAAAGCTTTTAACATACAATCTTCTCCCTCGAAATTGTCACAATTCTGAAAATCATCAGGCGAAAAACCCTTCCGTTGTAATGAATGCAAAAACCGGTTCACCCATGCAAACAGACGCTGTCCAGACCATCCGCATGCAGGAGTTTCCCGGGACGACATTATCACCACATCACCGCCCACTTCACGACCCACTGCACGACCCATCTTGACGAACTACGAAAACAACCCTTACATCGGCGGCTGGAACAGACATGGAGACGAGATTCTAGGAGCCTTGGCCCTTATTGAATTATCGAGATGCCACTAACCATCGACGTGGCTCATCGTAGACATGCACTAGTTGTATGAAGAAATCTAGTCACTCTAGTAAAAAGATAACAAACAATTAGGTCTCATTAGAGAATAAACGATAAACATAGGTTAATCTTCCAAGTTATGTAGTTCAAAAAGGTTTTATTCTGCTCCCTTCAATCATCTCGCACTCTTTTTTGTGGCCCATAATAGTACATCCCAATGGTGCGGATGGCAGAGAAGAACGTTCGTCCCGACCTCTGCAGATGAGCCCTCTGAGCCCTGTGTTGACAATGGCAATTGCTTCAGGTTTTTTACTTTTCTCCACTCAGTATCAATCTCTTTATCTTTGGGTGTCAACTTACAGTTTAATAGTGTTGAGCTGATCCCAAGGCTCGCATAACGACCAGACACAGTATGGGATTCCTGCGGGCGCCCATCAAGTTGCTGTGCATCGGCCCGCATGCACCGCACAGATAGAGGCAAGCGAGTGCGCGTCTCGTCCTCAGCACGAGCAACTCGTCAAGTGCGCAC
>Ga0058701_10000528_pt1 | contig 25985 bp, 39 predicted proteins | sample AgamicOrMae_FD_97039 | JGI IMG/M metagenome (GOLD analysis project Ga0058701, IMG submission 97039) | Agave microbial communities from Guanajuato, Mexico - Or.Ma.e | ecosystem: Host-associated > Plants > Phyllosphere > Phylloplane/Leaf | place: Guanajuato, Mexico | collected 2012-06-04 | reverse complement strand
ATGAAGATCAAAAACTGTTGGTCATACTTTTGATTGGTTTATAAATCGCTTGAAAATTTTATCATCTATTATAAACCTCCTCATAAATTCTCTGAGCAATCAAAGTATGGAATTCTTGACCTGTCGCAACCTAACATTTGTGTAGACAAGTTACAATCAGAAACCATGAAACTACTAGTCTCATGCAGAAACTCGTAACTCTTAATCCGTAGTAATTTACTTTATTCGACGTTTCGTGGCCAAGGAAAAATGCAGACGCGAATGGAATGACCAAATCAAAACTCAATTAACGTATAATATTCTAGCCTCGGCTGAAAATCAAATATATAAAAATAAAAAGGACGAAAAATCAAATGAGTGGACTCATTGTAATCTGATATGATAAGAGATCGCGTTGGGGAAAAAATCAAACCTGGTGTTTATGTTTTTTTGTTAGCGCTTCTCGAAAGTAAATTTCCTTCCACTTTGCGGCAAGTTACTTGGTTACGGTGTATTTTATCAGATAACGCCGAATAAGAGGCGCGGTGTACGGGAGAATGAAAATTTGACGCAATTTAACGAACTTCGTTCTCGATATCAGATCGGATGAGCTGAGCAGGTCTACTCGCAGAAACTTATCTATTTCTATTTCCGATTACTCCCTCGGTTTCTCCTAATTGGAGCGATTCATTTTCTTTGCTTGATTAATAAGAATGTTTTAAAGTGCTCACTTTACTGTCGAGTGAGAAGACTATAAGTGTATGTAGATTATGGTATTATTTCAGAACAAAACTAAACGAATGGCCTAAAATAAAATTTGTTCCATGTTTAATGGACATATCGTTGCTGTTTTTTGTATAAACAAATGATGCTTCTGAGAGCCCCTTACGAAATCGACATCGGCAACCCGCATTACATTTGTGTCTCGCGGTTGCCTCTGTCGAACAAAAAGCCACGACATCACCTTTGTGTGGTATCGTGTCGCGGGCGGGACATTCTTTGACAGAACTTTTGAACTTCCTTCTCCATTTCTGAAGTGTCTTTAAAGAAGTTCATAAGTTTCAGACAACTCCAATCAACCATGAGAGAAGAGCGGCCCTTCCTCATGGTAGAAGGGCAGTTTTTTAAATCCATTTAATTTTTCTAAATTAAATTTTCAATCCTTTTTTCAACAATGAATGGGGCTCATTAATATTGGCGTTTAATAATTTCTATCTCGTCTCAAATAAAAGGGAAAAAATGGCATTGCGAGAATAGCGCACTACTTCGCAGTTGTCCACTTGATAACTGAGAGGCATATGGAGAGTCTGTAAAGAGTGCCAATTCAAAACAATCTAAGTGGCTTCAGATAGGTACACTCCTTAGGCAGCGTTGTCCAACCCGTGGAGTGTGTGGAATGTCCTTCAGCTCGAGCGCCAAATATGAATGAACGCACGAACAGGGCTCCGCCCGCGTTGCTAGGCAACCCATCGACCTAAGCGCGCCAAGTAGAAGCCGGTGCTGTGCAGTGTGCACACAGTACGGCTGTTTGGTTATGTTGGACCAGTACATGAATCGCATTTGCAACTATTTCGAGTAAATGATGTAATCGGTATGTTCCCCACGTTATTTACGATTTTTTTCCAGGTTTTAACTTTTTACCTGACGAACTCGTTTGAAAAGTAATGTTGTTAAATGTAGATTTCAAATCTTTAAAAAGCATAGTTTGAACGATTCTTTTAGGCTTGATTGTAATCAAGAATTTCTGATTTATTTCTGAAAGCATCTTATTTCAGATATAAATAAAAGGAAATTTCGCCTGAATTTTTCAGATAATTTAAAATTTTAGTTTTAGGAAGCATTATTAAGGAGCAGGTCGCTACACAATTGTGTTTATAATTTATACCGTTATAATATTGTTATTTATTTCAGAAAAGTGGTGTTGATTCAATCGTACAAAATGGGCGGGGTCACTTTGACGTGAAGTAGATTGTTTACCCCTAAACACAGCTTCGGGGGAACAAATGGGGAATTGGGGAGAAGCAACCCCCTTATATATTTCCTCTCCCTCCTCTGCTGCTATTTCGGATTGACGGTAAAGCGTGGAAATGATGTTTCAGAAATGTGAACAAATATGTCGAGACAACGATCGGAAGATTCGGGACTCTGTCCGCCGGGGATGAAGGGGCAGATCCTCGCGTGTACCAGGATCGTGTCAGAGGAGGATGACGACATGGATGACGGGTCGTGGATGTGGCCGGAGCCGGACGAGAAGTCCGCGCCCCGGGTGCCCGTCGAGCCCATTCTCGCGTTCCCCTGGATGGCGGACGAGTCCCCGATCGTCGCCGCCGTCCTGGAGCAAGCGAGATATCCTCCTCTTATGCAGACCCATTCCTGGACCAAGGCTGTTCCATACAAAGTACGAACATTTGATATTGCCTCAAAAATAGCGTCGTAGTTGCGGTATTGTCACCTACATAAAAATCCTGGATTAAGCGCCATAGTTGCGGGATTGTCACGTACATAAAAATCCTGGAATATCTCGAAAGAAAAGTATGAAATTTCTTTCCATGGGTAAATTAGCGAAAGACAAGTCAGTTCTAATTCCTATGTCTCCTTCGATAACTCATGCTTACAATCAGCTTACATTCTACATAAGAGTCCTAATAACGATAAAGACAGCCTCTTTGATGCTATTTCAGGACACCGTTCGGTACCTTAAGCCGTCGCAATCGATTGCTTCCAACTACACGCTCCCAGCAAGAGAACTTCTTTTGAAAAATCTCTCAAGAAAAACTCGCGCGGTGGAGATGGAAGACTTCGAGAGAGACGAAAATGGTTTTTTACTGCCCCCCAAAAAACAAGCGAAGCTTGCTACTGAAGAGTCGGGCGATCAAACATACATGATGAGGACTGCTGATCTAATACGACCGGAAACTGTGTCTCTTTCAGTGAGTGGAAGGTTGGATTTACGTTGAAGCACCGTCGATGTAACTTACTTTCTAGTTAATTTGAGTTGCCAGGAATTATGCAGTGGGAAGTACGAGAAATGCCAGAGGAAGATGAAAGAGGCCCGGAATGCTTGTCTGAGACAACGGAAGAAATGTCGCCAACAAGAAGAACACGCTCAGAAAATGGAATTCGCGGAGTAAGCACTTTTCATCACAGCCCAAAATAATGCTAAAATTTTCCTAAGTTTTGCCTAATATTACCTCATTGATTTCCTCAATGAAAGCTTGATGATTTATAATCTATACCTTCTTACCATCCTGCCGGACGCGTTATTCCACCCGAAAAGTGCCCTGTCCCCTTCGTTAGGTGCCACAACCACTTTACTATGTCCATTATAGGTGCCTTAACCCGCGTAATAAGTTGTTCATTTTGCCGAGTGAAAGCATAACGTCATCTGTCTGATGCTAAAGTGCACCGATGTCTCTTTACCAGGAACTTTCGTCGCATGGAAGCTGACCAGCCTGTTCACCCCGACGAGCAGCTCCAGTATTTGCGTTGCGTTCAGGATCGAAACGAACACATTCCAGTCCCCACGAGCGATGTGGAGCGAACTCTTTACTACTTAAAGCACGTAAGTCACCCCGTAAGGAATCCCGAATATAAACATTTATAGCTGACAGCCTTGCACACGTAAAAAAAAGAAGACTTTAGTTTAATTACCTGTAACCTAATCCAGCGTGTTTAGATGTTATTCAGATACTCATTTTCTGTTATCTGTTCTCTTCATAACATTTGATCTTTCTTTCCCAGGGTATTCCAAACGAGATGATTGAACCGTTCCCTGAAAAGCTTTTGGAAGGAATCAGGAATCGAATCGTTTTTAACAAGGATTCGTAAGTACAACCATATTGCAATGGTTTTCACTTATTTTGTCCCACCTTCCGTCCCCGTGCTCAGCGTAAACAGTCCCATGATAACGTTTGAATATTTCAGAATACCTGGGCAAAGAGAAGACTTGGAGAAAGAAGTCCTGGAAGATTACCTGGGAACGATGAAACTCGCAATATTCAAGTACATCATGCTGGATCCTTCCGAACACGACCGATTGAATATCCGAACCAATCCCAAGGACTTCGTCCTCCCGGTCATCCGTGCCCCGGTGCCGTGGCATCAGATGCTCGTCATTAACAAACAGAATATGCTGTTCCATTTTTACAAAATTAATCCCGCCTTATTGGAGCTACGCGAGCTCTGGGCCAAAGAGTAAGTGCTCTGCAAAAGTTAGATCACAAGTCGTGTCGCCTTCTTTATGACTTCAGATATCGATTAATCGTCACCGGTTCGTATTCCGGTGAATCTTAGTCAGAAATCATTGACGAAGAAATTCTGTCCGGATAACGATAGCTTTTGAACGTTTTTAAAAGATATTTTGCTTTACAGTAAAAGAGGTTATTAGTTCTGACTTAACCTCTCCAACTATTTTCAAGGTTTTATCATATCTGCTGCTTGTTTTTAACTCGATTTGATCTTTTTAGATTTGAAAATATGTTGATAATTCCGTTTGGCATGATTGAAACGGAGAAAGAGTTTCCGTTGGAATTAACGGAATTAGAGGAAATAATTGACAAGTTATCGGCGAGATCGTTGGACATTCTCCTGAACGAGTAAGTCGTCAGAAAATTTTCGGGAATCGCTGATTTCTTCTTGATCCGAATTTTCGGTGCTCTTTGCAGATGGCTTCCGAAATGTGCCGACATTTTTCTAAGATTAAGACACTCTTGGGAACCGCTGATTCCGACGAAAACCAACGAATCTCTTACTATGATAACGAATTATTTTATGTGTGCCCGCGTACTTATGTCGACGCAACTTCGAGAAATGGCGACCAACTCGTTGCATCATATGCTTCACGTATTTTCAAGATATCAGGTCAGGATTCAAAGGCATTTTCTGAACCCTACAAGAAGAAGGAAAGCTCGTAGTTTTAAGGCCGTCTAAAATACAGCCTTAATTTCTCTCAGGCTTCACTACGAAAGAACCACCAACCGCGCCGCTATAATGCTTCCAGTTTTCGTTCTTTTTTGATTTCCTCTCTTGACCTGTTTCTGAAATAATTCTAAAAAGTGCCTATATTTAGAGCGAATATCTAACGCTTCAGATGCAGTTTTAGAGCTTTTAATGAAGTGAGAACAAATTTTACCAACCTGAAAAAAAAATCATCCAAGACGGTGGCAACATGGGAAATCTGTATTGGCGACGCTTTTGACGGTGTGAAACTGGGGACGGAGTGTTTGATGGCTTTCTTATTTTTCGTAAAATTCTGATTTCTTTTGCAGGCAGGGAACGATTTTGGTGAGAAATACGAAGATTACGCCTTCATAAACATTCCCCTGGCTACTGTGACTTTGAGACCTCACCCGCCGAGCACCGAGCTCACGTTGGACCCTCGTTTAACCGATATTTGCGCCTTTGCACGGAAATGCTTCAACAAAATAATTGAAGTGAACTCACAAATTCCTGCAATCGAAAAGCTTCTTTTCAAAGGTTGGTGTCTTTCAAACGGCCTCAAAAGCATAGTGCCTAATCTCTTTTTAAATCTTCTTTGTAATCCAAACGGTGTTCAACATGCAAAGCTCTATCAGCTGATTTAATTTTTTAAAACCTCTCGCACCGGTATCTAGAAGTTTTTAGCTTGGTTATGAGAACATTTAGCTCTCACACTTCTGTTACTGATATTGTTCTAATTGATGTCTGGTTTTGAAGTCAATTGTTTTTCTTAAATCCAGGAATGGAAGGTCCAGAAAAACTTCTTTTTGGTTTAAAAGACACCGATTCTGAGTTTACGACTACTTTGCAAGAAGCTCTGAGAATCTTTGAGAAGAATGTGGTCGGGCCTGGAGCCTACACGCAGGAATATCAAGCTTACAATTATATTTTAGATGGCAGCGCCAAGAAGGCAATTAGGAGTCTTTTTTTAATTCAACCTCTGCCTACCTTAAAGGTAATTTATTTTTTTTTATTTTTTTTTCTGGTTACATTTGCGGCTTATTAAATTTGCGGTTACATTTGCCATGATTTACAGGATTTCACGCACGAGCTTGAAGTTTTAGACAGCAAAATCAAAGATATAAAGTTTTTGCGCAACACTATTCCACTGAATATGATCAGCGTAAACTGCTCGGAAGTAAACAAAGTTCTTGAAGCAAAATTAATAGAATGCCAAGCCATAATTACAGGATTTTTTGCAGAAAGAACAAGGCTGCAAAACAAGACGTATGTTTCAAATGTATTCAAACTTGTTTTATTGTGCTTTGGGAATAGCTGTTAAAATGGATGCGTTTAATTCCAGTATTTGTCGGACTTTTGAAGACATTTGCAATCGAGTCAGTGAATTGCCCGAGAAAACAGCTGAACTCGTCGAGCTGACCAATTTCATGATTGAGAGTCGCGATGTAACAGTGTATAACCTCAATCAGGAAATTTTAGGTGTCGCTGAAAAGATTTTATTTCTATTTGATCACGCCATTCTGCCGAGTAAGTAGCGTCCTTTTAGTCTTCAGTTGGCTTAAGGGGTGGTAGCATCTCTTCTGATCTGAGACACTATATTTCGTAAAATTTGCGAGAGGTGTTCCCCGAATCTCGCCTAAGCGAGCTGATGAGCCAAGAGACATCGATATTAACTAAACATATCTCCTCTATCAGAAAGAGATGCGTCTGACAACCGCGCATCGCTTTTAACGATCCTGGAGTATAATGATCGTGCCACAGTCTATGTAGCTCAATCATCGATTTGCTGTTCATTTATGAATGAGTACTGTTTGTATTTTGTTTAAACAGATGAAGATATTCAACTTAATTCCCGTGTTTTTAATTGGCCGAGAGAGATCGACACATCGTTGGAACTAGCCAATCAGCGGTTATCCCATCGAAGAGAAATCGTTGAGGCCGCTTTGAAAAAGCGAACGGAGGAATTCGTTGCAGAGTAAGTGAAAACCGTTATGGAATAGGTCAAGAGCTTTGACTGTAACTTGTACATTTTCAGGACACTGAAACATCAAAAAGAGCTTGAACAGTTCCGGCGCAAGGATCCGCCAGTTTTAACGATGGATGAAATGGAAGACAGCGCCGAATTGGCTGACGCCATCCAGAAAAAAATTCTCAAAGACAAGGAGATCGCGTTGGTGCGTACTTTTTCCTTTTCATCGTAAAAATGTTAATCATGAAGCTAAAACCATTCGATATTATATTTTTCAGGAAATAAACGAGGAGGAGTCTTTGCTTCAGTTTGAACCGTCGCCTTTTACGAATGTCCACAATATGGTGGCTACAGTTGAGCCTTTCCATAGGTTATGGCACACGGTGTATCATTTCCACGAGAAATACGAGACATGGTACTACGGTAAGAATCTGAATGGGAGTTCCGTGGGGCGATCCAAATTCAAATTAGAAAACCATCTTTGAAATTTAAGGATTGTTGAGGAAACGTGTAACTCTGTATCCTTTTCAAGGCCCATTCAGAGGATTGAACGCCGAAGATATCGCGGAAGAAGTCGAGGGAATGTGGAAAAGTCTGTACAAACTTTCAAAGACGCTTCAGGATACTCCTGGGGCGAAGAGGATAGCCGAAACGGTTCGGGCCAAAGTCGAGAAGTTCAGGCAGTACATCCCTGTGCTGAATACCATTTGCAACCCTGGTTTACAAGCACGGCATTGGGAAAAGGTGAGGCGAGTCTTAGGAGAGTCAAGACGTTTTGAGCTTTTACACTCTACAGTCGAGTTAAAAAAAGTGCCACCCCTCTCATAGACTTCTCCGTGTGTAAGTGTAGCACTAATTTTAATGTGGACTGACTGAGATCCCGACTTGTTTTGCAGCTGAGCGAGGTCGTCGGCATACCTTTGACTCCGGACGCCAACTCGTCGCTGGCTGATATGATCGAAGTAGGTCTACCGGCCTATCAGCAAGCTCTGGAAGAAATCGGAATCGCCGCCACAAAAGAGCACGCGCTGGAGAAGAATCTCCAAAAGATGAAGGAGGAGTGGGCTGAGGTCGCCTTCGAATGCACCCAATACCGGTGAGGAAAGAGCCCCTACAATATGCGAGGGTAGGCAACACACTGTACGCTGGTGTCCCGCAGTTGCCTATCCTCGCTTTGTAAGGGGCTCCCCTTCGTGCATGAAAGGAAGAATTTCCCACCTCCTTTGTTCCACCTCAGGTCGGAAAGCCGAGCAGAGCGACAGCGGAGCGAGGCATGTGATATAAAATTACTGAACTTAAATGAACGTAGACGTTAGCTACTGGTACTGCTAACTTCTCGGCGGCAGTAAATGTCGCTGGGAAATAAGTAGCATCATTGATACTCTTCATGGTCCTTCTCTTGTGTCTTTCATCCTTTAATTTCATCCTTTAATTTAAAGGTTCATCCTTTGATTTACTTTCAGTGACACCGGAGTGGCAATTCTATCAGCTGTGGACGATATTCAAGTATTGCTTGACGATCATATCCTGAAGGCGCAGACCATGCGCGGTTCGCCGTATGTCAAAGCTTTCGAACAGGAAATGATGGCGTGGGAAGAAAAACTAATAAGCATGCAAGATATTCTCGACGCTTGGATAACGGTAAGATCGCTTTCTAAAGTATAAAACATGTATGACCTGAGGAAATCAATGAAGTTTTTAATTGTTTTCAGTGCCAGTCAACTTGGCTTTATCTGGAACCGATCTTCAGCTCTGAAGATATTATGCGACAGATGCCCCAAGAAGCAATCAATTTCCGTAAAGTAGATAAGTCTTGGAGAGCGATCATGAACAATACAGACCAAGTCCGCAAAGTGTTGGAGTGCACGGACTACGAAAATTTGCTGGAGATTCTCCGAGAAAATAACGTCCTACTGGATGAAATCCAGAAAAGCCTCAACGATTATTTGGAGAAGAAAAGACTCTATTTCCCTAGGTATGTATTTGGGACGTTGCACACTCGTAAGGTCGTATTTTCCACCGAATGTGTTGTGACCGAATCTAAGACTCTGCAACTTTCAGGCTCTTTTTCTTATCAAACGACGAATTACTGGAGATTTTGTCCGAAACGAAAGACCCTCAACGGGTTCAGCCTCATCTGAAGAAATGTTTCGAGGGAATCAACAGACTGGAATTCAACGAGGAATGCGAAATTACTGGAATGATATCAGCGGAAGGAGAATTAGTGCAGCTAACTGCTAGAATTCAGCCACACGATGCTAAAGTAATTATTCATTTGTATTTTACACATGCGTTATAATTTACCTACATACTTTCATGTTCATCACTGTCGGATTCATAGAAGTATCCTCCCAAACATGATAAGTAAATTGAGATTTTACTAGAGCCAGAGCACACTTTTGCGTGTTGTTATAGGGAATGGTGGAAAAATGGCTACTTCTAGTCGAGGACCAAATGATGAAGTCACTCAAGTCGATAGCATACGACGCAGTGGCAGCTTATTTCCACACTTCGCGGATATCTTGGATATTGGCTTGGCCCGGGATGATCGTCCTCTGCGGCAGTAACATTCACTGGACCGCTGAAGTTGGGGAAGCCATCACCCACGGCAAACTCCCAGTAAGCAAACTCCCTGCGAATTCGCGCCATTTTTCTCGAAAACTTTGGCTAAACTTTTGAATTTTCAGGCGTATTTGGAGCGGTCGAACCGGCAAATTAGCGACACAGTCGAATTGGTCCGAGGGAAACTTTCCAAGGGAGCCCGAATAACTGTGGAAGCACTCATCGTCATCGACGTTCATGGTATGTTTTTTGGACTTTTTTTCTGGTTTTGTGATTATTGACAGAATGCAGCCCATTATAATATTGTACATAATCTAATCGATCTACCTAAACCTATTATAACGCTCTCTTTTATAGACTCAAGCTTATGTAACCGTATTCAAGCCGTACCTAACGCTACCGTATCTCATCTAATCTTTACCATCATACCCTAACTCAATTCAATATAGTCGTACCGAATCTATTGCTGCATCCTTTTATAACCATCATAACCTATCTCTATCCAGTCTAACGTGACCCATCCAAACCTAACTAAATAAAGTCTTGCTGTGTTTGCAGCTCGTGACGTCGTGTCCAGCTTATCGAAACTCAAAGTGAGCTCTTTGTCAGACTTTAATTGGACCAGTCAATTGCGGTATTACATGAGAGATAGCCTTGTCGTGGTATCCATGATTACCACAAACCTGACTTATGGGTACGAGTACCTGGGTAACACCGGCCGTTTAGTTATTACCCCACTCACGGATAGATGCTATCGGTAAGACTTCAATGACTAAGCAAACCAGGCCATCTGCGTTGTTCGTAATGATTCGCTTTTAACCAGGACTCTGATGGGAGCTCTCCGGTTGAATTTGGGGGGTGCCCCTGAAGGTCCTGCTGGTACAGGCAAAACTGAAACATCTAAGGACCTCGCAAAGGCTGTTGCCAAGCAGTGTGTCGTATTTAACTGTTCCGATTCTCTGGATTACAAATCCATGGGCAAATTCTTTAAGGTAAGCCTGTTTTACAAAGTCCTTTCCCTCATTATTTCGTCAAATCACTATTATTTTTAGAAACCGTAGCAAGAATGCCCTTTTCTATGCGTGGCTTTAGTTGAAGTTCAATTCTGAAAGTCTGTTCTGAAAACAGGGTTTAGCTTGTTCTGGTGCTTGGGCCTGCTTCGACGAATTCAACCGAATCGATCTGGAAGTCCTCTCCGTGATAGCCCAGCAAGTGCTATGCATCCAGATGGCGATCATTAATAAACTCGAAGTCTTTAATTTCGAAGGCACTGACCTCAAACTGAACCCCACGTGCAACATATTCATCACGATGAATCCAGGGTAAGATCTCTTGCTGAAATAGTTCACAAAGTGGTGGTAACGAGTGATATTCTTAGGTACGCAGGACGGCAAGAACTTCCGGATAACTTGAAAGTGCTCTTCCGGACAGTTGCCATGATGGTTCCCGACTATGCCATGATCGGAGAAATATCTCTTTATTCCATGGGTTTTATAGTCGCCCGCAGGTACGTTCACTTAGTTTGGTTCCGTAGCATCTGTTACAGCTTCCGGCCGAAGGTAGAACGTAAGAGGTCTTACCCAGTATAGTGTTCCTCTTTGTTTCTAACCTCTCTTCCGATACAGTTTAGCGGAGAAGATTGTGGATACCTACAAACTTTGTTCGGAGCAACTGTCGTCACAAAGTCACTACGACTACGGCATGCGAGCTGTGAAGACTGTTCTCACTGCTGCCGGCAACCTCAAACAAAAATACCCGTTAGAAAACGAAGCGGTGCTTATATTGCGGGCTATAATCGACGTGAACCTGCCCAAATTCCTCTCAGAGGTAACCCTTACTAAGGGGAAAGACTAATGCGCTTAAAATATCGTTTTAAACAATTGTTGCGCCTTTTTAGGATTTTTTTCTAAACGTTCTTTGCTTCTAGGATGTTCCGCTCTTCAACGGAATCGTGTCCGACCTCTTCCCGGGCGTTAAACTCCCCAAACCTGACAGAGATGAGCTGATCGAAAAGCTAAAGAACAATCTGGAAAAGAATAATCTCCAAGGTACTCCGTGGTACATCGAGAAAGTGATCCAGCTGTACGAAATGATACTAGTGCGGCATGGACTGATGTTGGTCGGTGAGACTATGGGTGGCAAAACTTGCGCTTACAAGGTAAAATATCGCTAGTGCACGAAACGCTGGCGAAAGTCCAACAGTCTAAACTCTAACCTTCGTTCCAGAATTTAGCTGACGCTCTCGCTGATGTTCACGCCGATCCCAACAGTGCGATGGAAGAATTCAGAGTGCAGTATAAAGTGGTGAACCCTAAGTCAGTCACGATGGGTCAGCTGTACGGGGCGTTCGACGCGGTTTCGCACGAGTGGTCTGATGGTGGGTATCTTGAACGCCCTGTTGTTGGAAAGCAGAGATTGACATGTCTCGACGTTTTGCTTCAGGCATCCTTGCGACGTCCTTCCGGGAGTTCGCGGTCAGCTTGACGAAAGACCGGAAGTGGCTGCTGTTCGATGGACCAGTCGACGCTGTCTGGATCGAAAACATGAATTCGGTTCTCGACGACAACAAAAAGCTGTGCCTTATGTCGGGTGAAATCATACAGGTATGTTTACGTCGATCTGAACACAAGTTCATTGTCACTATGGACACAGAAATTCGACTCTCTCAAAAGGGTTTCTGAAACGCTCTACATCATCCAAAGCCCAGCGTTCCCTAACCTTACCTAACATTACATTTCCTTATCTCACCATAGCGCGTCTGAAACTAACCCAACCTCATTCAATATAACCTTACTAATCATCTTAATTTATGCCGTGATAACCTTTCATAGTTTATAGCTTCCTCAACGAACTTGATCTCCCCGTATTAGATAATCTTGCCTTCTCCGCCCAACCTAACTTTACTTTACCTCTGCGAAATACGGGTCTTTGAAGAACTAACGTGACTGTTTCAGATGACGAACAAAATGAACTTGATCTTCGAGCCAGCAGACTTGGAACAGGCATCGCCGGCCACCGTCTCTCGTTGTGGTATGATTTACATGGAGCCTTCTCAGCTAGGATGGCAATCGCTGCAAGCATCTTATCACAATGTTATCAGCAAAAAAATGCTGGAGGAACAATTCGAGTTGATAGAAGAGCTGTCAGAATGGCTCATCCCAGCAACTATTACTTTCATCAAAACTCACTGCAAACAGTTCGTCCATTCTTCCGAGCTGCATATGTATTTTGTAAGTTCCTCTACTTCATTAGAGATTACTGGGGAGAAGGATTTTGACTCGAGTGGTGTTTTGTTCCAGTCTTATTCCCGCCTGTTTAGCTGCATGCTTGAAGGCGAGTCACAAGTCAGCACGACTTTTCTTCAGTGCACTTTTTTCTTCTGCGTCGTTTGGGGATTCGCATCTACGATAACAGGTAAAACTATAAAGTATATTTCAAGCATCTGTGTAAAATCGTTCTTAGCTGCTTTTCTGCTTTGAATTTCTTTCTGATTATATGTCGTATTTTGTGTTACGTGAGTTGACCTTTAAGGAAAAGATGGATTGTTTTTTTCGATCTGTTCAGGTGATACCCGTAAAACGTTTGATACCTTCTTCCGTAATATTCTGGACGGTCGAAACGAAGAACATCCTAAACCCAAAAACTTTAAACTGAGCAAAGCGCAGCTTTTCCCTGAAAAGGGGACCGTCTTCGACTGGATTTACGATAAACGGAACAACGGCGCGTGGATCTCGTGGCAAGATACATTGGAGAAAGTTGTCTACCCACCCACCGCAAAGGTTAGCCCCATCCATTGCTTTGTTACCCTCTCTTCGACATCTCCCATTCTCACCTCCTCTACCCCAGCATTTCCCCTCCCCCAGAACTAACTGACTGGTGTTGAACTCGCATTTTTTTTTCTCGTAGGTGAGCGACCTGATCATCCCAACTAACGAGTCCGCCTGCCAACGATTTTTCCTGAAACTTTTCACGTCCAGACAAATACCCGTTCTTTTCGTTGGGCCCACCGGAACGGGGAAGTCGGTCATTGTGCTTAACTACCTGATGAGTCTCCCCAAAGACAAGTTTCTCCCAAACGTCGTCAATTTTTCGGCAAGAACCTCAGCTAATATGACCCAGGAAATCGTCCTATCAAAAATAGACAGGTACTGGTGATAACAAAGTTGAAATGCAATACGCATATCTTGATCTTACAGTATTTCGAGCAAAAATATCGACATTTCCAGCCTGAAACTAGTGTTTAGTGCATTTATATTCCTGAAGTTAGTGCAAGCTGTGTTTACTGCGTACACATACATACAGTAGATCAGCCACTTTATGAAAGTGTTTATTTTTTCAGACGGAGAAAAGGGGTGTTTGGCCCATCAATGGGCAAAACGTGCATTCTATTTGTGGACGATTTGAGTATGCCCATGAAAGAAATGTACGGGGCTCAGCCGCCCATAGAACTCCTGCGGCATTGGATCGATCATGGGCACTGGTACAATCTGAAAGACACCTCCCGAATGGATTTGATTGACATTGTGAGTACCCCGGATCCAACATGTAACAACCCAGAAGAACCCGGAAACGGATTCTTATATCGTGATTTTTGCAGACTTTTGTCGGAGCCATGGGACCGCCGGGCGGAAGCTCCAATGAAGTCACACCGCGCTTCACTCGTCACAACCAAATCATTTCCATCGACTCTTTCGAAAACGAGACGCTCTCGAAGATTTTCTATGCAATCGTCGACTGGCATTTCGCCAGGGGATTCGACGCTGAAATAACCAGATTTAGCAAGGTGGCTGTATCCTTCGTTGGTTGCTATTCGAAATTGCTTTCATAAAGCTCATGACTCGCTTGAGTAACTCGCTCCCAAGCGAGATTCATTCCAAGGACTTAAAGCAGGGCTGCCAACACGTCACTAATATCTTTTTTGGTGAATTGAAACAATGTCCCTAATTTTTACTTGTCCGCAAATTTTGTCACTTTTTTTTTCAATATTAATCCTGTTTAGCCTTATTTGTTGAGATATGATACATGCGGGGATCGCTGACTTTCAAATATGATCGCTAATTAGCGGTCTGCCCTTGCGTAGAGGAGCATCGTAAGGTAACTCCTTTCCCTCGACCCTCCTGGCCGTGAACTGACACCTCACCTCTCCCGCTCCGTTTAAATTCGAGATATTGGGCAATATATATATTGGTCTTAACAACTTTTACTTTCCCTCCATCAGATCCAACCGTCAAAACTCAAAAACCAAACAAAAAATTTCGAGCCAAAAAATTGAAAAAAAAACGTTGCTTTTTTTTAAATTTTCAGTCAAATTTTTTTTGTTGAATTTTTTACATTCAATGGTCAGAACTGATTGAGGGGAACTAAAAATGGTTAATACCGTCATCTGTTACTCATTTAGTTGACTTATCGCGTCGTGAGGTGGAATATCAAACATTCGCCCTCCATCCGACCTCCCCTCTCACTCGCCAACTTTTTCAACCTCCGGGTCAGTTTAAATTCGATATATTGAGCAATAGACATCGGCTCTAACTATTTTTAGTTTCCCACTGGCAGATCCAACCGCCAAAACTTAAAACTCGAACAAAAAATTTCGGGCCAAAAAATTGAAAAACCTAGGGGTACCCCTTGCCTTTTTTTAAATTTTCAGCTAAAAACTTTTTGTTGAATTTTTGACGTTTAATGATTGGAATTGATGGAGGTTAGTTGAAAAGTGTTTTTACCACTTCTATTCCTTACTTGATTAATATATCACCCCTAAAGTGGAATGTAAAATTACCCTAGAATACTCCTGGCATATGTTTGAGCTTCTTCTTGGGGTTCGTGGTCTATTTTTTTTTCTTAGCGAGAGTTTTTATTCCGCGCTGTAATTTTTTTGGACAAGTGAACTGTACTTACTTTAATGCATGTACCCACGATTCCTCTCTTTCCTTGATTTTCCATTTGTGGGGACCCATAAAAGCCAGCCCACTACTTTGTCGTCGAAACAAAAATGACTGGACTTTGCTTGCGCAGATCTTTTTCAAAACACACATAGGCTTGAATAATTTCTGAAAGGTCTTTTTGGGTCTCAATAAAAAAATAAAAAAAATTGTTGTTAGTTTCGTCTAGCTAAAAGGTCACTAAAGTTGTGTAAAGATGAAACTTGATTGGCAGTCCCGGCTTGAGGTAATAGCAAGGTTGCTTCATTCGGTGTAATCAAAGTCTTTTTCACTGCAGCAAATCGTGGAAGCTACGATGGAAGTTTACCAAAAGTCCATGCTGACTTTTCTACCCACTCCGATGAAGTCGCATTACACTTTCAACCTCCGAGATTTTGCACGTGTTATCAAAGGCATTCTTTTAGTGCCAGCGTCCCACATGAAGGAACCGGACAATCTTTTTCGCCTATGGATCCACGAGACGTACAGAGTATTTTATGACCGTTTAATCGATACAGGAGACAGGTAATTAATACTTCAGTCTTCCAATAATTTTCGAAACCTGAAGCCAGAAATGCATAAAAAGTTGAGAAACAAAGGAAAACGCATTCGAGCGCCTTCCAAAGCGAGGATAGGCAACAGCAAGACGTTCGCGTTGGGCGTATTGCCTACGCTGCATTTGTCAGGGGCTCTCCACTGAAACGCAGTGCGTCCGTCGCCAGTGTAGTTTGATGGTTTCCAGGGAGGCGTTCCTAGGAATCGTTCGTGATTCGTGCAAAACGAATTTGAGAGTGCCGATTCAAAAAGTCCTGCAAGACCTGATCCCTGAGGGCCAGAACGAGCTTAAAGACGAGCATCTGCGAAACCTCTTTTTCGGGAACTACATGGAACCCGACGCAGACCCGAGAGTCTATACAGAGGTACCGAACGCTCAAAGTCGCTTTTACGTTGTTTGGGAAAATGAGTTCTTAGTTTGTTTTTCATATTTTCAGGTGAAGGATTACGATCTGCTCGTCGAGCGAATGACTTATTATCTCAACGAGTACAACTTGATGTCGCAGACTCACATGAATCTAGTTTTGTTCAAATTCGCCATCGAGCACATATCGCGGGTGAGCCGAGTTCTTCAGCAAGATAACGGCCACTGCCTTCTAGTTGGTATCGGCGGTTCTGGACGTCAGTCCGCGACGAAGCTTGCCGCCTCAATGCAGGAGTTTCAGCTGTACCAGGTAATGAGCCGAAAGAGGTTAGGTCGCCGTGCTTTAAGTTATCTTGAGAAGAGGGTATGGCAGATTGCGTCATAGAAGTATGTTCTGATAGATCGAGGTGAATCGGAACTACGGAATGAACGAATGGCGAGACGATATGAGAGCGCTTCTACGGAAAGCGGGCTGCGATAACAGGCCCCAAGTGTTCTTACTGAGCGACTCGCAAATCCAGGACGAAGGATTCGTGGAGGATGTCAACATGATCCTGAATACGGGAGATCTGCCGAATTTGTACGGGTCGGACGAGAAGGCGGACATTTTGGAAAAGATGACTGCTGCGGCTCAAGCGATGGTGCGTATTGACGGTGAGGCGGTGTGGCGATAGCGGACGGCTATCAGCACGCTTAAAAGCGGCCTTCGGTGTTGCAGGGCAAGAAGATTGATTCCACGCCTTTAGCTCTGTACAATTTCTTCATCGAGAGAGTCCGAGCAAACCTGCACTTGTCCATTGCGATGTCTCCGATAGGCGACGCCTTCCGAAACCGTGTCAGAATGTTCCCGTCGCTCATTAATTGCTGCACCATCGATTGGTAAGCCGGCTCTTCCGTTAAATCTTCACATTTCCTATTATAAAGACTGTCTGTCTCTCCCCGGAAGACTCCCTGACTCCTCCTCGGATATCCAATAACTCCTCTTCACCTCTTCTTTGAAAAGCCACCGATACCTCTTTGAAGTCAGACTGTATCTTCCCCATCGTCTTTGACTTCTTTTATGAACGAAGATACTGTACTTTGTTCCAGGTTCCCGGACTGGCCTGAAGACGCTCTCGAAAAAGTCGCCACTGTGATGTTCCAAGATATGCAAATCGAGGAGACTATTCGCGAGCCGAGCGTGAAGCTCTGCCAATATTTCCACACGACGGTGGAGAAAGCTAGCGTGAGGTAAAGTCTTTTGCTGCTCAGCCCTCTTCTGTCCAAGTAGGCCAGGCCTGCTGTGACCGAGCACTCATGTCTGTTTTTGCAGGTACTACGAAAAGTTCCAACGGCACAACTACGTTACTCCGACGTCGTATCTCGAACTGATATTGACGTTTAAACGACTGTTAGACGTCAAGAAAGATCAGATCATCCAGATGGCCACTCGCTACGAAGTGGGGTTAGAAAAGCTTGGCTTCGCCGCAGGACAGGTAAGTCTCTTAAGCGTTGCACGCCTCTAGGACAGCGGTTCATCCTATTTTCTCCGTAGATCGGCGTGATGAAAGAAGAATTGACTGCACTGCAGCCCCAGTTGATTGATACGTCTCAGAAAACGGAGAAACTGATGATAAAAATCGAAAAAGACACAGTGATAGTGGAAGCCAAGAAAGAGGTGAGCTGTCGTTAAGAGTGTTAATGATCGTGACAGCAATTTCAGTTTTGTTATCTGGTCAGATCGTCGCTGCGGACGAAGCTGTCGCTAACGAGGCGGCCGCAGCTGCTCAGGCGATCAAAGACGACTGTGAATCCGATTTAGCTGAAGCTGTCCCTGCCTTGGAAGCAGCTCTGCACGCTCTCAACACGCTCAAACCAGCAGACATCACTGTAGTCAAATCTCTCAAAACACCACCCTACGGAGTCAGATTGGTAAACCATACAATATAGAATGCTGGGTTATTCTTATAAGACGAGGAGCACAGTTTTTGATCAGTATGGGAAAAACGGTTATTACAATATCTTGAAAGTCTAAAAGAAGCTGTGTTATCTTTTACATTTCAAGCGTTGTATAACTCTACAATTACACTTTAAAAATTTGAGAGGAGGAATTTTCCACGTTTCATCGTCAGGCTACAAGGTGCGTGACCTAACGTAATCAAGGTCAACTTAACCTACGCGGCCGAAGGTTGTTAATCCTCGTAAAGTGATGAAAGATGAAACCAGGGTAGAACGAAAAAAGTAAAGAATGCCTTCTCTCAAAGTCACGGTGTAGATCAGTCACAATTTAGTACCTTTTTTGATGTTCCTTTGCAGTTATCGCCTAAAAATCGTGCGTCCTTCTGGCTCTTCTAGAGACCCATTTCGTGATAGTTTCTGTGGTTCATCAGGTGATGGAGGCTGTATGTGTCATGAAAGGTATCAAACCAGAGCGCAAACCCGACCCTTCCGGGTCAGGGAAGATGATCGAAGATTACTGGGGTCCATCCCAGAAGATGCTGGGAGATATCAAGTTCCTAGACAGCCTCAAAACCTACGACAAAGATAACATCAGCCCGCCGATCATGAAGAGGATCCGCGAAAAGTAAGCAAGTCGCTTTAGGCGTTTCGTTCGAAACGGAATAATACCTTTTGGATTGAAACAGGTTCATCACTGACCGCGATTTCGACCCGGCTCACATCAAGACGATATCGGCCGCGTGCGAAGGCCTGTGCAAGTGGGTTCGGGCGATGGAGGTGTACGATCGGGTCATCAAAATCGTCGAGCCGAAGAAGGCGAAGTTAGCCGAAGCAGAGGCCGAACTGGCTGTTCAGATGGAAACGCTCAACGAAAAGCGCGCTCAGCTGCAAGAGGTCAGCTAAGCTCAGCTAGTTTCCCCTCCGTTCAGTCTGGACAGCTTTTCGCTTTGTTTCAGGTGGCTGACAAGCTGCAAGCCCTCAACGACGATTTTGCGACAATGACGAAAAAGAAAAAAGAGCTGGAGGACAATATTGAACTGTGTTCCCAAAAACTCAGCAGAGCTGAACAACTTATCGGTATGTTCCTTCTGAACTTGAAGTTGGTTTTTGTCACGTGATTACAGTGCTTTTATTGGAACTCTTTATATCTGCAGTAACTTTAAAGAAAATCTTTGAAGCAGAAACGTTGAAAAAACTTGGGTTCGAAAACACCACTCCAAGGGTATTCTGTCTTTCTCTGTTATGAGAGCTCCATGTGTGAGACAGAGATAAAACATCATCGGTTGCCGTTTTCGAACGCGTCCTTGACTAACTGGTTGTGAATCCCCAGGTGGGCTTGGAGGTGAAAAGGCGCGTTGGAGTGAGACGGCTAAGATGCTTCACGATCTGCTAGATACCATCGTTGGCGACGTTCTTCTGTCTGCTGGATGTGTTGCCTACCTTGGGGCGTTTACCGTAGACTACCGTAACGTAAGTTTCAAAAATTCGACGTTTGAAATAATAGCCTAAATTTACGCGACAAATTTTGTAGCCTTGAAACTTTCAATTTGAGAGTACTTTTCATAACTTTCGCTTTAGGATTTGTGCGGTTAAAAAAAATATTGCGCAGGAATTGAAGAAAATGTGGAATAAGGCTTGCAAAGATCTTAAGATTCCCTGCTCCGAGGAGTTCTCGCTGATCGAGATTTTGGGCGAAGCGGTTACAATCAGGACGTGGAACATCGCGGGCTTGCCTGTAGATATCTTCTCCGTCGAAAACGGAATAATCGTCGAAAAGGCAAGGCGGTGGCCTCTCATGATTGACCCCCAAGGTACGAGGTGTAGAGCAAATCAATGTACAGCCCCAATAGGGCACCGTGTAACCTGAATTTTCCTTCGTAGGACAAGCCAATAAGTGGATTAAGAACATGGAGAAGGCCAACAACTTGCAGGTGATCAAAATGACCGATCCAAATTTCGTCAGAATATTGGAAAACGCCCTACAGCTCGGGACACCTGTCATGCTGGAGAATATTCTCGAAGACGTGGACGCTACGCTTGGTAAGATTTGTGAGCTGTAAAAGAGTGACCTACAAAGTTGCTTTCATTTTCTAATCTAGTGAATGGGAAAGTGAAGCATTTTTTAGACAGGTTTTATTGTTTTGTGTTTTAACCGCCGTGACACCCACAAACACTTTCCGATCTTTTATTTCCAGAGCCGATACTTCTGAGAAATACGTTCAAACAAGGCGGAATCACTTATATCAAATTCGGCGACAGCGCCATCGAATACAACGATAACTTCCGATTTTACATAACCACCCGTCTGCGTAACCCCCACTATTTGCCGGAAATCTCTGTTAAGGTACTATACTTGAAAGCGAGTCTTTGCTAGCGAAGGATTTACAGCGAACTCTTAACTTTACTTTCTTTGCAGGTCACACTCATAAACTTTATGATCACCCCGCAAGGATTACAAGACCAATTATTAGCTATTGTTGTCGCGAAGGAGAGACCGGAAATGGAGGACCGGAAGAACGGCCTGATAGTAGAAGGCGCCAACAACAAACGACAACTCAAAGAAATCGAAGATCAAATTCTCATGGTTTTGTCATCTTCCGAGGGGAATATCCTAGAGGATGAATCGGCAATTCAAATTCTGTCAACTTCCAAAGTAACTCTTCTTCCGCGCTTAAAAAATTCAAAAAAAAAGAAATAACATAACAAAATTGATTTTTTTTAGTACGGTCTGTGCAGAATGCCTTTTTACATTTAATAATCATAAACTTAAAGCCTGAAATTTTCCATATTTCAGGTTTACATATTTTTATTCTCTTTTTGGAAGTTTAAAACGAGCTGGGCGGGGAGAGTTCGTTCTGAGTAATGAACATCGACTGCGCTATATTTAAATATGTTTTGTGTTACGTGGGAATCAGACTCGATGCTTGAACTCCCTCACGTCTCTGTTCATGAGTGTATGTTTTTTTATTTATCGCAGATTCTCTCCGAAGAGATTCAAGCAAAACAAGTTGCAGCGGCCGCAACAGAGAGAGAAATTGACGAAACGCGCAACTTGTATACTCCCGTTTCATCCCACTCAGCAACTCTCTTCTTTTGCATATCGGAGCTAGCCAATATTGATCCCATGTACCAATACTCATTAGTGTGGTTCATCAATTTATACCTACAGGTAAATGCCACAAGCACTCTCAATCTAGAATAATAGATCTGTTCCTGTCGTGTCTTCCACGGCTGGCGGAGGGTGTGTTGGTCCTAAGGAACAACCATTCCGGAAACCAGAGTCTGCCACAGCATGCCCATCCTATGTCCGATCGACATTTTTTTGAGTTTTTCCGATAGATCAGTTGTAAACGAAATTGATTGGAAGCTAATGAATTCTTCTTCTTTCAGTCAATCATAAACAGCGAGAAGTCATCTGTCTTAGATAGGCGAATGTCCCACTTAAACGCCCACTTCACCATGAGCATTTATCGGAACGTCTGCCGATCCCTGTTTGAAAAAGACAAACTCCTCTTCTCGTTCGTCTTATGCCTCGGCATAATGAGATCAAAGGTAATGATTTCATTTTCAATTCAAAAAAGGCATTTTTTATTATTTTTGGAAATACTTTTCAGGGTAAAATACACGAAGATCTTTTGACGTTCTTGTTGACTGGCGGAGTTGCGATTGAAAAACCTGTGCCGAATCCAGCACCTTCGTGGCTCGTTGACAAGGCTTGGTCTACCATAGTCCGCATATCAGCTCTGCACGGGTACGTTTATCTTTAGCAGTACGGCACGACCCAAAGACTTTCGCTTTCTTTAAAGTCTTTTCATTATTAAAAAAGAGAATACGCACATTTAACAGTCGAGGCCAACAGTCTCAAAATCTTACCAATCGAACAGCTTAGTCGAGGGAATTCTACCGTGAAACCATACAAGAGATTTTCTTGGCGACTCGTATATCTCATTGGCTGTTTCATGTTCTTAGGAAAACAAAGGATACTGAAATATCCGAATCTGATATGAGTTTATTGTAAGCGCGTTATGGTTGTCTAATCCAACAAAAAGCCTTGACAAGTGTTGCCAACTTAAGTTATATGATTGTATTTTTTACAGCATGGAAGAATTTGAGAACTCCGTGAAGGAGAGGACAGAGGAATGGAAGACATTTTACGATTCGTCTGTTCCTCATGAAATCAAGCCTCCTGAACCTTTTTCCTCGGCCACAGGACTCCCGAAGCTCCTGATTTTAAGGGCCTTGAGACCAGATAAAGTGATTCCTGCCATTCAGGTACTGAGCATAACTATCCGTTTCTCTCCACCATGTTGAGTTTGAAAGGTCATTCTCGACCTCGTGCGTTCCACCTTTTGTTTTTGAGGGAGCAAGACAAGACACTAGACACTGAACTTAACCAAAGTTCAGTTAACGCAACCGATCGCAACGGTAGTTGGGTGGAAGCGAAGCGAAGCGCAGAGCTCCTAGCCAACGCGGCTGATTGGGATTGATCCTCCTATTGGTTGGAACACAAGGCTTCCTTTCACATCGACAATTGATTTATGCGTCTCCTTGCAGGAATTCGTCACCCATAATATGTCGGCGGCATTCATTGAGCCGCCCACTTTCAGTTTATCCGAATCTTACGAAGATTCCAACAACTGCTCTCCGCTGATCTTCATCTTATCCCCGGGCGCTGATCCTATGCTGAGCCTCCTCAAGTTTGCGGAAGATAAGAATATCGACAAGACAACCGTTGGGACGATTTCGCTTGGACAAGGACAGGTAAAAACGTACCGGTAATTACATCCGACACACAGTGCTGTAGTTCATTTAAGGGAAAACTTGCACCGATGCAAGGTTAGCGGTCACCATTGGATGTTAATATTTTCAGGGCCCTATTGCGGCGGGTATGATAATGGCTGCCATCAAATCAGGAACATGGGTAGTCCTCCAGAACTGCCATTTAGCGGCAAGTTGGATGGGCGAGTTGGACCGTATTTGCGAGGAAGTCATCATCCCAGAGGATACTCACAAAGACTTCCGTCTCTGGCTGACTTCGTATCCATCGAAGTCGTTCCCCGTGTCAATACTTCAGAATGGTACGTGTTTTGTTCATTCTTGAGAGTAGGGCGGCCCCTGCATCGTGGTTTATTGGTTCTAAAACGTGGGTACTGCAGGAGTCAAGATGACGAATGAGGCACCGAAAGGTTTAAGGATGAACCTTCTGCGCTCCTACCTTTCCGACCCGATCAGCGACCCGGAGTTCTTCGGAGGGTGTCGCAAGACGGTGGAGTGGCAGAGAATGCTTTTTGGCCTTTGCTTTTTCCACGCGTTGGTGCAAGAAAGAAGGAAGTTTGGTCCTCTGGGCTGGAACATTCCTTACCAGTTCAACGAGTCGGATTTGCGTATCAGTGTCCTCCAGCTGCAGGTAATCTTTTCTTCAATGTTTTGGACTTATCTGCTTCTTTTATGTCTTATAATTACGGTCTCTGAATACTTTTTGTACCGTTGTGGGCCGAATCCCGAAGCTATTATATTTGAAAATGCGTTGAAATTTTTATTCTTATGGTGTAATGGTATTTCGGAAATCTCATTTTGGTCTTTCCAGATGTTCCTTAACGAATACGATAGCGTTCCGTTTGATGCCCTTACGTACCTGACAGGAGAATGCAATTACGGCGGGAGGGTAACCGATGACAAAGACAGACGACTGCTGATGGCTATTCTTTCCAATATCTACGTCCCTGATATCATCAGTGTGCCAGAGTAAGAGAGGAAATCTTTACCGCTGGTTTGGTTCCTTCACTCTACACGTATGCATTGCAGGTTTTCGTTTTCGAAGAGCGGAATTTACCACGTGCCCGAGTACGCCGACCACGAGATGTGCGTGACCTATATCCGAAACCTGCCGATCAACGCTCAGCCGGAAGTTTTTGGACTCCATGAGAACGCAGATATTGCGAAGGATACCAATGAAACAACTCAGGTCAGGAAAGCACCTCAAGAACTGAAGTTACCCATTCTGCTTATCCACAGCTGAAACGTATTTTCCTCTTTTAGTTGTTACAAGGGACGATTTTGACCCAGCCTCATTTGACCTCCGGTGGCGGAGGGGGCGATGCGGATGCCCAAGTCCTGGAACTGGCCGCAGACATCTTCCAGAAAGTACCCGAACCTTTTGACGTGCAGGAGGTTGCTGCGAGATACCCTATAATGTACGCCAACTCTATGAACACAGTACTCAAACAGGTATGTTTGTCAACGCTTTTGAAACGTTACAGCCCGAATCAAGCGACTATTGAGGTTTGTTCGCTATTTGCAGGAACTTATTCGCTTTAACAAACTTATTGTGGTCGTCAAGCGAACACTAGTCGCCGTCCAACGAGCAGTCAAGGGTCTCGTTGTGATGAATACTGAACTCGAAGAGGTATATCGCAGCATGATTGTCGGTAGAGTACCCCAATCGTGGGCGAGCAGATCGTACCCGTCGTTAAAGCCTCTCGGAGGCTATGTAACGGACCTGCTGGCAAGGTAGGCAACCCGCATCACGCCGAAAACGACTCTTCAGAGTGCGCAATCTTGCTGGTCTTTTTTTCTTTCAGATTAAAGTTTTTTCAAGACTGGGTCGACAAGGGCGCGCCCGTTGTCTTTTGGCTGTCAGGATTCTACTTCACTCAGTCCTTTCTTACGGGAGTTCTGCAAAATTTCGCTCGTAGAGAGAAGATTTCGATCGACCAGCTTGGATTCGATTTTGACGTAACGCAGTTTGAGCACGACACCAAGAACGAGCCCAGTTTTGGGGTGTACACGAGGGTAAGTTTGATCGACCGAAGTCGATCTTTCGTAAGGAGTGGGGAACTTTTTTTTTTGGGGGGGGGGTTCCTTTTCAACATTTATCTCTGACGTGATGTTGCGTGGGTGATGGAAAAAGGCGTTTGTTTTCTTTTGTGGTGCAGCAAAGGCACGAGGAGGAAAAATTCGGCGTTGGCGTTGAGGTATAAAACGATCTTTTGGTATAATTCACGAAAAATGTGGACTGCACATAACCGCTGGTTTTATACGCACATTTTCGTAGTTTGTTGTTCTGCACCAAAAACGTAGCAGTTTTAGCACACTTTAATATTTAAAGACTGCATTTTATACCTCTTGTGTTCCACCTTTGTTCAACCGTTCATTACATTATGATAATTAAAGACATGCAACCGCTTAGCTTAGGTGTATTATGCCTCGCTCCGCTGTCGGCAAGCTTGATGTCGCTTATATCTCGGTAGTATCAGTGTACCGCCGAGAAGTGAGTGGCATTAGGCTTAAGATGAGGTGCCTTGTAGCTCGCTTCGTGATCGCCCGCGACGAAAGATAGAACACAAGAAGTAGAAAATGCAACTTTAATAACTACGCTGACCCATGTGGGGGTCAGCCCATGGGGGCGGCTTGCTGATGACCCATGAACTAAAACTCTCCTTTACGGGCGTTCATGGGTGACTCCAAGTTCGTTTTTCCTGTTTACTCCTCAGGGGCTGTTTTTGGAAGGTTGTCGCTGGGATCGTCAGCTACGCGTTCTGAACGATTCTCTGCCTAAAGTCATGTTTGACACCGTACCTGTAATTTGGTTGAAGCCTGGAATTAAAGTGAGTATTACTATAAACCAGTGTTGCCAGATTCCGCAATTTCGTAAAATTTAATCGCGTCTAACTTTTTAACAATTAAAGATAACCTAGCATGTCGGGTATGTTTTGGATCGCTCTCGAGCTGAGCATTCCAAAAATAGGATTAAACGTTATGT